>WNGA01005185.1_pt1 | contig 18903 bp, 35 predicted proteins | sample 5400061 | NCBI WGS metagenome assembly WNGA01 (sample SAMN13153366, study PRJNA577476) | soil metagenome | isolation source: 100 cm soil or saprolite under grassland replicate 2 | place: USA:California | collected 2016-06-15 | reverse complement strand
CGATTCACCCATTTATAGATTACCCGAGCACTCCCCTACCCACTCCCCTACCGAGCCCCCTAGTTGCCAGGGGCAACACTCCCAGGCTGCTTGCCAGCGGCAACAGTATCCTTGCCAACAGCAAGGACTTGGGGCAGCCCTACTCCCCGGCAGCCAAGCCACCAGGAAGTAAGGCCTCTTTGAGCCCAAGCCAAATAGTTGCCGAGGGCAATCACTTGACTAAGCCCACAATACTATCCTTTTGATAGCACCAGTACTATCTTTTGGATAGGAACGTGATCACAGTGGGCAGGAAGTCCACGAAGGATACTGCGCCACTTTGAACCAAATAAACAACGGATGCACGTACGTAGAGCGACCCCAGGCGTAATAAGCAATCAAATTACATTCACTCACTATTCTCACCCTTCCTCAGGTCTGAAGAGCGGATAATTGCCCTTCGGTTCGCTCCTATCAATCTCGCTCGCGTTTCGCCGGATTTCCTCGATGCTTTCCGGTTCGCTTTCTCCCCTGGTGCCAGACTCGAATCCTCCTGGCGTTCCTGCTTCGTTCGGGAGTGTTTTGCTTTCGACACGATATGGCTCCTCATCGATCGCCAGAATCACGGACTCCAGCGAATAGGCAGCATAGACAAATTCGTCTGTGTGCCCTTTATCCAGCGTCTCAGCAATCCACTGGTTGAACGCGTCGGCTGTGATCAGCCACACGCGCCCGTGACGGTCCTTGTAGGCCAATTCGCCATGCATGTTAGTCAGCCACCTTCAGGGGCACGTTCCACGCATAGCAGGAATTGTGGTTGATGTGAGTGTCTCTCTTGGAGCACGCGTAGTGCTCAATGTGCCTCACGGGAATCTTGATCGGCTTGTCGCCATTCCCGCGCTCCACGATGACATCGCCAAGTCTCAAATCACGCGGAAGAATACTACGCATTTCAATCTCCATCCACTAGACAATCGTGCGTCTCACAGGCTTCCTGAACCACGCCACCATCCTCTAAGGCGCCGAATTGGATTCGGAAGTCACATTCCTTACAGGTAGCGTTAACGTAGCTGCCACCAGTCCAGAACAGGAAACGCTTCATTCCTTGTACTCGCCTGACTCCAGTTGACGGCTCAGGAGCGCCTTAACCATTTCCTCAGTCGATACGTTGCTGAGCCTGTCAGCGTCACTTTTGGGCTGGTAGGGCCTTTTGTAGGACTGCGGACGAGATGTAGTGCGCGGACCCTTGAGAAGGTTCAGAATGTCTTCCACGCAGCCGGGGCAGATTTCCTGGGTTTCGACGCTGACGCCGGGCGCGGTCCACAATTGGAATGAGCCCATAGCATCAGACTTGCAGAACGTCTCGCACACATCACACACATTGACGGTTGACACTTTTCTTTTCCTCCCTGATGTTTGTTGCTTGGATCCAAGCTTATAGAGGTGCTTTCTGTGCATTACACAATCCGCACATTTACACGTCTTGGTCTGGTTGTGATTGCGATAGGACCATATGCATTTGTCGCACATACAGCCTCCCGCATGTTCACGCCCATACTTAGGCACTTTGTACGGATGCGCCTTACACACGGCGCACCCGCACTTATCCCAATCGTCTTGAAAGCTTCGCGTCATTTATCCACAACCCGCATTCAAGCGATTTGAGAAACACGTCTTTAGTGAACTGTTGACCCATATTCACCTTGGCGTTGAAATAGGTTCCGCGCTTCAAAATCTGCACTTCGTGATCACCCTGCTTATTGATCGTGTAAAGCGACCAACGACAGTTCTGGCGGTCTGTCGTGTCCACGTAGTGAGCCGAATAGGTCACGCCCCATTTCAGTTTCCCTGTAGCCTCTGGCGGACTACCGAATTGCGTAACACCGTCACCAGCGTACGCAGCGCTCCTAGCGGGTCCTTTCGACGGCCCACAGCCTGTAAGCAGTCCGAGCACCAGCAGGATGATTGCGGTCAGGGCGAACACCATTCCCAACCATCCCAGGATCACAGCGGCGAGTAGGCGACGGTTGAACCGCCACAACATGCTGACGATCATTCGAGCACTACCCCATTGACCGTACAGACTGTTTAGCATCAGTTTGGTACGCGGGGTAGCTCGGTGGGCTGCGATGCGTTCCTCTTTCCTTGGGGCTTCAAAACTCATTTCTAGCCTCCCTAGAAATAGCGGAGGGCACCAGTCATGGGGATAACTGGTGCCCTCCTGTGTACTGCCAGACCGGAGAATGGTCAGGCAGTGGCTTCCTTGGCCTTACGCGGCTGGTACTTGCGCGGAGGCTTCCCCATAAACTTCACGATCTTGGACCCGTTCGCGGCGTCCACAACAACCACCTTGACACCAATCTTCATACGGGCTGCGAGCGACCGTAGAGCCTGCTCCAGAGCGTCCGCACTGGCTTGGTCGGGCACGGGCACCTGCTTACCCTTCTCGTTCTCGTACGACTCACGCAGCCAGTCACGAACCGGCGAGTTGTCGTACTTGGAACCGCGTACGTGCTTCAGTTCTGCCGAGTCCTGAACATCGGTCACGACGAGCTTGGTGAAGTCCAGTTCTACCGGCTTCGGCTTGGCTTCCTTCGGCGCGGCAGCCTTGGTGGTCTTTGCGGGCTGAGTAGCCATGATGTTTCCTCCCTGAATGGGTTGGTTGATTCTGTACTGATAGTACACGTCAGGGAACCTGCTGGACAAGCCAGGTTCCCTCCCGTCTACCGTCAGCGCATGATCTCTTCGATAGCGAGTTTCGCGTCAAGCAATGACGCTCCGGTCACTTGCCGTAGCGCTTGGATTGCGGAGATTTTCCTGCCCTGGCTGACGCAGTACATGACATCTTTGTTGTCCTGTGCGACCTTGACCAGACCGGCGAGCGAGAAGTCCGGCTGGATCGATTTGTATTCGTCCATTTCCTCGTACGCCTCGCTGGCACGTTCAGTAGCTTCCGCGCCTGCCTTCTCCTCTGCGATCATGTTCTTTTCGGTCTCATGCAGATACCGGAGCAAGACAACGGTGTGCAGTAGAGCCCTACCGGCCTCTTGTAGGTCATCGTGGTTGCCGATGGTTTCGTTGCCCATTGACCAGAGAGACCAGTTGTCAAGATGCTTGTTTTCCGCGTTTTGCAAATACTGGTGAAGCGCCTGCTTCATGATCTGTACATCGGCGATGTTCTGGAACCGCATGCGGGGAATGAATTCGCCGAGAGTCAACTGGCTACGTGTCCAGATTGCGACCCGCTCGTCCACGTAGTCCTTGATTGCCCGGAGACCGGTTTCGTAGCGCTCGTGGTCCGGGCGCGGCGAGAGGCTTTGCACTTCCTCTGCACCGTCCAGTAGCGTCTCAATCAGCAGCTTAAGGCCCTTTTGGCCGAATACGATGTCCTTGTCTGACATGATGTTTCCTCCCTTTCGTCTACCGCTTTCGGGTAGCTCATCGGGTACACAGGAGCGTAGCCCTCTAGATGCGGGTGAGTAGTCCGCTCTATTGCGACCTTAGGCTACGATTTCCCATCCTGTGTACCCTGCCTAGTTAACCGAACAGTGAGAAGGTGCGAGGAGAATGATCGTTCTCAATCCTCGCGGCGCAGAACGCGCAATCCTTCTAAGGGAGAGGTTTCCACTGTCCAGTTGTCAAGTACGCCGTGTGGTCCCGATGCTCTGCCCGGTCAGGCTCGGCGGTCTCGGTCCAGCTAGTACCTACTCTACCCTGATTCCCTAGCTCGTGGTGACGCAAAAGTGCCACCCAATCTGACTGACTTGGGTGGCACTTTTGGGTCAATCTTCAGGCTGCATGACCAGCCCAAATGCTGCCTTGAAAGAACGCCCACTGGAAGTCGTCGCTGTAGTCTTCCACCATGCGAGCCCACTGCTCAATCGCAGCAGTCCAACGCTCCGTGCGGCCGAGTGAAGACAACTCACGAATCATCGCGGCAATCTCGGTACGGTTCGTGGTGCGCCAGACCTGACCAGTCTTGTTCTCGCCAACGGTCACAACCGCGTCATTCACTGCCTGAATTGCGTCAAAGCGCTTGTCAGATGCCTTGCTCATTTTCTGCCTCCCTAGCCGGACCTGCTTACAAGAGTAAGCTTACCAGGAATCTCGGCTAGTAGGGCGGAGAATCTGGCAGAGTTGTGACACCTTCCGAGTCCTTGAATGTGTGCACAATTGTGCCAGAAGCATCAAGTAGATTCACCACGTGATGCGGTTTCTTCAGCCGATGGGAGACTGAGGCCCGATCAGCCTCTATCCGGCCACCCTTACCGCGAGTGTAGTTACAGGTTTCACACTTCACACGGTACGCTTTACCGGTAGCAATGTCAGCGATTCGCTGCTCGTCCTTGCAACGATTGCACCATAGAATCTCTTTCTTGTGCGGCACTCCAGTCTTGAAATGCAGCATATGTCCGCACTCCAGAATTACGTCACCTGTTGGCATTTGGTGCTCCAGTGGTGTCGCTTCCAGCGCTTCCGCCAGAAGCTTCTCGGCGCGTTCCCGCTGAACCAATTCCTCCCAACTCATCTCGTTTCACCCCTGAAAATTGATCTGGCCAACGCTCTGCATTGGTTGTTACTTGAACAGTAGTCTCATTGGTATCGTCATTGTAATACAATTCCATAGCGACAATGAACTGCGTTGGATACATACTCGACAGCGTAGTCATTAGCACCGCCAGTTGTCCCGGCGCTATTCGGCACGGCATCGTGAAACTCGAATACGTAAGGTCTGTATGTTCTCTACTCATATTGAGCCAGCCATTCACGCATAGCAACAATAGTAGCCTCAGCGCCAACTATGTCAGCCGCTTCCAGAAAAGAAAACACGCTGTCTCGCCTCCCTTGATCGTACGATTCAAGAGATGAGTAAGGCTCTCGCTTCACGTACATTCCATCATCGGTAATCTGGAATGGAATCCGAAGCAGTACACCGTGAATAGTGCTGACCTCCAGAGCAGTGACGTAGTTTCCAGCGTGAATCTCAATATCTCTTGATTCCCAGCCGTTGTTAGTCTCTAGCTTCACTGCAAGTTTCATGCTAGTAAATCCTCCCTTGCTTTCGCGTACTGACGCCATTCTGCCATGTCGCCATTGTCCTTGTCTTCCCACGGTATCGAATGCATGGTGGACATGGGTTCGCCGATCGACCTAGACCGGATCACCAAATCGTGAGGCATTTCGTACGCATTCGCACCCGCGCGACACGCGGCGCACAACTTCGGACTATGCCCACGCTTCCCCACTTCCCCAGGAGTGATCTCCCTAGGGGTAGTCTCCCACACGCAGTGATGGGATTTCATCGGTCCCATGCCATGCTCTTCACGATGCAATGCGGCTTTGTAGCCTATAAATCTAGTTGTTGGACCAGTGATTGAATCCCACGGCTCACCCTCTGTTGGATTTGGTTTAAGTCTTCTGAGGTAATCGGCGACAAGTTTTTCGTTAAGCGTACCGTTATCGAGACCTCTGTACTTCCCCTCCCATTCGTCTCCATGCTTAGCGAAATAGACTCCCGATTGGACATACATCAACTCCTCGTATTGAGTAATCTCCCATTTACCCAAATCCCCTGAGTGTTCAATTCCCAATGTTGCAGGATTTGCGGTTGTATAGATTCCATCCGTTTCAACTGCGATAAGGTCATCCCATGGAATTCGTGCAATAACCGAATAGAGCCGCGCTCGTGTCGCAGAAGTAACGTAACCTGCCCACTCCAACTGGTGCCATGTCGGTGGGCGACCATTACGCTCCCAGCCGACTCGCTGTGCCATTTTCCCATATAGGCTGTTGAGAGCAAGCTTAAGCGCCATTTGAGCACCGTCGCCCCTTGCTTTAAGCGCCTTTCTTTCATAGAACATTTCCTCTACGAATCCGAAGGGTCTCGTATGGAAACCCGTGTACTCGTAACCCTCGATGATCTCAACTCCTCTTCCACGGATTGGTAGTATGAGTCTAATCTCAGGCGTCCAGTACCATCCCTCCACAATCCAGGGATAACTAATGTTGTGTGCGTGATCCCTGTGGAAAAGAGGGGAAGGTTTCTTAACCGGGCCTCCAAATCCTTTAAGCCGTACTCGATAAATTCCGAATTCGGCGATAGAAGCAGGATCGAGTACATGCTTCCATTCACCTTCACTGAGACTTGGGAGTTTGGAAATTGCCGCCGGATACGCCGAATTAATGTCGATTCCGTAGACTCCGCCAGTTCCTCCGGTATGTCTGCCGAGCCTGTAAAGCTCAAAGCGTCCGCCCGCATACCCATATCTTGCTGCCTCCCTAACGGGCTCTGGCGTCAGAGCCTTGTGACTGATAATTCCATTGAGTTTGTAGACATGATTCGCAAGAGCACCCGGACCGTGCCATCTAGTAATCTTCAGATCAACTGCATACAGCTTGTCGCGTAGATTCTCCGCTAGCGCTGCGCCGAGTTGAATCTCTGTCTCCCAATAGCTCGTGATGTAATCAATCTGCGCGTATGTGAAGTTCTTTCGAGCTTCCTTACCGGCCTCTATCTTCTCGATTTCAGCCATGAGTGGATGGTCAGGAATGTTCGCATATAGCGCTTTTACGAATGAGCATTGGAAGAAACCGAACATGTCAGCAATACGAACCGTAAACTTGTCGTTCTTGTTCCGCTTATAGTTCTGTCCGTATTGCGTCAACTGTAGCCATTTCGCCTGCACGTGCTCGATGCGGAAGTTCCCCACCAGCACAGAGCCCGTCTTACGCAATCGCTCTATCTTGTCCGGGCGCAGCATGCGAATGATCATGTTCGTGTCGTAATCGAACGCGAAACCCACGTGGTAAGCGTGCGGATATTTGCGTCCAATCTCCATGATGAAAGTCAGACAAGCCCTGGTGGACAAGCGCGACCCCGTAATACGCTCCATCGTGGAACAACCGAACAGAACATAATGCTGAGGTTTATGCCCACCCTGAGGATTCTTGGCACCCTCCCCATCCCAGAAAATGAATTCCCGTTCCGCTGGCGGAATAAGAGACTGACGAGCATGGCGACCAGAACCATCCTGTCCACTCCCATTCACAAAGTTACCAGTAATATCGCTTGCACTTAGAACAAGATCAGCAAGCGATGGACGTTCAACTTCCTTGGCACCTTTGGGTCTAGACACTGTCGTACCAATCTCGGTAAGCATCCCAATCGAACATGTCATCAAAGTCTAGGCCGTATTCGCGCCATAGATAGTCGACAAGTTCGTCCATCACACCTTCTCTTTCCTCTGGCCTGATATCCGAATCAAACAAGGCCACATCGTAGAGAAGCTGTAATGTACGGTCGCCACCAAGAACAGGATCGCCGTTTACGAGATTGTCGTATAGATCCTTTTCCGCGCCGTACCAGTCATCGGGTACGTAATAGTCGAAATCGTCATTGCTGGCCATGCGCCACCAGCCGGAAGAAACGTTGCTCCTCGACAGTGAAATTCTCAATCACAATCTTGTCGAATTCACGTTCTACCAATAACCGGCTGGTTACCGGGCTGAAACCATGCACAAGGCATTTATGCTCCAGCCTGCATTCTTTGGAAGGTTCCACAGTTACCCTCCTCTCAAATGAAAGAGGCCGTGACTCTCCCCAAATGATCAAGAGAGAGGCACGGCCTCATGGGTGGAATCTACTTGGAGAGATCGAGATAGCAGGTCACGTTGTCGTCGCTGTACTCATTGGCGTAGCGCGACACACGAAGTCCTTTCTTCAGGAACATTCCAGAAGCGACCCCGGATCGGACCGTGTACCCCTTCAACTGCTCGTAGATTCCAGTGCCACCATCGGTCAGGACATACTTGCCCATTCCTCCGGTGGGTTCGGGAGACACGAACCGGACAGCGACAAATTCAGATTTCGTCCCATCCTCACGCTTGAAATCTCCCTCAGCGAAATGCCAGGACAGGATCAGCATTTCCCTACCCTCGAACTTCGGCTTGTCATCGTTGTCGAGCAGGATGAAACCATCACCGATCTCATCGGCAGCGTCAACAACCTTGATGCCATGCGAGGCGAACAGCGCCTGCACATCCTCGAATGACGAAAGCTCACGCAATTCATCGGCAGTAAATCCACCGTTGCGCACGGCAACTTCCGCCGCTGAATCCTGTGTGGGATTCTGGACTGCTTTTCCAGCCACTTTCTCACCATCTCCCTAAAAGGTCCATTTGGTACAATGGACACGTCCACATGAGCCAGCGCCCGGTGGACCTCAGTCCGCGCCTCCCTCGGGCTGAGGGAAGCCGGGCGCTGACCCCATTATCTCACGTTCTGTTGATGCGGGGTATCAACAGAACGTACTCATGTAGTTGCTCTGAGCAACCGTAAACGGAGGCCGGCACTCCGGTTAGGAAAATGGCAGAATGACTGAGAATACAGCGCAGAACGATAGTGGCCAACAGCAACAGAATACGGGCCAACAGCAACAGAATTCGGGGTCTCAAACCATGTCGCTATCAGACGAGACAATCAACCGGATTGCTGCCGCGTCCAGTCGCCAAGCTGCGCAGAATGTCCAGCAGAACGGCAGTCAGCAACAGTCCGATAATGGCGCTCAGGGCAACAGTTCTGGACATGCGCAGAGCAACGATGTGTTGACTGCGATTCAGGCCTTGCCAGAGCAGATCACCAGATCGATCAAGGAAGCGCTCCAGCCGCCGAATTCTGGTGCTCAGGGCAACGAAGGTCAGCAGAATTCCGGTGCTCAAAGCAACGAAGGCCAGCAACAGAATTCCGGTGCTGAGGGCAATCAGACTCGCGAGCCCGGTAAAAAGCGTGGATTCGCTGACTGGTGGTTCGGCTCATGAGTGAACCGGCTGTAGATTTCGATCTGCTTACCCCGACTGATATTCCTGAGGATGATGAATTCTCCATCCCGGACCATAATGCGTCGCGCAAGGAACGGCGCAGCTTCCTTGGCTATCTAGGTGCCAAGAAAGAGGATGAGAAGCCGCGTCCGCGTAAGCGTCGAAAGCCTGCTCCGCGTGCCAAGAAAGGCGCGTTTGTTGAGCCGCTGACACAGATGTACGGGTTCGCTGGTGTTGCGCTGATGATGCGAGACCCGCATTGTGGCCAGGTTGTATTGGAGAATGCGGAGAGATGCGCCGAGGCACTGGACGAATTGGCGTACCAGAATGAGTCAGTTCGGCGCGTGCTAGATGCATTAACTACTACGTCAGCTTTCGGCATGGTCCTTATGGCTCATGCGCCGATCATTGCAGCGGTAGCCTCCCATCATGGCGGTGGAAAGATTCCGTTCGTTCCCAAGTTCGTGGAACCGGAGCAAGAATCCGCATGAGTAATAGCGCGTTCAATGTCATTACTCCTACCGTCACAGCGTGGCGGCCGGACGCTGAAACGCGCCGTTTTGCTGCAATGTCTAGGGAAGCTCCCCGCATTCCGTGGAACGAATTTCGTAAGAATGTGTTCCACTGGAAAGCCGGAGAGCATGTCTCGCTTATCGGTCCTACCGGTCTCGGTAAAACTACGATGCTTCTGAACGTGTTGCCGATGCATCCGTTCGTGACAGTGTTCGCTACGAAGCCTCGTGATAAGACAATGACATCCCTTATCAAGTATGAGGGTTATGTGCGTTTTGAGGAATGGCCTAAAGGTTTGGATGCCCGTCAGTATCCGCGCCGTATCATCTGGCCGGATGCTACTAGGCTGAATTCCAAGGTCAATCAGAAGAAGGTTTTCCAAGACGCATTCGAGCGAATCTATCGTGAGGGTGGATGGACTCTCGCGCTAGATGAAACTTGGTATCTCGATGAAATCCTCAAATTGAGCGAGGAAATCAAGACATACCTATTGCAGGCTAGGTCGCTGGATATTTCGTTGCTATCTGCATTCCAGCGTCCCGCGTGGGTCCCGCGCGAACTGTACTCGTCGTCTACGCATCTGATGTTCTGGCGGACGAACGACGAAACTGACCTACGATCCTTGTCAGGAATCGGATACAGGTCAGCTTCATTGATCCGAGATATCGTCTCGGATCTGGACATGTATCAAGTGTTGTATATCAATTCCAGAACTGGGCAAATGGCTAGGACCCGTTGCCCAGAAGTTCGCTACTGAGGAGGGGAGGATACCTATTGTGATTACGCCGTCCGCGCTTAATGTCCTGATCATTGGGGCAAGCGTACTAATCTTCGCTTTCTTGTGGCGAATGGCAGCCGCAAAACTTGCCGAAAAGGGCAGCCCAATTGGCGACGCTATGGCTGTCGTCCTGTGAACTGAGAAAGGAAAGTAAATGTCTCCTACCGCTGCGACTACTGCAGGAGGATCGACGGCTGTACGCGGACGCCAACAGTCCGGTCAGCCTGCCGTTACTCCTACCGTTCCGTTCATTCGCGCTTCCGCTGAACATCGTGAACCGACTGGTATCGATGTCTCCAAGCTCATGACCGGTGCCGACCAGGACCTTGGCGTATTCGATATTCCGGCCTACGGATATGTTCGTTCGCTTCTGGTTGTGGTTCAGGCTACCGGCGGCGCTGGTACTTCGGTTACCGCTGCCGAGGATGGTCCTTGGAACGTTCTCAAGAACATTGCGCTGACTGAGCCGAACGGTGCTGTAATCAACCAGTACAACTCCGGCTATGACTTGTTCTTGGCGAACAAGTACGGCGGTTACCGTTCACCCGAGGGTTCCGACCCGCGCGCATCCGTAGTTGTCAGTGCGGTTGCTGGCGCTACCGGAAACTTCACGTTCGTTTACCGTATTCCGGTAGAACTGAATCTCCGTGACGGTCTCGGCTCGCTTCCCAACCAGAATGCGGCTGCGACTTTCAAGCTGCGTCTTACGCTGGCTGGTTCTAGCCAGGTTTACGGCACTGTCCCGACTACTCCTCCCACTGTTCGTACTCGTGTATTTCTGGAAGCGTGGGACCAGCCGGAAGCTGTTACCGCTGGGCAGTCGAACCAGGTCACTCCTCCGGCGATGAACACCACGCAGTTCTGGTCATCGCAGACCTACGCTGTGAACGTTGGCCAGAACACGATCCGGCTTACTCGCGTGGGTAACTACATGCGAAACCTGATCTTTGTTCTGCGTCGCGCGGGTACTTCCCGTGTGAACGGCGAATCTGACTGGGCCGACCCGACCACGCTTTACCTTGATACCCGTCCGCTGGATATCATTGAAGCGAACAACTGGCGACACCAGATGTACGAGCGAACCGGTTTCGGCGGTGCCGCGATTGCCAACGAAGCCGCAAAGGGCTTGGACAACGGCGTCCGCGTCTATGACTTCATGCACGAATTCGATGGAGTCCTTGGGCGCGAAAACCGTGACCTTTGGCTTCCGACTCTCGGCTCTACCCGGTTGGAGCTACAGGGCAGCTTTGCCAACGCGGGCACCCTGACCGTTCTGACGAATGACGTTGCCGTTGCTGGCAGTGTCTTCCTGTAAAGGGAATTCCTATGGATCAGAACAACGAGTATCCAGTCCGGGGAGGAATGGCCAACACTGAATACGCCACAGCTGCTGTGGTGTTTGGTGCGCTGCTTTTCCTCATCCTTATCCGTCGTGGCTTCCGTGGAGTTTCCGCTGGCGGCCTCAGTGTCGGTATCCGCTAGAAAGGAATTGAAATGCCGTTCGGTTTGGACCTTAAGAGCATCGTAGTTGGAATGCTGCTGGTGTGGTTTGTGCTTCCGTGGGTGACGGGTATGTTGAACCGTCCCAAGACTTCCGCTCCCGCGGTCTGATAGGAGTGTGAATTTAAATGGCTAAGGAACTGGATTTCCAGGAATACAGTGCCACCATCACTGATGATGATGGAGACGAGCACACGACTACTGTGCGGGCTGCTGTCATCACTGACGATCTTGTCTACCTGATCGACCCGAATACCGGTAACAAGGTGCGCCGTGAAGTCAAGACTCCCACTGGTGGGCGACAGGTGAGCCTTGGAGACGTGTATGTAGAGACAGAGCGTCCCGGTATCTACGATTACCTGACCGGCGAGGCATGGGCCACCACAGGCTACGGCGGCGTTGATGACACTTCGGACGAGACTCCGAAGCCGGTTCGGAAGCGCAAGCTTCCTGATGAACCAAGTTAAGAATTTTGCCGTGAAGAATCCGCTGACTGTGATAGGCGGAATCGTCACGCTGATCGGAATGCTGCTTGTGACGGTGTGGGTATTTTCGGCAACGGGAAGCCTCACACCCGAGCAGAGGAACTACGCATTTATCACTGTCGTAGGACTTGTGGTAAATGCGATTCCCTCGCTCCTAAGTCTGCTGAAATCCGAAGCTACTCAGCATGACATCCGCAACGGCGTCGTAAAAGATAAAGTCAAGCAGGCAATCGTAGAAGTTGCCTCTGACACTGATTCTGACGGCGTGTACATCAATACTCATGACATTACCGTTGGAGAGGATAAAACCAATGGGTGACAGGGCCTTTAACATTCTGGGCGCAATTGTCACCGTTGCGCTTGTTACCACGATCGTTAGTCGTCCGACTAGCGCCACTGTGATTCGCGCTATGGGTGATGCTTTTGCCGGTTCCATTCGCGCCGCACTAGCCAGGTAAGAGGGGAGGCCGGACATGGCTAATGATCCCTGGGCGCATAGCCGTACAGAGAATGCAATTTCTACGCCGGAATATCCGGCTATGGATGGACGTTACGCCGCGCCCGGCTTAGAGGAGGATGCACCCTATACCGACACCTTCGGTTGGTCGCCGTCGTTGCGTCTTTCCGCCCAGGAAATCCCTGACAATTCTCGTTTGCAAGAGCGAGCGCTAAGGGACTTCTATCCTGACGGGCCGAAGACTCCTGAGCAGTTCTACGGGAATCGGGATTCTGACGATGCTACCCGGCATAGGGTAGAGCTTCAGGATTCAGATGGACTCATGGCTGAGCACAAGGGTATCGGTTCAGAGTCTCGCTTTGCGCGGAATCCACGCGAGATTCCTCCTCCTGAAACTCGCATGACTGAGAAGCTTTCGCCGAGTCGATACAGGTTCACGCGCCCGTTCGGGCACGGGCTCGGGAAGGGTTCTACGCCTAACGATTTCAATGGTCAGCATTTCAGTATGGCTGATCATCGGCGCAATTACGAGATTGGTGGAATGCAGCCTGCCACTAGTCGTCGTAACACTTACCGTATTGAGCCGACATCTTGGGATACTGATGTGGTGGATATGCCACCGAATGTTCCTAGTGTCGTGGCACAGGCCCAGATTCAGTCTCGGGAAGTTGCGTATGGTAGCCGTAATTTTAGGTTGTCATAATGGCGTCGCCTGATCTCGGTAAGATGATTGGTCCGTTGCCGTTGGGTGCGTGGATTGCTGTGTTGGGTGGCGGTCTAGGGCTGGCGCTCTATACCCGTCGCCAGAGCACTCCTGCCGTGACTAACCCTGATCAATTACCGGAGGATACTGGCACTACCCCGGGCGTTGGTGTTGGAGGTTCGGGTCAATGGACAAATATCACTCCTCCCGCGAATGGGAGTAGCGATACCAGTAGTGCGGAAACCAATGATGAGTGGGGAGTGATGACTATTGCCAAGCTGATTGGCTTTGGTTACCCCGCCGGTCCTACCAATAACGGGATCACGAAGTTTCTGAATCAAGGGCAATTGGATGCTCAGGAGTATCAGATTGTCAGTGAAGCTCTAAGGCGTTTCGGTAGTCCGCCTACTCCTGTACCTGGTCCGTTTGGTCCGGGCGCTGTCACGCCACCTAGTGGCAGTTCAGCGCGTTGGCCTAAACCCAAAGCGCCTTTCTTTGAGTACACAATTCAGAGTGGCGATACTCTACCGATTATCGCTAGTCATTACGGTACTACTGCGTTGAACCTGTATACGTGGAATGCCGTTGCGCTCGATTACCGGGCAAGGCTCACGGGGAATAAGGTTAATAGTCAGCGTGGAAAGTACATTTACGCTGGAACCATTATTCATATTCCCTGGGGTCTCCGGGGTCAACATTACACACCGTAGAAAGGCAGAAGAAACATGTCTGATCTGACCGAAGCTCAGATGGATGAATACCGTGCGGCTGCGGAGGATAAGATTCCCGTTGATAACAAGAATCGTCCGGCGGTGCATATCCTGACTGATCGCGCGATTGCAGAGGAATCATTGATCCTGTTGCGCGCTTTCGGTGATGCGCTGCAAGCGCTGGGAGATAACCCGATGCTCCGGGCGCTTCCTGGCATGCGTGGAATGTTCAGCGGAAAGTAGTTCTAGATGACCATTCTCACTGATACACAGATTGCGCAGTACGCTTACAGAGCGGGCTTCCGCAATTCGCCGAAAGCGCAAGATTTGACGATTTCGGTTGCTGTGGCATTGGCTGAGAGTGGCGGCGATACGGCTGTCACCCACAAGAATTCAGATTCTCGCCACACTACTGATCTCGGCGAGTGGCAGATTAACAACTATTGGCATCGAGATTTACTGGCGAAATACAGTTGGTCTGATCCCTATGCCAATGCGCAAATGGCGTTCATCATCAAGACGAAACGTGGCGGTTGGCCACAATGGTCTACGTTCAATAATGGGACATTCTTTAAGTACATGCCCAGGGCAATCAGAGCTGCCGAAGCTGTACAGAGCGGGTCGGTCACACCGTTGCCTAACGCACCCGTTCCTACCGGGAATGTGGACGCTGATAGTAGCGGCATTGCTGCAATCACTAACCCTCATACGTGGTTGCGATTGGCAATGATAGTCACGGGCGGAATCCTGGTGCTCGTGGCTTTAGTGTTGTTGGGATGGGAAGGTGCGCCAGCACCCGTCAAACAGGTTGCTAAGACTGCCGCTAAAACGGCAGTCAAAGCAGCCGTTGTCTAGGGAGTACCAGTGAACACTACTAACGCAGTACTGATGACAGGAGTCCTTGTCGTCGCCGGGCGCTGGGCGAATGACAAGCCTCTTGATATCAGGGTTGCTGTCGGCACCGCTGGACTCGCGCTATTCCTTGCTGTAATCAACAGTTCCTCTCCTGAACTTGCGAGCAAGTTTGCTGTGCTCATTCTTGTAAGTGCAGTATTCCTTTATGGTCCGGGTATCGTGAAGAAAGCAGGTCTCACGAAGTGAACTTTTCTCCGCTTCCTGTGATCATGCTCATGGCAGGGATCATCCTGATTTACTCTGCCGTTAGAGACGTGAATCCTAAAGATGTGGTTCAGAGCGCATTGAAAGGCCAATCTGCTTCCAAGGCTACAGTGAAACCTCCTCCTAGTGGATTTGATCCTGGTGCTGGAGCGGGTAAGGGCGGCGGCGGCGGCGGCGGAGGTAGCTGGTAGCTAATGGCAAACATCTACGTGCTCGGCGCAGTAAAACCGTGGGTGAAACAAGCTGCCGATGAGGTCGGGAACAAATTCGGCATTACCACCATCTACGGTGTTGGGTCACGTGAAGTTGCCAATAGCGATCATCCGCGCGGACTAGCACTCGATTACATGGTTCCCGTTGACTCTGTTAAGGGAGATCAAGTCGCTGCCTATATGCAACAGAACTGGCAGCATTACAGCGTCCAATACATCATCTGGAAGCAACACATTTGGAACATGGCACGCCCGAAAGAGGGTTGGCGCGCTATGCCCGATAGAGGCAGTGTGACCGCTAATCATCGGGATCATGTCCACGTGTCCTTTCAGTCGCGCGAGGGCATGATCACTGTTCCCATCATTGGCGGTACAGCTTCAGTCAGTAAAGACGCTGTGAAAGATGCGCTAGACCCCTTGAGTGGAATCAAGAATGCAATTGGATTCCTAACCGATAGCCACAACTGGCTACGAGTAGGAATGTTCACCCTCGGTTTTGCGATGATCTTGGTAGCGCTTGTCATGCTAGGAATTAGTGTCGGCGTAAAGCCTGCCACCGTTAGAAAGGTAGTGAAGAATGTCAGACCTCTTCGGTCCCGCAATGCTTAGTGTCACTACTGGCGTGCAGGCGTTTTATACCCTGTTGCCAAAGCTGAGTGAGATTCGCAAGGCTGATCCAGTCAACAATCCTGATATCGCTGCCGATGTCCGCATGGGCGAGGTTGGCGCTGTAGCTCTGACGCTGGGTGTAGGTGCTATCGCTTCATCGCTCACGCGCAGCCCGCTACCGGCGATTACAGGGCTTGTCATGGCGGTTGTGCTGGTGGGTGTGTATGAGACTGCTCTCCGGTCTCACAGCCCGTTTGAGAGTCATGTACAGGCGCCGATTCGGTTGCTGAGGGAGGATGAGCAGCATGCCTAATCCGTTCATTCGGCTGGGGTCTCAGATAGTCAGTAAGCCTGTACCAGATCGACCAGAGCCTATTCCTCCGATTCCTGAGGAGTATGTAGGCACGAATAACCCTTATCGGGGTATCGAGGATCACGGGGTCAAGCCGGGTAATCACCCGAATCCTCCTGGCGCGTGGGCTGACAACCATGAGGGTTTCACTTACGTAGAAGAGCCTCCTGCTATTGATCCGATTCCGGTCAAACTGGTTACGGAATACGGGCGCGAGCTTCGTAAGATGCGGGTCCATAAGCTGTCTGTGAATGCTGCGCGTACGCAACAGTTCATTGGACGCAATGACGCGCGTAGTTCTGTCTACATCAGTAATCCTGACGCTGCGCTGCATTTCTTTGTTGGAATGTCACAGGGAATGAATACAGCGCTGAATGGGTTTGATTTGGGTCCTGGGCAGAGTGTGACTCTCTACACTGAGGATGAGATTTACATTCTCGGTACTGCCGTTGATCCTGCTGTGCAGACTGTGCAGGCTATCGAGCATTATTCGGTTCGGGAGTAATAGTGAGGATTCGCTTGAATGAATCGTCAACTGTGGTGGCAGATGCAAGTGGGAATGCTATTGCTCGCTTGTCTCCACAAGTTGCCGGTTCGTCTTGGGAGGTTAGGCGAATGATCACAGCTATCCCGAGTATGTCTCCCCGTGCGATTGCCGATCTCAAGGTGTATATGAACACCATTACCGAAGCTAACAGATTGGATGCAAGTTCAAGTGCTGCACAAGATTCGAGCGAGACGAACATTCCTGTCAATACTACTGACGTCATTATTGGCGTCTACTCTGGTATTCCAATCGGCGCAGCCTGCACACTCACTGTCACAGGCTACAAAGAAACCGGTAGGTACTAGCGTGGCATTTGCTGACCCGAACGCGCCATTTGTTGCCCGTGAAATTCTTACCGCTGACAGTGGACAGCGTGTCACGATCAATGATGATACTCACCCGAACGGGATTGCATTCTATTCGGGTAGTCCCAACGAAATTGCTCCTGCACAGCTTCAGCCGTCCAATAATGCCGACATAGTTTTCGGCATGCAGCTTAGCGGTGCTACAAGCGCAGCCAATCCCGTAGCGCCAAGCGTTTCCCTTACAACCGATACCATCACACCTAGAACACAATTCGGTTCTAACTCTGACCGGCTGAATCTAGGCGCTGGTGTTGACGCATTCATCCAGTCCCCTAGCATCAAGATCGGGGATTTCACTTCCAGTCGGCTAGTCATTACCGGTACACCGTCAAATATCGCTATCGAGGGTGAAGCCTGGGCGAACATTCCACTCGTCAATAGCTGGGTTGACGTTGCTGGTGGGCGCGCCAATTACTACAAAGATGCTACGGGACGTGTACAGCTTCGTGGACAGGTTAGTGGCGGTACTGTTGCCACGGTCGCCACTCTGCCTGCTGGTTATCGGCCCACACAGAGCATGGAATGGATCATGAGGGGAGTGGGTGGCGTGGTGATGTGTGCGGTTCAGGTAGCCACTACAGGTGTTATCACGGTGACTGCGAACGTTGCTACGGCACAGGCTAGTGGCATCAAGCTTGATTCCATCAGCTTCCCAACGTTCTGAGGTTGCTATGAGTACTGAGTGGGGTTTTACTGCGACTGGTGAAAGGTATTTCCTAGCACGCAGTCTCGTCGCATTTCGTGACAGTGTAGATCGGCAATTCCCTAACCGTGATAAAGCTTCTGATGGATGGATTGGAGACGCAGCGCATGCAGCTAGAAGCTCGGACCATAATCCGTGTTGGACTTGCGCTGTTCCTTATCGCGGTATTGTGCGAGCTATCGACGTGGATATTGACGGTGGAGACCCGAATCGAGACCTTAGAACGGAGATTCTCAATTCTGCAATCGGTCATCCTGCTGTCTGGTATGTCATCTCCAACGGCAAAATCTACTCTCGCACTTACGACTGGAAAGCCAACGATTATACCGGAGCAAATGGACACTTCCACCATGTCCACATTTCCATAAACCATGATGTGTCGTCTTACAACGATTCATCTTTCATTCTCCAAGCGCTACCGAAGGACGAGAACATGATTACCGAAGCTGAATGGACGCGTCTAGGCAAGCTCATTTACGACGAGAATAGCGCGTACGCGAAAGCCTTTTGGGTTGCTACTGGCGGGACTGGTACTGCTATTCGCAAGGACATTGCTGCTATTAAGGCTGCGCTTGATCCGGCCACTTTCGCCGCTGCTATTGCTGCCAAACTCCCTGCTAGTGCTGGTATTGATGAGGCTGCAATTGAATCCGCTGTACGCGCTGTATTTGCTGACGCTGCCGTTCAGTAGCTTAGCGTATGTTACTTGCCAGTACATTTGCTCGGCTTAGCGTATGTTACTTGCCAGTACATTTGCGTAGCTTAACCGATGCTTGCCTAGGGCAACTATTTTGATTCAGACCGGGGAACTTTGAACTGGTTGCGCCCGGCAACGAGAATCCCAGTGCTGTGCTTCGGCGGTGCTGGGCTAGGGAAGCCGTGTCCCTGTTATTCTGCCTGGGGGCACGGCTTTCTGGCTGCCCCAAGTCCTTGCTGTTGGCAAGGATACTGTTGCCGCTGGCAAGCAGCCTGGGAGTGTTGCCCCTGGCAACTAGGGGGCTCGGTAGGGGAGTGGGTAGGGGAGTGCTCGGGTAATCTATAAATGGGTGAATCG
>WNGA01011565.1_pt1 | contig 18905 bp, 16 predicted proteins | sample 5400061 | NCBI WGS metagenome assembly WNGA01 (sample SAMN13153366, study PRJNA577476) | soil metagenome | isolation source: 100 cm soil or saprolite under grassland replicate 2 | place: USA:California | collected 2016-06-15 | reverse complement strand
CGACCTGCGGTTTTCCGGCCCCGACGCGGACGATCTCAACCGGGTCGCGAGCGAGCAACTGGCGGGAGGGGATGTCGGCCTCACACTGCGGAACTTCTCCCAGGAGGGAGGCAACTTGTCCGACATGGCCCTGTGGATTTCGTCTCCCGACGCCTCATTCTGGGCGGGACACGAGTCGTCCGCCAACCCCGGCCTCTTCCCCTCGGATGCGGACGGCTATCCCGTCGTCACGCCGGAGCCCTTCTCGTTCTGGAACGAGGAAATCTACATCTCGGGGTATGGCTTCTTCTATCTGGACTGGCCCGGGCCCAATTCGGAAATTTCGGGGAGCCTCGGCTCGGAAGTTCCGCCCCCGCTACCGACGCTGAGCATCGTGGACTCCTGGGTGGCGGAAGGCGACCCCAACCGCGGCCGCAACCCGCTGCAGTTCACGGTGTGGCGCAGCGGCCCGAGTGAGGGGACAGTCAGCGTAAACTACCGCACGGTCGCCGGCACTGCGCTCGCGAAGTCGGACTACACCGCGGCGAGCGGCACCCTGACCTTCCCGCCGGGCGTCCGGACCCAAACGATCACGATCACGGTCAAGGCGGACCGCACGCGGGAGCCGGACGAGACCTTCACCGTGGAGCTCCTCAACACCTTCGGCGGGACCGTGAGCGACGCGGTCGCCACGGGAACGATCCTGAACGACGACTGAACGAAGCGACCGGCTCGCCGCCCAAACCAAACAACAAAAACACGTGATTTTAAACGATTGACCAATCCGAGCATGGCATTGGTAGCTGCCATCTCTCTCTACAGAACCTCTGACGTCTTCGGGCAGCAGAGGCGGAGCGGCCCAGAAGAAACAACGGAACATGCAGAAATAATCTACAACGGGAAGACGGCATGACGGAATTGGAATTCCGTCGGAAATCCGTCCTTTCGCCGTAGCCAACAAGAACAAAAACAAACAAAACAAAGGACAGAACTATGAAGAAAATCAAGAACCTCAGAGTATCAGCACGCACGGTTGTGTTCGCCAGCCTCGGGCTAGCCGCGGTCACAGCGCTGGCCGGTGCGGCTTTGGCGGCCCCGTCCTCCGCTGCCCACATGACGGGCCACGAGAGCGGTGAGACGGTCGCGCGGTGGAATAGGAACGCGATCTCCGTCCTGTTGCCGACGAACCCCCCGGAGCTCACGCGCTCGCTCGCTATGACGCACATCGCGCTGCACGATGCAGCCAACGCGGTGCGGCCGAAATACGAGCGCTACGCATATCACGTCACCGAGGACACCGGCGCGGATCCGTCGGCCGCGGCCGCCGTCGCAGCAGCCGGGGTTCTCAAGCATCGCCGCCCTGCGAAGGCCGCCGACATCGATGCGCTCCTCGCGGTCGATTTGGCGATGGTGAGCAACCCCGAGCGGCTCCAGAATTCGATCAACGTCGGGCAGGCGGCTGCTGCCGCGATCATCGCGCTGCGCGCGAATGACGGCAGCACCAGCGCCGCGACCCTGTATACGCCGGGCACCGAGCCGGGCGACTACCAGCCGACGGGTCCGATCGTCCTGTTGCCGGGATGGGGCAACGTGACGCCGTTCGCGATGACCGCAGGGAACCAGTTCGTCGGCAATGGACCGCACGCGCTCACTTCGGCCGAGTACGCCGCCGATTACAACGAGGTGAAGGCCTACGGCTCGGCGACGAGCACGGTACGCACTGAAGACCAGACCGCGGAGGCGCGGTTCTGGATCGAGAACCCGCCGACGGTGTTCAACCGCGTCGCGCAACGCGAGATCATCAACCAAGACCTCGACCTCTGGCAGGCCGCGCGCGGCATGGCGCTCACGCAGATCGCGTTCGCCGATGCGATCATTTCGACGTGGAACGCGAAGTACACGTACAACTTCTGGCGCCCCATCACCGCCATCCGTAACGGCGACACCGACGGCAATGACGCGACGATCGCGGATCCGACGTGGACGCCGCTCAACGTGACGCCGCCGTTCCCGGAGTACGACTCGGCACATGCCGTCGTCGCGACCGCCTCCGCCACGATCCTCACGGACGTGTTCGGCCCGGTTGCGTTCACCGAGACCTCGACCGCCACCGGCATTGTCCGGACCTACTACAGCTGGTTCCACTCCGCAGAGACCAGCACAGAGAGCCGCATCTGGGGCGGCTTCCACTTCCGCCACTCGTGTGAAGATGGCGAAGCGTCGGGCCTCGCGCTCGGCCTTTACATCCTGAATCTGGGCCTCTTCGACCGCCTTCCGGAATAACGTGTGAACCGCGTCGGGTCGTCAGCGGCGAAGCCGACCCGACGCGTACACCTCTGGATTGACGACGTTCAGAGGCCCCGCTGTTTGGAGACACTCGTCTGAGCCCCGGGCAGGCATTCATCGATCCCGGTCAGGGCCATGCGCACTTAGCCCGTAATTTGAGCACAAGCGAGAACGTCGAGGTGTGGGTCACCTATTTCGACGTGCCGGCCGGAGGGTCGCCCCGGCTGGATGAAGCCAACCCAGGGAACTGCGGATTCTAGTCCAGAACGTAGCGCATTGAGAGTTGAAGCGGGCTCTCTGCCCCACACAAACGCATGAAAAATATGAAAAGACAAACAGGAGTGAGGCAATCATTTCTCAACAGCGCGCCGTTGTTTGTCGCGCTGTTCAGCATTCTAATGCCTGGCCGGCTCGTTGCCCTGGACCTGGAGCTCATGCGTGTGGGCGGCTACGACACCAGCGGGCGTGCTCTGGGCTTGGCGGTGTCGGGCAACTACGCCTACGTGGCGGATGAGCTTGATGGATTGCAGGTGATCGACGTGAGCAACCCGGCCAATCCGCAGCGAGTGGGTGGCTACGACACCATGTATGCTTTCGGCGTGGCGGTATCTGGCAACTACGCCTATGTCGCGGATTATGATGCTGGCTTGCTAGTGATTGATGTGAGCAACCCGGCCGATCCACAACGAGTGGGTGGCTACGATACCAGCGGCAATGCTTGGGCCGTGGCGGTGTCGGGCAACTTCGCCTATGTGGCCGCTGGCGGTGCTGGCTTGCAGGTGATCAACGTGAGCAACCCGGCCAACCCCCGGCGGGTGGGCGGCTACGACACCAGCGGGTTTGCTTCGGGCGTGGCGCTGTCGGGCAACTTCGCCTACGTAGCGGATTATACTGCTGGCTTGCAGGTGATCGACGTGAGCAACCCGGCCAGTCCCCAGCGGGTGGGTGGCTACGACACCAGCGACTCTGCTCGGGGCGTGGCGGTGTCGGGCAACTACGCCTATGTGGGAGGTTATGATGCTGGCTTGCAGGTGATTGACGTGAGCAACCCGGCGAATCCCCGGCGGGTCGGGGGAAATTCGGCTTTTGGTGCCAGCGATGTCGTCGTGGCTGGCACCAACGTGTTCGTCGCCGCGCGCTTCAGCGGCCTCGTGATCCTTGACCTGTTTCGCCCTTCACTGCGCCTGGAGCCTGTGTCGCCACAGCAGCCAGGCGGGTTCCGCTTTCTCGTCCGCGGCGACGCAGGGCTGAGCGTCCGTGTCCAGCGCAGCGCCAACCTGCGCGACTGGGAGGACTGGCAGGCACTCACCCTCGGCGCCACCGCCAGCGAACTTTCCGACCTCGACGCCAGCACCAACTCCCACCGCTTCTACCGCGCGGTCACGCCGTAATTATCAAAAGGATCGTAGATGGGCGGCCGGCTTTGGCGCGCGGCGGGTGGGGACACCCGCGCGCCATTCGAAGAACTTCACCCACCAGTTGAAAGATCACCACTTCTTCCGCGAATGCAGTGTTGGATAAAGAAGCACCTAATCAGAAAGGAACACAACGATGCGGTTAGACGGGATTATTCCTCGAGTTTGCCACCGCCCCGCCTCTCCATCGCCCGGGACGGCAGCGGCGGTTGGTTCATCCGCCACACCGGCGTGGCCGATTTGACGTACCGCTTGCAAGGCGCCGCCAATCTGACCGGCCCGCGCCACGAACACCCTGCCCCTCTCCGGCTTCATTGAATTCCATGAAACCTCCCCGCCGCCGTGCGGCGGATTTATCACCGTGACGGACGAGATCTGGCAGCAAGCCCTGAACGAGAATCTCTTCCCTGCCGTGCGACTGGATCGCGCCCTGTTGCCGTCCATGATTCAACGGGGTTCGGGCGTCATCATTCACATTTCCTCCATCCAGCGAACGATGCCTCACTACGATTCAACGCTGGCCTACGCCGCCGCGAAGGCCGCGCTCACCAACTACAGCAAGAACTTGTCGAACGAAGTCACTCCCAAAGGAATTCGCGTCGTGACGGTTTCGCCCGGCTTCACTGAAACCGATGCGGCCACCCGAATGATCCAGAGAATGGCCGACCATGACAAAAGCGACTACACCGCGTCTCGGCAAAAGCTGATGGACATGATCGGCGGCATTCCCCTGGGCCGTCCCAACCGGCCGGATGAGGTTGCAGAACTCGTCGCATTTCTTGCATCGGGAAGAGCGCCAACGGACGATGGCCGGAGCGCGCGACATTCTCGCGGAGTTGCTCCTTGTCCGGCGTGAAAATGCGGATGCCGCGCCGCCCGCGCGAGATCGTCACGTACCATTGCTGCGCGTTCGTCGCCGCCTTGATGGTCGAGTCGGAGAAGAAAACGTAATCCACAGTCTTGCCTTGCGAGCCGTAGGACGTGACGGCGTAGCCGGGCAGGAATTCGCGAAAGCTCGCATCCAGGATGCGACCATCAGTGAGTTCGACTCCGCCGTCCGCGCGGACCGATTTCACCGTGACGAGTTCGCCGTTCGTGACACGACCTCCTGATGCCAGCTTGAGGTTGGCTTTGAGATGCAGGCGGTCGCCCGTTGAAACCTGACACTCGCGAGGGAGGCAGACCGAAATACGGTCGAGCATCTTGTTCGAGACCGTCACGAATCGGCCGCCCACATCTACCAACAACCCCGCCTTCACGATGCCGCTAAGCTTTCCCTTTGTGCCCGGCTCGGCCTCGCGGATCTTCTGGTTGAATACTACGACCGCTTCGTTTGGGTAAAACCGCTGGTCGCGCTTCTGCGCATTGGTGAGGTCGAGTTTATCCAACACTTCAACGGTCACATCGTTTGCACCCAGCAATCCCTTCGCCTTCAGAGCATCACGTACGCGGGAATTAACACGATGGACCTCAGCCCAGGTCTGCGACACGACCACTGCCGCGGCGCTCTGTTCGGCGAGGCGGAGATATTCGTCAGCGAGCTTGTCAGCTTGATCGCCCAAGCCGCAGGCAACAACGGCGCCCATCTTGTCGAGCCGTTCAAACGATTCGCCAACCTTGCCAGCCGCAGCCGATTCGACCGCTTCCCGATACTGCTTGATTCGTTTGCGCTCATCAAAATCCCGTCCGAGTGCTGGGTCTTGGCGACGAATCTTATGGAGCTCAATCGGCTTCACGCCGGCATGACGCTCGATGGCAAGCAGGGCATCCGAAGCCTCGACTGCCCCGTGCTGTCGTGTGTCGCCGGAGAGAATCACCCGGGCATTGCGTTCGCGAGCGAGGCGAAGCAATTCGAGCATCTGCCGTCCGCCGATCTGCCCCGCCTCATCCACCACCACGATCGCGCCAGCTGCCAGTTCGTGCTTCAGTAGAAAATTCGAAACCGTTGATGGCGACGGTAATCCTGCCTTTTCCATGTCCACGACTTGCTGACGTTGCGGCGCGAGGACGACGACGTACCGTCCGGCCTGTTGAATCTGCTCGACGAGTTCGTTGAGAACGAAACTCTTTCCCGTGCCCGCACCGCCACGAAAAACGGAATTCGCATTTGTTGAAGACAACAGAGCATCGAGAGCCTTGCGTTGTTCATCATCCAGCTTGGGATCAGCAGGACGCGGATTTGCAATAAGTGGATGGCAGGCCGCAACGCCTTCCTTCGCGGTCTGGACGATTTCCCATTCGCGCAGTAAAACGTCGCGCGAAGTCATTTCGCCGGGACGCTTCTCGTCTCTGATATAGCCACGCAGCCGACTGAAATCGGTGAGTTCAGACAGCGAGAAGCTTTCGCCACGCGCGCGCCCGAGCGCCTCTTGCCACACTTGGCATTCCAGAACTACCGAGTTGCGGTCGAACAAATGTTCCTCCGCCCATTGCACGGCCTCAGCCACGGACACAAGTTTCTCTTCGAATTGGCTTTGCGCGGACTGATTGCGGAGACGACTCATTTCCTGACGCTCGTCTCGCGTCAATTGGGATTCCCACAAGGCGAGCAATTCATCTCGGCTCAAATCCCGTTGCTTCCGCGCCCGCTCGGCTGTTGCAAGCAGCCGTCTCGTTGCCATCACGTCACCCGCCGCGATCTCTGGTTTCTCCTCCAGCAGTTTTGCCAGCGCCTTTTCAATCTCCGCATGGCGCTTTGAAAAACGGTCGGAGAGTCCATCCGAGACTCCCACGATTTGAAAATCGCCGCGCGCGTGGTTGCGAATCCGGTAGCCGAAACTCCGCAGTTCGCGGGCAAGCTCGTGACAGTAGGCATTCTCGGCGAACTTTCTGGCCCGCAGCAGCTCATAGTTTTGGAGCGCTTTCCAGCGATTCTCCGTTGAATCGAAGGTCGCGTTGAAAACAATGCAGTGGGTATGCACGTGCGGGTCAAGTGCGCGTGATGTGTCGTGCGTGAACAGGGCCGATGCGAAGTTACCCGTCCGCCGATCATTCTGCGCGCCGCCGGCCCGAATACGAGTCGCCGCAAATGCCTCGAACTCGCGCAATGCTGCTTTTACCGCTCGCCCATGTGCTTCAAGAATCCGTTCGTCTCGGCCAAGAAAAGCCGCCAGGGAAACCGACTTTGGCGGCGAGAACGTGAAATCGTAGAATATCCTCCGATTGGCCGCATTCTCGCCGTCCTCAATCCGCGTGGTATTCAGCCTTTGCGTCAGCGTCTCTCCAGTGGCCGGGTTTTGATTCTCACATAGCCGCAGGAAGTCATCAGCGCGAACCTTCGCGGCCAACCCGAGGCGTTGCGCTGCGAGACCGACCCATTCACCGGCCACGCGCTCTCCTTCATTGTAGTAGTCGCCGACGCAGAGATGTTCCTCAAAGTATTCGCGCGCGTTCTTGAGATTGTATTGCGTCTTTGCAGTGACCACACGCGGACAGTACACGGACTGTGCGCGCATCCTGTGTAGCTGATACACCATCGCCAGGACGCGGTGTGCTCAACTACGACCATGAGCACGACTGTGACTCCAAGCCAGGGCAACCAACTCTGGGGCATCTATTACACCGACCGCGAATACGCCCGCGAGATTGGTGATCCATTACGCACCGTAATCGAAGCGCCTACCAAACAAGAGGCCGAGGAGACTGCCGGCAAACTCGGCTTCGAATCTCCGTGGGCACATCCGGTCACCGCAGAACAAGCTCGAAACGCACAGTGGCTTCCACCGCGGAAGCAACGCCACCAGCAATCGCCGACGCGCAAACATTCACACGGCATCCACGTCTGAATATGCGAACTCCAACCACAGCCCAGGTCCGCACTGCCATCGAAGTACTGAAGAAGCTCGAAGAGCGCATAGACAATCACGCGACCTTCAACACGATGCAGTTGCCGGAAACGCGAGGCGGCGACGACGCAGCCGCGCGCATCGAAGCACAAACCGTCGAGCAAATCGCTCGCGTCAAGACCGTCATGGCGCAATTGGAAAGCTGGCGGGACGAACTCAGACAAGACAGGAGGCACTGTGTTGTACAGCATGTTTAAGACAGGGCACGCCCTACCCCGATCTCCGAATCGGTTTTCGGTGTCGCCGGATTTCCGGCGGTTAGCCGGCGGCAGCACCGAACCTAAACCGGCGGCCGACCGACCGGTTGCCGGCCGTCCAACCGGCGGCATTGCCGCCGGCAAATCCGTTCCACATGCTCGGTAACTTCCGGGCTTTTGCCCGCCAGTTTCTCGGACGTCTCCCGGCACCTGCTCAACTATCGACTCGGTCCCTGCCGATGACCCGCCGCCGACCAACCGGCGGCGCTGCCGACGCGATTACCGGATCGCCGCTGGGCGATCGTCTCAACGTCTTCCCGGCTTATGCCCGCCCCTGATCCGAACAGCATCCGCCAGGCGGTCGAACAGTTTCAGCCGCGCCGCCAGGCACGCTTTCAAAACCTCATCCGAATGGCGCGATGACATTCTCGCCTTGCGGGACAAAGGTGCCTCCGGCGAAGCCATAGCAGATCTGCTAACCTATCACGGTGTGCGAACCAGCCGGTCCGAGCGACATTTGCATTCGGGTCAAGCTCATCTTCCCGGCACCAAGATCGTTCCTTAGTCGTTGACGAACGTTGGATGCATCAAACAACGGAAGTGCGTCTCCTTGAACAGGATTGCGAACGATCCCGTAGCCGCAGTGGTTGCCGAGTTTCCGTACCACACGCTGGAACTACTCAATGCTGTTGAGTTCAACCCCGACAGGCATCGCCAGCGCCAGCACCGTACCCAATGCGGCCAACAGGTTCGTCAGGTCGGTGGCAGCACAGAAATTGAGGAAGAAGTCGGTTGACGCGGCACGACAATCCACGACCACGAGCGACGGTTCATATTTTCGGTTCGTCGATGAACTCCACCTTCGCGACACGCGGCCCGGTCGAACGCTCGCGAATCTGGGTGGCTGGGGCGGGCTGCAGCACAGACGCAGCAATCTGACCGACATCCGGGGCAACCTCCGTTTGATTTGATGGTGCCGGCGTTGCCTTGGATTTCTTGCTCTTTTGGCTCATTCGCTGACTCGGTTCGGCCAATACCTTCCGGCAGTAGGCCCGAATCATTGTGGGACAGGTCTGCACAGCTTGCGCCCTCAATACTTGATGGATCGTCTGGAAGGAAGCGCCTCTGTGACGCAGTCCTTCAATCAGGTCGTTATGCGGCTTGAGACCGGAAAATGCCTCGCGTCGCTTGGGACCGAACTGACGTAGGAGCGAATCAAGGTGTTCCGAGGAGACTTTAAGCATAGATCAGAGGATTCTTAATTAGGCGTTCGACTGTTGGTTCATTGGTTCGCACGCGAAAACGTTGGCGTTTAAAACGCGCTTCTACGAAGGGCGTGGCCGTTGGCGCGCACGCGGTACCGCACGTGGTGCCGTTGACGTATTCGACGACGAGGGCGGCTGCGCGGTTGCCGACGACGCAGCGTGATCTGCCGTGGACAGCAAGGCGTGCGGCGCAATTCGCAGTGTCGTGATGGTATTCGCGCGTGGCGTCGCTGGCGGGATTGCTGACGTGACGGCGTACGTCACCGACGGGGAAGTCGCCCGCGTCGGCGAGCGCGTTAACGCCAACGCGTACGCTGACGAAAGCGTGGTTGAAACCGCTCGAGGTCTCGTGTGCCTCGCCGCGCACGAGATCGTCGATGGAACCGCGCGCGACATCGGGGGTGAATTAGCGCTCGATTGTGTGTGCGCTGTGGAGCGCAAGTCGCGCGCAAGCCGTGCGCGGCAACGCGCGAAATATCTTGCTCTTGCAAGGAGTAGGGCGTGCCTTGTGTTAATCATTGGTTGGCGGGTTTCCATGCGTTGGCGTGCGGGATGAGTTCTCGAGGGCGAGCGTCCACTGTTTGAGTTAGCGAATTGCGGCGTCCACGGCCTGCATTCGTTGCACTCCTCGTGTAGTGATCCAGTCAGCCCGGGCTCCTTCGAGATAGCATTTGCCGGTGAAACGAATTGACTCGTCCGCTTCGTTGTCGATGCGACGGCTTAACTGCTCCAATACCTGAAGGGCGAAAACGATTTGACTCCGTGTCGCTCGCGCTTTGGCTACGCGTTTCATACGCGAATTCCTGCGACGCTGTGTTGGTGGATGTGCTGCCGATGCAGCCGCTGTGCGAGCCATGTGGCTTTTATTGCCGGTGTGACCGTGACTGGATTCGCCGAGGCATCGTCAAATCAGAGTCGTGCGGCTTCCTACTCAGCAGCCAGTATTGAAGATGCTTCGACAACCTTACGAAGTGGGTCACCCGTCTCCCGGGCCAATTGACGGTCGGTCTGGTAGATGCCCCAAAGCTGAAGTAATTGGTTCGCTTTCATGGGGACCAATGAAGCACAGGTGCCGATTCAAAGTGGTGTCGTCAGGACACCACATTTGTTCGGTACTTGTGCCACGATAAAGGAGCGTTACCTGTAGTTCGTTTATGTTGAACTCACCGCGAATGGCCCCGACCACGCGCTGAAGCCGGTTTTCGTCAGCCAAAAGGCGTTGTGGGTGGTGGCGCCCTGCGTCGTGTCAAAACTGCCGCCCGGGCGCTCTGAGTCATCCTGGATCGCGTCGTTGGGCGAACGCGATCAGAGCGGAGTCCCGGAAGGACAGCAGATTATCAGCGAAGCGAGCGTGATCGCCGTAAAAACAGGGAGAACAAACGATGCAAGTGCCGAGAAATCCGAGGCCAATTCTGTGTAGGACTTACACAAAGACGCGCTTCTTGCCAGATACATTTTGATCGAATGAGTGAGAATTTCATCCGAGTACCCGAAAACCAAAATCTGAGCCGCCCCGTGCGAGGTTTGGCACGGCTCACCCTTCTGGAATCAGGCGATCGAGGCATCCGATGAGCCGAGACAAGCAATTGAGTCGGGTAAATCTGGAAAAAGTGCAAACCAAGCGCCGACTTGGCCAGGCGCTAAACGTGAAGGAATTCGCTGTGCTGGCGGGAATTTCGTATTCGAGCGCGCGTGAGTGGTTCCACGAAGATGGTTTTCCTGCGATTCGTGGAGTGGTCTTTTGGCAGGATTTTGTCTTGTGGCGGCGAATCAAGCTGGGAATGACACCGCATTCCGCCATCGAGCCAGATCCGAAACTTTCCCACACTGGTAAACCTGATGAGTTAACTCAGACGCACGGTTCACCAGACGCATTCCCGCCTCGCGCGGCACGCCTGCTCGCCGAAGCCGGTTGACATAGGTGACCCGAAGACAGTCACTGAAAAGGCGGTGCATTCCTTGTCACCGCTGGTTGCGATGCAGTTGGGCCGTGGCGAGGCATAGGCCGTCGAGTACTTCGGCAAAAAGAGAGTAGTCCATTCTCGATCGACCATAATCCTCGAAGCCGGTCTGCAGTCCTTCATCTGGTATTTCCGTCTCCGCATTTGGTGCGATGGCAAGCTCGCACAGCAGAGTTCGATGTTTCCTGTTCCTGAGAGATTCTTTCCCGTGTAGTGCAGTTGGGATTTACTTGCACTTTACTTGCACATTTTCGCAAGTGTTTTATTATCAATTGAGCGGGTGAAGGGAATCGAACCCTCGTCTCAGGCTTGGGAAGCCCACGTTCTGCCCCATGCCGTCCTGCCACCGCAACCGGCATGGGTAATCCCACCATCGCCCTCCTGCGGCCGGAAGCGCAAAGAACCACGTTCCTCTCGGCCGGTCTCAATTCCCCGGCGGCCCGCTCAAAACCGCAACATTCGCTCCAGATGCCGGACACGCTGATCGATTGCGTCCCGCGTCACCCGGGTCGTTCGGGTGAGCCCAAATCCCTCACAACAAAACGACGCCACCGCGTTGCCGTAAATCATCCCTCGCTTCAGGTTTGCCGCGAGCGGGCCTTTGCTGGCCGCCAGGTAACCCATCAGTCCGCCGACAAATGAGTCCCCGGCGCCGGTCGGGTCCACGACGCGGTGCAGCGGGAAGGCGGGGGAGATGAACATGCCGTCGGGCGACGACAGCAGGGCGCCGTGTTCTCCCTTTTTGACGATCACGTATTTCGGGCCCAGGCGATGGATCTTCTTCGCCGCAGCGATGACGTTGTCCTCCTGGGCAAGCTGGCGGGCCTCGCTGTCGTTGAGCACAAAGGCGTCAATGCGCGGCAGGAGCTTGAGCAGGTCGTCCAGGGCGATGTTCAGCCACAGATCCATGGTGTCTGCCGCAACGAATCGCGGGCGCCGCATCTGGTCGAGGACGTGGTGTTGCAGGGCCGGCGCGATATTCGCCAGCAGGACGAAAGGCGTGCGCCGATAGACGTCCGGCAGATTCGGAGTGAAGCTTTCAAAGACGCCCAACTCGGTCGTCAGCGTCCGCCGATTGTTCATGTTGACTTCATACTCGCCGGCCCAATGAAAAGTCTTTCCAGCCGCCACCTGGAGGCCCTGCAGGTCGATGCCATGTCGTCGGTAGAGTTGAACGTAGCGTTTCGGGAAATCCTCGCCAACGATGCCGACGAGCTTTACCGGCCCGAAGAAACTCGCCGCCACAGCGGCATGGCTGGCCGACCCGCCGAGAAGGCGCGGGTTTTCGCGGTAGGGCGTCTTGATGGAATCCAGGGCGGTGGAACCGACAACGAGAACGCTCATTTTTCAGTGAACCGTTGAATCGTCAAAGCGTGGAATCGTGAAAAGGCCAAATCTGAATCGTCCGGGCGGGTCGGAAGGGATGCCAGCTTCATTCATCTATCTCGACGCATTTCGGATCAAAGACCCACGGACAGTAGGCGGTTCTTGAATTCCTGGCAAGCCCGGAGGAGGTCGGGCGCATTCAAAATGGCTGAGACCACGCAAACCCGCCGGGCGCCGGCGATCAGGACGTCGTCGAGGTTCTGCAGATTTATGCCGCCAATGGCGAACCATGGGATCCTGACGTTGGCCGCTGCCCAGCGGACGTAATCGAGTGTGACGGGTCTGGCCGCGGGTTTGGTGCCGGTGGCATAGACCGGGCCGACGGCGATGTAGGCGGGGCCCGCAGCGATCGCCCGTTCGGCCTGTGCCGGGGCGTGAGTGCTGAGCCCAATTTTGAGCTGAGGGGCGCCTGGGATAAGTTGGGAAACGTGCGTGTGGCCGGCGCCGAAGAAATCTTCCTGGCCCAAATGGCAGAGCGGCGCGCCCGTTTCGGCTGCAATCGCCGGGTGGTCGTTGATGACCAGCCAGACTTTGGCGCGCGTCGTGACCGGCAGGATCGCTTCGGCCATCCGGCGGATTTCGTCCAATGACGAGTTCTTGGCACGGAGTTGGATGAGGTCGGAGCCGCCGTCGCAGAGTTGTTGAGCCAGTTCCCGCGGCGGTCGATCCTGCAGGCAGGCAGTATCGACGAAGGTGTAGAGCCGGCATTCGGAGAGCGGAGTCATTTTGCGTTGAACCGTTGAGGCGATGAACGGCGGAAACGTTGAAGCGTTCAAGCGACCCTGTCCCGCGGGCTGCACCGGTTCAACGCTTCTAGGCCTTTTCTTCGATCAACTCACGTCGCGCGCCGCCGAGCAATTGGTCAACGAAACTGGTCGAGTAAACGCCGCGACGGAAGTTGGGGTCCTGGAGAATGGCCTGCTCGAAGGGGATGGTGGTTTTGACGCCGGTGATCATGTATTCACCGAGCGCGCGGCTCATTTTGTCCATCGCCTCGCGGCGGTCTTTGCCGTAGGTGATGAGCTTGCAAATCAACGAATCGTACGCGGACGGTACGGTGTAACCGGCGTAGGCGTGGGTGTCCACCCGCACGCCGCGGCCGCCGGGTTGGTAATACATTTCGATCCGGCCCGGACAGGGGCGGAAGTCATCGAACGGATCTTCGGCATTGATGCGGCACTCGATGGCGTGGCCCTTGAAGGTGACGTCGTTTTGAGAAAGCTTCAGCGGCTCGCCCATGGCGATGAGGATCTGCTGTTTGACCAGGTCCACGCCGGTGACCTCCTCGGTGATCGGATGCTCCACCTGGATGCGTTTGTTGACTTCGAGAAAGTAAAAGCGGCCATCGTCGTCCACGATGAACTCGACGGTGCCGGCGTTGCTGTAGTGAGCCAGTTCGGCAATGCGAATGGCGGCTTTGCCCATTTTTTTGCGCAGGTCTTTGAACCGGTTTTCAATGAGCGGCGAGGGCGTTTCTTCGACAATTTTCTGGTTGCGCCGCTGAATGGAGCAGTCGCGTTCGCCCAGATGGATGATATTGCCGCGGCTGTCGCCGAGGATCTGGAACTCGATGTGATGCGGGTTTTCGATGAATTTCTCGATGTAAACGCCGGAGTTGCCGAACGCCTTTTCGGCCTCGCTGCGGGCGGTGTGATAGCCTTTGACCAGGGAGATGTCATTATGCGCTGCACGCATCCCTCGGCCGCCCCCGCCGGCAATCGCTTTGATCATGACCGGATAACCAATCCGTTTGGCGGTCGTGATGGCTTCCTGTTCGTTTTCCACCATTCCTTCCGAGCCCGGCGGCGTGGGAACCCCGGCCTTTTTGGCCAACACGCGACTGACGGCCTTGTCCTGGAGGGCGTTCATGGCGCGCGAACTGGGGCCGATGAACCGGATGTTGCAGTTCTCGCACACATCAGCGAAGTGGGCGTTTTCCGACAGAAACCCATAGCCGCCATGAATGGCATCGACATCGGTGATTTCCGCCGCGCTGATGATGCGGTCGATGCGCAGATAGCTTTCACTGCTGGCGGCTTTGCCGATGCAAATGGCTTCGTCCGCCAGTTGCACGTGCATGGAATTGGCGTCCACCTCGGAATAAACGGCCACCGTGCGGATATTCAGTTCCTTACAGGCACGGATGATGCGAACGGCGATTTCGCCGCGGTTCGCTATCAGAATTTTCTCAAACATGTGGCAAAGATATTGCCGAGGGTGACAAGGCGCGGGCGCCAGTCGTTCTCAGCCAGCCCGCGGAGATTAAGCGGGCCGAATTTTGAATAGCGGCTGCCCGAATTCGACCGGCTTGGCGTTCTCGACCAGGATTTGGGTGACCACCCCTTTGACCTCGGCTTTGATTTCGTTCATTACCTTCATCGCCTCGATAATGCAAACGACGGTTTCCGGGCCGACGTCGGAACCGATTTCAATGTAAGGGGCTGATTCCGGCGAGGGTGCGCGGTAGAAAGTGCCGATCATCGGCGATTTGATTTCCAACTCCCCCGCTGTGCCCGGGGGAGCCGGTAAGGCCGCCGGCGCGACGTTCGAAAGGACGCCTACCGATGGCGGCGCAACGACCGTGCCGGACGCGTCTTCATATTGAACGGGTACCGGGCCCCCATTGAGCCCGCGCTTTAGTCTAATTTTGAAATCCTGCCGCTCCAGTTCGAACTCCGAAATGGAGTTTTTCTTCATCAAGTCAATAATGGCTTTGATGTCTTTTAGATCCACAGATGGCCCTCGTCGGAATGCCCAGCGGCCTGAAGTGTTTCGCTTTTGATGGTCATCAAGCAAAAGAGCAGCAGCCGGTAGTTCGACTCTGCTCACACCCAATCAAGAATTGGCCGCGAGCCTAAACCCCGTTCAAATAGGCGTCAAGTCGAGATTCTCAAGGCGGAAAGCACCGCAAAGAACGGCTGTTTTTCACAAAAAATCGGCCGTAATCCCCCAAAAGCTACTGCCCGTTAATGTTAACGGCGGCTTCCAGCGCCAGAATGTACGAATTAGTCCCAAACCCGGTGATTTGCCCGATACAAACCGGTGCGATCAGCGACCTTCGACGGAATTTTTCGCGCGCATGAACGTTCGACAAATGGACTTCTATGGTTGGAATAGCGACAGCAGCGATGGCATCGCGTAGGGCCACGCTTGTATGGGTGTAAGCGGCCGCGTTCAAAACGATCACATCGAATTCGCCCTTCGCTTCGTGAATCCACGTCACCAGTTCTCCCTCCAGATTGCTTTGCTTGAATTCGATCTTTGTCCCCAGCTTTTCCGCCCGTTTTCTCACTTCAGCTTCTATTCCCGCCAAAGTCGTCCGCCCATAAACCTCCGGCTCACGCTGGCCCAGCAAATTCAAGTTCGGTCCGTTGAGATAAAGAATCTTCATTGCCGTTGCAGACGATATTGCGTCAATTTGGCCTTGTCGATTTCAATTCCGCCTCTCTCAACACAAGACCACGAAAGCGCGGTACTACACCAAATCGGAATCCTTGCAAAGGCACAAAGGAAGAGGGGAAGAGGGTCGATTGGTAGTCGGCTTTGCGACAAAGTAAAGTTAACGAAGAATGGAGGCCGAAGGTCTGTTTTGGAACGACACAATTTGGTTAGGGGAAAGTTAGTTGTGTCGATTCGCTTTTTCTGATACTCCCAGAAGGCACCCCAGCAGAGTGAAAGCCGTCCAGGACAGAGCGGGAATGTAGAGGCCGAACTCGCTGAAACCCTGCACCAGCCAACCTAGCAACCCGAGAAACACGGCGAGCAGCAAGGGGTCGGGCAGCCGCCACAACCGCGAACCTAGCGTCCCTAGAAGCAGACCAATCCACGCCACGAAGCTGACTCCTCCGATGATGCCCGAATCGGAGAACTGTTCGAGGTAGTCATTGTGCGCCAATCTTGCCATCTCGGCATCCGGTGCCTTTAACCGGGCATAGGGCCGCTGAAAGGTACCCGGTCCGGAACCGAGCAATGGGTGTTGCCCCGTGATTTTCACCGCCGCACTCCAATAGTCAAACCGCGCTCCCACACTTGTTGCACCTGCGGCAAGGTAATCGCGAAATCGCGTTGCAAAAACCGCCATTCCGATTCCCACGACCGCCACAAGCGCTGCCCACCGCAGATGCGCCGGCCAATTCAGCCGGAAAAACCAAACCCCGGCGAGCGCCATGGCGATCAGCCACCCGGACTTCGAACCGGTCCAGAACAAGCCGGCGCCGCCCAGGAACAGGGTCAGCACGATAACGGCCGCGCGAACCCACGGCCGAAGGCCATGGGTTTTGTTCACGGCCAGGACGAGCGAAAGCGGCAGCAATAACAGCACCGCGCCCGCCAAGGCGTTCGGATAGACCAGCGTGCCGTGGACCCGCCCCTTCGCGAGCTTGGCGAGGAAGACAGGATTTGCCACGTCCATGCCGTTCGTTGTGATAATGGTTCCATCGCGTTTCATTTCCAGAACCATCTCCGGCGGAAAGTTGGTCCAACCCGCGTGCTCACCCTCCAGCAGGAGTTGTCGGTCCCGCGGGAACTCGATGAGCCGCTGATTAACCGCCCGCACGAGGCAAACCGCAAACGCCGCGAGCACACCGATCAGCAGCCAGCGCAGCGCGCGCTCCTGTCCCAACACTTGCGCGCCCAGGAAATAGCAGGCGAGGCATCCAGCAAAATGCCACAGGGTCGTTTCGGTGAGGGCGGCATCCACCGTCTGCCTTGCGGAAAAAAGTTGCCACGCGAACCATACGGTCGGCAGCACCCAAAACCTGTGTCCGCCGGCCCAGCGGAGCTTTTCAGTGACCGCCAGCCATGCGCCGAAAATTGCCAGCAGCGCCACCAACCCGTTGCCCCAGTGGGTCGGCCACGCGTCTTTCCAGGCGTCGGACAACGAGGATGGAGGAGCGATCTTGTGGTCGAGAATAACCGGATTGCCAAACTTGACGATCGTCAGTCCGAGAAACAGTCCAAAAACGAGCGCGAAAAGGTCGCGTTTGGTAAAGCGACCCGGCGCGCCGGCAACGGAAGCCTTCACAACTTGAACATGGGCGCCGGCTGCATCAGGGTGCCCCAATTTGTTTTTCCGACTTCATTCCGGAGATTTGCCGACCGCAACCTTGCTCTGGTGTGAAGGGTCCTGATCAGCACCGGAGAGGCGTAATTTCAGCAAGCCGACTTCCAAGGCGAGCGCTTCCTGGACGTTCGTGTGCAGGAGCACTTGGGTCCGCTCGAGTATCTGCAGGTTCTCCAAAGCGTCCCGCGAGGAAATGCGTTTTGCCACCGCCGCCGCCGTTTTCTTCAAGGGCGGAAATCCAAGGCGATCGGCCGGGACGGCCAATGTTTGCAGCCAGACCTCGCGCAACCACCACTGGAGCCCGGCGAGCAGATCGGTCCGCTGCCGGCGATACTCTGCCTCGATGGCAGCCGACAGTTCCTCTTCCCATTTTTCGCGGAGGCGGGGGTCAACGTCTTCGTAACGCTCCAACGGCGAGCGGGCGCCGAGCGCGTTTTCAATCTCTGCTTTAATCTGGGCCAGGCGCGCCATTAAAGCTCCCAACAGACGATACCGGCCCAATAGAGTTTTCTGCTCGCTGGCTGCGGCTTCACCAAAGCTTGCCAGCCAGGCCGTTTGCGCCTCGTCGAACCGGGGCCGGCCTTCCGCGGCGAAGTTCAACCGCAGGCAGCGTGAGAGAATCGTTTCCAGAATCCGTTGTGGTTCGGTGGAAAGCAGGATCAGGACACAACGCGGCGGCGGCTCCTCCAGTGTCTTCAAGAAGGCATTGGCCGCCTGCACGTTCAAACGGTCGGCACCGACGATGACGGCCACTTTGAACCGCGCCTCGGTCGGCTTGAGGTGCACCTCCTCCATCAAATTGCGCATCTGATCGATGGTGATGACGCGCAGCTTCGATTCCGGGCGCACCCAGTGAATATCGGGATGGACCGCCGCGGCGATTCGGCGGCAATCCGGGCAGCGATCGCAACTGTCGAGCGCTGCGCCCGACGCGCCTTTGCGCGGCTGCCGGCAATTCAGCGTCCTGGCCAGCGTGCCCGCCATCGCCTCCAGTTCCGCGAGGTCGCCGCCGGTGAAAAGGTAGGCGTGCGCCAATCGGCCTCGTTCCAGGCTGCGCTGCAACAGTTGCACGACCTGCTGTTGTTCGGGAAAATCCGCAAACGACATGGCGGCCTTATACCGGATTCCGCCCGTCGAGTCACAAGGAAATTCCTGAAAGGGGTTGGAAACGGACGCTGAGCGCGTGTTATGCTCGAAACATGGAAGCCGCAGATTGGTCCAATCTCAGCGACGACCAGTTGCTGGAAAAAAAGATCTCCCGGCTTGGCCTGAAACTGGAGGGCACCGAACTGCAGCCTCTTATCCAGCGGCTTTACGACGAGCTTTCGCAGAAGGGCCTGGTCTTCCATCCGCCCTGCCACGTCGGCGATGAATGGTTTGTTCCGGTCGGCATCCCGGCGATTTTCATTCCATTTTTTCTCGTGCACGAGCGGCTTCGCAAACTCGAACGCAAGATGATTCTCGAGGTGGAAGGCGAAACGCCGGAATGGTTCATGCGGCTGATCCGCC
>WNGA01016703.1_pt1 | contig 18907 bp, 22 predicted proteins | sample 5400061 | NCBI WGS metagenome assembly WNGA01 (sample SAMN13153366, study PRJNA577476) | soil metagenome | isolation source: 100 cm soil or saprolite under grassland replicate 2 | place: USA:California | collected 2016-06-15 | reverse complement strand
TGCACGACCGTCAACGGGCCCTCGCGGCCTAGACTCCCCGCGTCTCTGGCGGTACTGACAAAGGAGGAGGCGCGAAATGAGACAGCGTTCGTATCGTCCCGCGGGGATCGTCGCGCTAGCCGTGACCGCGGCGCTCGTCATGTCCGTGACCGCAGCGGCGGCGACCTTCACGAATGGTCCGCTCGTGCAGGTGTCGGGCACGAGCCCCTTCGCAGGATGCTCCGCGGACGGCGTCGCACTGCAGAGCGGCACGAACGTCCTCGGGAGCGAAGTCGAGCCGTGGGTCGACGTGAATCCGACGAATCCGAGCAACATCCTCGGCGCGTACCAGCAGGATCGTTGGTCGAATGGCGGAGCGCGCGGGCTTGTCGCGGCGGCGACCTTCGACGGCGGGTCGTCCTGGGCGACCGCGCCGATCCCTGGCATCACGCTGTGCTCCGGTGGCACCTACCAGCGCGCGACGGATCCGTGGGTGTCGTTCGCGCCGAACGGCCGGGCGCATCAGCTGAGCCTCTCGTTCAACGACAAGGACTTCGACCACGCGCTTCTCGCAAGCTTCTCCGGGAACGGTGGCGTTAGCTGGTCCCCGCTTCGCGAGATACGGCGCGACACGGACGCGAACGTCTTCAATGACAAGCAGTCCATCACCGCCGATCCGGGTGATCCGAGCCTCGTCTATGCCGTCTGGGATCGGCTGGTGTTCCCGCCGAGCGAACGCGCGAACGTCATCGCCGGCTTCCGGTCGTTCGCCTACCGCGGACCGGCCTGGTTCGCGCGCAGCCTGAACGGCGGCGACAGCTGGGAGGCGGCCAAGGAGATCTTTGACCCGGGCCAGAACAGCCAGACGATCGGGAATCAGATCGTGGTGCTCCCGAGCGGAGATCTGGTGGACGCGTTCGCGCTCGGGACACAGCGGCGGCCACCAGTGCCGCGCCCCGGCCAGCCACCGACGTTCGACTTCTTCAGCGCCGCGCTCATCACGTCCTCGGACAAGGGGGCGACCTGGTCGAAGGCGACGGTCATCGACCGGATGCGGACCATCGGCGTCACCGACCCGGAGACCGGGCACGCCGTTCGGACCGGCGACATCATCCCCGACGTCGCCGTCGATCGGGCGAACGGCAACTTGTACGCGGTCTGGCAGGACGCACGGTTCAACAACTTCAAGGCGGATGCGATCGCGTTCTCGATGTCGACGGATGGCGGCCGGACGTGGACCGCCCCCATCAAGGTGAACAAGACGCCGACGACGGGCGTCCCGGTCGGGAACCAGCAAGCCTTCACCGCGTCGGTCCATGTGTCTCCCGACGGAACGGTCGCCGTCACGTACTACGACTTCCGCAACAACACGACGGACGCCAGCCTGCTCACCGACTACTTCGTCGTGCACTGTCACGCAGCCTGCACGGACACAGCGAGCTGGTCGGAGAACCGGCTCACCGACGTGCCGTTCGACATGCGCAAGGCGCCGAACGCGCGCGGCTTCTTCACCGGCGACTACGAGGGGCTGACGTCGATGGGCACCACCTTCGGGGCCTTCTTCAGTCAGTCGCATGGATCCGACCCGGCGAGCGTCTTCTTCCGCCGGATCGGCCCGTAAGAGCAACGCTCCGGGCAGGGCATCCCCGTCACGGGGGACGCCCTGCCCAGGCGGTTCGTTCCTTTTCGCGCCTGGTACGCGATATGGATCTCGATCGCTACGCCGGTGTCCGTCCCTCCGCCTTGAACTTCTGGAGTCGTCTGCCGCCGACCGTCTCGGCGACGTAGATGTTGCCTTTCGAGTCGGTCGCGATGGTGTGGTTGTAGGTGAACTCGCCGGTCTGGTGGCCGCCACGGCCGTACTGCGCGATCGGGTGGTCGCCGAGTCGTGGCACCGTCCAGTTGATCTGCTCCTCACCGTCGGTGACGTACAGGAGAGATTCCTCCTTGTCGTTCGAGAACGCCGTGTCCCAGGACGAACCGATCGCCGCCCCGATCCCGAGCGTCGCGAAGTGCGCGTCGTTGCGCCATCCCAGGCCCTTGTTGATCCAGATATTGCGGACGAACACGCCGGCCTTCGTGTAGACCTGGATGCGGTCGCCCTTGCGGTCGTTCACGTACACCAGCCCATCCGGCCCGATGTTCACCCCGTGCACCACCTGCAGGAACCGGTATGGTGCGCCGGCCTCGGCCTCGGCGACCGTGCCCTGTTCGCCCCACTGCCGTAGGTAGGTGCCGTTCTTGTCGAAGACGACGACGCGCCGGTTGCCGTAGCCGTCGGAGATGTAGATCTCGTCGTTCGTCGGATCGACGAACACGTCGGACGGCCGGTTCAGGAGCGTCGTGCTGTGGTTCGTCGTGTCGAGGACGCCCTTCGTCCCGATCTGGAGCTTGAGGTTGCCCTCGCGGTCGTACTTCTGGACGATCCCGTCGCCATTCCCCGCGATCCATACGAAGCCGTCATGGTCGACGAAGATCCCGTGGAGCCCGGTCGCCATCACCGGTGCGGTCCACGAGTTCACGACGTCGCCGCCGGGATCGAACTCGATGACCGCGGGTGACGGACGGGCCACGCCTTCGACCACCATCCGCTGCTCGGTCTCGGTGAGGTTCCGCCGGTTCACCGTCCAGAGGTGGTCCTGCGCGTCGACCGCCGTGCCGGCCACCTCGCCCGTGATCCACTTGTCCGGCAGCGGCTTCGGCCAGAATGGATCGACCGCGAACTTCGTCGTCAGCTGCCGGTCGTCCGCCCTCGCGATCGTGCTGCCGATCGTGGCCAGCGCCGGCGCCGCTGCGGCGAGCGCGCTGAGCTCGAGAAGTGTTCGCCGCCTGAGCTTGCCAAAATTGCGCCCTTCGTGGTCGTGCATCTGCCTCTCCCTCGTTCGATTGCGGGTACCGTCTCATCGCTCGCCCACCACGAATGAGCGCGGTCTTCTGTCTCGGGTCGCACCTCCCTCCGTGTCGCGTTCCAGGCGACGGCGACGGTACTCCCCGTGCTCCCCGCTTCAAGCAAGCAGAAGGGCCACACATTTGTCCGGTGATCCCCTTCGAGCTTGCGGTCAGACGATGGTTTTGCTCCTCTTTCGCCGAGCCAACGCACGCGCAGCGGGACCCCGCTAACTCCGAGCGGAAAGCAGGCGACCGCAGGAGCGCTGCCGACGGTGTCAGCGCATCTTCCGGCGTCGGATAGGGTTCCGACTCATTTGGCCGCGGCGACAGGGTCTGGAGCTGGCGATCGCGATGCTCGTGCCGGTGGCCGCGGTCGTCGTGCTGCACTACAGCACCGAGTGTCTTCGAAACCGGGCACCGCGGCGTCGGCAAGCATGCGTCGTAGAGGAGCGAAGACCTCCCCGCGAAGGTCAATCAGAAATCTGACCCTCAAGGTCGACCTACATCAGCGCGGGGCCGTCTCCTCGCGCAACGCGGCCGTCGCCGCCACCACGTCGCGGGCGATCTGTTGCGAGAGCTCCCAGCCCGACGGGAAGCGCATCTCGTCGCGCACCCGGCGCACGAACAACACCTGCACGGACTCCCCGCGGAGGACCGTTTCACGCTCGAGGAAGTGCAACTCCAGGTGCCGCTCGACGGCGCCGCTCGCGCCCGCAGAGAGCGCGAGATTCGCGACCGCGCCCACGCGCTCGCCCTCCACGACGGCCCACGCCGCGTAGACGCCGTCGCGCGGCACGAGCCGGTCCGTCGGCAGGAGCAGGTCGATCGCGGGATGGCCGAGCCCTTTCGCGCGCAGTCGACCGCCCGGGGCCGCGCGGCCGACGAGCGAGTAGGTCCGACCGAGAAGGCGATTCGCATCGGCGACGTCGCCGGCCAGCAGCGCATTGCGGACGAGTGCGGCGGTCACGGCCCGGCGCTCGGAATACACGGTGTCAATCACGTCGACGACGAAGCCGTGCCTGACACCGAGGGATACGAGCGTCCGTATGTCACCGACTCGGTCGTGCCCGAAGCGGAAGTCTGGGGCGACGATCATTCGGCGCACCTCGCCGGCGTCCATAACGCGCGCTATGAACTCGTCCGGTAACTGGTGGGCGAAGTCGTCGTTGAAGCGGACGACGACAACGGCATCCGCGCCGGCCTCGAAGAGAAGCTGGGTCCGCTCGGCGGTATCGGTGAGCGCCGAGCGAGGCGCCGCCGGCGCGAGGTACTCGATCGGAATCGGGTCGAAGTGCATGGCGAGCGCGGTGGCGCCGTCCCGCCGCGCGGTATCGTGGAGAGCCCGAAGGGCCGCCCGGTGGCCGATGTGGACGCCGTCGAATTCCCCGATCACGAGGTGCAGCGACCCGCGCGGCCAGTTGTCGTATTCGCGAAGAACGGGCAAGGCGCGCAGTGCGGTTATCGCGTGCACCCCGAGAGGCTACGGGTTCCGGCGCATTCGGGCTCCTTCGCGAGCTCCAGAATTCCACTGCTTCGGCCGTCGCCTCAGGTTAGGTATTCACAAGAGTGCGTTTCCCATACCCCGCGGCTTCAGCGCGGAAGACGGGACTCGAATCGCGCGAAGGCCCCACACGGTAGCCGCATGTCGAGCGAGGGCGGCGGCATCGCGCTTCGACGATGAGCTTGAGCGTGCGATCTGACCGCGCCGCAGCGTACGAGATCCGGGGCGAGCGGCCGGAGGTGATTCAGCGGGTCATGCGTAACGCCGGAGGTGATTCAGCGGGTCATGCGTCACGCCAAGGTGAGCTTCACGCTCGATCGCTACGTGAAGGTGTACCGCGACGACATACGCGAGGCCGTGCAGCGCAAGGATGCCCGAGTCATTGGGTAATTGCGACCGCGCAGCCGACACAAGCGACATCGAAGCTCACAGCAGTGCGCTGACGACAAGACGCGTCGACCAGCTCGCCACGCGGCCACGAAAACGCGAAGCTTCGCGAACTGTGAGTCTCCCCAAGACCCCAGCAGCGGTCGACGAGGGCTGGACAGGTTGCGGAACGGTAATCCTTTCCAGAGGCAGCTCATCGCTCATCCTGACGCTCACCCTCGCCGACGAGACGAGGAGCTACGCGAGGAACCTCTGCTGGTGTCCGAAGCGTGAGTCGGGTGGCCCGAGGGAATCGACGATCTCCTGCACACGGAAGTCCGCCGCGGCGATGACCGAGTCCGCGGCACCGTAAAAGACGCGAATGCGATCGCCTTCGTCATCGAGCGGGATGAGGCCGCACCGGAAGACGACGTTCGAGCGGAGCCCTGCCGCTCGTACGGCGCCTCGGGCCGCAGGATCGGCTCGGCGCTTCGTGCCAGGACCACGCGCGGATCGTCACCGTCGAGCAGCACCGCGCCGAGGGCGTAGGTGTCCTGCGCGTCGACGCCGTGATAGATCTCGAGCCAGCCTGCGCGGCAGCGGATCGGGACCGTGCCGGCTCCGGTCTGGCGCTCGTCAGCGCAAGGCTCGGCGTGATCCCCACACGCGAGACGGCGACGTAGGTGATGTGCCACACCCCGTCGATGAGCGTGGCCCGCGCATCCTCGCAGCCGTACTCCTCGAAGTGCGTCGACGGCGCGATCGACGGTTACTCGTCCACGGTGAAGTGCACGCCATCACGGCTGCGCGCGCACCGCAGATGCGAGACCTGGGTCAGGAGCGTCACTGTCTTGCCGAGCTTTGGATTCGTGAACGTCACGCCTCGGGGATCGGATGTATCCAGTCCCGGGAGGTCGCGCGGAAGGTAGACCGCGATGTGCCGGAGCGACGCGGATTCGGGATCGGCGACCGCGATCGGAACGACATCCTCCTTGCGGTAGCCCGACGGCAGCGGCACGACCTTCTGATGCAGGCCCGAGAGGTCGAGGGTTCGCGCGTCCGACGGCGGATCGCTTTCCGTGCGCGGACGCTCGGCGACGCGGATCAAGAGCACGATCTCGTCGCCCACTTGCGCGGTCGCGGGATTGAGGACGGCCTGCACCTCGAAGCCATCCTGGACGGATGGCACATCGCGTCGCGTGAGGAGCGGCCCGCTGCCGACGCGCGTGGCAAGTCCGCTCGTCACGTTCCGACTCGACTCCGGATCAACGGCGACATCGTAGTCGGCGCTTGTGCTGATGACGACGCTGACGCTCATGTCATCCTGATGCGATGAACTGTGCGCCGCTGTTGACAGAGGAGCACCCTGTGACGGTGTCGAGTGCGCGCCCGCTGTTGCGCGGCTACCTCCACGCCGGGGCCGCGCTCGTCGCGGCGTTGGGTGGAACGTACCTCGTGGTGCTGTCGAGCGCCGATCGGCCACGGCAGTTATCGATGCTCGTGTACGGCTCCGGCCTGACCCTGCTCTTCGCCGTCAGCGCGCTCTACCACCTGCACACGTGGGCGACGGTGCGCGGGTCGATCCTGCGGCGGCTCGATCACGCGAACATCTTCGTCCTGATCGCCGCGACCTACACCCCGCTCGCATTCAACCTGCTGTCCGGGTGGTGGCGGGTTGGCATCCTCGGCGCCGTGTGGGGCGGCGCCCTTGTCGGGGTCGGCGCCGCGATCGCCAGCGTGCAGCTGCGCCGCGGGGCACGTGCTGGCCTGTACGTTGCGATGGGCTGGATCGCGCTGGCGGCGCTGGGGCAGATCTCGGCCGCGCTCCCGTGGCCCGCCATCGGGCTCCTGATCACCGGCGGCGCGCTGTACTCCGTGGGCGCGCTGCTCTACGCGCGCCGGTGGCCGGACCCCTGGCCGCGCGTCTTCGGATACCACGAGGTCTTTCACCTCTTGACCGTCGCGGCAGCGCTCGCGTTCTACGTCGTCGTCCTCGTCTACGTCCTGCCCGCCGCGCGCCCGTAGAGAGCGCGTCGAACGCTTGGCATCAAGGCTCAGCAGTTGGTGGCGGCCACCGAGACCATGGGTATGGTCAGACCAGTCGCAGGAACGAGGGGCTTGGTCTCCGCGGCCGGCAACGCGCGTTAGCGGCTCTCTGCGGTTCCTCTCGTCACTGAGCGTTGGTGCAGTCAATCAGAAGCGTGCCATCCGAGAGCGTGAGACCACCGTTCGCCAGCGTGAGATCGTCAGGCAGCGACACTTGCACGATGACATTGCTCACCTGCTGTGGTGGGAGGACAACGCACATGAAGGTGCCGGCCGCCGCCCCTGATGGTGTGCCTCCCGCGAAAAGGCCGCGAGCGCGACCACGAGCATCACTCGCGCGTAAGGCACTGCGGCTGCGCGATGACGACTGGATCGCGGTGCTGCCTGCCGGGCCCTGCTGAAGCCGTGGCCAGACCTCGCGCGGTCCACGCCACGTCGGGCCTCAGACGTGTAGGCGCCGAACCTGGCCCGAACTCGTTGGTGCGAACGCGATGTCCCTTCTCCACGAAGAGCGCTATCGCGGCATCGGTGATGAACTCCTCCGACGGCCCCATGCGACCCGTCCATGTCGAAGTCACTTCGCGGAGGGACATGACGTGCTAGGGCCACATGGACGGCCCGCGCTCGATGTTCACCGGGCTGATGGTTGCGCGATCGTCCGCGAGGATGTGCTCGCGACAGCCTGGGCAGGCCTTCGCCGGGATGTGGCCAATGGTGCTCGGCGCGCTGACACGGAGATCAGGGCGACCGTATGAGCGGCCACACAGCGTCGGCTGTGCGTCCGCGATGATCGGCGGCTGTGTCGCGTGCAGGCTTCCGTCGCGGGCCGTGATCCAGACGAAGGTGCCCTTGGCCATCAAGCTCCGACTACGCCGGTGCGACCTTCTCAGCGCCTTCTTTGTTTCGTCGCGGGTCCATCGTCTTTTCGTAGGTGACGGCCTGGCCTTCACCGAGCTCGTCGAAGGTGATACCCGTCACCGAGCTGCGGTGGAAGAAGAGGTCCGTTCCATCGGTCTGCTGGATGAAGCCGAACCCGCGGTCGCTGACGAGCTTCTTGATCGTTCCTGTTGCCACGTGTGTTTCTCCTCGTCGCGGCTGTACGTCGCGACGCGCGTATGCCTCCACGGCCCGACACCCAGGAACGCACGATCGCCGATCGGCAAGGCAAGAGGAGAAAGTAGATCGCGGGCTCTCTCACCGATACATGCGGATCGACTCCGCCGGGAGAAGAGCCGTAGATGCCCAGAGTAGCACGGCGACGAACGATGTGGGCTCATTGTCTCGGCGGAACGGTGGCGCGAGCGTGTCACGCGAAGACATGGTCCTGCCCTCATCGACCGGTTCGCGGTCGCATCGTATGCGCGATCTGCCCTCAGCATCGCTTCGATTGATGTTCGACCGCGAGCGGCTCCAGACGGGGACCAGGTGATGAGAGGCTAAGAAATGTGAGGCAGGCGCCCGGCTTTAGCGAGAAGACGGACACTCATCACACCTGCACCGACCGCGAGGATGCCGAGGGCGATGAGGAGACGCCTTGCATCGTCGCCACCGCGTTCGGGTCGTCTCTCACCGCCCCCGTCGTCGCCTGGTCCGCGGCCCGACGATCCGCCGCCTTCCATGTGCGGCGCGGCTTGCTCGCTCGCGCGCGCGACACTCCGCGCCGTGGTGTCATCGGCGATGCGGCGAGGGATGTGCGGTGGCTCGGGTCGCTCATGCCTTCGCCGCCCAGTGCGACCACGCCGCGGCGACCGCGCGGGCTTGGTGGTCGTGTGCTCATCCACGCGTAAATGGTAGGAGCGACGCGCGAGCCTTCACATTTCCTCCACATCTCCGGGCCAATATGCGATCAGCGGTTCGTAGACGAGGGAGGACAAGACATGGTCACATCGCTGGCAGTACAGGCGAAGCAGACGATGAGGGCAATCGTCCAGGAGGGCTACGGCTCAGCCGACGCCCTCAGGCTTCGGGAGATCGAGAGGCCAGCACTCGCCGAAGGACGTGTGTTGGTGCGAGTCCGCGCGGCGTCGGTCAACGCCCTCGACTGGCACACGCTGCACGGCGGACTCGTGCTGCGCGCTGTCTCGAACCTGATGCGTCAGAAGGACGAACGGGGTGTTGACCTCGCCGGGGTCGTCGAGGCGGTCGGCCCGAACGTGACGCGCTTCGCCCCGGGCGACGAGGTCTTCGGCGGCGCGCCCGCGGCATTCGCCGAGTACGCGCTGGCACGGGAGGACCGCCTGGCGCTGAAACCTCGCAACGCGTCCTTCGAGCAGGCCGCGGCCGTCGGCGTTGCGGGACGGACCGCGCTCCAGGGGCTGCGCGACCACGCACAGGTGAAGCCGGGACAGCGGATCCTCGTGAACGGAGCGGGCGGGGGCGTGGGGACCTTCGCGGTCCAGATCGCGAAGGCCCTCGGAGCGCGCGTGACGGCGGTTACCAGCACGAGGAACCTGGAGGTGGTCCGCTCGCTCGGGCCCGATGAGGTCGTCGACTACACCAAAGAGGACTTCGCGCGGCGCGGCGAGCGCTACGACGCGATCTTCGACGTCGCCGCGAACCGCTCGCTGTCGGATCTGCGGCGCGCCCTGGCGCCGAACGGGATCCTCGTGCTCGTCGGAGCGGACAAGCGCGGGGGGATAGCGATCTTCGCCCGCATCGCCTCTGCGTTCGTGCGCTCGCGCGTTCTGAAACAGCGCATCGTCTTCTTCGTGGCGCGTCCGAATCCGGAAGACCTTGTCGTCCTGAAGGAGCTCATCGAAGCGGGCAGAGTTTGTTCGGCGATCGATCGCACCTATCCGTTGAGCGAGGGTGTGGAGGCCGTTCGATACGTGGGCACCGGTCAGGCTCGGGCCAAGGTCGTGATCACGATCGACTGAACGTCACGACTGACGGACCGCTCGGCCAGGCGTGTCGCCGTTGACGATCCTCGAATCCTGATGTGCAGAGTCTTCTGCGCTCAGCGACACTTGGATCGAATCCGACGGGGAGTGGGCACGTGACTGTTCTGGATTGGCTGCTTGATTCGGACCCCGCTATCCGATGGCAGGTGATGCGAGACCTCACCCATGAGCCTGCCGACGTCGTCGCCGCCGAGCGCGCAAGGGTCGCCAGGGAAGGATGGGGTGCACGCCTGCTCGCGCTCCAGGGACCGGACGGTCACTGGGGAGGTGGATTCGACGCGCCTGGATGGACCGGCACGTACAACACCTTGAAGCTACTGCCCGAGTTGGGACTCGACCCTGCGAGCGCAGAAGCTCGTCGCGCCATCGGTCTGGTCCGTGACAAGGTCACATGGGTGGGTGTGCTCCCCCAGGACGCCGCCTGGCACGGCAAGCCCTTCTTCGACGGCGAAGTCGAGCCGTGCATCAACGGCTCGGTCGTCGCGTTGGGCTCGTATTTCGGCCAGGACGTTCAAGCCATCGTCAACCGGCTCCTCGGCGAGCAGCTGAGCGACGGCGGGTGGAACTGCGAGGCGGAACGCGGCTCCACGAGGTCGTCGTTCAACACCACGATCTGCGTGCTCGCGGGCCTACTGGAGCACGAGCGGGCCACGGGTGGCTCACCCGAGGTAACGGCCACGCGCCTCAGGGCGCACGAGTACCTCCTGGAGCGTCGCCTGTTCCGCCGGCTGTCGACCGGAGAGGTGATCGACCCGACGTGGACCATGTTCTCCTTCCCGACCCGCTACTTCTACGACGTCCTGCGGGGACTCGACTACCTGCGCGCTGCCGACGCCGTCCCCGACGAGCGATGTGCGGAGGCGATCGACTTGGTCGAGAGCAAGCGCGCCGAGGACGGACGCTGGCCCTTGGAGAATCCCCACCCCGGTGCCGTGTACTTCGACATGGATGAAGGAGAGGGCAAGCCCAGCCGCTACAACACCCTCCGCGCCATGCGGGTGTTGGATTGGTACGAGCGTGGCCGTGTCCGATGAGCACTCGCACATCGCTAACGATCGAAGAGGTCCTCACGGTGCTCACGGAAACGCCCCAGCGCATCGCCGCGCTCACTGGAGGTATCGCTCCCGCTCGGTTACGTAGGCGGCACCGCCACGATGAGTGGTCCGTGAACGACGTGCTTGCCCATCTCCGTTCATGTGCTGACGCCAGGGGTGACTTCATCTGGGCGATCCTCGCCGAGGACAGGCCGACGCTGCGGGCCATCAATCCGACCACCTGGATCAAGCAGACGGACTATCGCGAGCTGGAGTTCGCGCCCTCGTTCCGCTCCTTCGTGCGGCAGCGCGCCCGTCTCTTGAGGCTCCTCCGGTCGTTGCCCGAAAAGAGCTGGTCACGTACGGCGATCGTGACCCGCTCAGGGCCGGCACGCGAGCGGACCGTGTTGTTCTATGCGCAGTGGGTGGCTCGCCATGAACGGCCGCACGTCAAGCAGATCGCGCGCATCGTCAACACGCGGCGGTAGCCCTGAGGGGATTCGAACCCTGACCTCTCCTTGAAAGCGACGAGGTCGAAGGAAGCGGCTCAGCGAATTCTTCGAGCACGAACTGATGCCGGCTTCGAGCGAAAACGCGCGTCAGATAAGCAGCCTAGACAAGAATGTAGGGTGGGCAGCAGGCTAGCCTTCGTAGACGGCGGCGTACGTGAACGCGAAGGAGGGCTGGATCGGTGGCTGGACAGTGGCAGAGGACCTGAACTCGATGTTCCGTGGCAAGGTCATCGCGAAGGTCGCAGTACGCGAGGGCGAAGAACTGAAACTTGTCTTCACGGATGGGACAGCCCTGGACCTGTTTCCAGAGACGGACGGATCACTTGGCTATGCCGAGCTACCTGAGGAGGATTACCCGGAGGGCAATCCCGTCGCCTTGCGAATTGACGGACTAATCCAGAACGAACTGAAGAAGGCAAGGCGGACCGAGGACGCGGCAATCACGAAGGGCCTTGTGCGGCCGTACAGCCTGCGTCTGCCGACTGCGTGGGCGTCAGTAAAGCAGTTCTGGATCGTCTTCGACGAGCGTCAGCCAGGCGGGTACCAGATCGTGTACGGCGCAGGCGAGGCGAAGTTCGGGCTTGCGACGTCAGGCACCGTGCTTGGCTTCTACGGAAGCTTCTTGGCGACGTTCGACGCGATGTGACTGTCAACTGAACGCCGGCGAACACCACAGGCTCAGTTGGTGCCGGGCTCGGACTCAGTCGCACCGATCGATACGAGGTAGTCGATAACCGGCTGGTGACCGCCTCGGCGCGCCCAATCCAACACGGTGTAGCCGTCATCGTCGTCGCTTGCAGTGATATCGTCGCCGCGCGCAACGAGCTTACGGACGGTCTCCAGATCGCCTTTCCAGGCGTACAAGTGCAGGGGGCTACCCGGCCACGGACGACGCTCCAATGCCCGCTCGTACTCGGATCGGCTGTGCACCGGTTCGCCATGCGAGATGATCACTCGCTCGAACGGAAGCTGGAGCAGAGCCCGCAACGCTCGCGGCGCGCTACCGTCGATGTCAGCCATCGTCCAGGTCCGGAGTTCCCCATTGCGCTCCGTGAGCGCATCTCCGAACACGATGACGTGTTGTTCGGGAAGCCACAGCGGCGTCTCGTTGAAGCCTCGCGGGTCGGCGAGGGCGACCGCCCCGCCCGGCAGCACCATATCGGCCGCGATCGCGTGCACCGGGGTCTCCAGCTCCTGGCCCGGTTCGAAGATCGCGGGCCCGTACGCCGCGCAGCCATAGCGGCGGACAAGGTAGTCAGCGGACCACTCGATCCGACTGCCAGCGTGTTTGGCGGCCTGGTGGACCGCGGGCGCGCGCCAGCATGGCCGGACGTGGTCTGGCAGGAGGGTGACCACGGCGGTGGGCGGCCGTGAGTCGAGCCGGTCCCAGACCGGGCTTGCGTCCGGCGGCGGGACCAGAGGATCCGACAGCAGCCGCTCCGGTCCGAGGTCGACGCAGGTGCACGTCACGATCGGCTGCCAGTCGGCCTCCTCGGTCCATCCAGGGTGAAGGACGCGCCAGATCCAGAGGTCTGGTCCCAGGTCGCGGACCTCCAGCTGCGGATCGATGCCCTCGATCACCGGAGCAGCCCGCGTTGGAACGCTCCTAGCGGCACAAGCGATGGCCACGGGCGGGGAATCTGCTTCACGCTGCCTTCACCTCGATCGTCCATGGAATTCGGACCGGACGCTGTCGGCCCCAACACGAGTCGGGTTCACCTCCGCTTGGTTCCACACGTTAGGTCTTGGTCGGCTTCGGAGTCGGCGTCAGGCCCGGAAGCGTCGGCGTCTGGATCGGGAGCGTTGGCGTCTGGTGCGGGGTCGGCGACGGACGTGGACTCAGCGTCGGCGAGGGCGATGGTGTCGGCGATGCCGAGGGCGTCGGCGATGGGGAGGGACAGGGCTCCCCGGTCGCGAGGAGCTTCGACCATGGGAACCGTCCGTAGTCGTAGCGTCCGGCGATCGCGTCTTTCACCCACGTCTGGGTGAAAGGTCGCCATGCGTCGGGCCCCGTCTCCTTGACGACCATGACGCCCGACGGCACCTCGATCGTCGGAGACGCGGTCGGCGCCGGCGCCGGGCTCGCGCTCGTCGCGCAGCCCTGCTGCGACCAGTCGTCGAGCTTCCGCGGGACGGCCCCGTTCACGAAGTACTCCACCGTGGAGAACGGCGAGAGAGCGGTCGGGAGCAGGCCCGAGCCATACCCGCCGGAGGCGCCCGGCGCGGCGACCACGCGAGCGGCGACGATGCCCGGAGGGCGCTGCCAGTCCGCGACGGGCTCGTCCTTGAGCACCGACTTCATGTATTCGCGCCACAGTTGGCCAGGGCCCATCGCGCTGAAGAAGTCGCGCGAGCTCATCGGCGTCCCATCGCTGTTGCCCATCCACACACCGGTGACGAGCTGCGGCGTGTAGCCGACGGCGTAGACGTCCTTGAGATCGTCGGTCGTGCCGGTCTTGAGCGCCGCCGGCCGCCCGATGTGCGTCCACGAGGCGAAGATCGGCGAGACCGTCGTGGTGTCCTTGAGGATGTCGTTCATCAGCCACGAGATCTCGGGCGTGAGGACGCGCTCGGGACGCGGCTCCGCGCGATAGATGACGCGGCCGTTGCGGTCGCGCGCCTCGCGGATGAGCTCAGGCGAGCTGCGCTCGCCCATGTTCGCGAGCACCCCGTAGCCGCTCGTCATGTCGATCAGCCGGACCGGGACCGCGCCGAGCGTGAGCGCGAGTCCAGGGTTCGCGCCTTCGTAGTCCGCATCGACGCCCATCGAACGCGCGGTCGCGATCGTAGCCTCGATGCCCGAATAGGCCTGGAGGAACTTGACCGCTGGGACGTTCCGAGACTCGCGGATCGCCTGCCGCATCGTGATCGGCCCGTGGTACTGGAGGTCGGCGTTCTGCGGCATGTAGCCGCCGAAGCTGGTACGCGCGTCGACGACGACCGTCGCGGGCGTCGCGCCGTTCTTCAGCGCGGTGACGTAGTTGAACACCTTGAAGGCCGAGCCCGGCTGCCGGTACCCCAGGCCGGCCACGTCGAATTGTCCCTGCACCTTCGGGTCCTCATCGAAGTAGTCGACGCTCCCGACGTAGGCGAGCACCTCGCCCGTCTTCGGATCGATCGCGACGAGCGCGGCGTTCCACACGTTCTTCGCGTGCAGCTCCTCGACCCACTCCTTGACCTGCTTCTCGGCCTCTTGCTGCTTCGGCCAGTCGAGCGTCGACACGATCGTGTACCCGCCCCGCGCGATCTCGGCGTCGCTCCCGAGGATCTCCGCGAGGCGCTCACGTACGCGGAACACGAAGTGCGGCGCGTGGATGTCCTGGACCGCGGCGGGCGTGACGGTGATCGGCTCGGCCGCCGCGCGCTCCCGTTCTTCCTTCGTGATGACGCCGCTGTCCAACATCTGGTCGAGGACGTACGAGCGCCGCGCTCGCGCCCGCTCTAGGTTCTCAGGCTTCGTCGCATCGAGCCGCGAAGGCGACTGGGGCAGGCCTGCGAGCAGCGCGGTCTGCGCCAGACTGAGCTTCGATAGATCGTCGGACCCGAAGTACGCGCGCGCCGCGGCCTTCACGCCGTAAGCCTGGTTGCCGTAGTAGATCTGATTGAGATACAGCTCCAGGATCTCTTGCTTCGAGTAGCGGCGGGCGATTGCGAGGGACATGACCGCTTCGCGGACCTTCCGCCAGAGCGACAGCTCGTTGCCGACGAGACGCTGCTTCACGAGCTGCTGGGTGATGGTCGAGGCTCCCTGCGGACGCTCGTGGCGCCCGAACAGGTCGCCGACCGCGGCACGGACGATGGCGCCGACATCGACTCCAGGATTCGTCCAGAAGGTCTTGTCCTCGGCGGAGATCGTCGCCTGGATCAGCTGCTTCGGCAGCTCCCCGTACGTGACCGGCTCGCGGTGCTCTTCGGCGAACTCGAAGAGGAGCGTCGTTCCGTCGCGGGCGTACACCTTGGTCGGAAGCGCGAGGCCCTCGCGCGCGAACTCCTCGACCGGCGGAAGTGTTGCGGCCACGACGGCGAACGCGAACACAGGGAGCAGTAGCGCGGCACCGAGCGCGGCCGCGACGATCGCGAGCGGCCGACGCCGATGCGGTGGAACGCGTTTGATCACGTCGCGCACCGATGCCTCGGCCGCCCCGGCCAAGACGCGGACGCCGTGCCACAGTGACGTGAACATCGAGAGCCGGGTCGCTGTCCGCGCAAGAGATATGCCACAGCCTGTTCGACGTAGCGCGTGTACGCGGGCCTACGCTTGCACCGTGTGGACCTCTTTAGTGGACCGCGTGCTCACGATTGAGCGCGCGCAGATCAAGGACGCTGAGGGCCTCGCGGCTACAGATCCGTGAAGAATCTCGGGCACGTCGCGCGCGATTCACCGCCCGCGACGATCGACGAGTATCTCGCGGGCGTCGCTCCCGAGTTCCGCGCGCTGCTCCGCGACCTGCGCAAGACGATCAAAGCGGCGGCGTCGAGCGCGAGCGAGAGCATCACCTACGGAATCCCGACGTTCAAGCAGGACGGGCAGCGGCTGACCTACATCAGCGCCGCCACCAACCACTGCGCCATCCACATGGTGCGCAAGGTGCATCTCGATGAGGCCACGCGTCTCGGCTTCGGCGTCGGCCGAGGCTCGATCCGCTTCACGCCGGAACACCCGCTACCGAGACGAGTGGTGACGCGCATCGTGAAGGCCCGGCTGGCCGAGATCGCGTCGAAAGGCAAAGGGCGATACCCGTCTTCGCCGCCGCGTTGACGTCCGCTCGGAACGTCGCCTTGAGATCCCGGCGATCTAGACCGCGTCAGGGTTGGATGGTCCTGCGGGTGGTCCTGCTGGCGCAAGGCGGCGAAGAGCTCGCCGGTCCCCCTGGGCGGGATGTGCTCGTTCGCGACTCGCACACATTCGCTGACCTCGCAGCGGCCATCGACCGGGCCTTCGCGCGCTGGGATCTTTCGCATCTGCACGAGTTTCGCCTCATCGACGGCCGCCGGATCGGGATAATCGATCCGGCTGGGTTCGACGACGATGCTTCCGCGCTGGACGAGCGGAAGCTCACCCTGCAACAGGCCGGCTTGCGGCCAGGCGACACCTTCGAATACGTCTTCGACTTCGGCGACAGCTGGGAGCACCGTTGCACCGTGCTGCGCCGCGACGTCGATCCGGTGAAGGAGTCTGGTGCCTCGCCATCCGAGATCGTGCCCGTCTTCGGCTGGGGCACGATCCCCGACCAGTACGGGCGCACTACGCCCGAGCAGGACGACGAGTAGGCCTGCTGCCCGCGTCGTTCCTTTACTTGTTGGCCACTTGTCTGACGCGCGGTTTCGGTTGAAGCCGAAATCACTCCGTGCTTGAAGAATTCGCTTAGCCGCTTCTCTCGACCTCTTCGCTTTCAACGACCAGGTCAGGGGTTCGAATCCCCTCCGAGCTACACGACCGAGTTGTGAGTTTCCGTTCCCGTCAGCAGGGTGGTGTCAAAAAACGCCGCAGTCCTTCCGCTGCAGTGCCACATCTGCTGTTCTGCTCCACAGATGTGTTCCGTGTTCCACGCGCCTTGCGGTCTTCCCGATGCCGCTCTTCCGCCAGTCGGATATTGACGAGGCGACCCACAAACTCCTGAAGGCGATGGTCATCCCGGGCCTCGCTGATGCGGTGGATGCCGCGATCAAGAGCTACGCCGGGCAGGAGCGCACGTCGAACCGCCAAGCCCGACGACGGAGCATCGACGAGCGGCTGAGGCGCCTCGCGGAGCTCTTCGAGATGGGCGACATCGCAAAGGCTGACTATGTCTCTCGCAAGAACGAACTCCGCATCGAGCGCGATCAGCTCGACGCCCAGCCGGCAGGCGCCTCTGTCGCGCTCCAGCGCCAACGAATCGGATCGGTCGTCGACGACTGGTTCGTCATGACCGACGATGAGAAGAAGCAGGTCATCCAGATGATCTTCGCGGAGATCCGAGCGGACCATGCGCCTGATGGCCTGAAGGTGGAATTCAAGGCGAGAGCCGTTTGGGAGCCGTACATCGAGGCGGTCCTGGCGACCCAGAGGCAGGTCGCGAACGATCTTCCGCCTGTTGTTACCACATCGGTAGCCCGGAGGGGATTCGAACCCCTGACCTCTTCCTTGAAAGGATGACATGTGACGGGACCCCCTCGGCACACGCGCACGCTAGTGCGCAATACAGGAGCTCGAGGAGGTCCCGATGACAATCGTAGGTGGCTTTGACGTGCACCGAGCGCAGATCACGTTTGACTACCTGGATACCGACACGGGCGAGGTGACCCGAGGTCAGATCCAACCGGCGACCCGCAGCGTGCTGCGGACCTGGTTCGGCCGCTTCGCCGGCCGGAGCGATGTCGCCTTCGCGGTCGAGGGCTGCACCGGCTGGCGCTTCGTGGTCGAGGAGATGGTGGCCGCGGGAATCGCCCCGCACCTTGCCGAGCCCGCCGACACGGCGACCCAGCGCGGCCGCAAGAAGCGAGCGAAGACCGACCGGGCCGACGCCCGCCTGCAACGGGAGCTCGTATGCCAGGGGCGTTTGCCGGAGTCGTGGATCGCACCCCCGCACGTGCTGGAGGTGCGCACGTTGGTCCGGCTGTACGTGGCGTTGATGGGCGAACGCCGACCTGGCAGCAGCGCGTCCAGGCCCAACTATTCCATCAGGGCGTGCCCGCGCTGCGCGGCCTGTTAACCCAAGAGGGCCGGGCCACGCTGTCGAGCGCCGCGCTCTCGCCAGCCGGTCGACAGATGGTCGATACCGCTCTTGCGATGATCGACGAGCTGGGCGAGCGGGTCCTGCCCCTACGGGCCCAGCTGCAGGCGATCGGCCGCCGGCAGGCTGGCGCGCGGTCGCTCACCGCCCACTACGGGATCGGCGCGCTGTGCGCGGCGATCATCTGGGCGGAGCTCGGCGACCCGCGTCGTTTTCGGAACTCCGACCAGGCGGTGCGCTTCGCCGGCCTGGACGTGACGGTGTGGTCCTCCGAGGGCAAGCGTTCAGCGGGACATCTGGCCCGCCAGGGCTCAGCGGTGCTGCGCTGGGCGCTGTTTGAGGCAGCCCAGTCCGCGGCCCGCGCCAGCTCGCCCGATCACGACTACTACATACGCCTCGCCGATCACCTCGGCGGCAAGCGGCCGGCCCTTTCGGTCGCCCGCAAGCTCATCCGCCGCTGCTATCACACGCTGCGCGAGTTGGGCGAGGAGGCCTGGTCCACCACCGGCACCACCCTCCAGGAGGCGGCCTGATCGTGCGGACTGCTGCGCGCCCGCGCCCCGATCAACTGATGTTCGCGGCCAGCTCCCCTAAGTCCCTTGTCGCCGCCGCTTGCGGCGGCCGTCCCGGAAAGAAGCAGCGGCCGCGACGCACCACGGGGTTCGCCCCCATCGGTCATCACGTTGCCGGGCCATCGCTAAATGGCTCGTGCACCCAGATAAGGCCGGGCGCCGCCGTGCAGCCGTTCCTCGCGATGGGCCTCTCGCTGACGGAGGAACCGACCATGACGTGACCGCCCGAGCTGGGTCGACCGCGCCATGGCCTTCGTTGGGCGCCTCGCTGCGGGCGCTCCACCTTGACGCGGCTCGGGTTCGACGCGTGTGCGCTTCTGCCGACCCAGCTCATCATCCACAACAACCGGATCCTCACTTGACAGGGGTCCCACCACAGATAAGGGATGAGCTCG
>WNGA01013873.1_pt1 | contig 18908 bp, 19 predicted proteins | sample 5400061 | NCBI WGS metagenome assembly WNGA01 (sample SAMN13153366, study PRJNA577476) | soil metagenome | isolation source: 100 cm soil or saprolite under grassland replicate 2 | place: USA:California | collected 2016-06-15 | reverse complement strand
TTACTTAAACCTGATTTTGTAAAAATATGGGTGGATGATTTTGGCGGCACAGTAACCAAAATGCCACCTGCCATTTATGAAGCAGTGATAAAAGAAGCGCATCGCCGGGGATTGCGCGTGGCAGCACATGTGTTTTATCTTGAGGATGCCCGCAGATTAGTGAATGCAGGTGTAGATGTGCTCGCACATAGCATTCGTGATAAAGAAGTTGATGATGACCTGATAAACGCTATAAAACAAAAAGGTGTTTTTTATATTTCTACACTTACTTTGGATGATTACAACTTTGTGTATGCTGATGAACCTGAATGGATCAATGATTCTTTTTTTAAAGCTTCTCTTGAGCCGGGAGTATGGGAAAGGCTTACAAGTAATGCTTACAAACAACAAGCTCAAAAAGATACTACACTTCAAAAAAAAATGGCTGCATTTAAAATGGCTATGCGCAATCTGAAGAAACTTGCTGATGCAGGTGTAGTGATTGTGCTTGGAACAGACTCAGGTGCGCAACCTGTTCGCACACAAGGCTTCTCGGAACATCTTGAACTTCAGTTGATGACAGAAGCAGGCCTCACTCCAATGCAAGCTATTATATGTGCAACAAACAACGCAGCGAAAATGCTTCATATAGATAACCAATGCGGCACTCTTCAAAAAGGGAAAAAAGCAGACTTCATTGTTCTGAATGGTAATCCTCTTAATGATATAAAACAAACGCGAAATATTTTTTCTGTGTGGAAGAATGGAGCGCAGGTTAAATAAAAATTTTCTGATTAGAATTTTTTATTGTAATACAGCTTCGTATTTCATGGCGCGTTCGTTGCGTCACATTTCGTTTATCTTTCTATTTTCATGTCATCAATCACAACGTTTGATAATTTAATTCGATTTTCGATAATTCATTATTAATAAATGCCAGTTCTTCTTTTGATAACTTAATGTCATTTGCTTTGGCATTTTCTATCGCCTGTGTTGCATTTCTTGCACCAACCAGCGCGACAGTAATGCCCGGTTGTTCAATCGTCCATCGAATTACGAGTTGACTAAGTGTTGCCTGTTTCTTTTCTGCAAGAGGTTTTAATCTGTCAAGAAAAAGATTTACACGACGAATGTTTTCTTCCGTATAAAATACACTTTGTTCACGCGTATCCCCTTCATTAAAATGATGATCCGGTTTTATCTTACCTGTTAGTAATCCTCTTTGTAAAGGACTATAAGCAATGATTGCCTTTTTATGCTGTAATGCGTAAGGGATAACCTCTTTTTCTATATCGCGTAGTAACATGCTGTAAGGAACCTGGTTTGATGCAAGACTAATTGTTTTTTCTGCTTCTTCCATTTGGGCAACAGAATAATTACATACACCTGCCGCTTTTATTTTGCCTTGCTCAAGTAAACGTTGCAATGTCTCCATTGTTTCTGCAATTGGAGTTGTTGTATCAGGCCAATGCATCTGGTACAGGTCTATATAATCAGTATTCAAACGTTTTAAACTGTCTTCACATTCTTTCATCACACTTTCTTTTGAAGCGTACTTATATATTTCAATATCCCTTCCGTTATTGTCTTTGCTTTTAAAATGAAATTCGCCTTTCTTCATATCCCAGCGTAAACCAAATTTGGTTAATATTTGTACTTTATCACGCGGAATTTCTTTAATTGCTTCACCAACAATTTCTTCGCTTAAACCCTGGCCATATGCAGGCGCTGTATCAATAGAAGTAACCGCCGATTGCCCATGCACCAAAAGTTATTACAGAAGCTTTTACACCTGATTCTCCTAATTGTCTGAATTCCATAAAAATGAATTTTTATTGTGCGAAATTATTTCTTAAGTAAAAAGCACATTTGTCTATTAATGATTCAAAAAATTCCTTAAAGTGAATAGTATCATTAGCATCGGCTTGGAAAAATATTTATTATTAATTGATGCCTTCTACAAAATCATCGTCATCAATAAATTTATATTCGGGATTGTAACCCTGCAGCAAAGTATCAAGCAGAAGGCTTTCAAATGGAGTGTCTGTTGTAAAGTGTTTGCTTTTGTGATCAATATTTACCACGATCAATTTTGCAGCAGTTGCGTCGAGTAATTCTTTAATGGGCTCAACAGGAGTAGTTTCCACTACTTTTGAAAAATCGCATGCCAGCATCACTTCATGTATATCTGTAAAATGAGCATCGGGAGGAACGATTATAACAGGTACTTCTGCATGCCTTGCTATATCTATCGCGAAACTTCCTATCAATGTTTCTTCAAGTCTGCCACCACCGGTTACACCCATTATAATAAAATCCGCATTGTTTGATTTGCAGATATCATTAATGTCAGTGGTTATCACGCCATATTCACTTAACGTATCTACCATAATATCATTATCAAAATGCGGTCTTAATAAGGTGCGAAACTGTTCAAGGTTTTCTTTGCTGCTGTTTGCCATTTCATTTATATCCACAGTTTCAACCAAAGCCATATTTGCATCTGTAACAATAGGAGTTTGGTAGGCGTTGTATAAAATTACCCTGTCGCTTTTCATTTGTTTAGCAAAACCTGCAGCATACATGGCTGCATTTTTTGCAGTGGGAGAGAAATCGGTGGGAATGAGGATGGTATTCATGATGGTGAATTGTAAGTGGTGAGTGAATCGTCAATGGTGAATCTTTGTGAAACTACAAACTACAAACCACAAACTTTAAACATTTTCGATAATTCCTGCAATGCCCTGTCCGCCGCCAACACAGGCTGTAACCATTCCATATTTTTTATTTAGTCGCTTCAAATCATTTAATATTTGAACGGTGAGTTTACAACCTGTGCATCCTAATGGATGACCTAATGCAATTGCGCCTCCGTTAATGTTTACAATGTCAGGATTTAATTGCAGTTCACGAATTACAGCTAATGATTGTGATGCAAATGCTTCATTTAATTCAATCAGATCTATATCATTCAAACTCATATTGGCCTGCTTCAACGCTTTTGGGACTGCAGCAACAGGGCCGATACCCATAATACGTGGATGCACACCCGCAACAGCACTGCACACCAAACGTCCTATAGGTTTTAAACCAAGTTCGTTGATCATACCTTCACTCATCACAATCACAAATGCAGCACCATCGCTTGTTTGAGAAGAATTGCCCGCTGTAACGGTGCCACCCATTGCAAAAACAGGTTTTAATTTTGACAACGCCTCAATACTGGTGTCTGCACGTACTCCTTCATCAGTATCTACCACATAATGACGCACAGCTTTTTTACCTTTTTCACTAAGATAAGTTTCCTCAACATCAATGGGAAGAATTCCATTTTTAAAGTAGCCGTTTTGAATAGCGTTCAACGCCTTTCTATGCGAGTTGTAAGCAAACCTATCCTGGTCTTCACGACTTACTTTAAATTCTTTTGATACTGCTTCCGCCGTTAAACCCATGCTGAGATAATAATCGGGTTCATCTTTTGCGATTGCATAAGAAGGAACTGTTTTCCATCCGGTAGTGGGTACGAGGCTCATGCTTTCTGTGCCGCCTGCAATAATGCAATCAGCCATGCCGGTACGAATCTTTGCAGTAGCCATTGCAATACTTTCCAAACCACTTGCGCAATATCGGTTAATAGTGATACCTGCCACATCAATGCCTAATGCCCGTGCAGAAATGATGCGGCCAAATTGCAATCCCTGTTCTGCCTCAGGCACAGCATTGCCAACAATTACATCATCCACACGTTTTGCTTCAAGTTGCGGCACTGAAGCCATTAAGCTCTTTATCACTTCAACTGCTAAATCATCAGGGCGATAAAAACGGAAACCTCCTTTCTTGCTTTTGCCTACAGCAGTACGATAGCCTGCAACGATATATGCTTCCTGCATAAAACAATATTTTAAAAACCAAAATTACTGTTTATGAAATTAAATATAAACAGTGATGTTTTTGGTACACCAGTAGTAGTTGTGTCACTTGGTTTGCATAACATCAATATTGCTCACCTAATAAAAATCTTCTCCTATCTTTAGCATCAAACGAGAATCTTATGCCTGATTTCTTTATTGATCCAAATATTGCGAAAGCCAAAACAATTGATACATCTTTTTATAACAGCACGCATTACTATGAAGCATCGAAAGAAAAAATATTTATTCCCTCATGGCAATTTATTGGTGATACAGATAAGGTGAAAGAAGCAGCTTCTGCTTATCCTTTTGTATTGCTTGAAAATTATTTGAATGAATCTTTAGTCTTAACAAAAGACAAACAAAATCAACTGCATTGCATGAGTAATGTCTGCACGCATCGTGGTAATCTGATAGTGTACGAATCATGCAGGGCTAACCAATTGCGCTGCAAATATCATGGACGTTTGTTTTCACTCGATGGCAAATTTATTTCAATGCCCGAGTTCAAAGAAGTGGAGAACTTTCCAACTGAAGCAGACAACCTGTATAAGCTGCCTTTATTCCAATGGGGGAAATTATTATTTACAAGTTTGAATGCAAATATTTCTGGAGAAACATATTTTAAAGAAATAATTGAAAGAGTAAATTGGCTGCCGGTGGATAAGCTTGAATTTCGTGCAGATTTATCAAGGGATTATTTTGTAAAAGCAAGCTGGGCTTTGTATTGTGAGAATTACCTTGAAGGTTTTCATATTCCTTTTGTGCATGCAGGATTAAACCAGGTTCTTGATTTTGGTGAATACACAACAGAATTATTCCGTTATTCAAATTTGCAATTAGGCATTGGTAAAAAAGGTGATGTTTGTTTTGATTTGCCAACAGATTCTGTTGATTACGGAAAAGAGGTAGCCGCTTATTATTTCTGGGTATTTCCCAATATGATGTTCAATTTTTATCCCTGGGGCTTATCTCTAAATATTGTGCAGCCGGTTAATGTAAATGAAACAAAAGTTTCTTTTCTCACTTATGTATATGATGAAAGTAAATTAGATAAAGGTGCAGGCAGCGGATTGGATACTGTAGAATTAGAAGATGAAGAAGTTGTAGAAAATGTACAGAGAGGAATTCGTTCACGATTTTATTCACACGGCAGATATTCGGTGAAGAGAGAACAGGGGACACATCACTTTCATTCATTGATTGCGGAATTTATCAAATAGTCATTGAGCCATTAAGTCAATGCCTATTTGATTTATTAATGATAAATCACAAACTATAAACTACAAACAATTACAATTGCCTAAACTCGAACGCAAATTAGGTTTATGGAGTTGCATCACCATTGTTGCGGGCACCATTATCGGCAGCGCAATTTTTATGAAGCCTGCTATCATGGCTGCACAGGTGCATTTGCCATTGATGTTGTTGTTCACCTGGATTATTACAGGCATTATTTCAATGTTTGGAGGAATGATCACTGCCGAAGTGGGTTCGATGTTGCCTGAAACAGGCGGGCAGTACATTTATTACAAACACATGTACGGTGATTTTATCGCCTTTCTTTTTGGATGGTCCGGCTTTATAGTTATCAATACTGCTTCTATTGCCGGCATCGCATTTCTGTTTGCGCAATACACAGAGTTCTTTTTGCATCTTCCAAGATTCAGTACAGAAATTGAAAAAGCCGTAGCATTTACAATTCCCTTTGTTGGCAAGTTTTATATTCTTGAATATATCGGAGTAAAAGCTTTGGCAATTTTTATGATGTTCATCATTACATTGGTGAATGTGAGAAGTGTAAAAGGTGGTGCGGCAATACAGGTTGTATTTACAGTAATGAAATTACTTGCACTTGCAGTATTGGTATTTGGTATTTTTTTTTCAGGCAAAGGCAACGTTCAAAATTTTTATTCTACTTACGATAATGTGCATTATTCCACCTGGGATATTGTTGTGGGTTTTGTCGCCGCTGCATCAGGCGCATTAGCTGCTTATGATGGATGGAATGTATTGGGCTTTGTATCGGGCGAAATAAAAAACCCACAAAGAAATATTTCAAAAGGTTTATTGATTGGAATAAGTATTTGCATTGTTACATACGTGTTAACGACCCAGGCTTATCTGTACATGCTGCCTGTAAATGAAATGAAAAATGCGCCGCTTGTTGCATCAGATGCATTTGGCAAAGCATTTGGAATTGCAGGTGGGGGATTTGTTGCGCTGCTTGTTATGGTATCAACATTTGGCGGTTTAAACGGAAACATTCTGCCATGTGCAAGAGTAACTTTTGCTATGAGCGAAGAAAAAAATTTCTTCCCTTTATTCGGTAAAGTATCAAAATTTAAAACACCAGCTAATGCCTTATGGCTGCAATTTATCTGGAGTGCCGTGCTTATAATGACGGGCTCCTTCGATGCACTGTTTGATATGTTTGTTTTTACACAATGGATATTTTATGGATTTCTTGGTATTGGTATTTTTATTCTACGCAAAAAAATGAAAGATGTTGAGCGTCCGTATAAAGTATGGGGATATCCTTATGTGCCGCTGGTGTTCATTGCATTTTCAGCATTTTATTTTGTTATTACTATGTACAATGAAGTAAGTAATTATCTTTCAGGGAAAGCACAAATTATTAATTCTGTTTTTGGTTTGGTATTAATTGCAACGGGCATTCCTGTATATTGGCTCTTTAAAAAGAAATATACTCATGTAAATAGAAAATGAAGTAAATGCTTGAAAACTTACTGAGAAAATATCAATCCATTTTTCATCCTGTTGTACCTTTCGATGCAAAGAAGGATAAATTATTGCAACTCGATTTTACTTCGAATAACAAAACACTTACAGAAGAAATATTCAGCGATATAAAAAAAATTTCTTTGTATATCAATGAGCAATTAAAACATGCCAATGCGAAATATGGCATTGGTGGTTATAATGAAAATCGAACTGTGTACAGCCGCAGTAAACATTTTGACAGTGGCGGTGATGAGCCGCGACGCTTGCATCTTGGCACAGATATTTGGGGGGAAGCAGGCACAACTGTTTTTGCGCCGATGGGAGGAATGGTGCACAGCTTTGCTTTTAATAATAATTTTGGTGATTATGGTGCTACCATTATTCTTCTGCATCAATTGGATGGCATTGCTTTTTACACATTGTATGGTCATGTTTCTTTTAAAGATATTTCTTCACTAACCGAAGGAAGTTATATAAGTATTGGGCAAAAAATAGCACAGTTTGGCTTGCCGAATGAAAACGGGCAATGGCCGCCACACCTGCACTTCCAGGTTATTGCAGATATGGAATTTAAAAAGGGTGACTATCCCGGCGTATGCAAATACAGTGAGCGGGAAAAATATTTGAGCAATTGCCCTGACCCGGATCTTATTTTGCAAATGATGCAGTATGCTAATAAATAGTATTTGCTTAATTGCTGTTATCAAGATTTCATTTTTCTTTGCAATTAGTTTTTATTTTAGTGCACTTTAAAAATACATCTATGAGCAGACAACAGTTTGATGGCAGTGCCCGGAAATACACACTTACTGTCTTTCTCTCTTTTGTAGGAATATTTTGTTTTGTAATGCTGATGAAACTATGGCAGGGCGATTTTAAACCAGGTGTAAATGAAAATGCGTCTGTCGTAGTCACTGGAAGCACCGAAGTTTTGAATGAGCGTACTAAAAATATGACGGGAGATTCAACACAAGTTCCTCCAGATTCAAGCAGCATGACGATGAGTGATTCAACCAAAAAAATGAGCAGTGATACAAGCGGGAAGAAAAGCAGTGATACAACGGGCAGAAAAAAATAGTGTAGTCAATTTTATTGTGTAACGTTATAGAAATTTTTTCTTTTGGTACCCGGCTATAGTAGTATCATGGTGCTTTTGTTGCGTCGCACTCTTTTACTTTTGAATTAAACTCGACAAAATTCTACACATAAAAAATCATTATCTCTCCCGCTTACTTTTTGATTTGCCTGGTAGAATAGAATGTGTAAAAAACATTGATATTAAGATAACTTTCAAAAGCCCTCACACCTTAACGAAAGATTTAAATCGTTTGGCTTTATTTCGCAGCATGAAAAAATTCTTATCCGGTTTATTTGTTCTTTTCTATATCTGTTCGTGCAGCAATAAAAAAAATATACCCGATGTGTCAAACATCAATGTGCAATTAACTATTCAACGTTTTGATAAGGATTTGTTTTCAATGGATACGAACAATGTTTCAACCGCATTAACACAACTGCAAAAAAACTATCCTTCATTTCTCAATGATTATTTATACAATATTCTTGCAGCACCACCGGAGCCTGACAGCACAGTGAAAAAAGTTAAAATGTTTATTCATGATTACAGGCCAATATATGATTCAGTACAGACAACATTTGCTTCAACAGATAAAATGGAGAAAGAAATAAAAAAAGGTTTCCAGTTTGTAAAATATTATTTCGCCAACTATAAATTACCTTCTAGCATTATTACTTTTATCGGCCCTGTTGAAGGCTATGCCAACGTGCTTACTTCTTCCGGATTGGCCGTTGGCCTGCAGTTATATCTTGGTAAAGATTTTCCAGTTTATCATTCAGAATATATCAGTGAAATTTATCCTGATTACCAGTCAAGACGGTTTGAGCCGCGGTATATTCCTGTGAACTGCATGAAGAATATTATTGATGATATTTCTCCCGAAGCTTCTGCTGACCTTGCTTTAATTTACCAGATGACAGAAGCGGGCAAACGTTTATATGCACTTGATCAATTGCTTCCTGAAACAGCAGACAGTTTAAAAACCGGCTACACGCAAAATCAGTTAGAGGGATGTTATAAAAACGAAGCATTTATCTGGAATTATTTTGTGCAGAATAACTTGTTGTTTACAACCGACCCCGCTATAATAAGAGACTATATGAATGACGGACCAAAAACAGAAGCATTAGGTGAGGCATCACCGGGATTTATCGGGCAGTTTGTTGGCTGGCAGATTGTAAAGAAATGGATAACTTTAGATAAGAATAAAAAATTAGAGCAAAACAAAATATTGGAGCAATTATTTCAAACACCTGCAAAACAAATTTTTGAGGAAGCTAAATATAAACCGAAGTAATATAATTGATTAGGTTTTTCTTCAGGGTAATTATTATTACACCATTTTTTGCTTTTCTGCCATACTTTTGAGTAGCTTCATTCCCCTTCATTACAGATATAGAAGCAATAAGGTTTACGTCAAAATTTTTCAGTGAATCAAATGATCTGCGCTTACCATTTACAATCAATAATGGAAGCGGCCTGTTATGATAATTTCCTCCGCAGTGCATGTGTATAGTTACCGGTGATGCTTCTGATGCTTTTTGTGCAGCACCAACTATGAGTGAGGGGTTCGCTTTTAACTCTCTTTGAACAACCTGCGCCAAAGAAGTTAACTTAAACGCAAATAAAACAACTATGGTAAACAAAAACTTCATACGTCAACCGGTTAATTGTTCTTAAAAGGCACAATCATTTCAAAGGGAGGGATCTTTACTTTGAAAGTATTTTTCGTGTTTTGATTTTCCATCAGATAAGTTCCATACATGCGGCCTATTTCAGTTTTTAAATTACAGCCACTTACATACTGAAACTGTTGTCCTGTTTGCAAGACCGGCTGCACACCTACTACTCCTTCCCCCTCCACTTCGCGCTGCTGACCGTTACTGTCGAAAATATACCAGTGCCTCCGCAATAGCTTTACAGTAAAAGAATTATGATTTTCAATAGTAATACGGTATGCAAACATAAATTCGTTGTTCAACGGATTACTATAATCAGGCTGATAAAAAGTTTCAACGCTTATTTCTACTCCTTCAGAAATTTTTGAAGTCATCTCAATGTTGTTTGCTCGCTGTAAAGTTAATAATAAGATTATTGAAATAATCTATTCTCTTATTGCTGAATATTATTAAAAGGACAATTACAAAGTGGGCAAATGAAAAAAGCCATTACGCACTGCATAATGGCTATACTTAGTAACCCATAAAATATTATTCTTCCACAGCAACGGCAGCGATATGCACCTCATTTAGTTTCGCTCTTATCTTGCCCTCAATTTCTGTTGCCAGTTCAGGATTATCAAGTAATAATCCTTTTACTGTATCGCGACCCTGCCCAAGTTTATTCCCATCATAACTAAACCAGCTGCCACTTTTTTGTACGATGTTAAACTCAACCCCCATATCAAGAATTTCGCCCACTTTACTAATGCCTTCACCAAAAATTATATCAAACTCTGCACTGCGAAAAGGCGGTGCTACTTTATTTTTTACAACTTTTACCTTTACATGGTTACCTACTGCCTCATCACCATCTTTTATTTGTGCAAGACGGCGGATATCCAAACGAACGGATGAATAAAACTTTAAGGCGTTACCCCCTGTCGTAGTTTCCGGGTTGCCAAACATTACTCCTATTTTTTCCCGTAACTGGTTTATAAAAATACAAACCGTGTTGGTTTTACTGATGGTAGCTGTAAGTTTACGTAAAGCCTGGCTCATTAACCTTGCCTGCAAACCCATTTTGCTATCGCCCATTTCACCTTCCAGTTCACCCTTGGGAACAAGCGCAGCCACTGAGTCTATCACTACTACATCCAATGCTCCTGAAAGTATTAAACGGTCTGCAATTTCCAAAGCCTGCTCACCGTAATCGGGCTGGGATATTAATAAATTATCTACGTCCACACCAAGCTTTTGCGCATAGCTACTATCAAAAGCATGTTCCGCATCAATGATGGCACAAATGCCTCCTTTCTTTTGTGCTTCAGCAATTATATGTGTAGCGATGGTAGTTTTTCCCGAAGATTCAGGACCATATATTTCTATTACTCTTCCTTTAGGTATGCCACCCACACCTAATGCCGCATCAAGACCGATTGAGCCTGTAGAAATTACTTCCATCGGGCCATTTGGCTTGTCGCCCATCATCATCACGCTGCCTTTACCAAAATCTTTATCTATCTTATCAATAGTAAGTTTAAGGGCTTTTAATTTATCCGTATTACTCATGATTTTTTTTGGTTTTGATTTCAAAATTAATTAGTCAATAAAAGTAAACTAAAATAATTATGCACACTAATTTTTTTAGCAATTTTGGTAAATTTTTTGGGGATCGGCAGTTTAATCTTTTTTGAGCTTTTATTGTGCATAATAATCCCAGCGAAGTGGTGGATTTACTTTATCGTTCTTGTAATATCTGCAAGCCCCTTGCCATTTTCATCTCTAATAATATTGCCGGCATTATCGCCAATAAATTTCTGTACAAAATATTTTCTTCCTTTTGTAAGCCCACTGTTTTCAAGCATAATTTCGAGGATCATTTTACCTCAGTTTGTGTAAACTTTTCTGTCTTCTCTGCAAGAATGGTTTGCGCTAATTTTTTAAATTCAAATTTGAAATGCTCACCTAATTGTTCCATTTCTTTCTTTTGATTTTCCAGTTTTTCTTCGGCTGATTGAAACTTTGCTTTGAACATTGAAAGTTGACTATTCAATATCTCATTTTCTTTTTGATAACGTTTAGAAAGATTGTATTGCTCATTTAAAAATTGTAATTGACTTTGTGCTGTGGCTATCTGCTGAATCAGGTTTTCTTTTTCTGTTTGCAAAGTTTTATTTACCTGTTGTAACTGTTCTGCTGACTGCATTTGTTGCTGCAATCTTTCATTAATAACAGCAAACTTGCCGATAGTTACATACCGCTGAATTAACCAGCCAAGGATAGCAGTTATAATAATTGCAGCAGCGAGAATGATATCGAGTATTGACATAGATAAAGTTTGTAAAATCAAAAATAAGGATGCACCCAGAAAAATGAATAAAATCAGACGAGGTTTTAAATACTCCAGCTTTATTAAAAATTAAAATTTATGCTTATTAAATAAAACAAAATAAAATGTACGTTAAAAGCTTTTAAAATAACGATACATACTTGGACAGTAAGATATTTTCATTTAATTTCAATCTCTCTTGCCCTTAGAACTATGTTTTATTATTTTATATTATTCCTTTAAAAAATTCTTTTTCCTGACAGTAATATGGCCGACCTGGGCTGGTCAATTCTTTTGACTAAAACGGAAAATAAATGGACGACTAATTCTCACATATTTAAGAAATACCCCTCAACATTTTTAAATATTGTGGCAGGGCTGAAACTGATATAGGCTAAACCTCTTTACTAACTGTTTTTCATAAATCTTGTGGCAAAAATTATTTTGGCTAACTAACTATTTAACTGGTCAATCCGTATCGTTTATTATGTTTTATCCTGCAAATAATAGAAACTCCGCAAACAATTTTTTATTTTACTCAACTCAAAAAACATAGTTCAATAAATTTTTTCCTCTTTGGTTATATCAGCTTTTGAAATTATCTTCGGAAACAAGTTTGCTGTTGTCTTCTTAATCATTGAAAAGTTGCGCCATTGAAATTTCATTCTTAATAGTTAGAAACAGTTGTTATGGCTGAATTAAATTTACCCCGAACGATACACCGTTTTGGCATCACCAGTCGTAAAGATATCTGGTGGATAAAGCCGCTGTTTGTTTTCATGGGTCTCTCTTTATTTCTTGTATATGCTACATGGGCTGCATTCCAGGGTGAGCATTATTGGTATGGCGCATATATCTCACCTTTTTATTCACCGGAACTTCTTGGTGATTCGCCGCATAGCTGGTTTGGACCAAAACCAGGTTGGTGGCCCGGAACATTACCATGGTCACCGGCATTACTGATATTATGGGCTCCGGGCTTATTTCGTTTCACATGCTATTATTACCGCGGGGCTTATTACAAAGCGTTCTGGGCCGATCCTCCTTCATGCACAGTTTCTGAACCCCGCAAATGGTATTGGGGAGAAAATTCTTTTCCCCTAATCATGCAAAACATTCATCGTTACTTTCTTTATATCGGTTTATGTTTTTTGGTGTTTCTTTCTTATGATGTCTGGAAAGCATTATGGTTCACCAACCCGGCTACAGGAGTAAAATCTTTTGGTATTGGTGTGGGCACATTGGTGTTAGCCACTAATGTTGTATTGCTTTCCGGATATACTTTTGGTTGTCATTCATTGCGACATTTGATTGGTGGTTTTCGTGATCGTCTTGCAGGCGCACCGGTTCGTCGCAAAGCATATTTATGTGCAAGCTGTTTAAACCGCAGGCACATGCTGTTTGCATGGATGAGTTTGTTTTGGGTTATGTTTTCAGATGTATATGTGCGTTTATGTTCCATGGGGATTTGGAGTGACTGGAGGATTTTATAATGCTAACCAAATATTATTGATGAAAAGCAGCTTTTTTTTATGGAGCCACCATTTGTTATTCGTTCATCTTCCGTTGTGTCACTCTCTTGTACGTTCCTAATATTATTCAACACCCCTAAAAGTTTAATAGGGAACAGAACCTTAAAGTGTGCGACGCAACAAAAAGTTCAATAATAATTTCAAAGTCGGGTAAATAAAAAATGTTAGACCAACAGATGGCCATAAACTACAAAACTGATAACCTATTAAATTATGCTCTCTTACGATACATATAATTACGATGTGCTTGTGATTGGTGCAGGTGGCGCAGGTCTACGTGCTGCTATAGAAGCTTCTGCAAGTGGTGTTTCTGTCGGCCTTGTTTGTAAATCTTTGCTTGGCAAAGCACACACTGTAATGGCAGAAGGTGGAGTTGCTGCTGCATTAGCTAATGTGGATGAAAGGGATAACTGGAAAGTGCATTTCACTGATACTATGCGCGGTGGTCAATATCTTAATAACTGGCGCATGGCAGAGCTCCATGCAAAAGAAGCTCCTGACAGGGTTCTTGAACTGGAGGCATGGGGAGCGCTGTTTGACAGAACAAAAGATGGCCGTATACTGCAGAGAAATTTTGGTGGTCATAAATATCCGCGGCTTGCGCACGTTGGTGACAGAACCGGGCTTGAAATGATTCGAACCCTTCAGGATTATGGTATTCATCAGGACATTGAAGTGCACATGGAATGCACAATCATCACTCTTCTCAAAGACGGAGAACGCATAAGTGGTGCATTTGGTTATAAACGCGAAACGGGACAGTTTATAGTTTTTCATGCTAAAGCAATTGTCTTAGCTACTGGTGGCATTGGCCGTGCATTTAAAATAACAAGTAATAGCTGGGAGTATACTGGTGATGGCCATTCACTGGCATATCATGCAGGCGCAGAGCTGATAGATATGGAGTTTGTGCAGTTTCATCCAACCGGAATGGTTTGGCCTCCGAGTGTGCAGGGAATTCTGGTTACAGAAGGGGTGCGTGGTGAGGGCGGAATTTTATTGAATAAAGAGAATCGCCGGTTTATGTTTGATGATATTCCTGAGTTGTACCGCAATCAAACCGCAGATAATGAAGAAGAGGGATGGAGATATACACAGGGCGATCGGCAAGCACGCCGGCCACCGGAGCTTCTTACCCGTGATCATGTGGCACGATGCATTGTTCGTGAAATAAAAGAAGGACGGGGCAGTCCGCACAACGGTGTGTTTCTCGATATTTCATGGATAAAAAAGAAAATGCCTGATGCCGCGGAGCATATAAAGAAAAAGTTGCCGAGCATGTATCACCAGTTTAAAAAGCTGGCCGATATTGATATTACAAAAGAGCCCATGGAAATTGGACCAACTACACACTATATGATGGGTGGCATTCGTGTTGATGCTGATACTCAAATGTCAACAATTCCCGGGCTTTTTGCCGCTGGTGAATGTGGTGCTGGCTTACATGGGGCAAACCGGTTGGGCGGCAACTCACTTTCTGATTTATTGGTGTTTGGAAAAAGAGCAGGTGAATTCGCCGCAAAATTTGCAAAAGAAAATGGCCACGGGATTATTGATGAGCAACAAATTGAAGCTGTAGCGAAATGGTCACTTGAGTCTTTTGAACGAACAGAAGGTGGCAACCCGTTTCAAGTGCAATATGATTTGCAGGAAATGATGCAGGATCATGTTGGTATTGTGCGCAAAGAAGATGAATTGTTAAAAGCAGTGGAAGAACTTCAAAAATTGAAAGAACATTCGACAAAAGTACGGGTGACCGGAAATCGTCAATATAATGCAGGATGGCACACAGCACTTGACCTGCATAACTTGCTTACGGTATCAGAAGCGATTGCATTAGCGGCAGTGGAACGGAAAGAAAGTCGTGGCGCACATTTTCGTGAGGATTACCCGGCGAAAGATGAAAAAGCAGGGAAATTTAATCTTGCGATTTTTAAAAATGCTGACGGTAAGATGCAAATAAAGCGTGAGCCTCTTCGGGAAATACGGGAAGATCTTAAACAGATAATTGTTGAAATGAAATGAACGCCCGTATTGCTTATAGTTTTGAGCCGGTTTGGTTATGGGTTATTGATTAAGAGAAAGATAAAATCATAACATTAGACTTAAAACCAAACTTTCTGCCGGGACCATAAACCAAAAACAATAATCATTATGCCGACAGCAACATTTCAAATATGGCGCGGAAACGCAACGGAGGGAAAATTTGAAAGTTATTCCATTGAAACTTCTGAAGGCATGGTAGTACTTGATGCTGTGCACAAAATTCAGGCAGAGCAGGCCAATGATTTAGCTGTTCGCTGGAATTGCAAAGCCGGTAAATGCGGCTCTTGTTCGGCAGAGGTCAATGGGATGCCCAAACTTATGTGCATGACACGACTCAGTGATCTCCCGCTTGATAAGCCGGTGCTGCTGCAACCAATGAAGGCGTTTCCATTAATTAAAGATCTCGTAACAGATGTTTCATGGAATTTTAGTGTAAAGAAAAAAATAAAAAAATTCAGGCCGCGCAAACCAGATGCTGCAGATGGAACATGGAGAATTGCACAGGAAGATATTGACCGCGTGCAGGAATTTCGCAAGTGCATAGAATGCTTTTTGTGCCAGGACGTGTGTCATGTGTTGCGTGAACATCACCTGCACAATGAGTTTATTGGTCCTCGCTTTTTAGTATATACTGCGGCTTTGGAAATGCATCCGCTTGATGTTGAAGATCGTCTCGAAGATTTAAAGAAAGCAAATGGAATTGGTTATTGTAATATCACCAAATGCTGCACATCAGTGTGTCCCGAGGATATTACTATTACAGACAATGCTATCATTCCGCTGAAAGAAAGAGTTGTAGATAGATTTTATGATCCGCTGAAAAAATTTTTCCGAATTTTTCGTTCAAAAAAAAGATAAGACTAACCTCAAATTTCAAGAAACAAAAGACAAATAATATTCAAATTTTAAATCTCAAATCTTCTCGAATTTCTAATTTATTTATTGATGCTTATTTGAGATTTGTCTTTTAAGATTTGAAGTTTTTATGATTTTCTCGAATTGTAAATCATTAAAATGACAAAGACATGTTTGAATTAAAACAGATCTCGAAGGAGAGTATACCGGAAGCTCTTGAAAAGGCCGAAAGATACCGCTTGCTCAATGAACCGTGGCTGGCTGAAAGTATTTGCTTTGATATCCTGGAAGTGGATCCTGAAAATAGTAAGGCTATTGTTATCCTGATCTTAGCAATCACTGATCAATTTGGCACATCTGAAATGGTTGATGTAAATGATGCGAAGCAGCTTCTGCCCCGGCTTGCCAATGAATACCAAAAACTATATTATGCCGGCATTATTTGTGAACGACAGGGAAAAGCTATTCTCAACCTAACAAAATCGCATGGTGGATTTATTGCCTACGATTGGTTTCGGGATGCAATGGATTATTATGAAAAAGCAGAAGCTATTCGCCCGGCAGGTAATGATGATACGATCTTAAGGTGGAACACTTGTGCACGTCTCACCATGCGCCATCATTTGGAACCAGGAAATGAAGAGTATATTGAACCTCCATTAGAATGATTTAAAAAATCAAGAGTTGCAGACAATTCAGTTGCCAAAGATTTAGAATTGGCTCTTTCATATATAAATCTCGCTCTGTTAAATAATACATATACAGTTCAAATAAACGGTTAGAATGAATATTTAAAACAACATTCCCGTAATGAAAACACAATTAATTTTTACAAGAACCATTAGTTTTTTCACTGCATTCTTTATGACATTTCAATTGCTCCATGCACAGGGAATTGGTCTTGAATTGTACAGTCTTCGCGAACAATTCAAAACAGATGTGCCGGGTACACTTGCCAAAATAAAAAGCTGGAATATTAAGGAAATAGAAGGCGGTGGCACTTACGGATTGCCTCCTGAGGAATATAAAAAATTGCTGGAGCAAAACAATTTAAAGATGATAAGTATCGGGGCTGACTTTGATGAATTGGCTAAGAATGCACAGACGGCCATTGATGAAGCAAAGGCTTTTGGTGCAAAGTACATTGTATGTTTTTGGATACCACATAACGGTGATGAGTTTACAATTGATGATATTAAAAAAGCAATTGATGTTTTTAGTACTGCAGGAAAACTAATTCATGATAATGAATTGAGTTTTTGTTATCATACGCATGGCTATGAATTCAGGCCTCATGAAGGAGGTACATTGTTTGATTATTTGGTGCAGCATACAGATCCTAAGTATGTAAATTTTGAAATGGATGTTTTTTGGGTGAAGCATCCGGGACAAGATCCTGTTGCTTTACTTAAAAAATACCCAAACCGTTTTTTATTGATACATCTTAAAGACAGAAAGCCAGGTACTGAAGGAAATCAAAATGGTCGTGCTGATGATAGCAGTAATGTAGTATTGGGACAGGGCGATGTAAATATTGCTGCGATTATGAAAACAGCAAAAAAGATTGGTATAAAACATTATTTTATCGAAGATGAATCTTCAAAATCGGAAGAACAAATTCCTCAAAGCCTTGCATATTTGCAGCAGTTGAAATAGAAAAACATTTGCTTTATATAAAAATATTTCAATCAACACAAAATGTTTCTATTTGTGATTCATGCCAGCAACAATGAGTTTATAAATGTTAAACTGTTAGAGCAGAACGAGTTCAAGATATCTGAGCACCAATCATTGCCTCAATCTTAAGCCCGTCCTTATAGTATCATTAAATTGTTTAAATCAATTATAACATTCCTGAAAGTAAAAAGTTATCAATCGAGCTTCTAAAAATTTCAAATAAAAATCTTTTTCCAATTCTTAATGCCAGCTTCTTTAAAGCAGAATTATAAAGTTTGATGTAATAATCTGAATTAATTTTTAATACTCCCGATGCCAGAAACAAAAGAAGAAATATTTCAAACATCCGAAGCAACACCTTTAGAAATACCGGCAAGCTTAATAAATATGAAAATGAAAGTGGTACAAAATTTTTGACAAAATTTCTAATTTTCCTTTTCTGCCATATATAACGAATACACATATAAATAGAAACATCGTATCAACTTACATCGAAGTCAGCATCCACCAATCTTAATCTCAAAATAATTTTTTCTGCTGCCATGAAAACAAACCGTACAAGTGAGTGACACAACGAGCGATTCCATGAAAAAACACAGCCCGTAACAAAAATAAAATTCAACAATCTCTACCGCTTCATGTACGTGTTGAACCATTCAATTGTTCGCAGGCTTACATCAATCATATCTTCAAACTTTTCAAAGCTGTGACCTTCATCTGCATATACCACAAGTTGCGTTGGCACATGTAACTCTTTCAATGCATGCCAAAACTGAAATGATTGCGGCGACGGCGCTTCGCCATCTCTTTCCCCCACCAATATCAACGTCGGTGTTTTTGCTTTTTTGATGTAAGTGACAGGCGAAACTTTTGCATAGGCTCCAGGATCATCATAAGGTGAAGCATTGAAGTAAGACCACATCCATTTGTCAATCGAATTCTGTCCGTAATAACTTTGCCAATCGCATGCGCCCGCACCTGCAACCGCTGCACGAAAACGATTTGTTTGCGTGATAGAAAACATTGCCAGGAAACCGCCGTAACTCCAGCCACAAATTCCAACACGATTTTTATCGATCAGAAATTTTGAAGCTG
>WNGA01009913.1_pt1 | contig 18912 bp, 16 predicted proteins | sample 5400061 | NCBI WGS metagenome assembly WNGA01 (sample SAMN13153366, study PRJNA577476) | soil metagenome | isolation source: 100 cm soil or saprolite under grassland replicate 2 | place: USA:California | collected 2016-06-15 | reverse complement strand
GCGGAGCAGGTGCGGGGCCGCCTCGCCCGGCTTGATACGTATGCCCAGATCCTGGAGGGCGAGCCGCAGGATGCCGAGGCTGGAGCCTGGGCCGAGCTGCGCGCACGGGTGGCCGTGCTGCGCGAGACGCTGATGGCGCTCGGCGAGGCGCTCGATGGATGGGAGCGGGCGCGCGCGCGCAACGTGCGGATGTTGATCCAGGGAACAGTCGACGAAGTCAACTTCAAGACGACGCTGGACGAGACGCCGCTCGGGACGCTGCGCTATGCGGCCGCGCTGGCGATTGCGACTGGACATAAGAGCCGCGTCGCGTCGATCGGGCGGGCGATCAAGCGGAGGGGTCAGGCCGCCGCGGCGTGAGCCGCGGATCATCCGCCGAACATGACGTACGGGGCCGCCGAAATCATTCGGCGGCCCCGTGCGCTGATGGGCGCAGGCGCCCTACTTAGATTTCTTCGCCGATGTCATAGAGCCCCGATGACCTGGCGAGATTGGACGGCGGCGCTCCCGCGATGGCCGCCGGGCTGGCAGCATGGTAGGCTGCGACCGGGGTCTGTGCCGTGGCGTGCGGCTCCGGCGCCGCGCCGTTCGCGGAAGCGCCGCGCTGTGACCGGCGCCGTGGCGCAGTCGCCTGGCCGCTCGCGGGCTCGCGCGCCGGGCGCTTGGGCAGCATGTGCGGCACCCCGCCGATCAGCACGCGCAGCTCCTCGATCGCCGCCTGGTCGATCGGCTCCATCATCAGCATGACGATTTCATGCTGAACCGCGCTGAGATCATAGCCCAGACGGTCCGCGCCGAGCAGGATGAGCGCCCGGATGGCGGCCGATTGGTTGCCGCCCTCGGCGCCCTGCGCCTCGGCGATGATCGCCGCCAACCCTTTTGACCCGCGGAAGTTCATACCGGCCATACAAATTGCGCCAGGAATCGCCGTGACTATGCGGCGGGGGAATGGCGCGCCTCCTTTCGTTGAGTATAGGCATACCCATCTGCGCGCTGGAGTAGCGTCAGGTATCTCGGATGGACATCAACACTGTTCAGCCGAAAGCTGGGCCGGCTGCGAATCGTCACGCGCCCGACATGGGTGCCGGCGTATTTCCCCATCGGGATGACCGCTCGGACCAAATCGCCGGTGCGAAACCCAAACCACCGTTTCTGACGTGGGACGTGGCGGATCGGGAAGCCATATTTATCAGTGCGGCATAATTGTCGGGTTCCATGTCCGGTCGCCGCGATCAGGAATACGCTGTCCACCGCTACGCGCAGATTGTCAGGCGTACTAGCGCCAACGCAGGCGGCATCGCGCCAGTGGCTTTTGTCCCAGCCGAGCCGGACGCGGTTGTATTTCGTGCGACCTCCTGTGCCTACCTCGACCGGCAGGCCCGTAGCGACCAGGCGCTGATAGAGGGCCCACCGCACGCTGTTCACTGCCGCCGCATCCTTGAGCGGTGCGCGGGCCTGTGCCATCAGGTGTGGGAAGCCAAATTCAGCGGCGGTCAATCTGCCTTTGCGCTCGTTGCAGGGCCGGCAGGCGACTGTGAGATTCGTGATCCGGTCGCTGCCGCCCCTGTGGATGGGGATCAGATGCTCTTGCTCCAGCCGCACCCCCATCGCGCCACAGTAGGCACAGCGGTGGCCCCACTTCGCGAGCAGGTAATTCCAGACCTCCCAGCCGAACAGCGTGCCGCGCTGGTATTCTACTCCTACAATCTCCGGGTTTTGGAGCGCCTGGGTGTCAAACCGTACTAACTCCATGCTGATCGCCGTGATGGGACAGACTGCGCGCAGCCGCCGCATCCATGTTTCGGTGGTCAGGACTCGGTGGGCAAGTGACGGCGCAAGCCAGCCAGCCGGCCGCCTGCGATTGAGGAAGCGCACGGGGCGGTAGCGGGTCTTGCGCTGGCGACGGCTGCGCCGTATCGCCCGCCGCGCCAAGAGCGCGTTGCGGATCTGCTGACCGCGGTGGGTCAACTCGGCCGCGAACACCACTCGCCCCGTCGCCTCCTGTATGATGGCGATCCCGGTTGTTTTGCTCCCTGGATCGAATTTCAGCCGGTGGTCATGGACGTTGGACTCGGCACGGGTGCGATCCTTGAGCCGGATGGTGAACGGGAACATTCGCCACACGGTCGCTCGGCCCTTCCGTAGCAACTCCCTGGCCCGCGCGTGGTGGCACGGGTCAAGCGACTGCCCATCTGATGAAAGCACTAACACCATAGGTGATCTTCCTGCCCCGTCACCGGGGCCGCTCGCCTTGCGGCGGTTATGTGAGCCTCGCCAATGCCCATTGAGCTTGTCGTGCCGGCCACCTTCGCCGCTTACCCCACGGCTCATGATGACGAGCGATAGAACGGCAGACTGGCTCGCGCATCTACCGGTATCGTGACCCAATGAGCGAAGTCCGGTTACCCAGACCAAGGCTGGTCACCACGGGCTTGTGAGTTGCCCCGACAAGCCACCCCTGAGAAGGTGTGGTTGATGACTACGCACCTGCCGTTTCGGCTGCGAGCATGGGCGCATCAGCGCGCGACGTCTTGTGTGCCTGCTTGGCGGCCTCCTCGGCCGCCTGGCGCCGCGCCAGGTACGCGTACCCACGCGCGATGCTGGTCTGCGATCGCGTCACACACTGGGCGTTGCCGAACGTGGTCAGGATTGGCGCGACGATCCGCTCCTCGGATGCCCAGCCGCCGCCCAGGTAAATGGCGTCGAATTGGTTGCCGCTGCGCCACTTGTGGACTAGCTTATCGCGAACCGTGCGCCCCTGGCGGTTGAGCGGCTCATCCCAGTGGTTCGGCAGGTCGCGCAGCTTGCCGCCGACCTTGATTTTGCCGATCCGAATCGCCAGCTCCACCTCGAACGGCTCGAAGGGGCTGTCGAAGTGCGCGCTCAGCAGGCGCCGGATCTGGCCGACCGGGCCGACCGCGCCGAGATCCCAGGTGTCGCGGCCGTCATCCTGCGGCCGCATGTTGAAGACCTCGTCCACGTCCACGGTCAGGAATCCCATGTCCACGAACCCATAGCGGCCCGTCATCAGCGCGGGGTTGATCTCCTCGCCGTTGCCGTTGAGCGCCAGCGAGTACAGAATGGCCAGCGGCTCGGCGATCGAGCGCATCCGCGTGATGCCGGGTGCGCCGGCGCGCAAGCGCTTGCCCAGGAGGCTCTGGTAGCCGGGAACATCGATCCAGGACGCCGGTAAGCCGGTCACTGCGGGGCCGCTGCGGATCTGCTCGGGGAGGGCGCCACGGCGCCCCTCGCGCTCGACGATCTTCGCGCGGACCTGCTGCTCCAGCTCCAGATTGGCGCCCGGATAGGGCTGCTTGCTCGGGCGCGGGCGGCTTTCCGCGACCGCCGCAGCTATGGCACCGACTTCGCCCTTGACCGGGTCGAAGCGCACGCCGCGCAGGCGGTCCAGCTCGTCCGCCAGGAGCTTGCTGTACGGCGGCACGGCTTCACCGCGCAGCTGGAACATTTCCTGGGTGATCAAGACTTCGATGCGCGCCAGCGCCAGCTTCATCAGCTTGGCGAAGGCGCCGCGCGTCATGATCGGCAGGAAATCGTCGTCCGAGAGGCGCGCCTGGGCCGGCATGGTGCGCGGGTTGCGCGCCAGGGCGTCATCGCCAACCACATAGAGCTTATCCCATTGGACCGTGTCGACCCGCGCGATGCTCCCTTCGGCGTCACCCGCCTCGCCGACCATCGCCGGGAAGACGACCTCCAGCTCGTTTTCCGCGGGTCCGGCGATGCCGTCCGGCGCGGTGTCCTTGGTGGCCTTTGCAGTCTCTGCGGCGACGCGCGCCGCCTCCTCGTCGGGCTCGAATATGGCTAAGAGTTTGCCCCAGCCGCTGCCCATATTGATGCCATAACACGGCCCAATACCAATGGGCCGGAGTGGAAGTGGGGTGCCGGGCGGTGTCGCCGCGGCTGTGCGCGTCGTTGCCATGGAAATCATCTCCTGTGAGTTGGGGGATCGGCCTGTGCCGTCCCTGTGGTGCGCCCGGACCGTGCCGTCGCGCGGTGGCCCCAGGTCGCGAACAAAAAAGAAAGGAACCAGTCAGCCTGCCTGTCGACTGCACGGCCGTTCTCGGAAGTAGCGCTCGTGCCGCGGTTCGTGTGCGAGGCTGTAGGGCGCCATGCGCCCGCGAGTGCTGGCCCGGCCCAGTCGTTGGGCCGCGACCAGCGATGCGCGCCGGGCCCACGCGCATGAGTCAAGGCGGCGCTGCGGCTGCTCTGACCAGATCCATCGAGACATGCTGGTTGCGCGCTGCTTCGCGGCCATCGCCGGGATGCCAAAGCTGATCAGGGCCGGGTTCACGACCAGGTTCACCGGCAGCGTGACTATTCCCAATTCGGCCTGCGTGCCCGGGAGCCGTATGCCTGGGCCGCGCTCGTTGCGGTAGCTGATGGCTAGCACGAGCGGCAGTTTTGGCATTGCAGTTCCCGGGTATGGCGCGCTCTGACCTCCTGATTGGAGAGCAACAGCGTGTTCTTGATGTGCCTGATACAGCACAGCCAGTCTGGGCCACCCTGGCCCGTCGCGCAGGATCGACCGCGCCGCGTATAGTTATACTCCCCAAAAGTCACAATCGTCGGTACCAAGTTTTGACCAATTTGATAACAATCTCCAGCCGGTCAGGATGGGCCGGAGGCGCTCATGCCCCCATATCGACCAGGGGAATGCGCTCCCCCGCCGGCCGTGCCCGCGGCGAGACCAGACAGTTGCAGTCTGCGTTGCACAGGCCCGCGGCCTTGCGCACGTCGTTGGTCTCTTTGCATAGACTGACCCGTGCCCCGGGCAACTCCGCGCGGATCATGTCGCGCACCGCCGTATAGATCGCAAGACGTCGCTCTGCGGGGAGATGCTCGTGGGTGCCGTGCTTGACCATCTCCCCTGGCTCGGGCTGCCACTCCATTGGCCGCAGCCCCCAGTAGGCCGCCCACACGGCGAGTTGGTCGTTCTTCTGGCGGAACGTCCCAAGCGTGTAATAGGTGAAGTGAATGCCCAGCCGCTTGATCTCGGCGAAGAATGCGCGGTAGTGCTCCTCCCATCCCTCCGGGGTAAGTATCGGGTCGATCCGCGCGCGGACCTCGAAGCCCAGGTTCTGGGCGTGTCTTGCCGCCTCCAGCCGGCGGGCGACCTGAGGGGTAATGCGCGTTCCGTCCTCGCGCTTGCCTTCCCACAGGTCCGCGATGGCCTCGGGATTGAGCGAGAAGGTGACCTTGATCGCGTGCCGGTGAGATGGATCGATGTCGTCGAGCGCGGGGGTGTTGGCCGTTTTCGTCAGCAAGATCAGCGGGTTACCGCGTGGATTGAAGCGGGAGTCGCCAAACAGCGGCGCCAGGTTGTGAACGTGCGGGGCGACGCGCTCGTACAGCAGGCTGTCGCTGCGGTCAATACCCACGCCCAGCGTATGCTGCGGACGCCGCTGTGGGTCGATCAGCCAGCGCTCGGCAGCTCGGCGGAAGTCGTCCAGGTTGTCGTACAGCAGGTGGCGACTTGGGTCGCGCCGCACACGGTGGGTGAGCATCAGGAAGCAGTTGTGAACGAGGATGCCATCCCCAGCCACAAAGTTCCCAGTACCGGTTTGGAGATCGTAGACGATAGCCTCCGTTGACACTACGGTATTGATGGCCTTTACCCGCGCCAATCCAAGCCCTCCACCGACGACCTGCTGCCCCCAGGAGGACAACGTGATGTCCTGTGCTTCGTAGCGCTGCTTCCAGCGTGTCGCGCCGGTGGTTCCCCAGATTGATCCCCGTCGCTCCATAAGGAGCGCGTAAGGGTACCGGTGCGTGCTCATGCTGCGATCGCGATCCCTAACTGTCCAGGGAAGCTCAAGCTCGCGGATGAGGCTCGTCGCCTGCTGCATCTGTACCCGAACCTGAAACGCAATCTTGTCAGTACGATAGTTATTGCGCACGATTGTTGGGCTATACCCAAGGTGCCACAGCAGCAGACGTGTGTCAGCGGCGAGACCTTCGGAACACGTTGCGTAGATCAACGCACCGTTTTGATCAAGGTGGCCGTCGCCGAAAAACAATCCTGCCAGAAGGCCCTGTACGAATGCTTTGGGCGCTTGCCAGGTCATGGCCGGTACACGTTTGGTAAAGGCGTCACCGGGCACGAGTAGGGCAAAGAGCTTGGCAATTGTCGTGTGCGCAATCCGCAGAGTAGCGCCCAACCCTTCCTTCGGCGCGATCATCACATTTGGTGTGAATGGGCGCCTCCAGGCAGCTTCTGCATATGCTGCTTCCCGTTGATGAACCGCGAGGTTAAGCTCCCGATCGGTGAGCGATCCCTCCGCCAGGTAATGCCCAAAAACGAATCCCAGATGGTAGTCGAGAGGGATCAAGCGCGGCAGGCTGGTGTGCCCATACGCGGCCCGGATGACCACACCATCGTCTGGGGTAATGCCCGTCACGCGCAACACATCACGATACTCCTGCAACTCATACAGGCCGCGGAATGCATGCTTGGTTAGAGGATATTTCCGGTCAGGTAGTGGCTGCTGACCAACCATCTTGGCAATTTCCGAGGTGCTCCGTGGCAATCGTGCGGCTAGAGTGTGATCCTCAACGCGGACTGCGCTTGTCCAGGGTAGGTCCACCAGATCGAGAAATTTCATGGTCTCAGGTAGCGCTGGGGCTGTTTGTGTGATAGGAAGCCAATCATCGAGCTTGATGCGGTGAGCCTCGAATGTACCATCCCATCCCTCGAAGTGACCTGGCCGCGCTACAATCATCGGGTGATCTGCGGTGACCTGAACGGTGTGCCCAGTGTCGAGCTGAAATGACAGGTGATCCGATGGCGTTGGCTTGATCGCCATGGCGACGAGCGGTGTCCACTGCGTGCGGAAGTGCGAATCGTAGCCCAGGACACGCCAGGAGCGCTCGTCGATTCGCGTGTAGAGATCCGACACACGTAATGGGCCGAGGTCAGTGTAGATCCAGGTGCTGCCGTCGACGCAAGTCCGGCAACCGAGGCCGCACGCACCGCTTCCTATCGCCAAATCCGACCATATTGGAGGACAGAACGTTTGTTCGTCTCCATGCCAGTCGAACATGATCAGGTTGGTTTTCCGCCGTGCCCGGAAGACGGTCATTGGGCGCGCCAGGCCGACGACATCGGCGGGAATGGTCTCCTCGCGCCAGCGGCCGGCGGCGACCTGCTCCTGGATCCACCAGTCGACCGATCGTCCCTGGCTGTCGGTCAGTGTGATGTTTTGCGTCATTGTACTGCCTCACAGAAGGAGCAGTGCTCCCATAGCTGCGCGAGTGTGCGCATCGTCCTTGGCGCTGCACGTATCGCAGCGCCACTCCTGGTCGCGAATGCACGCCAGGTAATTACCATTTTTGTCGTAGAAATACGGCCATGCGCCGCTGTGCAGGCCGCTGCCGGCATAGAACGGCGTTGATTCGGCGCCACAGCGGCAGTGCAGCGTGACCTCCAAACGCAGCGCGCCGTCCTCGCACCTGACGATCGGGACGACATGCCCATGCCAGTCGACCAGGCGTCCGATGAGCCATTCGCCCCACGCGCACTCCAGCCGCGGCGAAACGAGATCCTCAAGCGTCAGGAGCGGCGTGGTTGGATGCTGCTGGTTGTACCAGCACGCCGCACACTGCTCGCTGTCCTGAGGCTGATCGGGAACATGGATGCTGCGGGTGATGGGGCCACCGCATGTGCAGAAGTCGTCGATCATTGCGGTGTATCCTCCATCACCGGGCGCAGCGCCTCAACCTTCTCACGCAGCACAGCGTTGACGAACTGCTCGCGGCTGCGGATCTTACCCGCCTGCTTTGCCTTCCCAAGCCCTTCCCAGACCGCGATGTCCAGACGCATCGACACCATCTTCTTGGTCGACGTCCTCGGCCGGCCGCGCTTAGCCATCTTCAGGCCCCTCCGCCTCCAGGCGGTCAAGCTGCGGCCGCAAGATCGCTGCCAGGCCGTCCAGAAACGTGTTGACGACCTCCTGACGGCTGACGATCAACCCCGCGGCGGCGGCGCGCCCCAAAAGCTTCCAGGTCTCTTCATACACCCGCACCGTCGCCGAGGTGGTTGACCGCTCGGCGGCCGGCCGGCCGACCTTGCGCGTACCGCGGGTCTTCCAGCCCTCTCGGGCCGCGTCTGAGGGCGTGCGCGTTCGCTTGCGGTTCGCCTTACGCGCGGCGTCAGAAAAATTGCGCTCGATCGCGGCATGTGGCAGGTCCTGCTCGGTCCCGTCGTCGTCAAACCGGACCCGGACACTCTCGCCGGCGATCGCCAGGATTGTGGCTCGCCGCGCTGTGCCGTCGATCCGCGCGGCGACCTTGTCCTCGGGCCGGTTGTCAAGATTAGTACGTCTGTGCTTCGCCATGAACAGAGTATAGCACGATCGTTCAATTTATGCAAGTGCATAAATTGAACGATGTACCATTGTTCGTCTCGTGGGCGTGCCACAATCAATCCTGCTGATCTCCTTTCTCGTTATGCGGCGGCTGCGCTACCGTGATTTTGTTTTGTCTGCGTTCTCAGGTGCGAGTTCGGGTTTGTTCGGTTTCGTCGCTCGGTCTGTGTTCGGTCCAGGGTCAGGTGCGAGTTTGGGTTTGTTCGGTTTCGTTGCTCGGTTCGAGTTCGGTCCAGAGTCAGGTATCGTGCGTTCGGGTTTGTTCGGTTGTGCTGGAGGTAGGGCTGGCCGTGCCCCGCACGGTTGACTCGGCCGCCGACAGGCGTGCAGCGTGCTCAACGCACGCCGCGACACCGCTTGACCATCGAGGGGGTTTCCGCTGCCCTGGCGGGTTCATCCCCCGGCCCTTGTCATACTGTTTCTGCGTAGACCCGTGTTAGTGTGTTGCGTTCGCCTGCCGGTAAAACGGCGCGACTCCAACACACTCCTTGCGCACGCTGAAGGTGCCGTCTCCGTTGTCGTGCCAGGAGCGGTCAATCGTTCGTTTGACCTGGCCGCCCAACGCTACCTGGAACCCGCAGCGGATCGTCGCCCGCGTGCCGTTCCAGGCGAACACACCCGGCGCGGTGCGCCCCTGCACGGTGAGCGCTACCGTCTTCGCGGCGCGCAGCTCCAGCGGCGACGTGATATTCCAGGCGATGCCCGCGACCGTGACTGGCGCGGTATCATCCGGTACGGATGGCAGCAGCATGTGGGCAGCGACGCCGATCTTGCCGCGCTGCTCCTCGCCATCCTCGCCGACGCTCAACGCGCTGACCGCGCCGCGCGAGTCTACGCGCGCGACGCCACTGCCGACCACCGCCTCCCAGTGCGGTGAGCCGTCCCGGTTGGCGGTATCTGCTCGCCGGTCCGCGACACGATACGTGAACAGCACGAGGCGAGTGCTGCCCTCGTTGATGACGCCGGCCTCCTGGTAGTCGCTGATTGGCCTGCTCGTATTCCCTGCGTAGTAGTCACGCAATGCTTGCTCGCCTACCGAACGTGGCCGTGGCAAGCGAGCCGGGTTAACGGTCGGCGATGCCGCGAGTGCTGTCGGCGTTGCCGGCGATGCGCAGCCGGTCAGGGCCACGAGCGCGATAGCGCCGATAAGCAAGAGTGCGATGATGCGGGTCTGCTGGTTCATACGTGTTCCTCTCAGTCATAGCTTCCTCATACACAAAGGGTCGTCGAGCATACTCTACTGCACAGAACGGGTTCTAACGCCACACGACACCAAAATGTCAAAAAAATGTGACCATCTGGTGGCCGGACGCGTGTGTGCTCGCGACGGTGTGAGGCGTGGTGCGATGCGGATGCGCGCCATAGTGCGTGTGGACGCCGACGCTCCGCTCCGACTCGCTCCTATAAACCTCCGGGCGCGAAAGCCTACGCCGTTTAGAGACTGCTGAAAAACTACCAAACCCCTTCAAGCGTGCCGCGGGGCTTTAGCCCGTGCGGATGCATTGAAGCGCAACGCATGGATGGAATGCAGGTTGAATAGCGCGCTGTGTTCAATTGCATTGTTGTCATATATGGCCCCCTAATGCGGTAAAACCGTTGTGGTAGAACATCTTTTCTGGTATAATAACGCCATGCAACGAACGATTCAGACAACCTATCGCTATCGCCTTGACCCGACTGCCGAGCAGATACAACGGCTCAACCAGTTTGCAGGTGCGCGGCGATTCGTGTGGAATTGGGCCTTGAACCGCAAGCGTGATCACTACCGCGAAACGGGTAAAACGCTTTCGTTCACGGACTTGTCTGCCGAACTCACCCGGCTGAAGCACCAGCCCGAAACGGCGTGGTTGCGCGAGATGAGCGCCCAATCGTTGCAGCAGGCGTTGCGCGATCTCGACAGTGCCTATGGGCACTTCTTTCGCCGCGCGCGGAACGGCGAAAAGAAGCCGGGTTTCCCGAAGTTCAAGTCCAAGAAGATCGACACGCCGCGCTTTCGGATGCCGCAAGATGTGCGACTCGATGGATCGTTCGTCTCGGTTCCCAAGATCGGGATGATCAGAACCGTGGTGCATAGACCGCTGGAAGGTGTCACCAAGAGCGCGACCTTCAAGCGCGAAGCGTGCGGACACTGGTACATCAGCCTGGTGGTTGAGCAACAGCGTGCGCCAACGGGTGATCGGCCTCTTCGTAGCCACATTGGCGTTGATGTGGGCTTGAAATCGCTGGCCGTGCTTTCGACGGGGCAGACCATCGAGAACCCGCGCTGGTATCGCACGCAAACGCGCAAGTTGCGCCGGGCCCAAAAGGCGCTCAGTCGTAAGCTCAAGGGCAGCCGTAACCGTGGCAAAGCGCGCATCATTGTGGCACGTTTGCACCAGAAGGTGCAATGCCAGCGGAAAGACTTCCTGCACAAGTTGAGTACCGATCTGGTACGTCACTTTGACCTCGTTTCAATTGAAGATTTGAATGTTCGTGGACTTGCGAAAAGCAAGCTGTCGACGAGCGTTCTGGATGCATCTTGGGGCATGTTTCGCTCCATGCTCACGTATAAGGCGGATCGGAACGCGTCCCACCTGATCGCGATCGGGCGCTTCTTTCCATCGTCCAAAACCTGTGGCGCGTGCGGATTGGTCAACGCCAATCTCACCCTGGCTGATCGCGACTGGATATGCGCCTGTGGCGTCCAGCACGACCGCGATCTGAACGCCGCCCGCAACATCGACCGGGAAGGATCGCGCCTGTTTGAACAGATCGTCGCGGCAGGCTATGCCGAGACGCAAAACGCCTGTGGAGATCCGGTAAGCCCAATCGACATGATTGGCACGAGTCGATGAAACAGGAAGCCGCCGGGTTTCAACCCGTGCGGTATATCACTGGCGCACCGCGATCCCGCGCTCCTCGAAGCATGTGCTTGGTGATTTGGCGCGCCAGCAGGCGATCCAGCTTTCCATGTCGGCGATGTACGTCGGCGGATTATTGCCGTCCTTGCCCACCGGCGCGTATTTCCAGACCGCCTTCGCGGGGGTGTCCTTGCCCTCGGCCACATACTCGCGCAGGATGACGCCTTTCCACGTGCGCACGCTGGTGGCGTAGTCCGGGTACACGCCTGCGCAGCCGTTGCTGCCCCAGTCGACGGCCAGGTCGGCGATGCGCGCGTCGCCTGGAAAGCACTGCACGCCGTGGAGGTTGCGCCCGCCGCAGCAGGGATCGACCGAGCCGTCGGCGCGCAGCGTCGGCAGCCGCCCGACGCCCTTGGGGTTGGTGCCCAGTCCGGTCTCATGCATCCCCTGCGCGGCCTCTACCGCCGGATCGATGACACCTTCCTGGTCAGCCGTGGCGAGGATGTCGTACATCGCCCCGGCCTCCGGGCAGGCCGGGCTGTCGATCAGACAGTAGATCGCGATGTAATCGTCTCGCGAGATGCTCGGCGGCGCGTCGTAGCGGAAATCGCCGCTCGGGACGACTGGTACGGCCGTGCCGTGCTGGGCAGCGCCGCGCGGCACGGCCGCCCCGCTGATGCCCGGAACCGCGGTCGTCGGAGCCTGAGGTGCGGGAGCCGTGCCGCGCGGCGCTGCCCATGCTACCGATGCGATGGCCACAATCGCCAGGACGGTGACTATCTCCACGAGCCGGATCTGCCGCTGCGGCCCCACGCCACCGGCCTGGTGCTGCGGCGGGAGCGCATGCGCGCGCCCGAGGGGTGCGACCGGCTGTGGCAGCGCCACCTGCGGCAGGGGCGGCGCTGCGGCGCTGCGCGCGAGGCTGAGCGGACGTACGGGCCGGCGCGCAAGTCGCTCCAGCAGATCGACCGCGTCGCCGCGGGCGGCCAGGGCCTGCTGCATCTCAGTTGGGTGTCGTACGTGAGACACTGATCGCGCTCCCTTAGGAGGACGGTGTGATCGTCGTGTCCGGGTTCGGCGGCGGCGCGACGCATGGCCCGGCCGTGACGTTGACGGTCACCCTCTCGAACTTGAGCATGCGCAAGAATCCGGTCAAACCTGTCTTGATCGAGTTCGCCGACTTTTCCATAATCCCCACCTCGCAGGCGGCCTTGAGAATCTCGGCCTCGCCCTGCGTGCGCCCCTCGGTCTCCAGGTCCGGGTTGTCGGCCAGCCAGCCGCTCTGGGTGGATGATGTCTTCTTCACGGATTTTTTGGAGATCAACGCCGGCGATGGTCTTGCCCGAAGCGATCAGCAAAATACGCTCGCCGTAGAGCGTGTCTTTCCACGTGCCGTCCAAGCGGCTGGCCTCGATGATTCGCTCGCCGACGAAAATCTCGGTCTCCTGCCGCAAGGTGCCCTTGATGTCCGCGATGACGCCCCCGCGATCGATAACCACCGCCGTGGGGGTCGCCACGAGGATGATCGGCGTCTGGGTCGGCGGCTCCGTGGTTGGCGTCACGGTATTCTGTGCCGGCGACGGCGTGAGCAGCGGCGCGGCGGTCGGGATTGGCGACGGGCCGAAGCCGCCGACGACGACTGTGCGTTGGGGTGGCGTCCGCAGGGCCAGAAGCAGCGCGATGGCGACGATCGCGACGACCACCAGGAAGATCATGAGGGCGACGAGGCGGCGACGTCGAACGGCGCGTGGTGGCCGCGCGGCCTGTCGGGCGATCTGTTGTCGTTGAGCCATAGTTATTTCCGTAGATCAAGCTGCACATCGACATCAGGCGACACCACGAGACTCAGCCGCAACGCCTTATCGTCCGGAACGGGTACGGTCAGATTTATCGCCGTTGACTGGCCGGGCGCGAGCGTCACCTTCTCGTCGCCGTTCGGAGCGTACAGGGTTCCACCCTTATCGCTGTCCGCAGAGAAGCTGAACGCGCTGACGGGAACCTCGATCGTCTTGTCGCTGCTGATGTTTGCAATGCTGCCCTGCACCCGGGTTTGTTTGCCGCCATGCCCGTCGTCCTCGACTGTGATCGCAGTGATTGTGACGCGGAGCGGGCCGGACTCTTGCGTAGCAAGTGAGGATTCCCCAGGCGCCGGCGCGTGGTCGGGGGCGGGCGTGGCCCCGGACGTCGTGGCGCCAGCCGGGTCAGGGATCGCGCGGACCGCGCGCACGGCTTCCTGAACATTCTTCAGGAACACGGCGGCGTCGCACGTTTCTTTCGGACAGACGAGCGGGATGAAGCTCGCGAGGTTCGTGATACTCTGATCGGCGTAGGTAGTGTCCAGCGCGCCCACGAACGCGCCGAAAGCCTCGGTATAGCTCCCGTAGACGCTGGACTTCCCATCGGTCGACGACATGGAAAACAGGTTGTAGTTGCCGAGCGGCGCCGGCTGCCATTGCTTCTGTGACTCCGGGCTCGTGTTCTGCATCGCCATCTTGGCCATGGCCGCGAGGATGGCCGGCTCATACCCCGCCCGCGCAATCCGTTCACAGGCGGACACGCTCTCGGCCGCGACAGGCATGCCGGCCATGGCGGCCGCGAACTGGCCGCAGGTGATCGAGGGCGCGCGCTTGAAGGTGAACTCGTCGGCATCGCCCTCCTTGACCGGCACGACTTTCGGCATGCCGAGGCCAAACCGCGTGAGCGCGAGATCGATCGTGTGCGCTTTGAGCCATGCGCCGCCTCGTGCGACGTATGCTGCCGTGAAGGGAATGTGCGAGAGCAAGAACACGATGAACAGAAAGATGGCCCCGTAGATTAGGAGCGCGTTGAAACAGCCCACCAGAGTCCAGCGCTGCCGTGCGGCATCCGCTACGGCAGAACCCGCCGGCGCCATCTCGGCTGGCGCCGCGTCCGCTCGCCGCGCGGCGAGCAGCCGCTGGACGCGCGGGTCATCGGGCCCGACGGCCACAAAGCGATCCGGCTGGCGTTGGAGGTCATCCAGTGAGACCACCGAGCGCGGCTGGGACACGACTGGATCAGCCTCGCGGATCGCCTCCTGGATCACCGCCACATCCGCAGGCGCTGGCAGCGCTCGCGGCGGGTCCTGCTGGATGACCTCCAGACGTCCAGTTGGAACGCGTAGGGCGTCGGCATCGGCGAGCGCGTGCTGATCGCGCGCGTCTTCGCGCGCGTCGGCCAGCAGCGCGCGGCGCTGGATGCGCCGCACCACCGCGTTCATCGACGAGGGCGCGAGCTGTACACCAGCGGGGATGGCCCGGGCCAGCCCGTCGTCTAGCTCGACAAAGGCGCGGTAGATCACCGTTTCGACACGCACGGTCTCCTGCCCGCCGTAGACCAGCGACTCATCGGTTGGATCGCCGCCTGACGTGGCAGATGATGTCGCCGGCGCGGCGGGCCGCGGCTCATTGGCTTGTTCTCCCATACGCTGCGCATTCTCCTGTTGCTTCGCGCGGGCGGCCATCGCTGCTTCGACTTTCAGCCGGTCGGCCGGCGAGAGCTGGGACCATTCGTCAGGCGTCAGCGGGATTTGGAGCTGCCGGGCAGGGTCGGCAGCCGGCGCCGGCGGCGCCGGATCTGGCATGGGCGCGGGCGGGACGGGAGCTTCGTGCCGCTCATCCTCGTCAAAAACCATCAATCTGTCATTCGTCGTCATCCGCGAGTTCCTCAGCCTCAAGGCCGGCGGCGCCGCTTTCACCGCGCTGCTCCGCCTCCCACGTATTGACGGCTGTCCCGATCTCGTTGGCGGCGCGGCCCGGATCGGCGATGCCGAACATCAGCCGCGCCAGCGGCTTCTGCTCGACGCCCGCGCCGCGTGCCGCGGCGAGCAGCGCGAGCAGATCCGGGCGCGCGAGCAGCGCGAGGCGCGCTCTGCGCCCCAGGGGTGTCTGGGTCGCTTCATCGGAGAGCGGGAAGGTCACGCCGATCCGATCCGCGCGCAGCACCAGATTGCGCACCGCCGGGTTGCGCAGCATCGCCGCCACGCTAGGTTGCACATCCGCCGGCCAGCGCTCCGCGGCCAGCAGCTCCAGCCGCCCAGTGGTGGGCGACGCGGTGGCCGCGTCGCCCGGCGGCGCGCCGGGTGTGGCTGGCTGGGCCGGCTCAGGCGCGGTGTACCTGGCGCACTCGACCGCTGCGGGAGCGCTCCGGCGCGGCACCATCGCGCCCGGGATACGCGCGATGGCCTCCAGGATCGCCCCATCGATCGCGATGCGCGGCGGTGCCACGGGTGGCGGCACTCCAATCGCCGGCGTGTAGCCGACATGGAATGTCGTCGCCGGCATCATGCGCACGACCACCGGCGCATTCCCGCTGCTCAGCAGGCCCTGCCCGTAGACGATCGCCTCGCCGGGCTGGAGCGACTCGACGGTGCGCGCAACCTGGTCGTAGGGCCACGGCAGCATCTTGCTGTACGCCTCGATGTCCAGCGGCAAATCGACGCGATGCAGGATACGCAGCCGCGCGGGAGCGATCAGGTCCTTGTCGACGTCCGTGGGCCGGTGGGCGACGAGGAATGTCGTCACGCCCAGGCTGGGCGCCGTCCGGGTAATCCCCATCGCCGCCTCCCAGAGCTGCTTGCGTATTCGCCCCTGGGGCAGCGCGTTCTGCGCCTCGTCGATCAGGATGCCGAATGGCTGGCGGTGACGTCGCGCCGAGCGCACGGCCGCCAGAAACACGGCCGTGAGCACCCGGCTGCCGCCCTCCATGCCGATGCGTTCGCTGCTGAGATCGCAGACCCAGCTCTGGCGGTGCTCCATCAACCACTCGATCGCCCGCTGCCAGGACGTCAGCGTGGTGGCGAGCAACTCCATGCGCTCGCGTTTTTCGTCCTGCTTCTCGGGCAGATCGAGCAGGGTCGGGCTCAGCCCCTGGATGGGCATCTGGACGTCGGCATTCGCGCCGTCGCCGAGAATGACCAGCGGGATAGCCTCGTTCGGCTCGGCCGCGCAGCGCAGGCCGTGCCACTCCGGCTTGGTGTCATAAGCAATCCCCCATGGCATGCCGGCCTGGCTGGTGCGCTGGACCAGACCCTCAAGCGACGAGGTTTTGCCGGTGCGCGGGATGCCGAACGCTATGACCAGGATGCCGCTCAGCGCGGCGATCGGGATCGTGATCGGCTCACCGGTCTCGCGGCTGTAGCCGAGGGTGATGTCGGGATTGCTCGGCCGCGCGGAAACGACGGTAGTATGCGCGCGGACGGGAACATCCACGCGGTAGCTGGTGGTGAGGGCGGCAGCGGTGCGCGGCGCGCCCCACTCCATCGCGCTGCCGTGCGAAGCCTGCGCGCTTGTGTTCCGCGGCTGGCCGGCAGCACTCGGCGCCTGTCCGGCCATAACCCGCTGCGCTTCAGCGATGATCGCCTGCTGCTCGGCCGCGCCGATCGCCACCTTTCCCTGTGGGGCGCTGCTCAGCAGGGCCGTGAGCATGTCCTCGAAGGGCTGCTCCGCGCTTGCTGCCGGTGTGGGCGCCGGCGTCGGCAGGCGCAGCTCCAGCTCGGTGGTTTCGGTTGCCGCCGCGCGGCCAGGCTGGAGCGCTGAAGGCGGTCCAGCCGGGCGGGCGGCCTGAGCCGCTGGCGCGGCGCGGACGAAGCCGATCTCCTCACCAAGCGCAACCAGCAACCACGGGCCGTCCTCGGACTGCACGACGGCGCGCGTCGGAGCTGTGGGCAGGCGGTCGAGCCGCACGTCCGCGTCGGGCAGCGCGATCATGGCGACCGGAAACTTGAAATCGCTGGCGTACGCGATCAGCGCGCTCGTCTCCGGCAAGAGCTTGCGCTGATGGTAGAGCGCGCGCTGAATCAGCCGCGTGGCGCGGGTCGCCGCGTCGTGGCCGTAGGGCCTGAATGTTTGAAAGAGCGCGGCGCCGTGGTCCGGCATGATTTTGGCCAGCGCCTCGCGGAAATCGTCGTCGTCCGGCATGACGTCGAGCCACTGGACTGGCGGCAACGGGATGGCCGGCCCTTCCTGGAGCACTCCGCGCTGAGAGGTGCGCGGCGCTGGAAGTGGGGCGCTGCGCCCGCTCGCCGTGCGGCTGTACCACCAGAGGTAGGTGCCAATCGCGATGAAAGACCACCAGACAAGCTGGAACGCCAGGCCAGCAGAGAGCAGCCCGCTCACCACGACCCACGAGACGACCTGCTTGCGCATCGTTTGGGCCAGGTGGTAGGTTATAACGGAGACGACGACCTCCCGAGTGCCTCGGCGGTCGTCGTCACGGCGTGCGAGTGGTTTGGGACTGCGGCCGTTTAGCACGGACTCCCCCCGCTGGATTCAGCTAACATGCTAGGATTGGACCTCGTGGATCTCGTTGGTGTGCTGATCGATCACCCACTGGATACGCTGCGCCGTCGCGGTGGCGCCCGCCACACTGCTCACGCGCTGGCTGGCCATCTTTTTCAGGTGCTGCATTTCCGCCCGGCGGACTTTCCAGGCGGCCGGCAGTTCGACCCGCAGCAGCGGCCAGAGCTGGTAGGCCATATAGCCGAAGGCCACCATCAGAATTTGCGGAACGATCGCGAACAGCCCGGACAGGCCGCCGCTGAAGATCCCGTAGGCCCACCCATCGGCCGTTTTCGGGAAGACCAGGGTTGTCAGCGCCGGCAGTGTTCCCGTCGCGGTCGCCTCGGCGTGCGCACCGCTCACAGCGCCGATCGGCGTGGCGGTGATCGCCGAGAGACCAGCGGCGCTCAGCACCAGCCCGCGCACGAAGTGGTAGCCGACGTCGACCGCCATCAGCGGCTTGAGATATTTGTTCGCCAGGTCGCTCTCCCAGACCATGAAAGCGGCCAGCTCGGCGCAGGAGATACAGACCGAGAGCACGTAATAGATCGCCATGGGAAATCCGCCGGTGATCGGGTAGGCCGCCAGCGCGGCCGCCAGCGTCAGGACGGCCAGGAGCACCCAGGCGATCGTGCTCCCGATCGTGCAGACGGCGCAGATGATGCACAGGAATGCGCCGATGTTGTTCAAGAATGGGTCGCCGTCGTTGAACACGGAGGTCACCCGCCGGAGCTGTACGATCCATGGCGGGAGCACGAACCGCTCGTCACCAGGGTCATTGGGCGGCCGCCGCGAGATATACTGGGTGATCGCGCCGCTGCGCGACGCGCCCCAGATGTTGCCGCGGCGGTCGATGATGACGGCAGTCTCCTTGTCGTCGCCGTACCGGTCCCAGACTCTCCGAAACAGCGGCAGCATCACGTGCTCGTAGACCAGGTCGTTTTTGGTCAGCTCGGCGTAGCGACCGACCGGCGCTGATGGCGGCGGCGCGTCGTGCAGCGCCATTCGCATCTTGCCGTTCGCCTGCGGCGTGCAGGTAATCACCGCGAACCAGATGCTGGGTTTTTCAATGCCGTCGTACAGCGTGCTCCAGACCGCACGTCCTGCGTCGCTGGAGCGGTAGAGCAATTCCGGCGCGTCCGGCGGCGCGATCGGACCGGCGGCGAGCGGCGCGGCTGTCGCGTCCCCGGCCTCCTTCAGCGGCGTAGCCGCGGTCCCGGCCGCGTTTTGCGCGACCGCTCTGGCTCGGCTAAGGTTCATAGAAACCTCACGAGTTGGAAACCACGGGGTTTTAGCCCCAGTGGAGGAAACGACTAGCGCCGCCTGGAAACCACGTTTATTCGCATCAAGCGGCGCTTGCACATGTGTTCGGGTTGTGGTATGCTATCCTTATGA
>WNGA01005180.1_pt1 | contig 18912 bp, 21 predicted proteins | sample 5400061 | NCBI WGS metagenome assembly WNGA01 (sample SAMN13153366, study PRJNA577476) | soil metagenome | isolation source: 100 cm soil or saprolite under grassland replicate 2 | place: USA:California | collected 2016-06-15 | reverse complement strand
GCTCATCGGCAAGAGCGGCTAGACCGAACGCCGGACAGGCCCAAGTCATGAGGCTCGGGGCACGTGGAGGGCACGGCGAGGGCGACCGGACTCGCAGCAGGAAGAGCGTAAGCGCATGACCTGCGCCGGGAGTGAGAGCACCTGGCGGGAACACTTTCGAACTCCGCCTGGCGCGACCGGATAAATAGATCTAACGTCTCTATTAAAGCAAACGACGCTGAATCGGCAAAGGACGCGCCATCCTGGCGTGGCGGCGCACCATGCGCCTGTGGCTGCGGTAAGTCCGTGCCCGCCGGCCGCGTGTTCGTCAACCGCCAGCACCAACGCAGCTGGATGAAGGATGGCGGAGCATCGGCGCTCGTCCACGAGTACTGGCGGTCCAGAAGGGGCCGAGGCGATCTAGTTGATTCATACGCATCCACTGCGTATGATGACAGGCATGGAACTATCAATCGCGGAGATCATCAAGCGGGAGCGTCGGCAGCGAGGTTGGGATCAGGCCGAACTCGCTCGACGACTGAGCGATATCGGACAGCAGGCGGTTAGTCGGTGGGAACGAGGCTTATCGCGTCCACGGCGCAGTATGGTCGCGGAGATAGCTGAACTCTTTGAACTGGACGCCGCTGCACTCCTCGAGGCAGCCGGCTACCCTTCACCGATCGCTGATACTCCAGAGCAAGTCAGCCGGCCTGTCCGCCCCCGAGCTACCATCCTCCCCTTGGCGGAGCTTGCCCCGGACCGCTTTGAACAGTTCACTGCGGATCTTGCGCAGCTCCTGTACCCAGAGGCTAAGGTTCACCGCGTCGGGGGCCAGGGGCACACGCAGTACGGCGTCGACGTCACCGTCAAGCATTCTGACGGCAGTGTGACGGGCATCCAATGCAAGCGAGAGCGACAGTTCGGCCCTTCAGATGTGCGGCGTGCCGTTGATGCTGTGGACGGCACGGCAATGGAGTACATCCTATTTCTAACGCGACCTGCTGCTAGCCCCGAGGCACGCAGGGAGATCGACAACCATAGCCCTTGGGCCCTTTGGGATGCTGACGACATCTCGCGCTCGATTCGATCTAGGCTTTCTCTTGATGCCGCAACTCGGCTTGTTGATACATACTTCCCAGGGTGGAGGGAGCCTTTCCTTGGCGTCCGCGAGCCTGGACCCTGGCTGACAACTGACGAGTTCTTTAGACCCACCAGCGGTGAGCAGCTCTACAGCCACGATTGGGAAATGGTTGGTAGGTCTGAAGAGCTGGAGGGCATCGAGTCGTTCCTCGCCGATGAGCAGAAGAAGCTTGCGGTCCTAATCGGTCGCGGAGGGATTGGCAAGACACGACTGCTTCGCGCTTTAGCAACGTATGCCGAGCGCGCGCAGTCGATGGAGGTCCGGTTCGTAGCAGCCAGCATCATGCTGAGGTCTGAGCACTTCGAACTCCTCCCGGCAACCGGCCGGCTCTTGGTCATCGTTGATGACGCTCACGAACGCATCGACATTGCCGAGTTGGTCGCGGGTGTGAGCCGTACGCGACCTACGGCAAGCTTCCTTCTGGCTCTACGGCCCTACGGCCTGGCCCAACTCGCCTCTGACCTGCGGCGGGTTGGGCTGCACCCGACCGACTTCCCGTCCTGGGAGCTGGAAGATCTCAAGGATGACGACGCTGAGAAGCTCGCGCGTGAGATTTTGGGCCCTGGCTTCAATGAGGGCATAGTGCGGCGACTCGCCTCCCTCACGACCGACTGCCCACTGATCACTGTTGTCGGTGCGGGTCTAATCAAGCGGGGCCTTCTCAGCCCAGGCCGACTGGAGCTAGCCGACTCCATTCGCGCAGAGATCCTGTCTGCCTTTCGTGATGCAGTGGTGGCAGACCCAACAGCAAGCGATCCGACACTCAGGGGAGCAGTGCTCGATGCCATAGCGAGCCTGCAGCCGGTCCGCACGGGAGAAGCTTCGTTCCGGTCTGCAATGGAGGAGCTAACGGGTGTTCCGTTCGATCGGATAGTGCCTCACCTGAGGAGCCTGGAAGATGCTGGGGTTCTACTTCGTCGAGGGCAGTCTCTTCGTATAGTTCCAGATCTTCTTGGCGATGTGATTCTTGCTCAGTCGTCCTTCGACGAACGCTCAGGGACCACCACTGGGTATGTCGAACGTGTGCATAGGGCATCTGGCGGGGAGGCGTTGCAGAACGTCCTGGTCAACGTTAGTCGGGTCGATTGGCACGTAAGGCAAGGCTATTCAGGCGCTCCTTCGCTGGTCGACTCGTTATGGTCCGCGGTCGAGGCGGAGTTCTATGGGGCCGGTATCCATGGTCGCAAGGCATTGCTGCACTTACTCCGAAAGGTCGCATTCTTCCAGCCCGACCGAGCGCTCTCCCTTGCTCGTTGGGCTCTGGAGCATCCAACCGAGACGATTGAGGATGTCGATCACGTCCTCGCCTTCTCTTATGCGCCATCCTATGAGGATGTGGTTCGGGAACTGCCGCCTCTGCTGAAGAACGTTGCCTTCAATCTTGACTATATTGGAGACGCTGCGGATCTGCTATGGGAGCTTGCGCAAAGAGACGCGCGTCCTACTAATCAGTATCCGGAGCACGCCGTTCGGGTACTTACCGACTTAGCCGAATACCACGTCGGCAAACCGCTTATCTATAACGAAGCAGTGATTGACGCGGCAGAGCGCTGGTTTTCAAACGAGCAGCTCGAAGATTTACTATACTCGCCCTTCGACGTTCTTGAGACTCTTCTTGCAACCGAAGGGTCCGATCATTCTTCGGACGGCTTCAAGATATTGTTCAAGCCATACACCGTCAACGTAGACACTGTTCAAAGACTGCGGGATCGAGTAATCGATCTGGCGCTCAGCGAGGTCCGGTCTCCTAACCCAAGACGCGCAGTCCGAGCCGTCACGGCGATCGCGGCAGCCGTGCATTACCCTATGGGACTTTTCGGTCGCTCCATCGCTGAGGATGAGCACAACAGGTGGACGCCCATCTTCGTCGACACGATTGATCGGCTCGCTGATGCGGTGGCGGATGAAGATCTTGATCCGGTCATAGCCGTCGCGGCTCGGATAGCAGTACACTGGCATGCAACGTATTCGCATAGCGATACGAAACTAGCAGCAGGACGTACCCTAGAACGCCTCCCTACCTCAATCGAGCGCGATCTCGCCCTAGCGCTTTATGATGGTTGGGGACACCTTCTCTCGAGAAAAGACGATTACGAGCAGGCAGAGCGCGAGAAGCGCGCTTGGTTCGAGAAAGTAGCCACAGCGCTCGTCGTCGATCGGTCTGACGATGAGATTGTCAGTCTGCTTGAAAATCGTCTTCGCGTTCAGCGCCAAGCTTATGGATCGGGGGAGGGCTCCCCAGGCCCATTCGTCTGGACGCTGGTAGGCTTGCAGCCGGCGGTGGGTCAGGGGATCTGCCAACGAGTTTCAACTGAGCCTACTTCCGCGCTTCTTGAGCTTGTTCCGGTCGTACTGAGCCAATTATGCGAGTCTCAGCCCGCAGAGGCGATGGGACACGTGCATGACCTGCTTGCTGCGGACTCGGAAGCAGTAGTACGGCATGTGGCACATGCGTTGAGTTGGAACCGAGGACCACGGAGCCAGCTCCTTGATGGCGAGTTAGATTTGCTTCGAAGGTTTGCGGAACATGATGACCCCATTGTGCGTCGTGCGGCGGTTCGAGCAGCCCAAGTGATAAGTAAGAGCCACCAAGCTGCGGCAGTGGAACTCATAGCCCGTGTGAGTTTCGGCGATGCCCCAGGAGTTGCCGAGGAACTCTTCTCCAGCTTTGGGCCGCACGGGGACTTGTCCTGGGCGGAGCTAGCTAAGGGGCAGGCAACCGCATTGCTGGACCAGCTCCGCGTGTGTCCGTCCATCGATGACTATCACATCACGGCCTTTCTTAGCGAACTGTCGAAAAGCAATCCAGATGCGGTACTGAGACTGCTTATGGATCGGGTGGAACTCGCTGAACAGAGCGAGTCAGTTAATGAGTTCCGCGCCTTGCCATACGATTGGCATAACAAGCTTCTGTGCCGGTCGCATACTCGTTTTGTGCATCTGCTGCGTGAGGTCCTTGCGTGGATTGCGGCTAGGCTTGATTCCTGGCAACGGCGAATGATGGGCGCAGAGATCTTTCGCGCGGTAGCCGAAGAGTTCGATGATGCAGTCATAGATGTCCTTGATGAAGCGATCGGTACCACCGCTCGCGAACAGATCGAGGCGGTAGGCGCCATTCTCCACGAAGCCCCACGAACGGTTGTGTGGGAGAACGTGCCTTTTGTCAGGCGAGTGCTTGCTGCGGCAGCAAAACATGGCGAAGACTGCCTCCAGCACGTCGGCAGTGGGCTTCATGCTGCGGTCACGTCGGGCGTGCGCAGTGGGACACCCGGGCAGCCTTTTGGCGAGGACCTTGAGCAGCGTGGCAGGTCGGCCGAGATTGCCCGCACGCTGCCACGTGGTTCCATTGAGGAACGTTTTTACCGATCACTCCAAGCCTCTGCCGAGCAGAGCATCCAGTGGAGTATGACAAGGGATGAGACGCTGGTCGATGGCAGGGATTGGTGAGTGAAGGCCGGCTGGTTCACGCAGCTTTCGGGCAAGCCCGAAAGACCGGCCTCACTTACAGTGTTTGTACCGGTTCTTGCTGCGGCGAATGGTTCGATCAGCTGGTGGGCAGCAGTGGTCGTCATGGTGCTCGTAGCTATCTTGCTTGTACTGGCGGTTTGCTGGATGGCCAAATACACCGATGCTTCGGAGGTTCAGAGCCCGCTTCTCACCTGGAAGCGCCGGGATACTGCGAGACGGAAGCCCTAGGCTGCTCATCGGGGCTGTGCTCCTAGCTCTGCAGGAGACGGGAAGATGTGCAGAATGTAGTCCATGGCGCACGCACTCGAGCTGTTCTTCGACCCGACTATCGAAGCGGAGATCAAGAACGTATGGGCTCGGCTTGAGGCCGCCGGGCTCCCTAGTCTGGCCACCCGCAGTCACCGCCGGCACCGGCCGCATGTCACGCTGGTCGTCGCGGACCGCATCGAGACGTCGCAGCTGGGCGACGCCCGCGAGCGTCTGGCCGCGACCCACCTGAACATCACGCTCTACTCGCCCGCGGTCTTCCAGGGCAGCGGCGTCCTCTACCTCAGCGTTGTCCCGACGATGGCGTTGCTGCGGCTCCATCAGGAGGTCCACGCCGCCATGCGCGACGGTCTATTCAAGCCATGGCACACTTACTCACCTGACGCCTGGGTGCCGCACTGCACCTTGGCGCAGGACCTAGACCGCGCTCAGCTCGCCCGCGGCATCGAGCTGTTGCACGATGAGCGGATCATCGAGACGCATATCACTGGCGCGGGCCTGCTGGACACGAAGACGGGCGAGGTCCTGCCGGTCGCAACACTGCGGCCGCATCCGTCGTGACGGATCAGGCTGACGGCCGGAGCAGCCGGTACTCGCGAAGCGCCTCGGCATAGTCCCGGACGGCCGGCGTACTACGCCAGCCGCGCAAGAGCTCCAGCAGCTCCGCCCCGCGCTTACGCACGGTCTCCGTCCGGTGTCCTTCCGGTGCGGCCATGACCTCGATGCCGAGCCGGGCTGCCTCCTCAGGTTCCGCGTGCCGCCGGGCCAGCAGCGAGGCGGCCAGGTTCAGCGTGGCGTTGCCCCGGTCCTCGAACAAGGTGTGTCTGACGCCTGGCCGGTTGTGCAGGGCGACCGACTGACGCGCGTAGTCCTCCGCGATCTCGCCATCACCCAGCCACACGAACGTAGTCGCCATGGCCGACATCCCGGTAGCCGGTGTGTACGGCGAGTCTCCTGGCTGGACCGGCAGGTCCACGAGGTGACGTTCCATCGTGGCTAGGGCCTGCTCTGCATCGCGCCGCTCACCCAGCACTGCATGTACCCGTGCCCTGTTGGCCGCGATGCGCGGGCGGTTGTACGGGTTGTCGTAACCCTCGGCGCCTTGCAGGCAATCGAGGGACCGGCGGTGCTGTCCGGCGTAGAACGCGATGGTGCCTTGCAGCGTCTTAACCGAGGCGCACAACACCGCCTGCCCAACGTCCTCGGCATACTGCCAGGCCAGCGCCACATGCCGCCTGGCGGCGGTGTAGTCGCCCAGGTTGAACGACAGGCGGGACAGAAAGTACGTGAGCTGCCCTCCCAGCAACGTGAGGTGCGCCCGGTCCCCAAGACTCTGCCGTCTGTCGAGCAGCTGCTCGACTCGCTGCCAGTGATCCCACACCTGTGGGAAAAGATCGGCGTGTGGAACGCCCAGGCATTCCAGGGCGAAGCGTTCGACGTCCTGATCAAGCTCGTCGAGGGTCAGGGGATCGACGGCGGATTGCTTCTGCCTGGCCTCGACCGCCGCGTCGCCGGCGTGCCTCAGGAGCCCTCCGGCCGGCGCATCACCAGACAGCGCGCTGAGACGTCCGCTAAGGCCGAGCTGCTCGCGCGTTGCCTCGAAGAACTGGCACAACAAGCGGCGGTGAAAGGCTGACGGCCGGCAGATCCCGCGCTCCCACTTGCTGACCAGGCCGCCGGTCACGCCTCCGGCGCCGAGTTGGATGAGGCCGTCTGCCAACTCATCCTGCGTCAGCTGGTGGCTTTCCCGAGCCTGGCGCAAGAGCACGTTGGGGGCGGCCTGATCTTTCGGGACGACCATCGACGTCTTCCTCCCGGTGCCTGGGCCAGACCTCGCATGGTAACCGAAAGCGGCCAATTCAAACGAGAGCCGACGAGATTACCAGAACATTGCCAGTCCCCGGACACCAAATGACCATAACGTAATCTTCACGCCCTTTCGCCCATTCGGTTTGATTTGGGGCGGGAACTACGGCCGACAGCGCCCTGGGCCGGGAGCCGACACTCCCGGCAAGGACCACCAGGCCACGGTTCCCGCGCAGGAGCGCCGGACTCGTCGCGACTGGGTCCGGCGCTCCTCGCCCAAAAAGGGTCCGGGCGCTCGTACCTATCTGGGAGGTCTACGGCCGAGCAGCACTGGACGGTGTGAGGCCCGGAGCCCGGAACAGGGGGGCTCCGGGCCTCCACCATCACAGGCACAGGGGAGTGACGAGATGACGATCCACAAGGACGCTGACGCCACCGAGACGGCATGGCTTGCGGCTCAGATCGCGGCCGACCAGCCCACGCTCCCACACGCGCTGCGCTCAAGCACCGCCCGTATCTGCAAGTACGCCGGCCTGCTGGAAGCGGAGCTGAAGCACTTCCGTCCGCTTGAGGGCTACATGGTGGACGCGGTTAAGCTGACCGAGCACCGCACCGGTCATCCGGTGGGCGACGAGTTGTACGAGCGTCTGTGCGACCGCTTCGGCGTGACAGAGGTGCGGCTCGCCTTAGAGCGGCTTGAACAAGCACACCCCGACGCACCCGAGCCGGCTGGCTGAATAACTCATACACCTTCTGGCATGGTGGGCGAAGCCGACGCGAGCCTGAGCCGCGCTCGACCGCACGCGCCGCTTGACCTCATCCATGCAGGTATCCTCTGGCGATGCTGATCAAGGCACGTCTGAAGGGCCATGACTTCGACCTGACCACCCTGGCAGAGCTGTTCCGTGAGGGTGATCCCGCCGTGGCCTCCGACGCTGAGGGCTACTACCTGAGTTTCACCGCGGATGACGCCCTCTTTCGCGAGGGCGGACGGCTGTATGAGGCCGCGTCGGTGGTACTCCGCCGGGTCAACGGTATCGGCCGCGTGCTCACAGACGAGTTTCGTCCGGTGGGCCTGACCGGACGCTTCAGCGATGAGACCGGCCAGCAGCACCAGGTCGTCCTAGCGGACTCAGCCGAGGTGCGCGGTCGGGCCTTTGCAGCCGTGGTGGTGGCGGACGGACAGGAGCCCCCGGCACCACCCGCGCCGGGGCCCGGCTACGTGCAGCTAGCAGATGCAGACCCAGACGTTGCCGAGGTCTTGGACATTCTCGGCAGGACAGACCCAGCGCCCGGCTGGGTTGACCTGTACAAGGTGTTCGAGATCATCAACGACAATGCCAAGGGCTGCGTCAAGCAGGGCTGCGTCAAGCAGGGCTGGGTCACCAGGGACGAGGTCAGCGTGTTCAAGGGTTCCGCCAATCGGAAAGAGGTCAGCGGCGACCTGGCCCGCCATGCCCGCTGGAAGGGCGACTCGCCCAGGCGGACTATGACGCTCATCGAAGCGCGGCAGATGATCGGTGTTCTGGTGACGAAGTGGCTGGACTGGCTGCGCTCGTCTCCGCCCCCGACACCCTAACGTCGCCGCCCAACCACGCTGCGGTGACTGTTCCACCCGTACCATTGATGAGCCGCTTCAGCAGGGACAATCGTTACAATGATGTGCGACCTCTTTGCTGCCGGGCACCTGCAGCTCACGCTCAAGCACGACTCCGAGAGTCTCGGGTGGACGCTCGAGGAGATGGACGATGGTTGGAGACGTCCACTCTCCCCTACTCCATCCGACGAGCAACAATGACCGCACTACTGCTAACTCAGCGCTGTATCAAACTTGGCCGATATGCTGGTAGGCGGGTCGGGAGCCGAACTGGTCATTGTCCGGGCGGCGGCGTCCCACTAGGTACAAACCCCAGCCAATCGTGTACCAGCAATATCTCTGCCTCTGGCAGCAATACCCACGGGCGACGCCGACTGCTGCGGCGGTCTAGGTTAGGCACAATCGCCCGGGCTTGAGCCGCTACCACCACCATGACGCTCCGCAGCTGACGGCGGGAACGCCATAGGCGGCCCTGACGTGTCTCTACCAACGCTATCCGACCCCCAACCTCCAGCCCTCCCAGCACCAAACCGCTCGACGCGTACGTCAGAATAACCTGCCGGTCGTCAACAGGACTCACTTGTTCATCCACGGGCCGATCCATGATGCCCAGCTGCCTACGAATCTGCCCATTTACTGCGGCAAGGTCAGCGGGCGACAACCGCTCGCCTATTCTGATTCCATGGATTCCATCCGAATACGGACCCAAGAGCGGGAGGATTTCAGCCAAGTGGGCCTGCACCTCGCGCTGTAGATGCTCAGGTAGGTCCGAGGCTTGCCGTCCGGTGGCCGCTGCCTTGGCAGCCACATCCAGCCACTGCTGGAGCGCCTCAGCGCGCTGTGCATTCGGAGGCCGAGGCCAAGACGGAGCATGAGAAGCAAGCGGGGCTTGACGCGCGGGTTGGGGCCGCGTTCGAGGCGCCGCTCCCACCGTGATGGTTCTGCTCCTCGTCGTGGTGGAGGAACTAGAACGATGGGAGTTCCACGCGATAACACTCACGACGTACTCACCCGGTTTCGCGTACTTGTGGGTTGGACTCCGCGTCATACGCTGGTCACCCCACCGGAACTCGAAACTGGCATCGGAGCTGCCGGACGTGTCAACGGTGGCCTGTAGACCCTCAACCGAGACGCTGAATTTTAGTACGGGCTTGCGCTTGCGAGGATTGCGCGGCCGTGGAGCCGTCACGCTGATGGTCCTTGTCCTCTGAGTAGAGGAGCCATCGGGGTTTGTCGCGGTGACCATCACGACGTATACGCTTGGTACTGCATACGTGTGGGATGGCGTTGTCGTCGTTTCACCGTCACCCCAGGAATACTGGAACGCTACATCCGAACTAGGCGTAGCTAGAGAGGTATGAATGGTAACTGCGAGATGCCTATGCGAGACGTTGAACGAGAAGGTTGGCCCTGGTGGCGGAGGCGGAGGGTGTCTCGTCGTGGCAGTCCTTCTTCGAGCAGGTCTTCTCACCCGACGGTGGCCGTGACACGCAGGGCAGGGCTCCTCGGGGAATGGAACCTCGACGGTCCTAAAGCCGCCAGGCAAGAGGCGTTGAACGGCCGGCGAAGTGGGCATGAATGCATGGACGTACATGCACGACCGGGGTTGGGCCAATATGGCAGACCGCACGTCGTCTGGCTCAAGCAAGCCGGCGACAACCCAGGCCGCCGCAATAGCAACGATCTCCATGTCAGGTCCTGTGCCGCCCCGCCCCTCAGTGTCAGCCCCTGCCTGCCGCCATTCCATCGCGCAGGCATAGCATGGCGTGCGCCTACCAGGGATAACCCAGAGGATCTCTCCAACCTCGCCATCACGGACGCGGGGGTCTACCCAGACGGCCGGATAAACGGCAAGCCGCTCCGTGTCTATGCAAACCTGATTGACCGCCCTCTGGCAATCAACATCGTCAGCAGCGCCCACGATAACGTCAGCTTGCCTCGCAAGACGGTGCTGCTCTTCCTTGGGAAGTTTTAGGAAGTCTTCGTAGATCCCATTGGCATCGCAGAACGGAAAATCTCGGCGAAGGCGATCTGCCAGGGCGCGTGCCTTGGGTTGGCCAACGGACTCGTCACCTAATCGGTGACGAATGACGTTCTTCTTCTCCAACTTCTTCTTGTCAAGCAAGTACAGGGGGCTGTAACCGAGGCGCGCCAGCTTGTCCGCAAGAAGGCTACCTACAGCGCCTGTACCGACGATGAGGACCGCGCCGTGACGGCGACGGTGTCGCACGAAGTAGTCGCGGGTGACGCGGTCCTCATCCCGGTCCATCAGTCGGTATACCGGTGAGCGATCCGAACGGGTGTCGGCTGCGGCTTGGACGGGCTTGGCTTGGGGCTGGCCTCGCCAATCTTGGGGTTGAGGACCCACTCTTCGTCCCTGTCCCGCCTCTCCTCGGGTGTCAGTTGGAGCCCTTCTATGACCTTTGGTCCTTGGCCCATGTACGCCTCCTTCCTCTTCGACCCGGCGTCTACGCTCCAAGCGTACCAAGCGCGGCCAGAACCGGCACAGGGCAAGGCCATCACCATCCAGACAGAACTTGTCTTCCTGACAGATCTAAGAATAGGGATCATTGGTGTGAGACGACCTGAACGCTCAACAACTGGCTGCTCGTTGAAAGCTCAGGTCGGTGCCGAGATATCGCTCTCGGCGGGCGTCCGACGTGTGCCCCCTTGCTGCTACAGGAGGAAGGGTGACGCTCAGACTTGCGTTTGACGGGGAATTTGAACTGGAACCACCATGTCCATGATTCTCCGGTTGATCTCCCTGAATCCAAGCCTGCTGTACAACGCATACGCCTGTTCGTCCCTTGGGGACACGTATACGTCCGGGACTCCGCGTTCTGTCAGCCATCTCAGGCAGGCCTTGAGTAGGGAACGACCGACTGTCATCTGGACCCCTGGAGCTATTTCAAGCTCATGGATGGTGGCACGGCGGCGCACCCCGTAATCAATGCAACTCACCAAGGCCAATCCGATGACTCGGCCTCTGTCATCCTTGGCCACGAATGTTTGGGACTCGAGCTGTGCTTCTGGCTCAAACTCCCATCCGAAACCTGGGTTGCTACGGTGATATAGCCGGGTCAACTCAGCCTTGTCCGCTGCTTGTGCCGGACCAATCATTGCCCCTCCAGTGAGGTCATCCGGGGGCCTGGACGCTCCAGGCGACAACCTCGCTTACGCGAGCCCGGACCTCTGCGGCGAAACGGCGCCGTCAAAGGCCCAGGCTCGTTAAGGAAGGACGAGATGGATAGCGCTCTTGCGCTGTCGGTGATCGTCGATCAAATAGGCTGCTCGATCAACGCGAAAATAATACAACAATTTACCCAAAATGTAAATGCTTCAGCTCTGGTTCTACCCCTCTTGCCTTTTACGCCTCAGTCTCACCGTGCCCGTACTTCTCCAGCCCTGGTAGTCGGTAGTCATGCCGCTGGAACAGTGATTCGGCCGACGGCGACCCTCCGGCCTGCTTCTCGGGCGGCAGGTGGTACCAGTCGCAGATCACGTTCCATTCCCGCTCCACAACTTCGAGGTAGAAGTCGCACAGCATGATGACTTTATGCATGTCACAGCGCTTGGCGGGGTCATTGGGCACGCAAGCTGGATCGGCGGCGCAGGACCTCAGCCACTCGTTCCACCGTGCCAGAAAGGCACGGCCCTTCGGTTGTGCCCGCAAGCGCTCAGCGAACGGATACTTCTCCTCTTCGGCTACCGCGTGCAGCTGGGTTCTCAGCCATGACTGTTCAAGGTCGTCAGCCGGAGGGTGCCAGGCGATCTGATACACAGCATCGGAGACGGCGACCTCAGTGTCCGGTGAGCTGAGCAGCCACAGCCCGCCTTCCTGGCTGACGAACTGGTCGAGGTGGGCCAGGAAGCGCGTGAAATAGTGCAGCGAGCTGGGGCCATAGACCTCGACCGCGTCATCGTCGGGGAACCCCTGGTGCCGGACGAGGAAGGCACCGAGGTCGTTGCGTAGGCCGCTCAGGTCGGTCCACATGCGGTAGTAGTGGCGAAAGCGCCCGAGCCAATCGACCGCCAGGGGACCCTCGACCGGCTGACGGCGCTCAAGGTGGCCGTGTGCCTGCCGCAGCCTCGTGGTCTGCTCCAACTCCACGATGGAGTAGGCCACGGTGCTCAAGATGCGGTCCTCCCGCTCCTGCATCGTCCTCACGCCGATACCGAGCTGCCTCGCCAGGGTCGCGCGCCGATCTTCCAGCCTCCGCAGCTGCCCTCCCTCGCCCAGGGCGAACGTCATGGCGAAGATCCGCCGTGACTCGGCGGTCAGCTCCTTGGCCGCCTCCATGAGCACATCCCGCGCGTCTACCAGCGGATCAGCGTCATCCTCGACTGTGCGACGGCGGATGCTGGCCGCGAGCTGGGTGAGGGTGCGGCACTTGCCGATCCGTCCCGGCTCGCGCAAGCCTGCACCCTTGCGCAGGCTCGTCAGCTCGCGTCGCAGGCGCTCAACCTTGCTCTCCTCGCCACGGCTGCTCTCGCTCACGGCCTCCCCTGCCAGAAACTTGCCACTTTCCGGGCTGGTAGCACTCAGATCATAGGCGTCCGCTGGCCTCGTCCAGGTCACCGACCGAGAGGAGGTCTAGGGACGTGAGTCGAACCATCCGGCGACCCGAGGGCTGGTGGCTACCTTGGCAACACACCGGCCGTTGCCAGGAGTGCGGGGCCAAGATCACGAGCAGCCATCGTGTGCGCATCTGCTTCTGTGGCGGGCGGGTGAGCTACCGCTAAGACAGCAGTCGGGAGTTGTCGTGAAGCAGTTGTTTCGCGGGCTGTTCCTGGTGCTCGCCGCGATCATCGTCATCCGGGTTCTGGACTGGCTGTTGGCTCCACTGTTCGTTCCTCTGATCGTCCTCACCGTCCTCATCGCCCTCCTGGTGTTGACGATCAGAGGACCGGGCGGCTTTACGAAGTGACCATCACAGCTTGTGATGCGGATTCGCATCATTGTTACAAATAACAAGACTCGCCTTGAGGTAGTAGTTCGGTTTCTTTTCGGAGAAATGATTGATGCGACATCGCATCACCTTGCGGTACATCAACAAGTAGGGGGTGATCATGCGCAAGCATCAAATCCGGCTAGAAGTCATCCGGCGTGAGCCTATCGACCGGCAGCGCCTCGTACGAGCCTTGGTGGAGGCGGTTCGTGCCCGCAAACAACAGCTCGTCACCGACAAGCAGGCCGCTCACGAGCAAAAGAAGACGGAGCGGTCGGCATGACGGCGAGCGAGCGCCTCTCGCTTCTTCTTGGCCTCGCCGGCCTTGCCGGTATTGGCCTCTTGGCCGCCTGGCTGATTGTTGAGGGCCAGTACCAGGACGCGCGCCGCCTCGGCTTTCGCCTTCACTTCCCGCAGAGCCTCAGTGAGGATGCTGTCATCGCGGTGCTGCGCGCCATGGCTGGGCTGGCGATCGGCGGCCCAGTGGTCATCCGCGCCGTGGTGTTCGAGACCGTCAGCCGAAGCGATGGCATCGAGCATCATCTGTATCTGCCGCGCGGTTGGGTCGAGACCGTACGGAGCCAGCTTGTCACCACGGTTCCAGGCCTGCGCCTCGAACCTCTTCAGTCATCGGCGCTTCCTGCTCCGAGCCGCGTACTGGAACTGGGGCTGACTAGCGATCTTCGGCCACTACGCACCGACGCGACCGAAGCCAGCGTGCGCAGCCTGCTCGCCGCGCTCGGGCCGCTCAGGACCGGCGAGGTAGCCGTCATGCAGTGGGTCGCCTCCCCCGTGGGAACGGGTCCAGTGCCGTCGTCCGGCCGCGTGCACACAACCGGCGGTTCGTGGTGGCTACGGCTGATCCTGGCCTTCTGGCACGCGCCGCAACGGGATCAGTTGACACTTGCCGCGCAGCGAACCAAGGCCAGCGAACCGCTGTTTGCCGTGGTCGGACGGCTCGGTGTACGTGCCGCCCACCCCGCCCGCGCCGGGCAACTCCTTCGGCAACTCTGGAGTGCCCTGGCCGCCACCGAGGCACCGGGCGCGCGCTTCACCACGCATCCGTTGCCGCTCTCGTCGATGGCATCACGGTTGTCTACACGGCGGACGCCACGGTGGTGGACCAGCCACCTCAACGCTCGTGAGCTGGCAGCGGTCATCGCCTGGCCCATCGGCGCACCCAGCGTGCCGGGGCTGACGCTGGCCCGCTCGCGCCACTTCCCGCCCGCCGCCGTGCTGCCGCGTGCCGGGCGGGTCCTCGGCGATGCCTGGGATGACCGAAGCCTCCGGCCGGTCGCCCAAGCCCTCCCCGATGCCATGACGCACACCTGGGTGCTCGGGGCCACCGGCTCCGGTAAGTCCACCTTGCTCGCGAGCCTCGTCGCCCAGGACCTCCAAGCCGCCGATCGTCCGGCCGTGGTCGTCATCGAGCCCAAGGGCGACCTCTGCCATGACATCCTCGAGCGGGTGCCGGCGCAGCGGCAGTCAGATGTCATCTACCTCAATGCCGCTTCCGACGTGCTGGTGGGCTTGAACCCCTTGCGGCCGGACGAGCCTGACCGCGAGCTCGCCGCCGACGAGGTCTACAGCGTCTTCCGTCAGGTCTCGACCAGCTGGGGTCCGCGACTCGGCGATGTCCTTCACACTGCGCTGCTTACCCTGGTGCGTCAGCCCGACGCCTGCCTGACCGAGTTGCCGCTGCTGCTCGGTGACGACTCCTACCGCCGCCGGGTGGTCTCGCGCCTTGGCGAAGACGCCTGGATGCTCCGGCCCGTCTGGGCCTGGTATGACGGCTTGAGCCCTGACGAACGGGCCGCCGTCGCTGCGCCCATCCTGACGCGCGTTCGGCCCTGGATCGTGCGCTCACGGCTGCGGCATCTGCTCGGCGTGGCCCGTCCGCGCTGGTCGTTCCGCGATGTACTGGGCCATGGCCGTGTCCTGCTCGTGGTCCTCAACCCCGGTCTGCTCGGCCGGGAGACCGCCTCCCTGCTCGGTGCGCTCGTGCTGCAAGGCATCTGGCAAGCCGCCACCGGGCGGGGCTCGCTGCCGCCAGAGCGGCGACGACCTGCACTCGTCTACGTCGACGAGTGGCAGACCTTCACGCACCTGCCCACTGATCTGGGTGACGTGCTGGCGCAGGCCCGCGGCTACCGTCTCGGCCTGGTGCTGGCGAACCAGTCGCTTGCGCAGCTCACGCCCGAGCTGCGGGCGGCAGTGTCGAGCAACGCCCGCTCCAAGATCGTGCTCGCCACGAGCGCCCAGGATGCCGCCCCGCTGGCCCGTGAGATCGGCGGCGGCGTGACACCTGAGGACCTGCATGGCCTCGGCGCCTACCAGGCTATCGCCCGCCTCATGGTGGCCGGCGAGACAGGGCCACTAGTCTCGCTCACCACTCGGTCACTCGGACCCGCCGTGGCGGCCGCCGCCGATGTACGCCGCATCAGCCAGGAGCGCTACGGCCTCGACCGCGACGAGGTCGAGAGCGCGATCCGGGCGCGCCACGAGCCAGAACCACCGACGGGAGACGTACGGCGACGGAGGCACCCATGATGGCGCGGTGTCCGCTCGTGTGTCCGCCCGCCTGCTCGACGCTTCAGCGTTCGGGCAGGTCAGACACGACCTGGCGGCTGATAGCGACAAGGACTGATCTGCGCTTGCGGAGGTCCCTATGACTCCGCAGCGCATCACCCAGGCCCACGTCCGGCAGCTGACCGCTCGTCTCCTGCCACGGGACTACCTCATCGTTGCCACCCTCCGGCAACTGCGGGTAGCCACAGCTCGTCAGATTGAACGGTTGTGGTTCACCGAGAGCACTCCGCTATCGAACGCTCGCATGGCCCGGCGATCCCTGAGGCGTTTGGTGGAGCTGCGGGTGCTCACTCGCATCGAGCGGCCAAGCGGCGGGCTGCATGCCGGCAGCCCTGGTCACGTCTACACGCTAGACGTTGCCGGCCTGCGTCTGACGGATAGGGTCAGCGAGCGCGTACCCCGGCGACCGTATCCTGTCTCGCGGTCGTTCTTGGATCACGCCCTGGTCGTAACCGAGTGGTACGTGCGCCTGATGGAGGCCCAACACTACGGCGGACCTGACCTGCTGGAGTTCCAGGCTGAGCCGCGCTCGTGGCGGACGTTCACCAGCTACGCGCACGGCCAGGAGACTCTCAAGCCCGATGCCTTCGTCTCCCTGGTCTCGGGCGAGTGGGAGGACCGCTACTTCTTGGAGGTCGACCGGGGCACCGAGCACCCGCCCGCACTCCGGCGCCAGCTCGACCGCTACGTACGGTATTGGCGAAGCGGCCGGGAGCAGGCCACGAGCGAAGTCTTCCCCCAGGTGCTGTGGATCGTGCCCGACGCCGCGCGGCACGCTGTCCTCGTCGATGTCATCGGCCGTCTGCCAGCCGAGGCCTGGCCGCTCTTCCGCGTCTCTACCGAAGACACCGCCGTCGGCGTGCTTACCGGAGGGGCGTCATGACCTCCCTCCCGCGCAACACCATCCTCACAGGTGACGCCCTCGCCCGGCTGCGGGAGCTGCCGTCCGCCTCGGTCGATTGCGTCATCACCTCCCCGCCGTACTACCAGCTCCGGGACTACGGCGTGGCCGGTCAGCTCGGGCTGGAAGACACGGTTGACGCCTGGGTTGAAGGGCTGCGGTCCGTCTGCGCGGAGGTCGCCCGCGTCCTCAAGCCGACCGGCGCCTTCTGGCTCAACCTCGGCGACAGCTACTCCCGGCATCCGCGCTACGGCGCACCGCCCAAGAGCTTCTTGCTCGGCCCGGAACGCCTCGTACTGGCCCTGGTCCGTGACGGCTGGATCATCCGTAACAAGGTTGTCTGGGCCAAGACGAACCCCATGCCGACGTCAATCACCGACCGGCTGAACGCCACCTACGAGGTGGTCTACTTCCTGGTCCGCTCGCCGCGCTACTTCTTCGACCTTGATGCTATCCGCGAGCCGCACCGCTCCACGAACAGGCGTTCGGCCCGACCTGCCTTGCTCGCCCCGCCAACCTGGGCCGGACCCTTGGCCGGTCGCAACGATGGCCTGAGGCGGGCGCGTGCCGCCGGGCGGCCTGGTCATCCGCTCGGTAAGAACCCTGGCGACGTCTGGCGACAGGCGGCGCACGCCTACCGGGGCGCACACTTCGCCACCTTCCCCGAGGCGCTGATACGCCGGCCACTGCTCGCCACGTGCCCGGGATGGGTCTGCGCCCGCTGCGGCGTTCCGCATCGGCGTGAGCCCGGCTGCTCGTGCCGGGCCGGCGTTGTGTCAGGCCTAGCGCTCGATCCCTTCTTCGGCACGGGCACGGTTGGCGTGGTCGCTCGGGAGCACGGCCGCGACTGGCTCGGCATCGAGCTGAACCGTATCTATGTCGAGCTGGCCCAGGAACGGCTACGGGCGTCAGCCCAAGGCGCGCCGGGAGCGCAGGCGGCATGAGGCCTCGTCGGTGTCGTGCGGCCGCAGGAGCGATTCCCACCAAAGGGATCGCCCGGCCGCACCAGCACCGAGGAGGTGACACGCATGTCGCAAGCCCCGAGCGAGGGCTCGCGTCCCAATCAGGCCAAGGGCCACAAGACCTTGGCGATTCGCTTGGACGACGATACCCACTCCCAGCTTGTCATGCTGGCCCAGCTCGCTGACCGTCCCCTGATCGAGGAGATCCGCGAGGCCATCGAGAGTCACATCGCCCGCAAGCGCGAGTCCGGCGAGTTGGCGGATCGGGTCAGCGAAGTGCTGGCCGAGATCGAACGGGAGGCGGCTGCCAAGAAGAACGCCATTGAGGCGCTCTACCACCAGGCCACCACCCCGCAGCCCAAGGGGCGCAAGCCTGCGAGCGGTACCAGCTCGTAGTAGCCCAGGGTTGGAGGGTGCCAAATGCGCACCCTCCAACCCCTAACACTGCAAACCACAGTCCAATAATCCATGAGAAATTCAAGATTGATGTTCGGGAATCGTTCGGTATAAAATAGAGAAAGGAATTCCAAAAAGAAAGAGGGGCCGGTATTGGAACAACGGACGTTGCAATATCGCATCATGCGAAATAGCATGAGGCTGTAAATAGGAGCAGGCGATGAGCCCGGCTAGACGCCACAGCCTAGGTCAGCTCATCCGCGCACAGCGCCAGGCCCGCGGACTGTCGCAGCGGGCACTTGCGAAGGCCGTCGGGCTCCAAAACAGCCGGCTTGCGCGACTGGAGAACGACGAGGTCGAACGCGTTGATCCACCGTTGCTGGAACACATTGCGCGCATCCTCGATGCCAGCCTCGAAGACTACTACCTGCTAGCCGGATACCCGTTGCCTCAGCGGCTGCCGGAGCTGCGGATCTACATGCGAACCAAGTACGGACTCAACGATGAGGAGGTCGCCGAGGTGAACAAAATTGTTGAACAACACTTAGCCAAGGAGCAAGGAGGGACGGCGAATGAAGGGAGTAATAATACAACTACGTGACATCATGCCGCAGCGAGCACTTACCTACATGGAAGCGCTTCAAGTCGCGGAGCTACAAGCCACCAAGCTGATCCTGCTCGGCGGCGTTAAGCGTGCGGGCGCAGTGCCGAGCACCGTCATTAGCTTGGATTCTCGAACAGTGAATTGAGCCCTACTTCTTGCCGACGGCGATCTCGAAGCGCAGCCGGCGCTCGTCCCACCAGGGGACCTGGACCTCGGGCAGGTCGGCGGAGCGCAGCACCGGGCTGTAGGTGCG
>WNGA01005174.1_pt1 | contig 18922 bp, 21 predicted proteins | sample 5400061 | NCBI WGS metagenome assembly WNGA01 (sample SAMN13153366, study PRJNA577476) | soil metagenome | isolation source: 100 cm soil or saprolite under grassland replicate 2 | place: USA:California | collected 2016-06-15 | reverse complement strand
CGGCTGCGGTCACTTGCGCGAGAGCCCTCTGTCGCGCCTCCTCAGCGCTTTCTGTTTGAACTCGGAACGTGCAAGCGCACTTTACAACATAGGTGTCCATTGGTCCCCCGTTGGTTTCCATTGGCCCCCTCCTGCGTCGCGGCGAATTGCATGGTCAGTGCCAAAGAACAAAGGGCGTCAAATCAGGTAGATACCAGAATAGTGCTGATCTGTGATCGAACAGACACGACGCTCCACGTCGAGTGATTTGACACTGTGCGCCCAGCTTGACGGCGGTTTGCGTGGGTTGAGGGGGGGATGCCAAGGAAGCACCGGCTCTTCGACGTGTTCTTGGATAGTTAGACGCTTCGGTTCCGCTTTTCTGGTTCCCTGGTTCGACGACCTGGCCGCAGGGCGTGCTCTTACAGGGGGACGGATGGTGCAGATGTGGGCAAAAGCTGTGCTTTGCGCCGACCGCGAGACCCTTTGCGCCGGTCAACGGCAACGCGGACTTGCGTAGCGGGCCGCCCACAGGATTGTGACACCGTGTAGATGACCGCCGCGCTTTGCTTGTGCGCCTCGTGGCGTTCAGCTAGACTCCTGCAGTCGTCCCCACCCGAGGTGCCCATGCGGCTGATCGGGCTCGCGGTTGTTCTCACGATCAGTGTCACGCTTGCGCCGCTCACGGTCGAGGCGCAGCAAGCGGGGAAGGTCTACCGAATTGGGTATCTCACCACGTTCCCACTGGCTCAGTCCGGGCACCCAAGTTTCATGCAGGGCCTCCTTGAGCACGGCTACGTCGAGGGCCAGAACCTCGTTATCGAGCGCCGGTCTGCAGACGGGAACCCTGCAAAGCTCCACGACCTCGCCGCCGAACTGGTCCGCCTCCGGGTTACAGTCATTGTGGCCGGCGATTCGAGCGCCATTGCTCCGGCCAAGGCTTCCACGGCGACCATCCCCATCGTGATGTCGGTCAGTGGTGATCCGGTGAGGGATGGGTTTGTTGTCACCCTCGCCCGGCCGGGGGGCAACCGGGCTCTGCAATGTGTCCCCTGAGCTAGCCGGTAAGCGACTGGAACTTCTCAAGGAGGTGGTGCCGAAACTCGCCCGCGTGGCCGTGCTCGGTGTGCCACATCGCCTCGACTGGCCGGAGATGGCAGCCGCGGCTTCGGCCCTGGGTCTACATCTGCAGACTCTGAAGGTCGAGAGTCACGACCAGTTCGAAGAGGCGTTCAAACTCGCGGCGAGGGAGCGAGTCGGCGGATTGATTGTGCTGCCATCCCCACTCACGAATACCTACCGGAAGTCGCTCGTCACCTGGGCGGCGCGCACCCGGTTGCCGACGGTGTATGCACTGCAGGAGTACGCGGAGATCGGCGGGCTCATGGCCTATGGCCCGAACATTCCCGCGCTGCACCGCCGTGCGGCCACCTACGTTGACAAAATCCTCAAAGGCGCCAAGCCCGGCGACCTGCCGGTCGAGCAGCCGACAAAGTTCGAGTTCGTGATCAACCTCAAGACCGCCAAGGCCCTCGGGCTGACGATTCCGCAGTCGGTGCTACTGAGAGCCGATCGGGTGATCGAGTAGCGCGTGCTCGACCAACGCGGCCAACTCCTGAGAGCAGCACTCGGATTCGCCTCGCTTCCTCGCCCGTCGCACGACCGAGCCCTCTGGGCGCTGCGGACGTGGCTCGACTCGTGGGCTGGCATCGGGCGCATCGCGGTCGGCATGGCTCATCAGGGCTACGACCTTCAACTCACGCGGTACGACGAGCGCGGCTGGCGTGCGACGTTCTATACGACCGGCATGGAGCACTCGCCCACGAGCGCGACCGGCACGGGTGGGAACGCACGCCGTGGCACGCGACGCAGCGGGCGGCGTGGTAAGGGAAGCGGAAGAAGCCGAGAGGGTAGAACGGTGTGCGCCCTGAGATTCTGACGCCGGCGGATTTCATGGCCCTCGCGTTGTTCATCGCCGCTACTTGCGTTGTGGGGGGTGTCCTGATGTACCGCCGCCGAAATATGTGCCAGCGGTCTGCGCAGACGGCGGTGGCGCTCCTTGGCGAGGACTTTCGAGTGACCCGAACTCACGTGTGGCCGGGCGGATTTCGGGTCGTCGGGGAACTGCGTGGGCGCTCCACGATGCTTGTACTCGAGGCGTTTCAAGGCTGTAGGCAGCTATCACTCGACATGACTTGTAGCGGCGCTGGACTCTTCGATATTGGACCGCGCGATGGTTCAAAAAGCTCCGCTGCCCAAATTGCAGACGACGCCACCAGAAATATGACGAACAGGGTTGTCCAGCAGTTTTGTGCCCGCGTGATGTTGGACGTGCGTAGCGGGTTAGAGAGTGACAAACACCTTACTGTCACTCTTCCAGAGTTGCCTCGTGATCTTACGCCGCCGTCGAATCTCCGAACGATCGCGCACAATGCGCTGGACCTATGCGCGCTTCTAGAACGATGAGCATGGCCTGTGCTTGATGCTCCATACACGCTGGAGCGCGGAGGCGTGGCAGCAGGTCCGCGTCGAGTTCAAGAAGGCGCTCGCGCTCAGGAGCGAGATCCGGCTCGCGGGGTGGTTTAACTGAGGCCAAAGATGGAGTTGGGCGACCTCCTACTCATCGTCTTTTTGGTCGGTTGCGCGCTGGCGCCAGCGATCGCTTTCATCTGGAAGATCTACCGTCGGGGTATCTGGGGGGCGATCGAGATTGATCCCCAGTTTCTCCAGCGCGTCCAGAGAGCTTGGAAGCGACGCGGCGAGCGGGGGTAGGAGACGTTGACCGAGGAGGGCGACCGATGATACTCGCCGCACGAAGGACCTCACACCGCGACTGGGCCGGGCCATAGAGATTCTCCCACAGCATCCACGCGCACTCGGCGTCGGCCGTCGCAGCCGAGGCGAGCAGGGAGAACGCGACGAGCTAATGTTGGTTTCTGGGTGTGGATTCACCGACGAAGAGGAGATCAAGCGTGTCCGGTCGCCTGATGGTGTCGTGGATGCTGTTGTCGTCTTGGTAGGCGGCCCCGCCACGGTGTCGTTCAGCCACAACGTGCATGTCGTCCCAAGAGGGCAGTCGTGGCGCCGTGGTCACCAAATCCTCACTGCCGACCGCGTCGACAATCTACGGGTTGCATGGCGCGACACTCGAAAACTCGAGTTGTGCTTCGACAACGCGCGGGTTTTTCACTTCTCGAACTTCTGGCACGCGAGCGAAGTCGAGAACTTTGCGTACGTGGTCGACATCAGACTCGTCGAGCCGGCAACCGCCTGTGCGCCGGCCTCACCGCTAATGATCATGCCATGAGCCCGGACACCATCGACTCCTGGGGGCCGAAGGACAAATGACCACCGACGCCCACCTCTGGCACCCGTGGCTCCGCATCCAGGGCCTGCTGCGCCACATGCTCTGCACACGATAGGCAAAAGCGTGCTCAACCAGTATGGTCGTCGGGTGGCATGGCTCGCCGTCATTGCTGGCCTGCTGTCGCCGGTCACGGGTGCCGGAATACTGCTCGCTTTGGCGCATACCCAATTCGGTACGCACCTGCCCATGGGCGTTGCGACAATCGGCACGCGCGCATTCTTCTGGGTTCTCGTGGCCTACTCCTTCGCAGCGCTGCCGACCGCTATCTTCGCGGGCATGGGAGCTTCGTCTCTTCTCACGTTGCGCACGCGTGGCCTTTTGCCTCGTGCTCCTCTGCCGCTTGGTGCAGTTCTCGGCGCGGGCTGTGGCCTGTTCATTGTCGGAGTCTTCGGCGGCGTGGGGCTACAGAACCCCTATTCAGTGGCCGGTGCGCTCAACGGCGCGATGTGGGGATTCCTCGTCGCCTACTACGTCCTGAAAGTTCCCTGCCGCGTCCCCGCGCGTCCGGCGCGATGATCACTTCCGACGCCCGCCTCTGGCACCCTGGCTCCGCATCAACCGCGTCCTGCGCGTGATGCTGCACACGCGCTGGAGCGCGGAGGCCTGGCCGCAGGTCAGGGCCGAGTTCACGAAGGCGCTCGCGCTGAGGAGTCAGATCCGGCGCGCGGGGTAGTTCGACTAGGACTCCGGCGCTCGCTGTCCGAGGCTGAAAAGCAGCAGTTCCGGTCGCTCTATCGCGGCTCGTCGGTCAGTGCCGGGGCGCTGCGCGATTCGGCGCTTGTTCCGACGATAGGGTACGGTATTGGGTAGACTATGAGGAACATCAGGATCACTGGATTCTCCTTTGTTTCTTGGTGGATATGATAAACTCAAGAAGGATCAACTCGGAGAGCCAGCAGACGCCGGCAGAGAGGGAAGTCATGGAGCAGGAAGTTCTGGAGTTGTCGCGCGATCAGATCCTGACCCGCATCGAGCGTGGGGCGAAGATGCGCGGACTCCTCTATTCAGCGCCGGAACTGATCTCTAGGTACCGTGAGGGCCGGCTCGACGATCCGAGTGCTGTCGGCGATCTTATTGCCATGACCTCGTTGTTGCCGGACGACGATCCACTGTTTGTCCGCCCCTAGCCTCGATACTCTTCTCGGTCAAGTTCGTGATCTAAGCAAGCAGTACCTGGCGGGAGGCACCGACGCGTTCGGAGCCTTCGCTGACCTTGTGAATCTCCTCCTGCGGACGACCGTCTCGAAGGGCTCCATCGGCGTGCGGTTGAACGCCGGCCCACGGCCAAAAGACAGGATGACGGTTGTTGGAGCCGTCGCGGACGAGAACCATCTGGTGTCTCTGAACGACAATAACCTGATGCGACTCTCAATCATCCTATTTCGAGAGCAGTACAAGGACGGGCACCGCATGAAGGTGGAGCAGGCGAGATATCAATATCAGTGTGACGACATCGGTAAGCGTTGGATCTTCAGATACGACTACGTACGCGAGCCGAAGGATCAACATCCGGCGACGCATCTTCAGGTGCGCGGCCAGCTTGCGGAGACGGTCTCTCTTCACAAAGGGATGCTGGAACGCGTTCACTTCCCTTCCGGGCGCATATCTATCGAGTCGGTGATTCGGCTCCTGATCGAGCAGTTCGATGTGCCCCCCAACGCTGCGCCCGAGACATGGCGGCGGGTCCTCGCCGAGAGCGAGCGGATCTTCGAGGACATTGCACACCGTCCCTTGTCGGGACCATCCGCATAAGCCTTCGCCTGTGTCCACAACAGGAGAGGTTGACGTCGCCGCGTCACGCGAGAAGGGCCGGCGGCCGGTGAAATGCTACTTCTGGACCGTCCCGAAGATCTCGTTCGTCATCGACGCGCCAGCATGAGGCGCGACGTTTATGTTGGTCAGCGAGGCCGTCGCGAATGGGGCTGGAAGCGCGTTCGTCACGCTCGTCACACTCGCGCGAAGGTCGCGCATGGCCGACTGCGTGAAGGGAACGACGTAGGTGATCACGAACACGAAGATTGCGATGACGGCCGCGAGCGTCGTCAGGACGAGACGCGAGTCCTCCAGGATGCGGCGAAGCCCAGGGCTCATCAGGATCGATAGTACCAGAGAGAGCTTGTCCGAGACTCCCGATCTGGCATAGGACCGCTTCCAGCCATCACGAGCGCGCGGGCCATCGAGCCCGCGCCGCCACAAAGAGAGCCCCGGCGAGCAGGAGCTGAAGCTCCATCAGGTAGGCCGTTTCTTCAACTTCGTTCTCCCCCCACCGTGCCCGCGCCGCCCTGCGAGCGAACGGACTGGACGGTGGCCACGCTCCTGCGGGCATCGCCCTCATGGCAGGAGAGGCCGGCTGGCCTGCTTGATGCGCGGACGTCCAGCCCGGACGCAAGTCTACTTCTATCGCAATTTGAAGGCGATGAGTTCCCGGACGCGCAATCCTGACTCCAGATTCTCCCGGAGTTTCACCACGTGTCTGAGCTCAGGTGAGTACCAAGCCTCATAGCGCGTTGCACCTGTCTTCTTGTTTCGATAGACAGTCTTGAACGTCTTGAAGGCACCGGCTGGAACGGTGATTGTCTCTTCTGCCTCGACTGTCACAGCATCAACACGCTCAATCGTCTGACGAGCTACGGGCCGTTCCTCTACAGTCGTCTGCTCCCAAGTCTGCCCAACGTACATGGGAAACACGTAGTGCAGGCGTGACGGCGTGTGCTTCGTCACAAGCACGCCGTCCACCGTTTCTCGGGTTGAAGCTAAGTCAGACTTCCGATAGAAAATCTCCCGCGTGCCGGTCTTGATCACATAGTGTGGAACCCCGTCGATCGCTTCCTCTCGATCCATGGACCAGACGAAGGTGCCGTTGCCCGAAGGACTCTCATACCGATAAGCCCACTCGTCGCCAGGTCTCCATACGGGGGGCGTCGACATCGCGGCGGCCGGCTGCGGCGAGGCCACGACGGGAGCGCGCGCTGAGCTTGAGGCTTTCCACCGCGCGGCCTCATCCCGCATACAGGCAGACAGCTCCGCGTACCCATAAGGGGCATCGGGGCTCTGCCACCACCACCGCCCATCTGCATCAACCCGTTGAATGCGAATGTTGGTCGACACGCTGCCGCGACACACGGCATACGCCGCCCACGTCTGATCCTGGGCGAGTGTGTTCTGGAAGCTCGCGCACCCTGCGACTAGCAGGCCGAGTCCTGCACGAGCGATTCTGATCACGCACGACCGAAGGAGCATTGGCTCCTCCCCTGAGCGGAGGCTCGAACCGTGTCAGGGTCACACGAGCCGGGACCTTTCGCAAGAAGCGTTGGTCCGACTTCCGGGAGTTATTGTTCACGGAGACGGCCAGGCCGCGCGGGTCCTCATCTGGCTGAGCCCGGACGCAGCAACGCCGCCCCCGATGCCCCGGGGGCGGCGCCCTGTGCTACCTTGGCCCCGTCGTGGGGCTCCTACCGCCGCCGGCTGACCCGGCCTGAGAACCGGAGCTACCTGGGGTCCGGGGTTTCCGCCGTGCGGGACATCTCGGGGCCCCCCACGTTCAAACTATCGAATCAACCCGTAGAACTTTCCCGCGTTCTCGCACGTGATCTTGCGGACCACGTCGGCCGGCAGGTGGCCGAACTGCTCTTCGATGTATTTCGACGACTCGGGCCATACGCCGTCGGTGTGCGGGTAGTCGGACGCCCACATGAGCGTCTCCACGCCCATGTCGTCGATCAGCTTGGTGCCGATCCGATCGAACTGGAACGTGCCCTTGCACTGGCGCCGCCAGTAGTCGCTCGGCTTCATCGTGAGGCCGAGATCCCGGAAGCGGTCCTCCCACTCGAAGTCCATCCGATCGAGCGCGTACGGGATCCAGCCGATGCCGCTCTCGCCGAAGGAGATCCGGAGATTCGGATATCGCTCGAGCACGGCGGCGCCGACGATGGCGGCGAGGATGTTAACGAGATTCATCTGGAACGCGGACACGCCGGTGAACATCGCGGCGCGGCGGGTCAGTCCGGTCGCTTTCTCACGGACGCCCGGCGGCATCGATGGAAACGTGTGGAAGTGCAGCGGCAGGTTCACCTCGTTCACGGCCTGCCAGAGCGGCTCCCAGACGGGATGCCACATCGGCTCCATGTCCCAGGAGCAGGAGAGCTCCAGGCCCCGCAGCCCGAGCTTTGCGACGCGGTGAATCTCCTTTACCGCGACGTCGATGTCACCGTAGGGCAGGCACGCCAGGCCGATGTGCCGGTCCGGGTAGTGATGGCAGAAGTCCTGGAGCCAGTCGTTGTAGATGCGGAACATCTCGTGCGCGGCCTCGTGGTCGCTGAGGCGCGTGGCGGCGCCGAGGATGCCGAAGATCACCTCGGCGTCGACGCCGTCGAGCTCGGCGTCCTTCAGCCGCAGGTGGGGATCGATGACGCGCCGGATACCGCGCTTGGCGTCCTCGTAGAGCCCGGTCGCCGCCATCTTGTCGACGCGGTAGTTCTGCCCGGGGACCAGCTTGGCGCCGCCGGGACCGACGCCGCACACCAGGCCGAACGACGTGCCGTTCTTGCAGGTCCAGTGTGGCCCGTCCGGCCCGTCGGCCACGTACGGCATCCGGTCCTTCAACGCCGCGGAGGCGTTCGAGGTGAACAGGTCCGGTGGCATCCACGGCATGTCGATGTGGCAGTCGGCGGAAATCCGGGTATAGTGCATCGCGCCCTCCTCTCGAGGATGCTGCGTTGCCATCCTACTACAATACCGAGCGCACCAGCCCACCATCGACCAGGATCGTGGTGCCGGTGATGTAGCTCGCCTTGCCCGAGGCCAGGAACGCCACCAGGTACGCCAGCTCCTTCGGCTCCCCGATGCGTCCCACGGCGGTCTCGGCCGCTCGCTGGGCCAGCGCCTCGTCGACGGAAATTCCCAGCTCCTTGGCGCGGGCCGTCACGTTCGAGAGCATGCGTTCGCTCAGAATCGAGCCGGGACACACGTTGTTGACCAGTATCCCGTCTCGTCCAACTTCATCCGCCAGGCTCTTGGCGAACGCCACCACGCCCATGCGCGTCGCGCCCGAGAGCGCCAGGTTGGGGATCGGCTGATACACGGTGCTGGCCAGAATGTTGATGATGCGTCCGCCGCCCTGCCGCTTCAAATGGGGGACCGCCTCGCGGGACATCCGCGCGAAGAACAACAGTGATCGCTGCACCGCGGTCGCCCATTGCTCTTCGGTGGCGCTGTGGGCCCGGGCCAGCGGCGGACCGCCGGAGTTGTTGATCATGAGATCGAGGCGTCCGAAGTGGGCGACGGTGCCCGCGATCAGATCCTTGACGGTGTCGTGACGATCCAGATCGCCGGCGAACGCGAAGACATCCGCCCCCGTCGCACCACGAATTTCCTGCGCCGCCTTCTCGAGGTCGGGGCGCGAGCGGCTGCACACGGCGACCTTGACGCCCTCCTCGGCCAGCACCTGCGCGCACGCCCGTCCCAGGCCCTTGCTGGCGCCGCCGACGATCGCGACTTTGTCCTTCAGCTCGAGATCCATGGGAATACACCCCTCGCCTTACCTCAGGATTTCTTGAATGCCCCGTCGCGCTCGACCGTCATCAACGCCTGCACCCCCGTGCTGAAGGTCGGGCCCCCGCCCGGGACCGCGGCGGACTGGATCGCCTCGAGCAGTTCGCGCTTGGTCGCGCCGTGCTGAATGGCCCGGCGCATGTGGGTGACCACGCCCTCTTCCCGGCCACGGAAGGCGAGGATTCCGATGATGACCATCTCGCGGTGCTTGATCGACAGCTCCTTACCTTCGCCGACCGACAACTCGCTCAGCGGCTGTCGAGCCAGGACATACTCGGGATCTTCCTTCGCGACCCAGTCCCAGAACGGATAGCCGTACGGGCTGGCGGTCTTCCCATCCACTTGTTTCTTCTGGGGTGTGCTCATCGTCAGACCCCCTCCACGATGCGGATGTCCCGCTCGGCCGCGTCTCCAAGCACCTTGAGAGCGGCCTGGTACCCGGCGCTGTCGTGCGCGGCTGTCGCCTGCGCGGCGCTGTCGAACTCGATCACGACCACGCGCTGGTTGAGGCCTGCCTCGTAGGTCTTCGTCGGGGCGCCGCGAACGAGAAAGCGCCCGCCCGAGGCCTGGATGGCCGGCGCGGCCAGCTTCGCGTATGCGGCCAGCGCCTCGGGGTTCTTGATCGAACGATAGCTCGCGATCCAGTATGCCTTTGCCATGAGTGCCTCCCTCCTATGGGGTTTGTCCTCGAATCTGCCTAGATCTTTACAGTGGCGCCTGGTCCCGTGTCTACGGCGCTGATTGGCCCGGCGGGCTCGCCTCCCCACGCCGGCCCGATCGTGGTAAAAGATTCAGCGGGGGACACGGAATGACGACCCAGGCAATCGAACCGCGGATGGAGCTGGAGCAGAACCTCCACATGTACCGTCAGATGGCGAAGATTCGCGCCTTCGAGGAGCAGGTGCACGAGCTCTATAAGAGCGCCAAGATGCCGGGTCTGGCCCATCTGTACGTCGGCGAGGAAGGCGTGGCGGTGGGCGTCTGCGAGGCCCTGCGCCGTGACGACTTCATCACGAGCACCCATCGCGGCCACGGCCATTGCCTGGCCAAGGGGGCGTCGGTCAACCGGATGTTCGCGGAGCTCCTGGGCAAGGAGCCGGGCTACTGCCGCGGCAAGGGCGGCTCGATGCACATCGCCGATCCCGAGACGGGGAACCTCGGCGCCAATGCCATCGTGGGCGGCTCCGCCGGGATCGCGACCGGCGCCGCGCTCTCGGCCAAGATGCGGGGCAGCGGCCAGGTCGCCGCGTGCTTCTTCGGCGACGGCGCGCTGGGCCAGGGGCTGCTCTACGAAACGATGAACATGGCGGCGCTCTGGAAGCTGCCCGTCATCTACGTCTGCGAGAACAACCTCTACGGCGAATACACGCCCTGCGGCGAGACCATCGCCGGCGAGATCCTGGCGCGCGCCCAAGCCTTCGGGATCCACGCCGAGAGCGTCGACGGCCAGGACGTTCAGGCGGTCAACGCGACGATGCGCAAGCTCGTCGAGCGGGCGCGCCGCGGCGAGGGGCCAGCCTTCCTCGAGTGCAAGACCTATCGGTACTACGGCCACCACGTCGGCGACGTCAACCGCGAATACCGCTCGCGGGAAGAGGAGCGGGAGTGGATGACGAAGCACGATCCGCTCCTGACGTTGGCCTCACGGCTCACGGGGCAGGGGCTCGCCGACGCGACCGTGTTCGAGCGCATCCAGACCGACGTGAAGGCCGAGATCGACACCGGCGTGCAGTACGCGCTGTCCGCGCCGTACCCGGACGTGAGCCAGGTCGACGAGGACGTCTATGCGTGACGAGCTGGACTGGTGAGCCTGAGCCCCGACGAGTTCCGCAAGCACCTGGCGCTGGCCTCGGCCACCGCCGGGCTCACGCTCCCCGAGCTGGTCCTGCCCGAGGCGCATCACGTCATCCTGCGAGGGATGCGCTTCCATTATCTCGACTGGGGCACGCGCGGCCAACCTCCGGTGCTCTTCCTGCACGGAGGCGGGCTCAACGTCCACACCTGGGACCTCGTCTGCGCCGCGCTCCGGCTCGAGCGGCACTGCCTCGCCCTCGACCAGCGGGGCCACGGCGACAGCGAGTGGTCGCCGGTGATGGACTATGCGACCGAGAGCCACGCCGCCGACCTCGACGCGTTCGTCGACCACCTCGGCCTCGAACGCTTTGTCCTCGTCGGCATGTCGCTGGGCGGGGCCAACGCGCTGGCCTGGGCCGGCACGCATGGTCAGCGCCTCGCGGCGCTCGTGCTCGTCGACGTCGGCCCGGAGACGCGCCAGGCCGGCGTGCGGAAGATCGCCGCCTTCACGTCGGAGGCTACGCCGCTCGATTCGGTGGAGGACTTCGTGGATCGCGCCCTGGCGTTCAACCCGCGCCGCAACGCCACCCTGCTGCGCCGGAGCCTGCTCCACAACCTGCGGCGCATGCCCGACGGCAAGTGGATGTGGAAGTACGACCAGCGTCACCGCGGCCGCGGCGTCGATCCGGCGGCCACCGAGCGGCGGCGCCAGCTTCTGTGGTCGGCGGTGGCCAAGGTGGCTTGTCCCACTCTCGTGGTGCGCGGCGCCGAAAGCGACGTGTTCCACGACGAGGACGCCGAGCGTCTGTCCCGGACCCTGCCCGACGGTCGCTGGGTGAAGGTGGCGGGTGCCGGCCATACCGTGCAGGGTGACAACCCGGCCGGATTGCTCGTAGCGCTGCGAGAGTTCCTGAGCGACGTGACCGCGGGCGCCCGCAGGCTCTAGAATCGGGACAACCGAGAGAGTGGCGGGTCGGCGATCTGGTGATGTGGGACAACCGTCAGACCATGCACCGCGCCCGGCCCTTCCCGGCGCACGAGCCGCGCGACATGCGTCGCACCACCCTCCGCGGCGACGGACCGACCGTGGCGCAGGCCGCCGCCTGAGCGGTCGGGGCCGTCTATAATCGAGGAGACCCACGAGAGGGGGTGAGCCCGTGGCGAAAGGCCAGAACATGCGGAAGGAGAAGAAGAAGCCGAAGAAGAAAAAGAAGTAGCGCCGGATGGCCCGCCCGCTCCTGCTCAGCTGTGAGGCGGTCAGCGTGGCCTATGGGTCGCGGTCGCTCTTCGACGATCTGTCGTTCGGATTGTTCGAAGGCGACCAGGCCGGGCTCGTCGGCCCCAATGGCTCCGGCAAGTCCACGCTCCTCAAGATCCTGACCGGCGTCACAACGCCCGACCGCGGCGCGCGCTCGCTCCGCGGCGGCGTCCGTGTCGGCTACGTGCCCCAGGATCCCGTCTTCTCCGCCGGCGGCACCGTCGGCGACGTCGTGCGAGCGGCACTGACCGGCGTGGACGAGGAGGATCGGTCCGGCCGCATCGCGCAGGCCCTCGGCCGCGCCGGCTTCGCCGACGGTCGCGCGGACGTCGACACGCTGTCGGGCGGCTGGAGGAAGCGGCTCGCCATCGCGCGCGAGCTGGCGGCCGCGCCCGACATTCTCTTGATGGACGAGCCCACCAATCATCTCGACGTGGAGGGCATCCTCTGGCTCGAGGACGTTCTGACCGAGCGCGCGCGAGCATGCCTCGTGGTGAGCCACGATCGCTACTTCCTGGAGCACGTGGCGACGCGCATGCTCGAGCTGAACCGCGTCTATCCCGACGGCCTGTTCGAGGCCGAAGGACGCTACAGCGAGTTCCTGGCGCGCCGCGACGAGTTTCTGCGTGGACAACAGGCCTATCAGGAATCGCTGGCCAACACCGTGCGGCGCGAGATCGAGTGGCTCCGCCGCGGCGCCAAGGCGCGGTCCACCAAGGCGAAGGGGCGCATCAAGGAGGCGGGGCGGCTCATCGAGGAGCTCGCGGATGGCCGGGCGCGCGGGGTCACGGCCGCGGCGGGGATCGACTTCACGTCCTCGCAGCGGCGGACGCGCCGGCTGCTGGTCGCGCGCGGCGTGAGCAAATCGCTCGGCGGCCGGCGGCTCGTCAGCGACCTCGACCTCGTGATCACGCCCGGCACGCGCGTCGGCCTGATCGGCCCGAACGGCAGCGGCAAGACGACGCTCCTGAACGTGATCTCGGGCGCGCTGGCGGCCGACGCCGGCGTGATCGAGCGCGCGGACGGTCTGCGCGTCGTCCGCTTCGAGCAGGAGCGCGGCGGCCTCGATCCCGCGCAGAGCCTGCGCCGGGCGCTGGCGCCCGAGGGCGACACGGTGATGTGGCAGGGCCGCAGCGTCCACGTCGCCTCGTGGGCCAAGCGCTTCCTGTTCCGACCCGAGCAGCTCGAGGTGCCCGTCGGCCGCCTGTCGGGCGGCGAGCAGGCCCGCATTCTCATCGCGCGCCTGATGCGCGAGCCCGCCGACCTGCTGATCCTCGACGAGCCCACCAACGACCTGGACATCCCGACGCTCGAAGTGCTCGAGGACAGCCTCGCGGAGTTCGACGGCGGGCTCGTCCTCGTCACCCACGACCGCTTCATGCTCGAGCGCGTGTCCACGATGATCCTCGCCCTCGACGGCGAAGGCGGAACGGCGACGTTCGCCGACTATGCGCAGTGGGAAGCGGTCCAGAGCGCTGGCGAGCCGGCGCCGCGCCAGGCGACGGAGCGAGCGGCCGCGCGCGAGCGCCCGCGGCCGAAGCGTCTCGGGTATCGCGAGCAGCGCGAGTGGGACGGCATGGAGCGGGCGATCCTCGCCGCCGAGCGCGCCGTCGAGGCGTGCCAGCGTGAGGTGGACGACCCGGCGATCGCCTCCGACCCGACCGCACTCCAGATGCGATGCGCGGCGCTCGAGGCCGCGCGGGCGGACGTGAACCGGCTCTACGCGCGCTGGGCCGAGCTGGAGACCAAGCAGGCCTGAGTCGCCGCCGCGCTATTCCAGGCGGGTCAACGTGACGTGCAGCGTGCGCGTCTGGCGGTGGCCGCGCTGCCACTGGACGAGGATCGGGCTCTGATACTGGCCCTCCACGAACCCGCGGCGGCTGTCTTCGCGCTCGGCGACGAGCAGGTGCACGGAGCGCCGCATGCGGAAGAACCGGGCGGCGGGGACGGCCAGCGTGCGCGCGAGCACCTTCTCCACGATCGAGCCCTGAAGCCGCAGCGTGTCGAGCCCGGTATTGAGCACGCGGACGAGGTCGTACTGGGCGTAGCCGAGCGCCTTGCCGGGCACGGAGCGCGGGTCCGCCAGGACGCTCCGGTACTGCTCGGCCACGAACCGGAGCGGGTTTCTCAGCACCGCTGCCAGGTCGTGCTTCATGAGGAGCGTCTCGAACTCGTTGACCGTCAACGCCGCATGCCGCTCGCCCGGATCGAGCGCCAGGTGCAGGCGGCCCGCGCCGACGCCCGCGCGCGCGACGAAGTCGGCGAGGTGGTCGTAGATGCCGAGCTTCGGGTCCTTCAGGTTGACGGACTCGATGGGGTGGCGGGACACGGGCACGTCGATGCGCGTGTGCGCGACGATCGTCTCGTGACGGAAGCCGATCACGCGCGTGAGCCGCCGGCGGGGCCGCCCTTCCTTGACTCCATCCAGGTCGACGAAGCACACGGTCTCGCCGGGACGGTTCGGATGCGTCACGCAGGGCCGGAGCCCGCCCGCGATGAAGACCAGGTGGGAATCGGCATTGCGCGGCTCGACAGCGCGCTGGGCAGCGTCGAGATCCAGCCGGCGCTCCAGTCGGTCGTGCGCGTAACCCGCGCCCTCCGGGAAGATGTGGCGCAGGGCGTCGACGTACGTGGGCACGCGCGCCGGGCCGAGACGGGCGATGAGGCTTCGATCCAGGAAGCCGGCCGTGGTGTGCGCCGACCAGTAGAGGCAGTAGGGGTAGGGCGCGAGGGCGTCGCGATACTCGATCGGCAGGCGCGACCGCAGCTCGACGACGTCGAAGCGCGCGCGGGGCGCGAGCTCGAGGGTCAGGTCGAGCGGGCCTTCAGCCATCACCGTCCGTCCGGATGCCGCCCTACCGGTCGCGCGCCGTCCGCAGCGGCGCGCTCACGATCGCGACGAGGCGCACGGCCGCGAGCAGCCGGATGGCGAGCCACGAGGGATCCAGCTCCGAGCGGCGCAGGCCGAACTTCGGCGACCGGGGGAAGGCGTGATGGTTGTTGTGCAGGCTCTCGCCGCCGGTCAGCCAGGCGAGGACCCGTGAGTTGTAGGCCGTGTTCCGGAAGTTCTGAGCGCCGGTCCAGTGCCCCAGTCCGTTGATCAGTGGGCCGATCACGCCGACGAACAAGACGCCGTGCCCGAGCATCGCGGCCACCGCCTGCCACCACCCGATGACCAGCGCCACCAGCGCCACGCCGAGCCCGAGCCCGGTCCACCCCCAGGAGAACACGGCTTTTTCCCATCGATCCGGGGCCAGGTCGGGAGCGAACGTCGCGACGGTCCGCGGATTGCGCGCTTCGTGGACGTAGTAGTACACATTGCCGAGCTGGACCTTCCAGAAGCCCAGCAGCAGCGGGCTGTGCGGATCGCCTTCCCGGTCGGTGTACGTGTGGTGCTTTCGGTGGACTGCGACCCACTGCTGGCGGCTCCCGCCGGTCACCAGCCACAGCGCTATCCTGAAAACAAGCTCGACGATCGGCCGCAGCGACAGCGACCGGTGCGCGAGCGCGCGATGCAGGTAGATCGACGTCGCGAACACGGCGATCTGCGTCAAGACCAGCGAGCTGATCGCGATGATCAGGATCTGACGGCCCACGCCTGCTCCTTGTCCGAACCGGTGGTCACGCCGGTCCTCGTTCGTAGAGAGTCTCGCGCGTTCGTGGCGCATGTCCGACCCGAGGGTCACGGTGCTTCCGCATGAGGACTTGATAGAGGCCGAGCGAGCCGCCCTCGAACGCGACCGCCGAGCAGGTCAGATACAGCCGCCAGGTCCGGTACGTGCGTTCCCCTGCCAGCGCTCGGGCCTCGTCCGCCCGCGCGCACAGCCGCTCGACCCACTGCCGGCACGTGCGGGCGTAGTGCAGGCGCAGGCCTTCGACGTCCATGATCTCCCAGCCCGCGCGCTCCATCTCGGTGAGGGTCTCGCTGAGGCCGGCCAGGTCACCATTCGGGAAGACGTGGCGGTAGAGGAACTCGGTCTGGCTCGTGCGCTTCCAGTGGAAGTCGTGGACGATCCCGTGGTTGAGGTAGAGGCCGCCATCCTTCAAGCGGGCGCGCACGCCGGCGAAGAAGGCCGGGTAGTTCGGAATCCCGACGTGCTCGATCACACCGACCGCGGCGATCTTGTCGTAGACGACGTCGGAGGGCAGGTCACGATAGTCGAGGTACTCGACGCGACAAATATTCTGCAGCCCGTCCCTGCGGATGCACTCCGTGGCGTAGTCGGCCTGGGCTCGTGAGAGCGTCACGCCATGAGCGCGCACGCCGTAGTGTCGAGCCGCCCACATCGCCAGGCTGCCCCAGCCGCACCCGATATCGAGCAGCGTCTCCCCGGCGCGCAGCTCGAGCTTGCGACAGACGTGGTCGAGCTTGTCGTGCTGAGCCTGCTCGAGTTTCCCGTCCGGGTCCCGGTAGTACGCGCAGGTGTAGACCATGAGCGGATCAAGGAAGAGGGCGTAGAACTCGTTCGACACGTCGTAGTGGTGGGCGATCGCCCGGGCGTCCTCGGCCTTGCCGCGCGGCTTCATGACGGCACCTCCCGCATCCCGAAGATCCCCCCGAGGACCACGTGCCGCCGCGTGGCGCCCGTGGCCAGCATGGCGCGCACCAGGACTCGCGCGCAGGCGTCGGGCAGGCGGCCGAGCTGGCGGCCGAGCCAGCCGGTCTCGCCCTGTCCGTAACGACGCACGATCTCTTGCGCGTACGAGTCGATCGGGGTCCCTTCCCGTACGTGCGCCACGACCGCCTCGGCCGCGAGGATTCCGCTCCGGATGGCCGGTCCGATGCCCTCACCGCTGAGGTCGCGGGCCAGCCCGGCGGCGTCGCCGACGAGACAAAAGTCGTCGCCGGCGAGCCGTCGCGGCGCGCGGCGCCGCACCACGTACGCGTGGCCACGGAACGGCTCGATCCTGAGGTCGGCGGGTAGGCGGCCCGACGTACGCAGCGACGCGAGCAGCGCGTCCCGTCGTCGCGGCAGGTCCACGCCCGGCCCGGAGATGACCCCGATTCCGACGTTGAGCACGTCCTCCTTGGGAAAGTACCAGCCGTAGCCCTTGAGATCCGGCTCCAGGTAGAGCTCCGGCGCGCCGTCGCGGAGCACATCGAGCCGCTCGGGCGGCAGCCGCGTCTCGCTCTCCTGGGCGATCACGACCTCCTCCTGCTCGGACACCTTTCCGAAGGCCTTCGCCACGGGGCAGTGGTGTCCGCCTGCGCCGATGACGACCGGGGCCGTGAAGACACCACGCTCGCTCACGACGCGGATCTCGTCCCGCTCGCGAGTGACGGCGGTGACCCGCGCGCCCTCGCGCGCATCGGCGCCGGCGGCGCGGGCCCGATCCAGCAGATGGTGATCGAACTCCTTCCGGACGATGCCGTAGCTGGCGGGCCGGCGCCAGCGCGTCTCGTGGCGCGCGCCGTCGAACGCGAACCCACACGCGGTAAAGGGCTGGATGGTGAGCGGGTACTTCGCGGGATCGACCTCGACGTCGGCCAGCGCCTCCGGCGTCACCCAGCCCGCGCAGACCTTGACGCGCGGGAACACCGCGGCGTCGAGGAGCAGCGCCCGCAGGCCGGCCCGGGCGAGCCGCCACGCCGCCGTGCTTCCGCCCGGTCCCCCGCCGACGACGATGACGTCGTGATCGGCCACGTCAGTTCCGCCAGAGGGCGACGAAGAGCCGTAACTGATCGCGCAACCTCAGCCGGATCTCCTCCATCGCGTCGGCGACTTTCATCGCGGCGAAGAGATCGCCCTCGATGTCGAGGGCGCCTTCGACGTAGGCCTCGGCGAAGTTCAGCGGGGTCGGATTGCGCATGAGGCGGACGAACGTCTCGGGACGGTGCACGACGGCCGTGCACACGGGCGCGCCGTGCCCAACCTCTACGAGCGTCCCGTCCCAGAGACGGAACGCGAACCCGGTGCCGACCCGGTCAAAGACTGTGCGCAGAATTCCCGCCGCTCGCCGTGAGCTCACGTTTCGAGGCAACACCATTATGAGGCGTCGATGGCTGGTTTCATGCCTTACCGTGATGGGGTCGCGACGGGTTCTTACCGCCTTCCCTGGGCCTCGTGGGCACCCGCCAGCAACGGCGCGACACTAGCAGAGTGCCCGGAGAGCCGCAAGAAATCTGTGCATGAACGCGCAGATCGGCGCCGTCACAGGACGTTTTCCTTCACGGCGGGGGCCGGCGAGCGCTCGGTGGCCTGGGCCCCAACCGCTCCCGGCGACCCCAGCCGGACGCGACGCATGAACGGCAGGATCAGCGGCACAGCCGTGAACATCACCGCCAGGAGCCAGAAGTCGTCCGCGTAGGCCAGGAGCTGAGCCTGAGCCACCGTTTCACGATACAGCATGACCACCGCCTGGCGTTCGGCGGTGAAGGAGTCGCTGCCGCGAGTCACGAAGTGGCTCGCCCACTGGGCCAGGCGCTCACGCGTCGCCGGGTCCCACGGGGTGATGTGGCTCACGAGCGTGGTCTGGTGCAACTGGCTCCGCTGCGCGAGCAGCGTGGTGACCACCGCGATGCCCACGCTGCCGCCGAGGTTGCGCGCCATGCTGTACACGGCGGTGGCGTTGACGAGCTTGTCGCGCCGGATCGTGGCCAGCGTGAGCGTGGAGAGCGGCACGTAGATGAAACCGGCCGCGAACCCCTGAATGAAGCGCGGCAGCGCCAGGGCCCAGTAGTCCATTCCGAGCGTGAGGGAGGTCATCATGTAGAGGCTGACGGCGTTGAGCAGGCATCCGAACCCCAGCATCCATCGCTGGTCGACGCGTGTCACGATCCCCGAGGCGAACAGCGAGAAGATGTTGCCGAGACCGCCGGGTGCCAGCACGAGGCCCGAGGTCCACGCGTCGTAGCCGAGCAGCTTCTGCGTGAAGACGGCGACCAGCAGCATGCCGGCGAACGTGCCGAAGCCGACGATCGTGCTCAGCGTGGCGCCGGTGGCGAAGTTGCGATCGGTGAACACGGTGAGGTC
>WNGA01005563.1_pt1 | contig 18924 bp, 17 predicted proteins | sample 5400061 | NCBI WGS metagenome assembly WNGA01 (sample SAMN13153366, study PRJNA577476) | soil metagenome | isolation source: 100 cm soil or saprolite under grassland replicate 2 | place: USA:California | collected 2016-06-15 | reverse complement strand
AACGGCAACCACCGGGTGAAGTTCCCGCTGAACGAGCCGGCGCTGGCGAAGAAGAAGTCGCAGATCGACGAGTTCCTGGAGTTCTACGACGGCCCGGGCGCGCAGCACATCGCGCTCGCCACCAACGACATCCTGCGCACCGTCGACATCATGCGCGCGAACGGCGTGGACTTCCTGGACACCCCGGACTCGTACTACGACGACCCGGAGCTGCGGGCCCGGATCGGTGCGGTGCGGGTGCCGATCGAGGAGCTGAAGTCGCGCAAGATCCTGGTCGACCGGGACGAGGACGGCTACCTGCTGCAGATCTTCACCAAGCCGGTGGGCGACCGGCCGACGGTGTTCTACGAGCTGATCGAGCGGCACGGGTCGCTGGGCTTCGGCAAGGGCAACTTCAAGGCCCTGTTCGAGGCGATCGAGCGCGAGCAGGAGCGCCGCGGCAACCTCTGACGGGTCACGAACCGTCCGATAACCGGCGCGCTGACTCACAGTGAACCTGTCGTCGCGTACCCTGCGTGACGGGTTGTGGCGTTCGGGGCGCCGGCCCGGGAAGGTGTTCGCGATGAGGACTGTCGGTGCCGCGCTCGGCGCGGCCGGGCTGGCGACCGCCGGCTGGCTGGTGAACGCGCCGTCGGCGACCGCCGCGGCGGCCTGCAGCGGCTCGGTGCTGGTGTCGGCGGACTACGTGCGGCTGTTCGGCGGGTCGCCGGTGGTCGGCTCGATCCAGCTGCGGCGCGACTCGTGCCACCGGTATGAAGGCCGACACCTTCGCGATCGCCTACATCATGAAGTACACGAACGGCCGCCGCAGCCAGCCGATCTCGTGCGACGCGCCCGGCGGCAACGGCCGGGTGGTCGAGGGTCAGACGACCTGCCGTACGCCGAAGATCTCGGCCAAGTCCGCCGACATCAAGCTGGTCGCGTCCGGCCACGAGTTCCAGAACGGCGGCAACGGCTGGACCCGCATCTCCTGGGGACAGACCCCCAAGACGCGCTGACGGTTTGTCGGCGGGCGGGGGTAGCGTCCCGGCCATGGCTTTCTGGCGGCGGCTGCGGTCGCGTCCCGAGTGGCAGTTCTTCGCCGTGCTGCCGAAGGCGGACGCCCGCCTGGCCACGGCGTGGTGGGCGCTGCTGATCGTGCGCGGGCTGCTGCCGGCCGGGTTCGCGGTGGCGATGGGCCGGCTGGTCGGCGCGGTGCAGCACGGCGAGAGCCTGGCCGGACCGCTCACGCTGACCGGTGTCGTGTTCGTGCTGCTCCAGGTGCTCGGGCCGATCCACGTCGCGATGAGCGCCAACCTCGGCGACCGGACCAGCTGCTGGCTGAACGACCGGATCGGCGAGGCGTGCGTCGAGCCACCCGGTGTCGGCCATCTGGAGGACCCGAAGCTCACCTCCGACCTGACCACCGCGCGGGACTTCGACCTCGGCATGACCGGCCCGCCGCTGTCGCTGTCGATGGACTTCATCGCCGGTGGCCTGGTCGAGCTGGTCGGCGGCCTGGCGTGCGCCGTACTGCTGGGGTTCTTCGCCTGGTGGGCGCCGGTGCTGCTGGCGGGCGCGTGGCTGGGGACGCACTGGCTGCTGCGGGAGAGCTCGGTGTGGCGGGACCGGAACACCGACGAGGTGCGGTCCGCCCGGCGGGACGCGGACTACGCGTACCGGATGGCGGTGGACCCGCCGGCGGCCAAGGAGCTGCGGCTGTTCGGGCTCGCGGACTGGACGGTCGAGCGGTTCGTGGACCGTCGCGCCACCCTGCACCGGTTGCAGTACGAGGCGACCCGGCTGCGGCAGCGGCCCGTGCTGTGGAGTCTGCTGCTGGTCGTGGCCGCGAGCGTGGTGGTGTTCTGGGCGCTGGCCGACGCGGCCGCGGACGGCCGGCTCGACCTGGCCCGGGCGGTGGTGTTCGCGCAGGCCGCGGTCGGCACCAGCATGATCGCGTTCGGCGGCCTGAACTGGGCGCTGGACGGGTCCGCCGCGCCGGTGGCGGCGACGAACCGGCTGCGCGGGGTGATGGCGTCGGCGGGGGCGCTCGCGGCCGGCGCCTCGCGGCCGGCGGACGGTCTGCCGGCCGCGGCGATCACCTTCAGGGACGTGCGATTCGGCTACCCGGGCGCCGCGTCGCCGGTGCTGGACGGGTTCGACCTGACCATCCCGGCCGGGTCGTCGATCGCGATCGTCGGGCCGAACGGAGCCGGCAAGACGACGCTCGCCAAGCTGCTCTGCCGCCTGTACGACGTGCGGTCCGGCGCGATCGAGATCGACGGGGTGGACCTGCGCGAGCTGGACGTCGGCTCGTGGCGCAGGCGGCTGACGGCGGTGTTCCAGGACTTCGTCCGGTTCGAGCGCCCGCTGCGGTACAACGTGGCGCCGGGCGGCGGTGCGACGGACGCCGAGATCGAGGCAGCGCTGGCCGGCGCCGGTGCGGGCGAGCTGGCCGCGCTCGAGACCGTGCTCGCCCGCGGGTATCCCGGTGGCACGGACCTGTCCGGCGGGCAGTGGCAGCGGGTGGCGCTGGCGCGGGCGCTCTGCGCGACCCGGCTCGGCGCCGGCGTGGTGCTGCTCGACGAGCCGACCGCCCAGCTGGACGTCCGCGGCGAGGCGGAGATCTTCGACCGGATCCTGGCCGCCACCCGCTCCTGCACCACGATCCTGATCTCGCACCGGATGTCGACCGTGCGGCACGCGGACCGGATCTGCGTGATCGAGGACGGCAAGGTCGCCGAGTTGGGCAGCCACGACGAGCTGATAGCGCTCGGCGGGCGGTACCGGTCGATGTTCGACCTGCAGGCGCAGCGGTTCGACGCCGAGGAGGACGAGGAGGGGATGGCGTATGACACGCTCTGAGTCCGACCTGCCGGCGGCGATCCCGTCGATGTGGCGGCTGTGCAAGCTGGCCTACCGGCATGAGCCGCAGCTGCTGCTGGTCGCGTTCGGGCTGGCGCTGCTCGCGGCGCTGCCGGACGCGCTGCTCGCGCTCTGGCTGAAGGTGCTGGCCGACGGCGTCCTGCAGCAGGATCGCACCCGGATGCTCGTCGCCGCGCTCGGCCTCGGCGGGTCGGCGGCCGGGACCTGGCTGCTGCGCACCGTCAGCACCCGCGTCCAGCGGCGGTTCCGGGACAAGGTGACGATCGCGCTGGAGTCGCACGTCGCCGGGCTGCAGGCGTCGGTGGCGACGATCGCGCACCAGGAGCGCCCGGAGTACCTGGACCGGCTCGCGGTGCTGCGCGACCAGGTGTTCGTGCTGGACCACCTGTTCATGTCGCTGTTCACCACCGCCGGCTGGATCCTGCGGCTGGCGGTGACGATGGTGCTGCTCGGCTCGATCCACCCGGCGCTGATGCTGCTGATGCTGTTCGCGCTGCCGACCGTGCTCACCTCGACCTGGCGGCCCGCGGTGGAACGCGCCGCCGAGGAGCGCGGCGCGCCCGCGGCCCGGCTGGCGCGGCACCTGTTCCTCACCGCGACCACCGCCGCGCCGGGCAAGGAGGTCCGGGTCACCGGCATCGGTCCGCGGCTGATCACCGACCGGCGGGCCGCGTGGCAGGAGTGGTACGGGCCGATCGCCCGGACACGTGTGGGCAGCGCGATCTGGCACACACTCGCCTGGGCGGTGTTCGGCGCCGGGTACGTCGCCGCCGTGGTGCTGGTGTCGACCGGCCTGAACGCCTCGCCCGGTGACGTGCTGCTGGTGCTGGCGGCCGGCGCCCGGCTGTCGTCGTACATCGGGGCGACGGTGGGGGAGATCGGCTTCCTGCGCGGGATCTGGATGGACGGGTCGAAGCGGCTGGCCTGGCTGGAGGACTACGCCGCGGCGCTGACCGCGCGGGCCGACCAGCCGGTGCCGGCGAGGCTGCACGACGGGATCGTCGTCGAGAACCTGACCTTCGCCTACCCCGGCACGGACCGGCCGGTGCTGCAGGACGTGTCGCTGCGGCTGCCGGCCGGCAAGGTCGTGGCCGTGGTCGGCGAGAACGGCGCCGGCAAGTCCACCCTGGTGAAGCTGCTCGCGAAGATGTACGAGCCGGACGGCGGGCGGATCCTGGTCGACGGCGCCGAGCTGGCCCGGATGCCGGCCGACGCCTGGCGGGACCGGATGGCCGGGGCGTTCCAGGACTTCTTCCGGTTCGAGTTCACCGCCGGGCACAGCGTCGGCGTCGGCGACCTGCCACGGCTCGACGACGACCCGGCCGTCGCCGCGGCGGTCACCCGCGGCGGCGCCGACGACGTGGTCGAGCGACTCCCGGACGGGCTCGCGACCCAGCTCGGCGCGACCTGGCCGGGCGGGGTGGAGATGTCGTTCGGGCAGTGGCAGAAGCTCGCCGTGGCCCGCGGGTTCATGCGCGACGAGCCGCTGCTGCTGGTGCTGGACGAGCCGACCGCGGCGCTGGACGCGGAGACCGAGCACGCGCTGTTCGAGCGGTACGCCGCCGCGGCCAAGAAGTCCGCCGCGCAGGGCCGGATCACGGTGCTGGTGTCGCACCGGTTCTCCACCGTGCGGATGGCCGACCTGATCGTGGTGCTCGACGGTGCCCGGGTGGTCGAGGCCGGCAGCCACGCCGAGCTGGTCGCGCGCGGCGGCCAGTACGCCGAGCTGTTCGCGATCCAGGCTGCCGCCTACCGCTGACGACCAGAGGGCGCGTCGCCCAGGGATTGGGTGACACGCCCTAGAGTCGGGACATGAGTGACGTGCTGGAACGGCTCCGCGCCGAGCTGCCGCCCGAGGCGCTGGTCACCGATCCCGACCGGCTGCAGAGCTACCGGTTCGACCGGGCGATGTTCTGCCCGGCCGGCGAGCCGCTGGCCGTCGTACTCGCCCGGGAGACCGCGCACGTCCAGACCGCGGTCCGGATCGCCGCCGCCACCGGCACCCCGGTGGTCCCGCAGGGCGCGCGGTCCGGCCTGTCCGGCGCCGCGAACGCGATCGAGGGCTGCGTCGTGATCTCGCTGGAGAAGATGGACCGGGTGCTCGAGATCGACCCGGTGAACCGGTACGTCGTGACGCAGCCGGGCGTGTTCAACGCGGTGCTGAGCCGAGCCGTCGCCGAGCACGGGCTGTTCTACCCGCCGGACCCGTCGAGCTGGGAGTTCTGCTCGATCGGCGGCAACCTGGCGACGAACTCGGGTGGGCTGTGCTGCGTGAAGTACGGCGTCACCACCGACTACGTGCTCGGCCTGGAAGTCGTGCTGGCGAACGGCGACGTGCTGCGCACCGGACGCCGTACCGTCAAGGGGGTCGCCGGGTACGACCTGACCAAGCTGCTGGTCGGCAGCGAGGGCACGCTGGGCATCATCACCGAGGCGACGCTGGCGCTGCGGCCGACCGCGCAGCGGCCGCGCACGATGGCCGCGCTGTTCGACTCGACGGTGGCGGCGGGCGCGGCGATCACCGAGATCGTCCGCGGCGGTGTGCCGCTGTCGCTGCTCGAGATCATGGACGGTACGACGATCGGCGCGGTCAACTCGTACCTGCACATGGATCTGCCGGCGCAGGCGGCGGCGATGGTGATCGCGCAGTCCGACAGCGGCGGCGAGGCTGCCGCCACGGAGATCGCGGCTGTGGCGCGGACGTGTCGCGAAGCAGGTGCGATCGAGTGCCTGGAGGCGGACGACCCGGCCGAGGGCGAGCTGCTGCTGCAGGCGCGGCGGTCCGCCTTGCCGGCGTTGGAGCAGCTCGGCACCACGATGATCGACGACGTCTGCGTGCCGCGTTCAAGGCTGGCCGAGTTCCTCGCGGAGGTGGAACGGATCGCCGCCGCGACCGGGGTGACCGTGGCCGTGGTCGGCCACGCGGGCGACGGGAACATGCACCCGAACGTGGTGTTCGACCAGACCGACCCCGACCAGGCCGCGCGGGCACAGCAGGCGTTCGACCAGGTGATGGCGGCCGGGCTGGAGCTCGGCGGCACGATCACCGGCGAGCACGGGATCGGCGTGCTGAAGATGTCCTGGCTGGAGACCGAGCTCGGACCGGTCGCGATCGACGTGCACCGCGCGATCAAGCGGGCGCTGGATCCGCAGGGAATCCTCAACCCCGGCAAGGTGGTGTCGGCCGGCTGAGACGGAACCGCAACGGAACCGCTGGGGCACAGCCACCTGTGCGGACGGCTGCCGTGACCCGTGAGCCGCACTATGGTCTGGCCCTCGCGGAAGGGACGCCGCGGGAGTGCGATGAACCGGTCGTGGCCGCGCTCGGGGCGGCCGCGGCCGGTGCACCGGTCGTGACACAACGGGGCACACAACGGGTGAGAGGACCGGGCATGGGCGTTCGGCGCTGGGGCGGCGTGCCGCTGCTCACGGTTGCCGTCGCGTGCACGCTGCTCGCCGGCTGCGCGAACCGCGACGGCCTGCGGGTCGAGGGTCCGGCCGCGACGGCCCAGTCGCCGACCCTCGAGTCGTTGCCGACGACGCCGCAACAGGCCTCGAACGGCATCTACAGCGGGACGAGTGCGGGCCTCGACACGGCCGGACTGCGTGACGTTCTACTCGCGGATCCCACGGTCGATGCGGACACCAAGGCCGTGCTGAGGACCTGCCCGCAACGCTGCCTCGGCCGCGGGATCGCCACCGACCTGGTCGGCAACGGCGCGCAGCAGCGGATCGTCACGGTCAGGTTGCTCAACACCGGCATGGTCTTCATCGCCTATCTGATCGGGGATGTCGACGGTCGGCCGAAGGTGCTGTCCAGCATCCGCGGCCAGGACATGCGGATCACCGCGGGCCAGCAACGCACGCTCGCGGTGGAGTCGAAGGTGTACGGTCCCACGGACAAGACCTGTTGCCCGTCCGGCTCGAAGGTCGAGCTGTACCGCTGGAACGGCAACTACCTGGTCAAGTTCAGCGAGAGATGGACCGGAACCGGAGGATCGTAGAGCGCATGGCGGACGAGCGAACGGCCCGCATCCTGATGGTCGAGGACGACGCCGTGATCCGCGAGGCGACCCAGCTGTCGCTGCGGCGGCACGGCTACGACGTGGTCACGGCCGACGACGGCCTGGAGGCGGTCGCGGCGTTCGAGAAGTACCGCCCGGACGCGGTGCTGCTCGACATCATGCTGCCCGGCCTGGACGGCATCTCGGTCTGCCGCCGGATCCGCCAGACCAGCACCGTGCCGGTGGTGATGGTCTCGGCGCGCGGCGACGCGGTGGACGTCGTACTCGGTCTGGAGGCGGGGGCCGACGACTACGTGACCAAGCCGTTCGACACGCAGGTGCTGGTGGCGCGGCTGCGCGCGGTGCTGCGCCGAGCGAACTCGCGCGACGGCGAGCGGGCGGCCGGGACGCAGACGTCGTCGGAGACGTTCGGCGACCTCGAGCTGGACCGTGAGGCGCTCGAGGTACGACGTAACGGCCAGCCGGTGCAGCTCACCCCGACCGAGCTGAAACTGCTGCTGGAGTTCGCGAACAACCCCGGTGTGGTGCTGAGCCGGTCGACGCTGCTGCAGCGGGTCTGGGACTACGAGTGGGGCGGCGACGGCCGGCTGGTGGACGTGCACCTGCAGCGGCTCCGGACCAAGATCGGGGCCGACCGGATCGAGACCGTCCGCGGCTTCGGATACAAGCTCAAGGCCTGATGGGGCTCCGCGGCAAGCTCGGGCTGATCTTCCTCGCGGTGTCGACCCTCGCGATCCTCGGGCTCGGCGGCGCGGTGTACACGCAGGCCCAGGCGGCCCGGCTGGACCGTGCGCGGTCCACGGCCGACGAGCGCGTCCGGGCGGCCGCCGCGCTGTACGCGCAGGTCCCGGTGCCGCAGTTCGGTGCGAAGGTGGACGACCCGGAGCTGCCGCCGGAGCTGCGCGCGGTGATCCGGGACGGCAAGCGGGCGACGCTGAAGATCGAGTCCAAGCTGTGGGCCGCGCAGATGGTGGACGGGCACACGATCTCGGTGGTGTACGACTACGAGAACAGCGACGAGTCGATGGACGCGCTCGAACGCGCCCTGGTGCTCGGCGGGATCGGCACCATCGTGGCCCTGGCGCTGGTCAGCGTGGTGCTCGCCGGCAGCCTGTCGCGCCGGATCGTCGCGGTGTCCAGCACCGCGCGCCGGATCGCGCGCGGCGACCTGGACGCGTCCGCGGTGGCGGCGGTCGGGCAGGGCCGTGACGAGGTCGCCTCGCTGGCGCAGGCGCTGGACACGATGGCGACGGCTCTGCGCGGCCAGCTCGACGCCGAGCGGCGGTTCACCGCGGACGTCGCGCACGACCTGCGCACCCCGGTGACCGGGCTGCTCACCGCCGCCGAGCTGCTGCCGCCGGGCCGGCCCAGCGAGCTGGTCCGGGACCGCGCGGAGGTGCTCCGCACCCTCGTCGAGGACCTGCTGCAGGTGGCCCGGTTCGACTCCGGCGTGGAGCGGGCCGACCTGGAGCAGGTTCCGCTCGGTGGGCTCGTCGGTGAGGTGATCGGCCGGCTGCGAACCCAGCAGTCGATCAGCGAGGCGCACGTGCGGGTGGACACCTCGCGCGGCGCGCGGGTGCTGACTGACCCGCGCCGGGTGGAGCGGATCCTCGCCAACCTGGTGCTGAACGGCCTGCGCCACGGCGGCCGGCCGGTGGATGTCACGGTCGAGGGGCGCAGCATCACGGTCACCGACCACGGGCCCGGCTACCCGGACGACCTGATCAGCTCCGGCCCGCGGCGGTTCCGGTCCGGTACCGCCGAGCGCAACGTCGGCCACGGGCTCGGCCTGACCATCGCGGCCGGCCACGCCAAGGTGCTCGGCGCCGGGCTCACCTTCGGCAGCGCCGACCACGGCGGCGCCTCCGCCCGCCTCGACCTGCCGGCGGAACCCCCGACCGAGGACTGACGGCGCGCGGCGGCTGGGTGGCCCAGCGACGTGCTGCGCGAGGCGCTGAGCGAGTACCTCTCGACTCACCAGCTCGCCGGCTGATCGCCCCGTCAGGCCCGCGCCGATTCCGATCGGGAACCGCCGACGAGGACTGAGCTACTTGATCGGCTCGAGGCAGTCGACGCCGCCTCCGACCTCGAGGTAGCTGTCCGACGTGGGTGGGCACTCCTGGCCGAGCGTCGGGTAGTCCAGAACGGCCATCCGGAACGTGCTCCCGCAGCGCTGGCACAACACGTGCTCGCCGAGCTTGTTCAACGGGATGACCGGCAGGAACAACACGGTGAACCAGCGACGCGAGCGCAGGTGCTTGTACTCGCTGTCGGCCTGGCAGTGCGGGCAGTGGAAGACGCCGGTGCCGAGCAGCAGGCTCACGGCGCGCCAGCCCCAGATGAAGATCACGAGGTACCCCCTTGGAAAGAGCGTGAACACTAGCGCATCAGGCTGATCGGTCAGCAACACAGTTCGCTGAAGGGTTGCTGGACAATCGGTGGTTCCCGCCTGTTCCTCACACAGTGTCGTATGTCTTTCACAATCTGTGGGTATAACGCCTCCCGTATGGGTCTCGCCCTGGACCCTTTGAGGAGGAAACACATGTCAGGACTCACCGGAGAGATGTCGTGGTTCTGCTGCGGCAACGCGTGGGGGCCGTGCGGCTCCACCGGGCACGGCGCCTGCGGCACGTGTAACTCAGGCAACCACCAGCACGCGTGGCCGAACACCTCGGACGCGTGCTACTCGATCACCCGTCCGGACAGCTGCGGCATCATCGGGATGTCGCGCCGCACCTGCGGGTTCGTCCACAAGATCACCAACCGCTGCAACGGGGCGTCGGTCCGCACCTCGATCGCCGACTGCGGCCCGCAGACCGACCTGTTCTGCGGCGAGCGGTCCTGCTGCAGCAACGGGCTGTGCGGGACCAACCGGATCATCGACCTGACGCCGGCGGCCTACAGCAGCATCGCGAGCCTGTCCAGTGGCCTGAAGGCCTGCTTCGTCGAGGTCGGGTGATCCGGATGACCACAGTGGACCGCCGTACGCTGCTCAGCCGTGCCGTCCTGGGCGGCACCGCCACCCTGGTCGGCGCGACCGCGATGGGCTCGCTCGCGCCCGAGACCGCGTTCGCCGCCGGCGCCCAGGTGCCCGAGCCGGGCGCCCCGGACCCGAACTTCGCCGAGGGCCGGATCACCGGCCGCAACGACAGCCTGCTGCTGGTCACCGGTTCCGACGGCGTGTTCCGCCGGATCCGGATCACCGGCGGCACCAGCATCTGGAAGCTGCGTCCGACCACGGCCGACCAGGTCGCGGTCGGCGACGGCCTGTACGCGCGCGGCGTGCCGATGCCCGACGGCACCTTCGCGGCCGAGTCGATCTGGGTGAACATCGTCAACCTCACCGTGCACGTGACCGCGATCGGCCGGAACGCGCTCACGCTCGACCACCACGGCCAGCGGATCGTCGCGCACGTGGTGCCGGGCACCAGCGCCGCGGTCTACAACGGCGCGCCGGCGATCTCGGACCTGACCCGGGTCAGGGTCGGGCGGCACGCCCAGGTGCTCGGCGCCTGGCGGCCGGGCACGAACGAGATCGACATCGCCACCGTCTACGCGGCGGCTTAGCCATGGCGAGGCTGGCGGCGCTGCAGCCGCTACTCGTCGGGATCGTGCTCGCCTGGTCGTCGTACGGGAAGTTGTTCGGCCGGAACCTGGCCGAGCGGGCTCGTCGTACGGCGCTGGCGCGGGTGGTCGGCGACGACCGCGCGCCTGCCGCGTTCCGCGCGGTCGGCGTGGTGGAGCTGTCGATCGGTACGGCGCTGCTGCTGCCGCCGGTCTGGACCGCGGAGGTGGTCGCGGCGTGCCTGCTGGCGGCCGGGTTCGTGGCCTACCTGGGGTACGTGCGGGTCGTGGCGCCGGAGTCGTCCTGCGGCTGCCTCGGCTCGGCGGCGCTGCCGGTGTCGTCGCGGTCCATCGCGCGGGCCGCGATGTTGCTGGCGGCAACGGTCCTGGCGCTGACCACCCGGCAGGGCTGGTGGACGGTCGAGCCGGCGGTGGTCGTCGTACTGGCGGCGGAGCTGGCGGTGTTCGTCGCGCTGTCAGGTGAGCTCGACCGGTACTGGCTGCTGCCGTTGCGGCGGTTGCGCGTCCGGCTCACGCATCCGCTCGCCGGCACCGTCTCCGACGAGGTGCCGCTGGGTGCGAGCGTCGAGCAGCTGCAGAGCGGCCCGGCGTTCCGGGCGGTCGGTGCGATGCTGCGGTCGGACGTCCGCGAGCACTGGGACGACGGCGAGTGGCGCTTCGTCAGCTACACCGCGTCGTACCAGGGCCGCACCGCGACCGCGGTCTTCAGCGTGCCGAAGCTGAAGTACGACCCGGACGCCGTCCGGGTCGCCATCGTCGACGAGGAGCGAGGCGAAACCCTGTTCGCCTGAACCGAGTTGTCAGGCAGATCTCGCCCCATGACGCGAGATCTGCCTGACAACGTGCCGGGGTCAACCCGCCTTGGTGCCGAAGACGTTCAGCTCGGCGGCGCCGCCGAAGACCGCGCCGTTCCAGGCGTTCAGGCCGAGCAGCTTCACGTAGCGGCCGGTCTTCGGGGTGAAGGTCAGCTTCGTCTCGGCCGTGCCCTCCAGCAGCGAGCCGGTCGACACCGGCGTACCCCAGGTCTGGCCGTCGGTGCTGACGTACAGCTGGTAGTCCTTCATTCGCCCGTTCGTGCCGACCTGGCGCGGCAGGTAGCTGAACCCGCCGACGTCGTACGACGCACCCAGGTCGATCGTGATCCAGTGCGGGTACGGCGCGTCCGGCTCCACCTCGGACCAGGCGGTGTGCCACATCGTGCTCGGGTCGCCGTCGATCGCCATCGCCGCCGCGCCACCGGTGCCCGCGTCGTCGCTGTCGAAGTCGGACACCCGCATCCGCCACTGCGGGATCATCCCGGCCGCCAGCACCTTCGCGGCCGCGCTCGCCTCCGCGGTCAGCTGTGTGCTGCCGATCGTGTAGCTGCTGGTCGCGGTGACCTGGTAGGTCCCCGGCGGGGTCGCCGCCGGCGGGGTGACGCCGAAGGTGGTGGTCACGGTCTGGCCGGGCGCCACCGAGGCGAACGTGGCCGGCGTGGTCGCGGTCGTGGTCCAGCCGTCCGGTCCGGCCAGGCCCAGCGTCACCCCGGTCACCGTGGTGTCGCCGTTGTTGGTGAACGTCGTGGACACCGGGTTCGACTCGCCCGGCACCATGCCGTTCAGCGCGCCGCCGGGGGTGATCGCCGTGGAGGTGCAGTCGGCCGCCTCGGTGGTCGCGCCGAGGTCGCGGACGGTGAAGTCGTCCAGGATGAAGTCGGCCTGGTCACCCGCGTCGGAGTGCTTGCGCAGCCCGACCCAGTTGTCGCCGCCGCAGCCCGCCACGAACGTGTCGGTCAACGTGGCCGGCGTGTGCTGCGCGTGGATCGGGATCCGCCGGACGTCGACCGGGGCCGGCACGCCGTTCACGATCCGGTCGGTGCCGCGCACCCAGCTGTAGTAGCCGTCCTGGCCGCTCGCGTAGCGGAAGCTGACCTCGTACTTGTGCCCGGCCGTGAACGGCACCGTCCACGGCGCCGTTCGGTACACCAGGCCGGGGTTCTCCTCGTGTGCCTTCAGCGACCAGTCGCCGTCCAGCACGTCGTCGACGAGCTTGCCGTTCCAGCCGGCCTGCGTGTACGGCGCGTGCTTGTGCAGCAGGCTCGTACGCGGGTCGGTGACGCCGCCGGCATCGCCCTTGACGAACGGCCCCCAGCCCTGGTCGACGTCCTCGAAGTCCTCGTACACGATCGCGCCGGGCACCGCCGGCCGGCTGGTCTCCACCACGCGCACGTCGTCCACCCGGGCCTGGGTGTCGCCGTCCGCGGTCGCGATCTTGAGCGTCGCCGTCGTGCCGGCCGCGTCGAACAGCACCCGGGCGCGCTGGTAGTAGCCGTCGTGCTTCTCGTCCGCCGCCACCAGGTTCTGCGCGGTCGACCGCAGCACCGTGTTCGTCACGCCGTCCACCTGCAGCGTGGTGGCGCGGGTCTTGCCCGGCTTCACCTCGATCCAGGCCGAGGCGCTGTAGGTCTTGCCCGGGGTCAGCCCGGTGAGCTGCTGGCTGATGCTCGCCGGCCCGGTGCCGAAGTTCGCGACCTGCGCGCCGGTCGCCAACGTGCCGATGCCGACGTTGCCGCTCGGCGACCAGGCGTTCAGGTTGCCGGCGTTGAAGCCCGGGTCCTGCACGTGGCTGCCCTCACCCCAGTTCGGTACGACGGTCACCGGCGCCGGCAGGCTGGTCGGGTACAGGACGTACGGCTGCTTCTGCGCGGCGTCCAGCGTGACGATGCCGTTGCGCGGGGCAACGGTTCCGGTCTTGACCCGGCCGGTGCGGGTCAGCTTGTACACGTCGAACGACGGTGCCGTGGTGAACGGTGCCGGCACCTGCCACGAGGTGCGGCCGCCGTCGGGGTTGTAGTGGTACAGCTTGTTCGGCGTGGCCACTCCCGAATCGCGCTGTCCCTGGTCTGCCCACGGCAGCAGGTAGTTCTTGTTGTCGAGCACCTTCGCGCCGCCGACGTACAGGCTGCGCTTGCCGCTCGCGTCGACCGTGCCGCGGACGCCGCCGGTGAAGACGATCTCGGCCGGGTTCCAGTCGAGGATCTTCTGCTGCTGGAGGAACTTCGCCGGCAGGTTGCGCTGCCAGATGTTGTCGTAGAACGCGTTCCAGTCCACCTCGCCGGTCCAGCCCTCGAAGTCGACGAGCGCGGCCTGGCCGAGGATCGGGTCGTTGTTCCAGACGTCCTTCTCGTGGTTGCGGACGAACCGGATGATCTGCGAGTTCAGGCCCTTGTTGGACGAGCCGCCGTAGTCGAGGTCGTTCGCCCAGTGCGACCACAGCGAGGCCCGCTCGTGGAAGTCGGCCCACTCGGTCCCGACCTGCCAGCCCTGCCCGGCGAGCTGCCGGGTGAGCGAGTCCGCCAGCCAGCCGGACTGGTAGTACACGTCGATGTAGAGGAACTGCAGGTTCGGGTCCGCCTCGTCACGCAGTTGCTGGAACCTGCGCAGGATGTTGCCCGAGGCAAGGTCCGGGCGCTGCTTGATGTAGTAGCTCTGGTTCAGCCAGTTCCAGCCCCTGGAGTTCTTGTCGACCAGGTCCTCGCTGAACGCGTTCGCCTCCGGGTAGGACTCGGTCGCGTTCACGTGCACGCCGAAGGCGGTGTTGAACGCCTTTCCCTTGCTGGCAAGGGCGTTCAGGTCCGTCAGCCCGCCCGCGCGGACGTTGTAGTTGCCGCCGTAGTCCGGGTGCGCCGAGTCGTGCCCCTCGGACTGGTAGCCCTTCAGGATCGCGAGCTGGCCCAGGTTGTCGGTGGCCAGCGAGATCCGCTTGACGTCGTCCAGAGTGCGCAGGAACGGGTGCGTCGCCTGGCTGGCGAAGTTGAACGGGATGTGGCTGATCACCCGGTTCTTGGTCAGGTCGGCGCCGTTCGGCTCGGTCATGATCGAGCGGAAGGCCAGGGCGCCGTCCTGCCAGTCGACGGCCTGGTCGCCGTTGGCGTCCGGCGTCACCACGACCTTTGCCCACGGCAACGGCTCGGTGTACGGCGCGGTCGAGCCGCGGTACGTCCACTGGCCCGACCACACGCCCACCCGGACGCTGCCGTCCGCGGCCTTGGTCGCCCGGTGCCAGAACCGCGCGCCGTCGCGCGACGTCTGCCCGGACGGCTTGTCGTACGTCGAGTTGGTCTCGATCCCCGCGGCGAGACCCGCGGTGTTCACGAACGCGTACGCCGCGCCAACCGGGCTGGTCTCGGCCGGGGTGCCCGCGGTGACCGCGGTGATCCGGTCGGCGGTGCGGGTCGAGTTCGGGTCCAGCTTCGTGAACGCCGTGGTGGCCCCCGCGTCGGTGCTGGCCACGGACACCAGGTTGTGGTTCGGGATGTCGATGGTGTTGACGCGGGTGGTGTCGGCGTCGCGCACCGCGTCGATCGCGAACGTGGTCACCCGGTGGTCGACGGCCAGGCTGGCGTCCAGCTCGACCCCCGGCAGGTTTGAGAACCGCAGCGTGTACGACGCCTTGGCGCCGCTCACCGCGGGCGGCGCGGCCAGCGTGGCGGTCTGCGCGACACCGTTGATCGTGACCGTGGAGATCTGGTCCGGCTGCCCGCCGAGAGCACGGCCGGTGGCGTTGTCGGTGTAGCCGACCACGCGCGGGAAGTCAGCGGCGATCGCGACGGTCAGCTCGTCGGACGTCAGCGTCAGGGTCTCCGCGGTCGTGTCGCCGTAGGCGCTCTGGACGACGGTCAGGCCGGCCGCGATGACGGCCAGGGGGAGGAGGGCTGCGGATGGTCGAGGCAAGGTTCACTCCAGCCGGACGGGGAGGATCGTGCCTGCGATTCTTCGCGCGTTAACGAGCAGAAGTCAAGAAGATCGAACAGTTCTACACATTCCGTGACTGCACGGTGGAGCGGCGGGACCGGCGCCGGAGAGGGGGACTGCGGCGCCGGCCCCGCCGGTCTAGGGGGCGGTGCGCGCGGCCAGAACCCGCGCGCCGGTGTAGTGCTCGAGGTGGTCCTTCAGCGTCGACGGCGCGCCGAGAACCGCAAGGTGGTGCAGCCCGGGCACGACGACCGCCTTCGCCTCGTGCCGTCGTACCTCGTCCATCAGGGTCTGGAATGCGGCCGGCGCCCGGTCGACGCGTTCCACGTAGATCCGCCCGAGCGTGTACCCCTCCTTGACCGCGAAGTCCGCCAGGTCCTGCTTCGCATTGGCCAGCTCGTGCTCCGTCATCATCAGGTGCGCCCGGATGTACCCCACCATCAGCGGCTTCATCCCGTCACCACCTCTCCGCCTCCTGCCACCGCCGCACCCTCCCGTCCAGATGTATCCCCGCCGCTCCCCGAGCAGCGGCGGTTGATCACGATGCGTAAGCCTTTCCGACACGAACCGCCACCAACAGGTGTGATCCGTGGGCCACTACGACTGCGCACACCCGCCCACGTCCCGTACCCCGAGGTCGCCCGTCACGCCGGACGTCATCGCGACAAGCGGCCCCGCGGCCCCGCGTGCCGCACGATCGCCCCCGCAGGAACGTCGATGCTCCGAAAGAAGTGCTGGAGGCAATAGCCGACAGGTTCGCGGTCCGGTCGATCGACGATGAAGGCCGCAGGTAAGTCGCAGCGACGACACGGCGCGGATGCAGGTCGGGTCTGTGTGCTCGATCTCATGCTTGCTCACCTTCGGTCATCAAATGTGACGTTTCGTGATCCAAGGCGAGCGTAGGGCCGCTTCTACCCGCGAGGCAAGGGTAGAAGCGGGTGAACCGTGGTCAATGCGGGTCATTGACAACAACCCGCGACGAACGAAACACTCCGTGTGCGAGTCCTATCGCCCCACGGGAGGAATCCAATGACGCTCCATCTGCTGGTTCATGAGGACACTCCGAACACGACAGCCGATACCGGGTGCGCCCGGGTGTGGATCGACGAGACCGACGCTGGAAGTGTCCTCGTGCAGATGTAAGCGCGGCGATGATCGAGCCGCTCGCCGTCGAGGCCTTGCTGGAGATCTACCACACCGCTCGCTCGGTGTTCAGAGTCGAACTCCTTCAGTTCTACGACTGGCCAGACGAAGCACACCGTGTCGCCGAGTGGCAGGCGACAGGCACCGTGACGTCCTCGTCCCACCCGAGCTGGCGTCAATTGGCAGAGGAGATCGCCGGTGGCGTCCGGAACACGTTGTTGCATGTGATCGAACTGCCACTCAGCGACTACCTTCGCTACGAGTTCGAGGCGTATCAGGCAGACAATCTGCCGGCTGGTCAAGATGTGCGGATCGCGGTACGCAACGATCACCCCGAGTTGGCCGAGCTCACAGACGAGTTCGCGGTCTTCGACGACGCGATCGTCGTGTGGTACCGGTACAACAAGGAGACGGGCGTCAAGCTTGGCTGGGAGCGTGACCGCGATCCCGACGCGCTGGCTCGGTGCCGGCGGCTGCGTGATTTGGCGATGTCGCGATCGACACCCCTGACGCAGTTCATCAAAGAGTTGAAGGGTGAGGTCCGGTAGCCAGCGAGATTCACGGCGCGAGCACCCCGAGCAGGCGGCGGCTTGGCGGGTTGCTACGCGCTGTCCGCAAACTCGCCGGCATCTCCGGTGAAGACCTGGCCGCTCGCTTGGGCGTGTCCCAGTCGAAGGTGTCCCGCATAGAACTCGGCCAGGTCGGGTTGACGCCCGACCTGGCCAGTCGATGGGCTGAAGCGTGCGGTGGGAATGAGGACCGCACCGGCGAGATTGTCAGCCTGGCAGAACGGGTTGCCACCGAAGCGTCGCCCTTCCCATCCCGATGGGCGGACGGAATCACACGGTTCCAGCACAAGGTGGCTGGCATCGAGATGTCCGCCGGCCTGACACTCAACTGGCATCCCCGCCTGGTCCCCGGTCTCCTGCAGACGCCGGCGTACGCCCGGGAGATCTTTGCGTGCGCTTATCCGGAAGGTCCCGAGCTCAGCCAGGCCGTCGCTGCGCGGATGGCGCGCCAAGCAGTCCTCTACGACCCGTCGCGAACGATCCGGATGGTTTTCGGCGAAGCCGCCTTGCGCTGGCCGATAGCAACTGTGCCGACACTGGTGGCCCAACTGGACCGGCTGGCCCTGTTTGCGGCCGATGGCACTGTGCAGTTCGGGATCGTGCCGTTCGACGCTCCCTTCGGCGCGTTCTCGTATCACGGTTGGATCATCCGCGCCGAACGCGATGATGACGAGCCAGACCTGGTCGAGGTCGAGGTCGAGACCGCCGAGGTCAACATCATCGATCCCGCACAGACGGCTGCGTATCGGGCGGCCTTCGAGCAGTTGGCGGCGGTCGCTGTTTACGGGGACGAGACGGCCGCTTTGATCCGGAGGGTTCGGGCGGAGTTGGCCGATCGGGAGGCCTTGTGAGTGCTCTCGCGATCAGTTCACGACGACAGCCTTCCGCCTGGAGACGCTGCCTGCGTATGACGTGCCCGAGGAGCGGCGGCAGCTCGATGACTTCGTCGCCGGACTGCCTGCACCTGAGCGCTCCGTGCGGACTTCGAGGTGGTTGGCTCGGATGGCTACGACGACCGTTGCGGGCAAGGCATGGTCGCGTCTACGCGTGATCAGCGATAGGCCGACGCCGTATGAGCGCTGGGAACTCGATCGGTTCGTCGAGTCACAGGCGTGCGGTGAGCAAGTTCGTATCATCGCCCGTGAAGATCACCTCGATCTGGTCGGACGCGACTTTTGGCTCTTCGACGCCGGCCAGCCGCACCGTCTCGACACCAGGTGGTGGAGGTCGATGGTCGCTGGGCATCGATCGGCGGGCACCTCGATGAGGCGCGTGCGTGTTGTGACTGCGCTCCCACCCGGCCAACAGGCCGCAGCCACCCTCTACTACCTCGACGGCCTGACCTGCGGCGAAGTGGCTGAACACCTGGGCACGTCAGTCGGCGCGGTCAAGGCGCGGCTCCACAAGGCCCGGGCCATGCTGCGCCGCCAACTCGCCCCCGGATGGAAGGAACCGACCAAAATGCCCACCACCGATCAGCTCCCGCTGTCGATGCGAATCAGCAATGTCCGTGCCACCGAGCAAGCGGCCGAGCGCCGGCACGTCGTTGTCCTCACCACGGACGACGCAAGCCAGAGCCTGCTGATCTGGATCGGGTCGGCCGAAGCCCTGGCCCTCGCGCGCACCTTGGAAGGCGTGCAGCTGCCGCGGCCCAGTGTCTACCACCTGACCACCGCCCTTCTCCAGGCTGCGGGCCGTCGACTGGCCGAGGCCCGCATCACCGCGCTGACCGACCGGGTCATCTACGCCTAGACGGTCCTCGACGACGGAGCCGTCGTAGACGCACGTCCCAGCGACGCACTCAACCTCGCACTCCTCGCCGACGCTCCGATCCACGTCGACCCAGCGGTCCTCCAGGCCGATCAGCGTGCCGACGACCACGAGGATCCAACTGACTACCCCATGGACGCCCGGGCCATCCTGAATGCGGCCACGTAGGTCGCGATGCGTCACACTTGGGCCGTGTCAGATCGGCCCCCCGCGTTCGCTCGCGATGCTGCGACC
>WNGA01007275.1_pt1 | contig 18926 bp, 18 predicted proteins | sample 5400061 | NCBI WGS metagenome assembly WNGA01 (sample SAMN13153366, study PRJNA577476) | soil metagenome | isolation source: 100 cm soil or saprolite under grassland replicate 2 | place: USA:California | collected 2016-06-15 | reverse complement strand
ATCCCTGGCTCGGGTTGGTATTTGCAGCCGTCGTCGCATTGCTTGTCACAGGTGTAGTGCTCTGGCTTGTGCGTCGCGGCATCAGTTCCACGCAAGCTGTGAAGTAGGAGAAGAAAATGACAACCATGAAAAGCACAGCTTCAATGGGCGACCGTTTTGCTGAAATCACGGTTATTGTAGTAACGTTGATTGCTTTAGTGTTAGGATGGTTTTTAAAATCAACCGTGCAGAATCGTGCATTCAATTTCGAAGCCAACGGAATTTCGGCTCAAGCTCCTACAGGTTGGTTACAAGCCAAAGCTGAAGGGGATGAAGTGTTACACGTCACCGATTTATCATCGGACGGCTTTGGAACTACCTATATAGTTCGCAAAATGCCTATTACGGCAGATATCCAGATGAGCCAGATCGTAAGTCTGCTCACACTGGAACGTGGACAGAAACTCACAGCGTTCCGTGTATTGGATCAACATGAAGTTACTGTCTATGGACAACCAGCCTATGAGGTTAGTTACGTATTTGTTGTATCAGACCCAGACCTCACCCACGCCACAATGCCCAGTGTCGTACGCGGGGTTGACTATATCTTCATGAAAAACGATCAGGCAGTGGTGGCAACCTATTGGGCGGATGAGGCGAATTTCGATAGTGACCTCAACCGTTTTCATCTCTTCCTCGATTCGCTCAAGTTTTAGTGGAGGCAGGCATGAAACTTCACAAATCGAACAAATTCTGGGTGATGTTAACCCTGCTCGTATTGGCCGCTCTGGCTTGCCAGGCTGGAGTCCAACCGGTAGAGACACAACCGCCTCAAAATCAAATTCCGCCGACGCAGAGTTCACCTTCAGCACCTTCAGGTACACCTGGCGAAGGGCTTTCAAGCGGTGAACGTGTCAATCTCATGTCGGCTACTGTACAGATCTACGCTCTCTTTAATCAAAATGGAGAATTGAAGCCCGCCTGGAGTGGTTCGGGCACAATTCTCAATAGAACCGGGCTGATCTTAACGAATGCCCATGTCGCTGCGCCCACTACACAAGGTGAACCTGCAGACCCGGATGTTCTAGCTATTGCTTTGGTCCAATCTGAAGATAAGCCTCCAGTATTTTCCTATCGTGGAGAAGTCAAAGCCGCAGATGGTTTTCTTGATTTCGCAGTCGTACAGATTACATCAACCATTGACGGTGACAGCGTTGATCCAAATTCTCTGAACTTGCCTTTCGTACCCTTGGGCAACTCGGATAACATCCATGTTGGCGATCGCATCAGCGTCTTCGGGTTCCCAGGAATTGGCGGTGATACTATTACCTTCACGAGCGGCAATGTCTCTGGTTTTACGTCTGAAGACCAAGTAGGTGACCGTGCCTGGATCAAGACAGATGCGACGATTGCGGGAGGTAACTCAGGCGGCTTGGCTGCAGATGATAACGCGGAAATCATCGGAGTTCCAACGATTGCCGCTTCCGGCGCGGAAGGCGATATAACAGATTGTCGCGTTGTACAGGACACCAATGGAGACGGCCAGTTAACCAAGGAAGATACCTGTATACCGATCGGTGGGTTTATCAACGGTGTTCGTCCAATCAATCTTGCTATGCCACTCATCAAGGCCGCGCAAAGCGGGCAGGCTTATACCAGCCCGTATAGTCCAAACGGCATAACCTCTGGATCAACTGGTAATGAGCAGATGAGCGCGATTACCTGGTACACGCTTGATGCACAAGGGAATCTGGACCAACCAGTTACTTCCTATCCAAGCGGAACGAAGGTTATCGTTGCGGCCTTCGATTTCAGCGGATTTACCAATGGCGAAGCCTGGCGTGAAGTGTGGACGCATAACGGTGAGCAGGCTTACGAAGGTACGGCTGCATGGGATCAAGGCGAGTCGGGCTCCTATGGCACATATCTTGGAAATCCCGATCCAAATGCACCGGATGTGATGCCAGATGGAAATTACCACGTGGATATCTTTATAGATAACGGAGGTGGCCCACTAACATCCGGTGATGTGACCATTGGGGGTGGCGGAGGTGTAGCACCGCCTCCTGCCAATAGTGGCGTGACTCTATTCGGAACAGTTACAGATGCAGATACTGGGCAACCTGTAGCGAATGCAATGGTCTTTGTGTTGAATCCGGGTGTCAGTTATGATCAGTGGTCTAACGCGAATTATCCAGATAGTGACGTTTACACTTCTACTTCAACCGATTCAAATGGTAATTACCAAATGCCCTATACAGTCGCGCGCGATCAGTCCTATACGATTATCGCCAGCGCAAGTGGCTACTATGACCGCTATGGTGATAACCTGACGTGGACCAATCAGGATCCGGATCAATACCAATTGGATATTCAATTAACCAAGTAAGCTCAATGCATCAAAAGAGCGCGGATGAAAAATCCGCGCTCTTTTGATGTAGCGCAATTAAGTTAAATTTTCTCCCCGCTTATTCTCATCCATGTCTTCTTCATTTTCAGAGCGTCCTCTTCCATAATAGGACTTTCGCAAAGAATACGCCCTTTACATTTGAATTCTTTCAAGGCACGGAATAGGGCTTTCAAATTTAGGTCCGCTTCGGCAAGCGGCAGGTGGTTTCTTTCGCCTTTTGGGCCATACTCAATGCCGGAAAGATGGATATGCAAATTCTTGAGCGCCTCTTTCCCCAACTCTCGCTCGTAGGTCTCCAATAAAAGTGACCATTCATCCTCCGTGTTCATGGTACCATCGCCTGGGCGCGCGTGCAGATGCGCGAAATCTATGCAGGGCTGTACCATGTGCATGGCTGTGCTCATTACCAGTGTATCTTCGAACGAACCAAGCATCGCAGATTTGCCCATCGTCTCTGGTCGCAACGTCACATGATGACCACTCTTTTTTAATTCATCCACACAATCCTTCAAACGCGGCAAGGCAACTTTCAACACTTCAACTGGGTCATTTCCAAAGTATGAGCCAGGGTGAAAAACAATATCCGTCGCGCCAGCGAGATAGCCACAGTGTGCAGCATCCATCAAACGTTTACGTGATCTTGGCCATTCATCTGCCGTTCCATTTAAATTAATAAAGTATGGCGCGTGGACGCTCAATAAAACATCCTGTGCTTCGCCTGTGGACTTTATGAGCGCACATGTTGCTTCTGTTACACGGACCGATTGCACCCAAGCAAGCTCCATTGCATCAAGCCCAATAGATTTGCTAAATTCGATCGCGCCAATTGAACCGCCGGGTCTTTTTGGTGTGCCCATGGGCGAACCAACCGTGCCAAATTTAAAAGATAAGGCCATACAAATCTCCTAGAGTCATCTTATAAGTAAAAATTTCACCTTCGCCAACAATGGCGGGCCTAGGATTAATAGGCCGATCAAGATCGCAGCCAACGCGGCTACTAAGACTGCGGCCGCGCCCACGTCCTTGCCCACTTTGGCAAGTGGATGATTCGTGGGGCTGGCCAAATCCACAACAACCTCAATTGCAGTGTTAAAATTGCAGTGTTAAGGAATTCGGCCGTAAATACCATTGCTGTTGTCAGGAGAATTACTGCCCAATCACGCGGCGGCAGTCTCAACCAGAAGCACAGGGCAAAAACCAGCACGGAAGCCGTGCCATGGATCCATGTGTTTTGCTGAGTGTGCATGGCATAAAACCAACCTCGGAAGGCATGACCAAAAGACGCAATGCGTGATCTAATGAATGATGTTATCGACATGCTTTATTCTTCACGCACTTTGATATGACCCAACCCGAGTCTTTCCAGGACTTCGGCCTGCGCGGCCCACATACGGGCTTTTTCCTCCGCCTCAGCATGGTCATGACCAAGCAAATGCAAAACACCGTGCACGACAAGCAGTTGAACTTCCTCTTGAATATCATGTCCCGCGGCATTTGCCTGCTCCGCTGCACGCGGGATTGAGATGAGGATATCGCCCAAATAACGCGCGCCAGTTTCAGGGTCCGATTCAGAGGCGGGGAAAGATAATACGTCGGTTGGCGAGTCTATGCCGAGATAATCCCGGTTCAGCTCGCGCAGTTGATCATCATCCGTCAAAACAATGCTCAAGTCTACATCTGGATCATCAGACTGATGCTCCAATGTGACGCGTGCAGCATGTTCAAGCAGATCAATGTTTGGAAAATCGGGGTGAGGTTCAACGTTGATCATTTCACAGGCAAAGGAGTCTGCTCCTGTTCCTCCACAGGCTTGGGATATTGGATGCGGGGATGATATTGGCCACGTAGTGTTGTGACAAATGATTCAGTAATCAGGCTGAGATCGCGCAGGGTGAGTGTCGTGTTATCCAACTGGTTATTCTTCTGGGCAGTATCAATCACACTGCGGACGAGGGCACGCAGGTTTTCATCGCTATCCGGGCGCTCGGCACGGGCACGCGCTTCCACCGCGTCGGCCAGCATGAGTAAGGCGGTTTCGCGTGAACGCGGGCTGGGTCCGGGGTATCGGAACTTCTCAATGTCCACTTTGGACGCGTCACCGCCTGCAGCCTCCAATGCCTGGGAGTACTGATAGCGCGTGATCAGTGTGCCATGATGCTCGAGCATAAAATCTTCGAGGCGGTGTGGTAGGCGATATTTACGCCCCAATTGCACACCTTCTTGAACATGACGGATAATAATGGCCGCGACCTCCTCCGGCGGCATATCATCGTGTTTATCTACATTGCCCGGAAGCTGGTTTTCTACAAAGAAAGTTGGGTTGAGGGTTTTGCCTATGTCATGGAATTGTGCCCCGACGCGGGTGAGCAATTGATCTGCCCCAATTTTTTCGGCGGCCTGCTCGGCAAGATTTGCCACTTGCAGGCTATGTTGATATGTGCCCGGAGCGTTACGCAGGAAGAATTGTAGTAAAGGGGAGTCGGGTCGTGAAATATCAAGTAATTGCAGCGCGGTCGTAAGTCCCATCGTTTGCGCAAGCATGTACTGCAATAATAAAGCGATGCTGGCAGAGGCAAAGCCGCTAAAAGCGGCTGCACCTGCTAGTTGAACAACACCTAGCCAATCAGTTGGAAGAACTGGGAAACGATAAGAAAGAATCACCACGAGACCAGTGAGTGCGATGCCAAGCCCAGCACGTAAGAATCCCCAGAAGCGTCGTGCTTGGCCGAGCACAAGAATACCAATAACGGATGAAAGCAAATAATAGACCGTAAGATCGAGTGTGTTAGGTAATCCATACCCAGCCAGCAGGCTGAGTGGAATTGAAATCACAATACCCATATCAATACCGAATAATGTCGCAATGAGAAGCCCCGCTGCCTGCAGAGGATATGCATAAGGGGCAAGCGTCCGATTCGTGACGAGGCGCGCGCCGACAAGAAATACTACAAATACAAGCGCGATGACGACAAGGCTTCGTCCCTCGCTAAAAATGGTATTGCGTTTACGACGCGCGAGATACACTGGGACAAGTACTATAGAGAGAAGGGTAAGCGCTGCCGCACCGAGGGCATCTTCCAGTCGCTGACCAGGACGGATAAGGCCAAGTTGTCCGAGGGCTTCCATATCCGCAGGTGTAATGATCTCTCCTCCGGGAACTACCCTCTCGCCTTCTTTGTATGATTGTACAACTGGTTCCACAGATTCACGCGCAGACTGTTTTGCTGCCTGTGTCAACTCCTCACTATAAAAACTATTAGGGACGATGAAAGCCGACGTCAGTTCCGCCACAAGCGCAGACTGTTCTTCGTTAAAGGTTAAGCTAACCAAGCTGGGTACAGTATTTTTTGTGGCTTCCACTGCATCTTCGTGAACGGAACGGCGCATCACCTGTTCCAACACGCGCAAAGCTTCCTGTTGTGTAGATTCCCAGCGGGTAGGTGAGATCGAGAGTAAGTAATCTATTGTTTTCTCATCAAGGCGCACATCGCTGAGCGAGGCGAGACTAGCTTTCTTTTCTTCAATGGGGACTGATTGATCGTCTCGCACCGAAGTGATGACGTGTAATATAGTATTCAGCCGCTCAATTTGCTGACGAGCAATGGCAGGATCAGGAGGGGTGTAAAATGGTGGCACTGCACTTTCCGCGGCCGAACGTGCCTCTTCGGTCCGGACTTCGCTGACGTATTCGATATCGGCTGGTGCTTGAAGATCGTATGGCGCAACCTCTCCCACTCCCAATTGAGGGGTAGGCCGACGTAGCCCGATTGGCAAAATGAGCGCGCCAAAAGTCACCAGGCTGGCAACGACGAGAATAAGGATCTGGAGGAAGCGAAGGCCAATGGAAGGAGTTTTAACTTCAGACATTTACCGCTTAATGCATAAATTACTAAACTCTTTTGAGCAAATTGTAGGCAAAGATCAAAATTTTGGTTTAGTTATTTATGCGGTACTCTGTACAAAATAACCGCAAAACAAGATAAGCTAATCCTTCTTCGAGCCTAGTCCTGCGCGGTTAAAAGCTTACTTGACCAACATTTCCTTTACAGTGGCGCTGACCATGTCACCGGGTGCACGCCCTGCCACTTTTGACATAACCACCTTCATTACCTTGCCCATATCGGTGGGCGAGGATGCCCCCGTCTCTGCGATAGCGGCTTGCACAAGAGCACGCAACTCCTCAGAAGGCATCGCCTCTGGCAGGAAACCCTCAAGCACTTTGATTTCCGCTTCGTTAGCCTCGATTAGATCCGCGCGGTTGGCTGTCTTTGCTTCTTCCAGTGCTTCGCGGCGGTTCTTAATTTCTTTTTGTATGATTGCGATGACAGCCATGTCATCCAGCGTGGTTCGTTTATCGACCTCTGCTTGCTTGATGGCGGCAAGAGTCATCCGCACCGTACGTTTGCGGACTTCGTCACCACGCTTCATGGCGTCTTTCACAGAATCATTAAGTTTCGTTTTTAGATCCATAAGAAAGATTATACCTCTTTGAGAATTTCAAAGACTGACAGTTACCCTGGCATCTTAGTTAAAAATAATCTTATAACGGAAGAAATTCAATTCGGTTCAAAATATCATCGGGTTCGCCCGCTTTGGCAATCAATTCCAGATCATGGACACAATTCCCGATAGAAACCTGCAATTGGTGACCATAGATTACCCCATAAAAAAAGATGCCTGCGTGTTGACGCCTTACAGCTTCATGGATTAAATCTTCATCTTGCGTAAACAAGACACGCTTTAACTCGGTAGAACGGTCTAGCAGATCAGGGTCTTCCGCCTCATCTCTTTCATCTTCATGGGCAGTTAATACATCCACCTCGCGCAAGCGCAACCCATTGGTGATGGCTTTAGGAACATGGTGATCCATATATAAAGAGAGCGGCATCAGATCAGGCCTTTTGCCTTGAGGCGTGCCCTCAACGGCGAAGCCATTGTAGACTGGCGAAGTTCATTGATTGTCTTAAGCCGCTTTTCGATATCCTTATCAAGTTCTTCACGATGATCCCAGTAATAAGCAAGAGCGGAGTAAATCTGACCCAATGAAAGGTACGGGTACTGAAAATGTAACTCTTCCGCACTCCATCCATAGGCAAGATGAGCTAAAACCAGTTCGATCACTTTCATGGTTGTGCCAGAAATGATTGGGATTTTTTTTTCATTTAGCACTACATGTTCATAACGAGTTTCGAGAACCATAGCAGCCTCACTTATCTTTCAAAAGTATATCACGTGGACGACGCAATACGTTCGCAGGCAAGCTCAAGATACTTTTCATTCAATTCATATCCCACAAAATTTCGGCCTGATTTTAGTGCGGCTAGTGCAGTTTGGCCCGATCCTATGAACGGATCGAGCACAACTTCGCCTGAATAGGTATACAACTGAATACAACGATACGGCAATTCGACTGGGAACGGCGCGGGATGACCAACCTTTTTTGCGGACTCAGCCGTAAAGGTCCAGACCGATTTTGTATATTCCAGGAACTGTTCTTTTGAGATCGTACTCTCGCGACCATCCACTTTTTCGCGGCGAAAGTTCCCTTTGGAGAAAACCAAAATGTATTCGTGAGTATCACGCAAGGTTGGATTCGAAGCCGATTGCCAAGATCCCCATGCGGTGGAACTACTGGCGCTGGCAGCTTTATCCCAGATGATCTCGCCTCGCATAAGGAAGCCAAGATTTACCATATCACGAGCAATAAAGAGATGCAGGGGAATATATGGTTTGCGCCCGAGATTGGCAACGTTAATACAAGCGCGCCCACCAGGGACCAGCACACGGTACGTCTCGCTCCACACGCGACACAGAAAAGCAAGATATTCATCAAGAGTTAGATTTTCGTCATAGTCCTTGCCCACATTATAGGGTGGCGAAGTAATCATGAGATGTACGCTCGAATCCGGCAAGTCCGTCATGGTCTCGGAGGAGGCAAGTATGATGGTATTAAGTTTATCTGCGTGAATAGGATTTTCTGTATACTTTATGGGCCTGGCCAGCCGTTGTTCTTGATACAAACGCTTCGAATAGAAGGCGGAGGAGTCATGTCCGGCACGACCTGGAGAACCGAAAGAGCTAGTGGAGGTTGTTTTACGCGGCATGTTTATAAATCGGTAAAACGTATGAACATGTCAGAGGTAAGAATCTTTTCAAGGATTTCCAATTCGTATTCGGTACGTTTGATTGCAGCGACAAATGCATATTCAAAGCGCGGACCTTGCTCGGGAGAGTCAAGATTCATGTGGGCATGCGAGTCACGCGGCAAGATAGATAGAGCTAACTTACGAAGTGGGCGGATGAAATATAGAAGTTCAAGCAGATAATACAGTTTACCAGAATGCAGGTTCGGGCTGTTGAGCATATTCTTTTGAACGGGATCAATTTCGGTCGGAGAAGGAGCCGTACCATTGAATTGGTCAAGCCACAAGCTGACGTAGTTGGTATGGGCGTAGAAGTCCTGTGCTGTGTGGATCAATCTGCCAAAGGCTCCCCAGGCGGGCAAACCATTTGGGATTAATAAGGAAGCAAGGACATATCCCCGTTGCTCCTTGATATAACGATCCGAGTCATAGAGCGCGTTGTTGTCGTAATGAAAATGATCATGTCCCACTTGGTTGAAAAGGGAATCCTGCGCAAGATTTGCAGTAAGAATTGTAGATAGCGCACGCGAGCTAAAACGGTCTTTAAGCGCCTTAAGGACAATCTCCTTATGGATGGCAGCGAGCATTATTTCAGGCCCTTGAGAACATAAACTTCCACAGGTTGCTCGCGTCCCTTGACCATAATCTGTTCCAATGGTGTGGCAATGACTTGATCTGCAACGAGATCGTATGTGGTTTTTCCTAAGAGAATCTGACCGCCTCTTGCATAGACTTGCAAACGCTGAGCCAAGTTGACCGTATCGCCGATGGCGGTGTAATTAAAAAGTTCGTCTGTACCGACATTCCCAATCATTGCCGGCCCTGTAGTAATACCAATTCGGAAAAGCATATACTGGTCAGGATCATCAAAATGCTGGTGTGCCATTTCCGAACGGTGGACAATTTCCTGAGCGGCGCGCACTGCTCGCAAAGCATGGTCTTCCTGTAAATCGGGGCTATTCCAGATGGCAAGCACCGCATCGCCCATAAATTTATCGAGCGTTCCCTCCTGTTCTAATATCACCTGCGCCGCGAGAGAGAGATAGGAATTTAGAACAGAAAAGACCATTTCCGGATCATGTTTTTCACTATAAGAAGTAAAGCCGCTCAGGTCAGCAAATAAAATAGTGACGGTTCGTTTTGCGCCAGAAAGCTGTAAATTGCTTGGATCAGCCAGCAAGCGATCACGGACACGTGGGGCAACGACACGACCAAAGGTCTTATGAATCAGTTCGCGTTCAGCTTCAAGTTTGTAACGCTCGGTGAGGTCTTCAAATACGATTGTTGTACCTTTTGTGACTAGATAGGCATCTCGTAGGGGCGAGAGGGATAACCGCAGGTACAAGTCCCCGCGCGAGGGTACCGTGCTATTCAATTCTGTATTGAGAATCGTATCCTTTTGAGCAAGAATATCTGCGCTGGCCCGTTCGAGTTCCAAACCTAACCCAGGCAATGCATTAGAGAGAGAATTACCTATGGCACGATTCACCGGAATGCCAAAAATTTCCTCTGCAGCTCGGTTGAACAGCGTGATTTTATTTTTAATATCTGTAGTGATAACACCAGTAGCCATGGAAGCGAAAATGTCGTCCATAAGATTCTTCATTTCCATGGTCTGGTCTAAATTGCGACGCACGTTGGTAAAAAGACGAGCGTTTTCCAGAGCAAGTGTAGATTGAGCCGCGACGGCGGCGAGGAAATCAAGGTCATCGCTGTTATAGGGGTCACCGGATCGGCGCGGGCCAAGGGATAAGAATCCAATCAGCCTGCCCTCATAGCGCAGAGGCACGAACGTAAAGCCCAGCAGTCGTTGAATTGGGGTGGCGTCATCCTTTATTTTTGCAGGAAGTGGTCCATCGAGAGGCAACCAGATGGGGGTCTGGGATGAGGCGAGCAATCGAATTAGAGGCGAGTCTGTTTGATATGGGGGTGCACTATCCTCCCGAGTGGCGTGAGGAAAGTACTCACCGAGATCATCGTTATAAAGGTAGATAGCAAATCGCTCGGGGGAAAGGGCCTGTTCTAATTGCTCTTCAAGCAGGCGTAAAGTCTGGTTCAAATTTGGCGTAACTGTGAGGCTGCGTGAAAGACTCGATAGTGCACGACGATAATCGGCAGGAGAACGATAAAAGAGCCTATCAATGGTGCGCTGGATAAGATTGCGCAGAGGAGTTAACCCTACTACTAAGATGAAAAGATAGAACGCAATCACGATCGGATTGCTGGACTGTATGGCACCCTGAAATACAAATGAGAGAAAAGCAAGCAGTACATAGAACGTCGCGATGGCAACTACAGTCATCAACGCATAGGTGAGGAGACGAACGAGCAAGGCATCTACATCAAGCAGACGATATCGCAAAATAGCATAAGCAATCGAAAGAGGGAAAAGGATAAGAGGCGGGAAATAAAGCCAGGCGTGGAATTCAGGCAGCAGGCCAAGGATGAGTCCGGCTAAATACGAGAGTATAGGCAGGAAACCGATGAATCCCCCAAAGAGGATCACGCGGCTCTGCTGGCGGACAACCGGAGATTCCGCACGAAGGACACGCGAGAGCAACATCCCGATAAACAGGATGAAGCCAAGCATGATACAAACATATCCTGTCTGCCAGGCGACGATATAAAAGTACGGGTTAGGCGGAAAATAGATGGCAACGACCATCACCGGAATGAGCAGAGCAAGAAATGCCCAAGGCAAATAGCGCAGTGTTGGATTGGCGCGCACAAACCGGACCGGCCGCGGAAACACCAGGGCTAGATACATCAATCCGCCGGCGATTTGCAAAATGCCCAGCGACCAGATAATCGATGCATGATGAGTCGCGCTGATATCGAGGAAAGTAGCAAGCGTCATGCTAACACCCGAAGTAAAGAGAGCTAGAGCGCGGCTTTCCCACAAATGAGGCTTAATTCGATAAACCCACAGACCAATGGTCAGAAACAAAATTGCAACTAGGTAAGGAACAACAAATAGCGAAATCAAGTCAATCAGCGATGGGTGGATAGGAGTGATCTCTAACGTAAATCGCTCCCCTGTCTGTTTTACAAATGTAGCCTGGACTGGCTTGTAACCATTCGCAGCCAACGCTCTTTCTACGTCACGGATATCTGGTACAGGCTTACCATTTATTTCCACAAGCCTGTCCAAAAATTTCACACCTTGCAAACGCGCAGGCCAGTTCGTTCCTTTAATCTGGCTCACCACGTTATTTTGTTCGAGCGCGGCTCCCAGGAAGGGCAATTGGACCCATTGAAACATCCAAATGGGTGTGAGAAGCAACATCAATATTGCCACAGTCGCAGCAAACAACGGAGGCAAGTGAGTACGCCAATTGAAGCGAGTAAGCGTGGTTTTTAAAAACTCCATATTGCCTATAGACTATAGTGAACCTTGATCCAATAAAATTATAAGCGACCTCATGATAAAGTGGTTATGCTGCGACTTCCTTGCCGCTTGCATCGCAACCTTTATACAGTTTAATATATAAGCTGCGCACCTTATATGTTGTAGGTTTATTTGATAGTTTTCAAAGGGAAATTTTCCAATGTTACCCTGCATGTTTCATCCAGATTTTTTCGATGAACGTACAAGGCAACTTACAATTTTTGGTTGTTGGAGTATTATAATGCGCCCATGAGTTTTTATACATCAAAAGGCGATGACGGTACAACAGGCTTGCTTGGTGAAGGCCGCGTTCCCAAATATCATGATCGAATGGAAGCTCTCGGCACTTTGGATGAAGCGTCGGCTGCGCTCGGGCTTGCACGCGCACAATGTGCATTTGCGAAAACTGGAACTATTCTGCTTGAAGCTCAACGTGATCTTTATAAGCTCATGGCTGAAGTGGCTGCTACGCCTGAAAACGCGAAACGCTTTCACTTCATCGATGAATCGCGCGTAGCGTGGGTTGAATCGCAAACCGATGAACTAAGTAAAATAGTTGAAATGCCGAAAGAATTTATTCTACCAGGGGATACACTTGGCGGCGCAGCGCTTTCGCTGGCACGTGCAATCATCCGCCGCGCAGAGCGACGTGTGGTGGTACTCTTCGACGATGGTGAAGTTCCCAACGCTGACTTGCAACGTTATCTCAACCGGCTTTCTTCGCTGTGCTTTGTATTGGAATTGCTTGAGAATCAAAACGCAGGAAAAAAGACGTCTCTGGCCAAAGAGACCGAATGACTGCCACGGGAGGCGTGATCTTGATCGGGCTTGCAATTAGCAATCTGCTGGAGATCAAGCCAATCCGAGTGGGAACTTTCTGCCTGCACTTGCAATTGCACCATTGATTGTGTGGATATTGGATTTGATAAAGAAATAAAAGAGCCCTGTGATAGATGTGATTTTTAAAATCGAAAAGCCCGATTTTACAATCGGACTTCGATTTGTGACCCCGGAGCGGATCGAACGCTCAACCAATTGCTTAAGAGGCAACTGCTCTGCCATTGAGCTACGGGGCCTCTTTATCAACGTCCAGCCAGCGGACGGGAATTATACCGCAAAGAAATTGAGTGTCAATAAAATAGCAAATAACAAAACAGTACGCTATATGATAAATGGGCATCCATCTCAACACATTCATGTAATTGAATAAGTCATATCTTGATATAATCAATAATAACTGCCTGATTTTTATCGTTATTACATATAGAGTGAATACAGCCGTTGGGCTGAAATAGGGAGAGATGGTGTTATGGAAATAAGTGGCAAGCCATCTTATGTGTATGAACAAATCCTAACTCCTGAAGCAACTGCATTCATCGAGAAACTAGAGCTTGAGTTTGGCGAGCGGCGGAACGAATTGGTCGCAGCGCGCGCTGAACGGCAAAAGGCAATTGACGCGGGCGAATCGCCTGATTTCCTATCAAGAACTGCCAATATCCGCAATAGCGATTGGAAAGTCGCGCCTATCCCCGCTGACTTACAAGATCGCAGGGTAGAGATTACCGGTCCTACCGATGCAAAAATGATCATCAACGCCCTGAATTCCGGGGCGAACATCTTCATGGCGGATTTCGAGGATGCCAACTCACCCACGTGGGACAATATGGTGCGGGGACAGTTCAATCTGTGTTCGGCAGTTGATGGCACTCTTTTATTCTCCAGTCCTGATGGCAAAGAATATAAACTTAATGAAAAGGTAGCCGTACTTTTGGTCCGTCCGCGTGGTTGGCACCTAGTGGAGAAACATGCATTAGTGAATGGGAGACCGATGTCGGCGTCGTTATTCGATTTCGGTCTTTATTTTTTTCATAATGCACGCAAGCTGATGGAGAAAGGCACGGGGCCATATTTCTATTTACCGAAAATCGAAAGCCATCTTGAAGCACGTCTTTGGAATGACGTGTTCAATTTTGCTCAGGATATGCTTGGCATCCCGCGCGGTACCATCAAAGCTACGGTGCTAATCGAGACAATCCTGGCCGCGTTTGAAATGGACGAGATTCTCTATGAATTACGCGACAATATCGCCGGGCTAAACGCTGGCCGTTGGGATTATATTTTCAGCATCATCAAAAAATTTCACAGTCGAGATGAATTTCTCTTTCCCGACCGTTCACAGGTCACGATGACGGTACCTTTCATGCGCGCCTATGCTGAATTATTGGTGAAGACCTGTCACCGCCGCGGCGCACACGCCATCGGTGGCATGGCTGCTTTCATCCCCAGCCGAAAAGATCCACAGGTGAATGAGACCGCACTAATGAAAGTGCGCGAGGACAAATTACGCGAATCCCGCGACGGCTTCGACGGGACATGGGTTGCACATCCAGACCTTGTTCCAGTTGCAAAAGAAGTTTTTGACAACGCGCTTAGGGACAAGCCACATCAAAAAGATAGATTGCGTGAAGACGTCAACGTGACGGCTGATGACCTGCTCAATTTTGCAATTCCTGCTGGACAGATCACTGAAGCCGGGCTGCGGCATAATATTGATGTCGCACTGCAATACCTGGATGCATGGTTGAGAGGCTCTGGTGCAGTAGGTATTTATAATTTAATGGAAGATACCGCTACCGCAGAGATTTGTCGGGCTCAGGTGTGGCAGTGGATCCATCACCCAAAAGCATCGCTCACCGATGGCCGAAAAGTATCCATCGAACTTTACCGCCAGTTCCTGCCTGAAGAACTTGAGAAAATCAGGACGTTATATGGCGATAGTGCATACGATGCTAGCCGGATCGAAACGGCTAAATCATTGTTCGACCGGCTGGTCACTGACAACAGCTTCACCGAGTTCCTGACGCTCGCTGCGTATGATGAACTCGAATAATCTTTAGAAAGGAGTCCGACGACTCCCGTTGTCGGCAAAGTCGAGAGACTTTGGACTCCAAAGAATATATTTCTAGAAGTTTAGGAGGCTACCCATGTATCAGAAGTACCAACCTAAGTCTGTTGAGGAACTAAAAAAGGAATGGGCGAGTGATCCGCGCTGGGAGGGTGTTCACCGTCCGTATTCTGCAGAGGATGTAGACCGCTTGCGCGGCACATTTCAGCATGATCACACAATCGCGCGTATGGGCGCTGAAAGACTATGGGAACTCCTAGGCGAGGAGAAGTTCATCCGCGCGCTTGGCGCCTTGACCGGCAATCAGGCTGTGGAAATGGTGCAGGCCGGCCTAAAAGCCATCTACTTAAGTGGCTGGCAGGTGGCTGGCGATGCCAATGACGCCCTCACCATGTATCCTGATCAAAGCCTTTATCCTGTGACGAGTGTACCAACCGTCCTGCGTAAAATCAATAACGCACTTGTCCGCGCCGATCAGATTCAGCACATGGAAAGCCGCGACGGCGAAGTCTATTATTTCGCTCCGATTGTGGCCGATGCAGAAGCCGGTTTCGGTGGACCACTCAACACCTTTGAATTGATCAAGGCCATGATCGAAGCAGGGGCCGCGGCTGTCCATCTGGAAGATCAGCTGTCCTCGCTCAAAAAGTGTGGACACATGGGCGGTAAAGTCCTCGTCCCGATTCATGATTTCCTCCAGAAACTCATCTCAGCCCGACTCGCGGCCGATGTAATGGGCGTGCCTACGATATTTATTGGTAGAACTGATGCCCTAAATGCCACGCTTATCCGCGGCGATATTGATCGCGTTGACCAAGAACACCTGACCGGCGAGCGCACATCCGATGGCTTCTGGATAGTAAAGCACGGCCTCGAATACGCTGTGGCAAGGGCTCTTGAATTTGCACCATACGTTGACTTGATCTGGTGTGAAACGGCCACGCCTGATATTGAGGAGGCGCGCGAATTCGCGAAGGCGATCCACGCCAAATACCCCGGCAAGATGTTAGCCTATAACTGCTCACCCTCATTCAACTGGAAGCGAAATCTCAGCAACACACAAATTGCCACCTTCCAGGAACAGTTGGCAGATATGGGCTACAAGTTCCAGTTCATCACGTTGGCCGGATTCCACACGCTCAATGCCAGCATGTTCGAACTGGCACATGGATATGCGCGCGAGGGCATGTCCTCATTTGTCCGCGTGCAGGAACGTGAATTTCAGATGGAACGTGAAATAGGATTCCGTGCCATCAAGCACCAATCATTTGTGGGCGCGGGATACTTCGACCAAGTGCAGGTAACTGTTACTGGAGGAGACGTTTCAACTAGTGCGATGAAAGGCTCAACCGAGGAAAACCAGTTTAGTTCAACTCAAGATAACCAAATCTCACAACAAAAATGGGACGGCAAATAAATGCCGTCCTGGACATATTAGGTTATTAGCCACCACAGGATGATACATTTGGAGTAGCGAACAAGTGTTCTGATATACTATAGTTTACGTATGCTGACTGATGCCCAAACGCTTCAGGAATATTCTGAATGCATCGAGGATGTGATGCAGTACATCCGCCAGCACATCAACGAACCGCTCAATCGGGAAATGCTTGCGGCGGTAGCTGGTTTCTCTGTACCACACTTCCATCGTATCTTCACCGCCCATGTTGGCGAGAGTGCTGCCAGTTACGTCCGTCGTCTGCGCTTGAAACGCGCCGGACTCAAATTGCGAATGGGCGCAGTGGACATTACTGAGGTTGCACTTGCCGCCGGTTATGATACCCATGCGTCTTTTAGCAAAGCTTTCAAACAGCAGTTTCATCTCAGTCCCAGTGAGTTTCGTCAACTCGGTTGTCGTGCAGCAACTCAAATTCTGATGAAGGGATAAATTGATATGAAAATTAAACTGACCAGTGTACCCATAAATGACTACGATAAAGCTTTGAAATTTTATACGGACGTTTTGGGTTTTGTGAAAAAGCGGGATATTCCGCTGGGAGAAGGTGCACGATGGATAACAGTGGTTTCCCCAGAAGAGCCAAATGGTACTGAGTTACTTCTTGAGCCAAATGCTGATTACCCTGCAATGAAGGCTCTCAGGGAAGCTCTTGTCAGGGATGGAATACCATTTACAGCATTCCAGGTTGGCGATATTCAAAAAGAGTTTGCGAGACTGCAAAAGCTGGGTGTGGAGTTTACGATGGAACCAACGAATATGGGTATGACAACCGCAGCCGTATTCGACGATACATGCGGCAACCTCATACAGATTTACCAGGTTACTGGCACTTAGCAAGACATTTGAATCAAAAAACGGAGACAGCAATTTTTGCTGTCTCCGTTTTTGTTCTGTGATCCGACTAAAACAACTTCAACACCGCATTACTTGCCAATGCAAATAGCGGCGCAGGAATGATGCTAACAATCACAGTGATAATCGCGGTGAGAGCAGTAGTAAAGTCCAACATAGGCTCACGAGTTGTAGAAGGTTCACCTTCCCGCATATACATGGTGACTACAACACGCAGATAGTAGTATGCGGAGATGAGCGAGGTCAACACGCCGATGATGGCTAGACCAGTAAACCCGCCTGCTATCACAGCACGGAAGAGATAGATCTTACCAACCAATCCCAATGTGGGCGGGAGACCAATCAGCGAGAGCATGAAGATCGTCATCGCCGCGGCTAAGAGAGGATATTTTCGCCCGAGGCCGGCATAGTCACTGATTTCAAGTCCTTTGCCTTCAACTTTTTCAAGGGCAATCACTACACCCCACGCACCAAAGTTTGTAATTGTATAAGAGACTAAATAGAACAGTCCCGCTGCAATCGACGTTGACATGACGTCTTTGTTGCCAAATGGCACAAAGGCCATGAGAATGTAGCCTGCATGCGCGATACTGGAATAAGCCAGGAGGCGTTTGATGTTGGTCTGTGCAATGGCAATGACGTTGCCGAGGATCATAGTCAATGCGGCAAGGGCCCAGAGGATGGTTGTCATATCTGGTGCGAGGGATGGGAAAGCTGTTGCGAACACGCGTAATAAAGCAGCAAAGCCTGCTATCTTTGCACCCGCGGCCATGAAAGCGGTCACTGCGGAGGGAGCGCCCTGATAGACATCAGGCGTCCACATGTGGAAAGGAACAGCCGCGACCTTGAAGCCGAATCCGACAAGGATCAGAGCCGCCCCGATAGTCAGGAGCAACCCTGAACTTCCGTTTGAAACGACGGTGACAATGCCTGCTAGGGAGGTTGTCCCCGTTGCGCCGAAGACCAGAGCAGTTCCGTAGACAACGAATCCAGTCGCAAACGCGCCGAGCAGGAAATATTTGAGTCCCGCTTCTTCTGAATCAACTTTGGTACGAGCAAAGGCGGCCAGCACATACAACGGAATGGACAGCAATTCGAGCGCGATGAAGACGACAATGAGATCGCCAGCCTGCGCCATGAGCATCATGCCCACAACACTAAAGAGCAGCAGGGTGTAATATTCGCCGCGCTCAAGGCCCATGCGCTTGACGTAACCATAGGCCAGGGCAATGCCGAGCAAACCGCTGACGAGCAGCAAAGCATTGACGAAGATTGAGAAACCGTCGAGCACAACCATGCCACTGTAGCCTGTCGCTTCGCTACCGATTTGGGTCAGTGTAAAACCAAGAGTGACAGCCAATCCAAGCGCAGCAAGAAAGGCTGTGATACCTTTGCGATCTTTCGGGATGAAGAGATCCACCAGTAAGAGCACACAAGCCCAAACAGTGAGGACGGTCAGCGGGAGGAGGGTATAAAAGTCGAGTTGCGTCATAGCAATTAGCTCTCAGCGATTAGCGGTTAGGATTTAGCAAATAGCTAAAGGCTAATCGCGAACAGCTTTAAGGAATAGGTAATGCAGGTAATGCCTTAACCAGATTGTCTACAGCGGGAGCCATCAGGTCAAAGAAGGGCTTAGGATATAAACCAATCCAGAAGATGAAAATCAAAATTGGGACGATTGTGGCAATCTCGCGCCAATTGAGGTCACGGAGCGAATGTCCGTGATGTTTGACTTCGTCCACCACTTCGCCTTGCGGACCAAGGAACATTTTCTGGAACATATACAGGAT
>WNGA01017908.1_pt1 | contig 18929 bp, 20 predicted proteins | sample 5400061 | NCBI WGS metagenome assembly WNGA01 (sample SAMN13153366, study PRJNA577476) | soil metagenome | isolation source: 100 cm soil or saprolite under grassland replicate 2 | place: USA:California | collected 2016-06-15 | reverse complement strand
CAGGATCCCACCGGTTTCGCACTCGCCGATTTGCTCCTCGGCATCGGGGCAGCGGAGGAAATCGAAAAAGGAGCGCCGAGCCAGAAATGTCCGGTGTGCGGTTTTAGCCAGGCCGATTTCAAGAAAACTGGCCGTCTGGGATGCAGTGTGTGCTACGTCACGTTTGCCGAAGGCTTAAACACACTTTTGAAAGCAATGCATAAAGGGACGGAGCATGTGGGCAAACTGCCGGAACGCGCGCATCGTGCCATCGAGCTGAGCCACCAAGTGCGTGCCTTGACTGAGAACCTGCAGAAAGCAGTCGCGGACGAGAACTATGAAACGGCGGCTTCATTGCGCGATCAAATCAAGCAACTCGAAAGCGATCTCCCGAATTCACCATGAAATTGTCTAGTATGACGGCCACGGCCGGCGAATGGCTGCGCGGTGAAGGACCCCATCACCAAATTGTGATCAGCAGCCGCGTTCGACTCGCGCGCAATTTGCGCAACCGTCCGTTTCCGGGCTGGGCAAAGAAAGCGGAGCGCGGTTCGATCCTCGAGTTGATCAGGCCGCGCGTGGAAGATTTGTCCGAAATGCAGGATTCATTTTCCGAAAGCCTGCAGGATCTTTCGGCGCTGGACCGGCAGGTTCTTGTCGAGCGCCACCTGATCAGTCGCGAGCATGCGGCCAAGGGCGCCGGCAGCGCGGTGGTGGTTAATCGCCGGCAAACCCTTAGCATCATGATCAATGAAGAAGATCATCTGCGCATGCAATCGATCCGCTCTGGTTTGCAGCTAAAACAGGCATTCAAGCTGGTCGATAAGATCGACACCGCGCTCGAAAGCAAACTGGAGTTCGCCTTCGATCCGCGTCTCGGATATTTGACCGCCTGCCCCACTAATGTCGGCACCGGCATGCGCGCTTCTGCGATGTTGCACTTGCCTGGGCTGGTCTTGAGCGAACTGATTAATCAAGTCATCCAGGCGGTAAGCAAAATCGGTCTCGCCGTCCGCGGCCTATACGGCGAAGGGACCGAAGCGATGGGCAACCTTTTCCAGATTTCCAATCAGACGACTCTTGGTGAAAAGGAAGAGGAAATCATTAACCGTCTGAGCAAAGTGATCGAAACAATTATCGAGAAGGAACACGACGCCCGGCAGGTGTTGCGCCAGAAAAAACCGAATACGCTTATGGATCAGATCGGCCGCGCCTACGGCGTTTTGACCTACGCGCATGCAATGGCTTCCAAGGAAGCGCTCAATTTATTGTCCATCATCAAACTCGGCGTCGATCTGGGCGCGTTTCCGGAGGATCGACGTTTGCCTATTGACGAATTGTTCATCGAGACTCAGCCGGCACACTTGCAAAAAAGCTCTCAGCAGAAGTTAAATGCGGAAGAGCGCGACCATCTGCGCGCCCAAATTATTCGCGAGCGTTTGAAACTCTTCCCTAAACCTGATATTAGTAAGATGGCAAGGAAGTCGGGAAATGGCTCGACTGCCGAGGCCATCGAATAATGAATAATTTCACGCCGCGCGCTCAACAGGTTCTGGCGCTTGCTCGCAAAGAAGCCGACCGTTTTAATCACAACTACGTCGGGACCGAGCATCTGCTCCTGGGGCTCATCAAACTGGGGCAGGGGGTGGCGGTAAACGTTTTGCAAAAAATGGGTCTCGATCTTGAGACCGTGCGCATGGAAGTCGAGAAGCAAGTCGGTTCCGGCCCGGAAACCAAGATGGTCGGCAATGTCCCGTACACGCCGCGAGTGAAGAAAGTACTCGCGCTTGCCGGCAAGGAAGCCAAGGCGCTCAACCATTCCTATGTCGGGACGGAACACATTTTGCTTGGCCTCTTACGAGAAGGGGAAGGTGTCGCTGCGCGAGTGCTCAAGAGTCTCGAAGTCGATATTGAACGCACCCGTAACGAGATTTTAAAGGAGCTCGATCCAAACTTCACACCGCCCGAATCGGACCAGGAGAGCGGCGAACCAACAAGAAAGGACGTCAAGACGCCCGCGCTCCGCGCCTTTGGCCGTGATCTCACTGATCTGGCCAAGAAAGGCGAACTCGATCCGGTGATTGGCCGGCACAATGAAATCGAACGCGTCATTCAAGTGCTTTGCCGACGGACGAAAAACAATCCGGTCCTGATCGGTGAAGCGGGAGTCGGCAAGACGGCGATCGCCGAGGGGCTGGCACAGGAAATCGCAAGCGGCAACGTGCCCGAATTGCTGCACGATAAGCGCGTGATCACGCTGGATCTGGCGTTAATGGTGGCGGGAACGAAATACCGCGGCCAGTTCGAAGAGCGCATCAAAGCCGTAATGGACGAGATCCGCCGTTCCAAGAACGTGATCCTTTTCATCGACGAGCTGCACACGATCGTCGGCGCGGGTTCGGCCGAAGGCGCGATGGATGCATCAAACATTATCAAACCCGCGCTCAGCCGGGGCGAATTGCAGTGCGTGGGCGCGACGACGATGAACGAGTATCGTAAATACATCGAAAAAGACGCGGCGCTCGAGCGCCGTTTCCAGACGATAAAAGTGGATGCACCCACCGTCGATGAGGCAATCCAGATCCTGAAGGGTTTGCGCCCAAAATACGAAGCGCATCACAAGGCCAAACTGACCGACGAAGCGCTCGAGACCGCCGTCAGATTTTCCGACCGTTATATCACCGGACGTTTTCTTCCAGATAAAGCGATCGATGTCATGGATGAAGCCGGCGCGCGCGCCCGCATCAACGCCATGACACGGCCTCCTGACGTTAAGGAAATCGAGAAGGAAATCGAAGAGATCCGGCTTGAAAAGGAAGCCGCGATCAAAGCGCAGGATTTCGAAAAAGCCGCCGGGCTGCGTGACCGAGAGAAGCAAGCGAAAGAAAAGCTGGATGCAATTCTGACCAAGTGGCGCGAGGAACGCGAAGAAAGAGAAGTGGTGGTGACTGCAGACGACATGATGCACATCATTTCCAAGGTGACCGGCGTTCCCCTTCAACGCATGGAGCAGGAAGAGACCCAAAAGCTGCTCATGATGGAAACCGAGATGAAGCAGCGGGTGATTGGCCAGGATGAAGCCGTCATCGCCATCAGCAAGGCGTTGCGTCGCTCACGCGCCGATTTGAAAGATCCAAAGCGGCCGATTGGTTCCTTTGTCTTTCTTGGCCCTACCGGTGTCGGCAAAACCTATCTCGCCCGCACTCTGGCCGAATTCATGTTCGGCGACTCCGACGCCCTGATCCAGATAGACATGTCGGAGTACATGGAAAAATTCACAGCCTCCCGATTGATTGGTTCACCGCCGGGTTACGTCGGGTATGAGGAAGGCGGCCAGCTCTCCGAAGCGGTGCGGCGGCGGCCCTATTCGGTTGTCCTTTTTGACGAAATCGAAAAAGCGCATCCAGATGTGATGCATCTGCTTCTCCAGATTCTGGAGGACGGAAAAATCACCGACTCGTTAGGTCGCAAGATTGATTTCCGGAACACAATTATCATCATGACCTCGAATGTCGGGGCCGATTTGCTCAAGAAGCAAACGGTAATGGGTTTCGGCGCGCCAGCCGAGGGACATGATTACGTTTCGATGCGCGACAAGATTCTCGACGAAACGAAGCGCGTCTTTAAGCCCGAGTTTCTCAATCGTCTCGACGAGATCATCGTTTTCCATTCGCTGGGCAAACCGGAGTTGCTGCGCATCGTCGATCTTGAAGTCAACAAGGTGCTCACGCGCATCAAAGCTAAAGAGGTTCATATCGAGATGGGCCAGAGCGCAAAGGAATTCCTCATCGAGAAAGGCTACGATCCGCAATATGGCGCACGGCCGATGCGACGCGCAGTCGAGCGTTATCTTGAGGACCCGCTCGCGGAAGAGCTGCTCAGAGGCCACGTCAAGGCAGGGGATCGCGTCGAGGTTGTGGCCGTCGACGGAAAACTAACATTCCACGTCGCCGAATCGCAGCCGCAGAGTAGCACAGCTGCGCCCGCCGCTGGCTAGCGCTTTCGGCTTGCCCTCGCCACGGCGAGCAGGCTGTGATCGATCCTACCCAGTCACGCCCGCGGATGCGCGTCAGCGTAGGCCTTCTTCAGCCGTTCCACGGTCACGTGCGTGTAGATTTGGGTGGTGGAAAGACTGGCATGGCCCAGCAGCGCCTGAACGCTGCGCAGATCGGCGCCGCGATCGAGCATATGCGTCGCGAAACTGTGCCGCAGCTTGTGTGGACTAATCGAGATTGGAATCGATGTGTGCCGCAAATAACGTTTCAGGACAAGCCAGATCGAGCGTGTGGATATTCGCCTGCGCGATTTGCTAATGAAAAGGGGCCCTGAATGTACATTCGCCGCTGCACGATAACGCGAGATCGCCTCCAGCGCCGGCAAACCAACCGGACAAACGCGTTCCTTTCTGCCTTTGCCCAACACGCGCACAGATTCCGTATAAAGATCGACATCCGCCACATCCAGAGCGGTCAGTTCGCTTAGCCGCAAGCCGCTGCTGTAAAAAAGTTCCATGATCGCCACATCGCGCAGCGGCATCCAGACAGGGGCAGCCCGATTTTTCGCTACACGAGCCGGGGCGGCCAAGAGTTCCTCGACTTGCTGGCGCGTGAGCACGAGCGGAAGCTTCTTGTCGAGCTTTGGCAATTGCACTTCACGCACGGGATTACTTCGCAGACCTTTTCGGGCCGCGAGAAACTGATAGAACGTGCGGAACGCGGAGAATTGCAATCGCACGTAGGACCGTGCTTGCCCACGCTTCATAAGTGCAAAGAGATAATCGCGGAAATCGTTCGCCGTGCATTTTTTCCATGATATTTTAGTTTCTGCTCGAAACGTAGCCAGCGCCTGGCGATATGCTTTGAGGGTGCGCGACGAAGCATTGCGCTCCACGGCGAGATAACGCAGAAATTCCTCGGCAAGAGGATCACGATTCACCGACGCGCGAGCAGTCTGTGTCATCGAAAATGAGAAAGCATAAATGACGAATGACGAAAGAAGCCCGAAATCCGAATGACGAAACAACCCCGAGGACCCGATCGCGCGATTGGAATTAGTGCTTCGTGCCTTATCATTGATTCGTCATTCGTCATTTCCGGGCCCTGCGCGCGATTCAATGCTTTAACATTGCAAAGCCAGCGATTTATTCAGGTTTTTCAACCGCGTAACGCAGTTCCGCCGGCGTCGGGGTGCCACGGATTTGACTTTTGAAAATGGGCGCGGGGTTTGTTGAGATTAATTCGTAACCCTTCAATACGAACTCTGGATAAACGCTGTTACTCGCCGGCTCGTAAACTTTGTCGCCGCTAAAATCGCCGTAGAGTTTGTATTCGTAATTATTGTCGTTCCCGAATTCGAGCTGTTCGCGGTCCGGTGCGAGCTTTTGCTTTTCGTTCAACATCACCAATTGCGCCGTGCTCCAGGGCTGTCCCGGGCGCCGGACGTATCCCCAGAATTTGAAATCAGGTTTGTAATAACGCCGGCCGATGTAATAGTCGCCCGCCGGTTCGATCGCGATGCGCTGGGCCATCTCGATCCTTGCCTGCTGGATCCCTTGCGGCACGGTTTGGCAACTGTTGAGAAACAGCGCGCCAATCAACAGATTGCTCGCGAGCAGAAGATGAACAGGGCGCCTCATTTCTCAGGTCGACATCTTTTATCGCAGCTTTACCCCGTACGCAAATTATCGGAGAATCAATGGCCATCAGGAAGTCCTCGATTACTTTCGCAAACTGGCAGTATCTATGACTAATCAGCGAATCATAAAAGGCTCCCGCAGCATAACCGTTTACCGATCACTAGTCTCTGATCTCTGGCGTCAATGATTGTTCGCTTCTTTAACGCGCTGGGCGCGCCGCTGCTCGCGTTTTTTCAATATTTGGGCGAGGTCGTTTTACTCGCAGCCGACACGTTTCGTTGCATCTTTACGCATAAGCTTCGCTGGAAATTATTTCTCAACCAAATCGTCGAGATTGGGTTGCTTTCACAACTTGTTGTCGTGACGACGGGTGCGTTTACCGGCGCAGTCTTCGCGGCCCAAACGTTCTTTCAATTTAACAAAATCGGAATGGGATCGGCTACCGGTGCAGTGGTATCGGTCTCGATCTGTCGCGAGCTTGGCCCGGTGCTCACGGCATTGATGGTAGCGGGTCGCGTTGGCGCAGCCATGTCGGCCGAGATCGGCACGATGAAGGTGACCGAACAGATCGATGCGTTAAGAGCGCTCGCAGTGTATCCGACCGATTATCTGGTCGTGCCGCGTGCGCTCGCCATGATGATATCTATGCCGCTCCTGGTAGCCGAATGTATCGCTGTCGGCATCGCTGCCGGCTATTTCATCGCGATTTTCCTGCTCGAGATCAATGGCACGTATTACATGGCGAACATGGTGCGCTGGACGCGTAATCGCGACATTATCATGGGCCTGTCGAAAGCATTTTGTTTTGGGATTCTGATTGTATTCATCAGTTGCCAAAAAGGACTAAGCGCGCGCGAAGGCGCCGTCGGTGTCGGCCGCGCGACGACTGAAGCGGTAGTGAATTCGTCGCTTGCAGTTCTGATTTGCAATTTCTTCCTCACGATGCTGCTCAACATCATTTATCCGGCGGGATACCAGTAACGCTATGCGGCAGTTGAGAGTTGAGGGTTGAGAGGTAAGAGTTTGAGCCTTGCGATGATCGAAGCGCCGCCATCTTCGAAGCCGTCCACTGAACTTCATCTTGTTTCCGGCAACTCGTCGCCGATGATCGCAGTCCGATTGCTGGCCAAAAAGATTGGGCAGCAGGAAATCTTGCGCGGCGTCGATCTTGAGGTCGCAACTGGCGAGACACTCGCGATCATTGGACGGAGCGGCGGCGGCAAAAGCGTTTTGCTTAAACATCTCGTGGGATTGATGGCGCCGGACGCGGGAGAAATTTGGATCGATGGTCAAAACATCATCGGAATGAACGAGCGTCAGCTCGGCACAATCCGCAAAAAGGTTGGCATTCTCTTTCAAGGCGGCGCGCTTTTTGATTCAATGACCGTGGAGGAGAACATCGCTTTCCCTTTACGCGAGGCCGGCGAGCGCGATCCAGAGGTTCTGCACGCTAAAGTCAAGGAGATGCTCGAGGTGATGGAAATGGAGGGCGAGGAGGAGAAGATGCCGGAGAGTTTGAGCGGTGGAATGAAGAAACGCGTTGGCCTTGCACGCTCCATCGTTCGGCGACCCTCGTGTGTATTGTATGACGAGCCGACATCGGGGCTTGATCCCGTGGTCGCGGACAGTATCAATCGATTGATCCGCCGCCTGCAACATCGCTTTGGAATGACCAGCGTGGTGGTCACCCACGACATGAAGAGCGCATTCGATGTTGCAGACCGAATTGCGTATTTGCACGAAGGCCGGATTTATTTTCACGGAATAGCGAGTGAACTTCAGGAATCGACCGATCCGCTCATACAAGACTTCCTGCTCGGCCGATCCGAAGGTAGGGGCGATTGACTCCCAAAGTTTTCGCGAGTTGACCTCAATCGCCCGGAGTCCCTTCACCTTGCGAAAATCAGCGGTAAGATCGACAATTAGCGTTCAATGAATCGGCACGAGCGAGGCTTGGAATTTAAAGTTGGCGCGTTTGTTTTCGTCGGGTTGGCGATGTTAGGCGCGCTGGTCGTGCAATTCGGCCGACTGGGAGAAGGCCTCAAAACGTATTACCCTCTCACCGTTCGCTTCACTGACGCGAGTGGCCTGTTAAAAGGTTCCGATGTTTTGCTTGCGGGGGCCAAAATTGGAAAAGTCTCGGGTGGTCCGCGAATGGTTCGCGAAGGCCAGGGTGTGGATGTACCGCTGAAGATTTATGAGCACATTAAGATTCCTGAAGGTAGCAAATTCATCGTCGGAAGTTCCGGGTTGCTCGGCGATCGCTTCGTAAACGTGGTCATGCCGCCGGGGCAGCCGAAGGCTTTTCTGGCGCCAAACACCCACATCAGCGGCGTGCGAGAGACCGGCATTGACGATCTCACGCGCGAAGGCGGCGCGCTTGTGACCGATCTCCGTGGGACCGTGCAAAAGATCGACACGACGGTGAACCGTTTGAATCAAGACACACTCTCCTCTGCGAACATGGAGAATCTGAAGTCGAGCATGGAGCATTTAAACCAGGCTACTGGTGCACTGGCGGAATCCTCAAAAAAATTGGATGGGGTGATCGAGCAGGCGGATTCAACAATGGCTTCCACGAAAAAAGCAGCCGACAATTTGCAGAACGCGATTGGTGACGCGCGCACAGCGCTGCGCAGCGCAACCCAGGGGAAAGGTTTGGTAGCCGCGCTCTTAAACGATCAGCAGTTAGCAAATGATCTCCACGCGCTGATCACTAATTTGCGGGCGCACGGCGTATTGTTTTATCGCGATACGGCCGCAGCCACTCAATCAAAAGTCCCGGAGCAAACTAAACCAGCTCGCCAAAGCCGCAGCCGCTGACATTGGCCGAAATGGGTTGCTCGGTGCAGCCCGTTTCTGGTTAGATCGGATCGCATGATACCATTTCTTCATGGCGATGCGCTTTCTGGTGCCGGCCACGAAGTTCAAATCTTCCTTCTCGGCGAAGCGGTATCTCTGATGCGAAAATCAGTAGCTAATTCAATCGTTCCTGTCGGGTGGCCGCCGCTGTCGGAAGTTCTAAGCAAAATCGTGACAAAGAAGATACAAATCTACGCATGCGGTGCATGCTCCCGTGCAAGAAGCGTAACCGACGCTGACTTGACTGAATACAGTGCTAAGTTTGGTAATCCCAAGATTTTCGTGTCGCTCGTGGAATGGGCTGACAAGATCATTACGGAATAGCGCTCAATTCGTTTCAATTCTCGAGTAGACGGGGACGCACGTCTTCTTGGCTTAAGCCATCTACCCGAATCAGTTTGTCGCGCGATTTGTGACCCCGTTGCAGCACGATAGCATGCCGAGGGAGTTTCATTTGCTCGGCGAGAAAGCGCACCAGCGCGGCATTGGCCTGCCCTTCTACCGCCGGTGCGCGCAGTTTGATCTTAACTGCGCCGCCGTGTTCGCCCACGACACTATCGATCTTGGCATTCGGAACGACGTGAACGCGCAGAATTGCCATTCGGCAGATCATATCAGAGCAGAGGTGAACTCGCTCGACGGATTTTGGCACCGCATGCGATGATATGCATCCATGAAAGCGCGACACTTCTACTTGGTTTGCTGTGTGCTCGGAATGGTCCTCCCTTACTCGCAATTTGTGCCGTGGCTATTGGAGCACGGCTTAAATGTTACGTTGTTCTTTCGTGAACTGTTCGCCAAGCGGATCAGCGCGTTTTTTGTGTTGGATGTGATCATTTCTGCAATCGTGCTGGTCTGGTTTATTCAAAGCGAAGGCAAACGTTTGCGAGTCCGGCTTCTGTGGTTGCCAACCATTGGAACATTGATCGTCGGTGTATCATTTGGATTCCCGCTTTTTCTTTTTCTAAGGCAGGTGAGGTTGGACCGAACAACTGCTCGAGCTTGAGAGATTTCATCACCGATGACGACGAATGATTTTCGCGAACTGGCGCTGAGTTTTCTGGAAGCGGTTGAATCGGCGCATATGCGTCATCCTGATTTCCGTGTGGGCGCGAAAATTTTCGCGACGCTTGGATACCCTGGTAAAGAATGGGCGGTCGTAAAACTGACGCCAGACGAGCAAAAGCGTTTTATGCAACGTGATCCGAGAATCTTCCAACCCGTGAAGGGCGCTTGGGGTCGAAGCGGAAACACAAACGTCTATTTGCCTGCGGCGAAGATTGACATCGTGCGGGAGGCTCTCGCGGCGGCGTGGCGGAACACCGCACCGAAACGACTGGCTCAGACTCTTCAGCGCAAGCCAACGGCCGCGCGAACGCGCTCCATTACTTGATTGGCAATCTCGTTCGCGCGCTTTGCGCCCCGCGCGAGGACGGTATCGATGTACGATTTGTCATTTAGAATCTCTTCCCGGCGTTTGCGCATCGGAGCGAAATATTCCCAAAGTTTCTCGAACAGTTGCTTCTTGAAATCGCCGTAGCCGGTTCCACCTTTTAGAAATCGTTCGCGCATGTCGGCGATTTCTTCTTTAGACGCGACCAGCGAGTAGAGCTTGAAAATTGTCGAGTTCGCCGGGTCCTTCGCTGCGTCCACCGGCGTGGAATCGGTGACGATGCTCATCACGCGCTTTCGCATCTCCTTTTCGTCGCTAAAAATGTCGATGTTGTTCCCGTAGCTCTTGCTCATTTTTTGACCATCGATTCCGGGCACTGTTTCTGTCGCGGCCTGAATACGAGGTTCCGGCAACTTAAAAATCCGTCCGTCCGGCTCGGACTGGCCGAACGTTTCGTTCATCTTCACGGCAAGATCGCGGGTCATTTCGATGTGCTGTTTTTGGTCTTTGCCGACCGGCACGATGTCACTGTCGTAAATCAAAATGTCGGCGGCCATCAGGATTGGGTAACTAAACAATCCAACTGTAGCGGCCATACCGTGGGCGAGTTTGTCTTTGTATGAGTGAGCGCGCTCGAAAAGCCCCATCGGCGCCACCGTCGATAAAATCCAGGCGAGCTCGGTCACTTGCGGCACATCTGAATGCCGAAAAAGCGTAGCGCGCTCCGGATCAAGGCCGCACGCCAAAAAGTCAAGCGCCACGCGCCGGCTGTTTTCGCGGAGCGCTTGCGGATCCCGCACTGTGGTGAGCGCGTGATAGTTGGCGATAAAATAAAGCGCTTCTCCCTCGGCTTGCAGCGCAACAGCAGGCCTCATCATGCCGAAATAATTACCGATGTGCAGCGCGCCGCTGGGCTGAATACCGGAAAGGATGCGCATGAGATTATCTGTCATCCTGAGCGAAGTCGAAGGATCTCATTTTGTACTCACCAATGCTGCGCAGCATACTTTCGAGAGATTCCTCGACTCCGCTCGGAATGACAAACGTTTCTTGCTCGCCAATTTCTGGTTAATCGCTACATACAGCAACCATGGCTGCGCGTTCGCTTCCTGCTTCCGTTGTGACCGGCGGTGCGGGTTTTCTCGGCTCGCATCTGGTAGATCGGCTTTTGACCGAAGGCCATCGCGTGATCGCCATCGACAATTTGATCACCGGTAACACCGCAAACATTGGGCATCTGGCCGGCAACGAGAATTTCCGGTTCATCAAACATAATGTTTCCAATTTCATTTTTCTGCCGGAAGAAAAAGTCGATTACGTGTTTCACTTCGCGTCACCAGCAAGTCCGATCGATTATCTGGAGTTGCCGATTCCCACGCTCAAAGTAGGTGCACTCGGTACGCATAACACTCTCGGCCTGGCGAAGGACAAAAAGGCCTCGTTCATTCTTGCGTCAACATCCGAAGTGTACGGTGATCCGCTCGTGCATCCGCAGAAAGAAGATTACTGGGGTAATGTCAACCCGATCGGGCCGCGCGGTGTTTACGACGAGGCGAAGCGGTTCGCGGAAGCAATCACGATGGCGTATCACCGTTATCACAGAGTGGATACAAAAATCGTCCGTATCTTTAACACATACGGTCCGCGAATGCGGCTGCGCGACGGGCGCGTAGTTCCGGCGTTTATCGGTCAGGCCTTGAGTGGACAGCCACTGACCGTTTTCGGCGACGGCTCGCAGACCCGCTCATTCTGTTACGTGTCCGATTTGATTGATGGAATTTTCAAACTGGCCATGAGCAGTTTTCACGAACCGGTCAACCTTGGCAATCCGCGCGAGATGACGATCAAACAATTTGCCGAAGAAATCATTCGCATCACTGGAACAAAATCCGCCATCGAATACAAACCGTTGCCCGTGGATGACCCCAAGGTGCGACAACCGGATATCTCGCGTGCAAAAGAAGTCCTCGGTTGGGAGCCCCGCGTGGACTTCGAACAGGGAATCAAAAAGACGATCGAGTATTTTAGAGAATCCGTGAAAATTAGAACGTAGTCCTGCCAAAAACCCTCAGCGTGATCCGAAATCGGCGCCTGCATTATTTTACTTTCGCGAAGAAACATTTTGCTGTCTGGGTCACGCTTGGCCTTTGCCTGCTCATTGGCGAAGGGATACTCGATGAGCCGTGCCGGCTTGCGGCTGCGACGGACGAGCCGGAAGAATTCCACGGGCCACCGCCACATCCTGGTTATCCTGATCCGTACGAAATTGGGTATATCCTCTTCGACACATTTTCGCCTAACAAACAGTTTGGAATCATCTATCCCAATCGCCTATTAGAGGAGAGCCCGGACTTTATCGTCGATCTGAAGCACTCGCGCATTCTCGCGGTTGTTGAAACCGGTGAACCCTATTTCGAAGGAAAAAACCACGGGGGTCTGACTGCGCATTGGGCTCCGAACAGTTCGGCAGCGGTTATTGAGAATGGCGGGAAATGGGAACCCATTGGACTGCTGCTGGTCGAATTGAAAGACGGAAAGGTGATCCGGCAAACAGATTTACTCGACTCGCTCAACAAGATTTTTTCACCTGCAATCGCAAAGGCCCAGCATAGCCGGGTCGCGGACAGCGCAGTCGGGGAACTCGACATCACAGGCGTCAAATGGAAAACCGGGAAAAGTCTTCAAGTCGAGATCAAGTGCGAAGGATCGACCAATCCGAAGGGCTTTGAAGAGGAGAGTTCGTGGTACGGTGAGCTCACGGCAGTTTGGGATGTCGCGCAGCGGAAACTCGTTCGACATCAGTTGGCACGCGTCTCGTTTCACCCGGCCGGAAGGAAAGAACAATGAGATTGCTACTGGCGCTCTTGATCATTTCGCTGGGGTGCCTCAGCCATGCAGCAGAGGAAAAAGAGGGGCCGATTCGATTAGCCACTGCCCAAAGCGGTGAGTACGCAGTTGACTGGGCCGCGCCCGACGGTCCGCTCCGTGTCGTTTCGAACTCTGACGGCGCGGTAATTGCCGAACTGAAAATTCCAGAGTCGGAGCAAAGCTCCGGTGACCATTCCATAGCGACTCCGCTTCCTTTTATCTCAACCGACAGCAACTGGGTGTTTGTTATGAATGTGGATAATGACGCGCCTCCGCCTGAGTCATTCAGCCGTCCATCGGCTCTTTTTCGAAGAACGCGTTCGTCGGATGGGACGATCCATTTTGAAGCCGCGACTCCGGATCGTTTCGACAAAGCGGCATGGGAATTTCTCGATAAGGAATTAAAGTTGGGCCGTCCTGATCTTCCGCCGGACGCCAAGCGAGTTTACTCCGCGTCTTTTATTGACTGGAGCCGGGATTCTGCGCGGTTGTTGCTCAGCGTGGGAGGTGGGGCATGGTCGCCGTCGAAAAGCGAATGGGTCGAGGCCGCGGCTTACACCTGGTATTGCTATTTCAACACGCGCTCGGGCAAATTCGAGCTCACTGATCGGTTGCGCACAGCGGATACACGGCCGGAACGCAAATCAAACACCAGCGATGATGCGGCCGCGCTCCTGGCTGTTGTAACGAATGCCGAGTCAATCGGTGAAGAAGGGCCGCAATCCTCACCGAAAGAACGTTTCGACGTCGCCGATAAACGATTGAACGATGTTTACGAAAAACTCATTGCAAAAATCGACCCGGCAAAGCGGGAATCGATTCGCAACGAACAACGCGTGTGGCTCATATCACGCGATACCGAAGCGGAAATCGCCGCGCTTCAGATGTGGAGCTCGGGAAGGGAAGCGACGGCGCGAATTTTGGAGAGCAAAGCCATCTCGACCGAAGCGCGAGTGGCCGAACTTGAGAAGCTTTTGTCGGGATCACAAGTTAAACAATAGGTGAGCTCTCAAAATTTTACTGGCGCTTGCACCCATTTGGTTATGAATTGCTGCATGCTCACGCGTGCTCTCGCCGTCGCGACGGGTTTAGTCGCTGTTTACTTTCCGGTTGCGGGCCAGCCAGCGAATCAGCCGGAACCAACAAAAGATCGAGCGGCCGCATTCGAACAATCGCACGCCGCCGGCGCGTTGGACCGGGCTTTTGCGCTGAGCCTTTATCAGTCAAAAATTTTGAGCGCGAAGAATAGTTCCCTTTTATTTAATAAAGGTCGGGTGCTGGCGTGGTCGGACGGTGGCCGGCTGGCGAGTGAGAACGCATTGGCCAGCGTCGGCATGGCGTCGCTCAACTTATTTTCGGACGCGTATTTCGTGCCGGATACTTTCGGCCCAGCGGCGGCGCGGAAAGGAAGCGCTCCTTCCGGCTCGCGCTCCGAAAATTTTGGAAGCGATGCCAAGGATTTAATAGGGATCTTATACGGCCATTCGATCGGCAAAGGCAGCGGCGACATGCTGGAGACTTATATTCAGGGCGCCGTGGGCAATGAGCATTTCCAGATCACAGCTGGCGCCGCGTATGAGCAGTCGAGTGGAAGCGGCGTGAAATTCCGCTCGTCCAACCCTTCAAGATAGTTCCCCAGCTGGAATCCTAACGCGAAGGTGGAACGTGTTGTCCTCAACACGTTGTAAATTGGGCGCAGCTCTCAGCGACCTGCCTAGCGAACAAAACCGACGTAAAGCCACAGGGCCGCCATGGCAAGCATTGCTGCGCAATTGGACCAGCCGCCCAACTGAGCTAAAAACGCGGGTACCGCCGGCTTGATGGAAGGCCGTGTGCCAGGATGCGATTGAGTCAGGAGGTCCTCGATGTGCCCCTGGTCCTGCGCCACATGTACTGTGTAGAGTGCGATTGCCGCACTTGTTATCGCGGTTAGCAGTGTCTGGATCACAAAGACAATCGCAATAACCTGCTTCGCGCGCGGAAGCATTTGAATGTCGCCAGGACGCGTCAGCACCCAGCCGAGTCCGATGACGCTGAAAGTCAGGAACACGGTGTAGAACTTTATGTAGAGATCCCAGCACATCCGTACCGTCACACCTAAATCCTCATGCCGACGCTTGAGAATCCATTCTTGAGGAGACTCGCTCATTGAAGCTCCGTGCTTGTAGCTCAATACATTACCTCGGCGGCGCAATAAAGAATATTTGCTTCGATCTTTCCGATTGAAATTCCCGAGCGATCCTTCCTACTATGGCCCGCTGGCCGAAGTCGCTTCAACGCATTGATATCAATGTCGGCTCGAAACTTAGTCGCGGATAAATTGCTGTGGGAAAAGCTGGGACGCTGGAAACGTTCAAGCCCTGAATTGGATCGCATTCAATTCCTGAAGACCGTGCCGTTCTTTGACCAACTCTCGAATCGACAGCTCAAGAGCGTCTCTGATATCATGTTTGAACGCACCTATGAGACCAATGAATCAATTTTTGAGGAGGGACAACCTGGGGCGGCTCTCTTTTTGATTTTGGATGGCAAAATTGCGATAGAAATTTGCCGCGAGACCAGCACGACGCGTCTGGCTGTCTTGGACAGAGGTGCCTTTTTCGGTGAGATGGCGTTGCTCGATGAAACGCCCCGCTCAGCCACGGCGAGGGCCTTGGAACGGACCCGGACGCTGGCGCTTTATCGGAACGACCTTAACGGGTTGGTTCATCGAGACGCAAAGACTGCCTGCCAGATTTACCGCTCCCTTGCGGGGATGATCGGCGATCGCCTTCGTTTGACCAATGAATTGGTGCAGATGAAAGCGCCTGCCGACAAGGTCGGATTAGGATGAGCAACGGTCGGGACTTCGAAGCAACAGAGCGAGACCGCAAAGGTCGGCGCAAAGTCTTTTATCTCACATTTGCCGCGCTCGCATTGATCGTGGGAGCGTTCCTGATTTGGAAGTTAAGGGGTCTCATTCTGCCGATCATAGTGGGCGCCTTACTGGCCTTTTTGTTCCGTCCGGTGAAAGACCGCTTTAAGATCCGCTGGTTGCCTCACGAGATTCAGGTCCTGTGTTCGTTCGCAGTCATTGGTGTTGCTCTATTCTTCGCCTTCAATACTCTTCGCAAACACATTCCCGACGAAGAGCAGAAGCTCGAATTTAAGGTCCGCCTAAAATACAAACTGAATGAAAAATACAGGCAGTTAGTGGCGAAACCGGCCGAGGGAAAATCAAACGCAGTGATGCCGTTAATTGAAAAAGAGCTTGGCCCGGTCATGGATAAGATCAATCAGGCACTCGAACTTAACACGGAGGAACGCAATCTGTTCCTGAAATATGCCGCGGGATACAACGGCAAACCTCCTGTTCAAAGTAAATTCGTTGGCTACTTTTGGAAGAGCCAAAATACCGGGGAATATGTGATTCCCGAAAAGCCTCCCGCTGGCGCCGTGCCGCCCACGGCTCCGGTTGCATCCGCTTCGGCTCAACCTTCGGCTGCTGAGGAAGGTTCGAGCTTCGAGAATAAATTATCTGCATGGATTTTGGCACCGTTGATTTTTGTCTTTCTCGGTTTCGATAATGGGCAAATCCGCCGTTTTTTCATTAGTTTCGTCCCCAATCGCTACTTTGAGTTGTCACTTACCGTCCTTGACAGACTCGATGACGCCATCGGCAATTATTTACGCGGGACGTTAACGGAGTGTTTTTTAGTCGGCCTGACTCTTATACTGGGTTTGACCCTCCTCGGAATTCCTGTGGGGATCGCCGTGGCTATTGGTGTGGTCTCCGGACTTCTCAACGCCATTCCTTTTTTGGGCACGGCCATCGCTCTGGTGATTGGTCTTGGCTACGCATTGATTGCGGAAAACATAAGACCGCTGATTCCCGGGCTGAATCCGAATGATCTGGCGCTGTATGTGGTGATTCTGATCATAATCACGCACGTGCTGGACGATCTTGTATTTCAACCCTTTGTCCTTGGCAGCGCGGTGAACGTTCATCCTCTCGTAGTTGTCATCGCGATCATCGGCGGCTCCCTCATCATGGGTCTGTGGGGCATGTTATTCGCTATTCCCACCGTGGTAGTAGTCAAGACTGCGGTCGCGACCTTCTTCAGGGAACTGAAGGATTATCGCATCATTTGATGGGGCTTCCCGATTTCGAGAGGTCAGGTTATCTCACCTTCGACGCAGGCCAAGTGTCGATGAGATTCGTCTGGTTCCGTCTGTTTGAGATTTGCGTGTTGAAATTTGGCTCCGGATTTGGGAATTAGGAGTTAGAGGTTTAGCCCATGGCCGCACCGGCGCGTCTCATTAGTCTCAATCTGGGGTCCCAAACCATCGGTCTGGCGGAATTTCGGGTAATCAACGGGCGTTTGGTTTTGCTGAGTTATCGGTTCCGCGAAACGCCGCTTGATCCTGCAAGCGGGCAACGTCTTGACGCCCAGGTTGCGCTGCAGGAAACAGCTGTCGCGTTGCGCGAAATGATGCAAGAAATGCACATTCATCGGGGCCCAGTAAACTATGCGGTGCCCGCGCAATCGGTTTTTGCGCGTTTTGTCAAATTGCCCGCGCTTGATGCGGAAAAGATAGACAAAATGATCTCGTTCGAGGCCCAACAAAATGTTCCATTCCCCCTCGACCAGGTGGTCTGGGATTACCAGCTCGTGGGAGGCGGAATGGGCGAACAAATCGAGGTCGTCATTGTCGCGATCAAGCGCGATCTGCTCGACGAAATTAATAATACCGTGGAAGAAACCGGGCTGCGGACCCGGATCGTCGGTGTGGCGTCGATGGGTCTATACAATGCATTTTGTTACAACTACACCAACCTGAGCGGCTGCTCGTTGCTGGTGGATATTGGCGCGCGCACGACCAACGTTCTCTTCATCGAATCCGGAAGAATTTTCTCGCGCAGTCTTCCGATCGGTAGCAGTGCGATCACCGCCGCGATTTCCAAGGAATTTGGTGAATCCTTTGCCGCAGCTGAAACTCGAAAGAACCGCGATGCGTTTGTCGCTCTAGGGGGCGCCGCCGAACCTGCCGACCCGAACATTGGCCGCGTCTCGAAAATAGCGCGCAGCACCATGACACGGCTGCACGCGGAATTGATGCGTTCAATCACTCATTACCGTGCGCAAGAGCAGGGAAGTCGGCCCGCTCGCATCTTTCTTTGTGGCGGAGGCGCAGGCATGCCGAACATGCGCGAGTTCTTTCATGAGAAGTTCCAGGTGCCGATCGAATTTTTTAATCCGCTTCAAAATGTAAGCGTGTCGGAGTCGGCGGCGGAGGGGGGGCATTTCGCGCATCTTTTTGGGGAATTGGTCGGCCTGGCATTGCGTAGCGTGACTGTCTGTCCAATGGAGTTAAATCTGCTTCCGGGAAGCGTTGTTCGCAGGCAGGAATTGGAAAAGCGGCGGCCATTCTTCATTGCTGCAGCGGCATGCATCTTACTCGCCCTGCTTGGTTGGTCGGCTTACTACACGCGTGCGGCGCATGTTGCCGAGCTAACTGCGCAGGCAATGCGCCAGAAGAACGACAGCATGCACGTAGCAGAGGCGCAGCTCGACAAGCTTAAGAAGCAAATCACCGCATTAGATAACACCGCCACTCCGCTGATTACGGCAGTAAACGATCGTAACTTCTGGCCGCAGATTCTCGAAGACTTGAACACGCGTCTGCCGGAAGCAGACATCTGGATCACGGAGCTTGCCGCAACTTCCGGTGGAAAACTGCTCGGGGCGCCTGAAAAACGCGCCGGAGAAACTACGCCGAGTCCGTCGCCAACTGCTCCTCCATCGAGGGGCAGAACCGCGGTCGTCGCTGAAAAGTCGATCGATGGGATCTGGGTACGGGGGCTTTACCTGTATAATCCCAAACAGCAGGAAATCGTCGTCGACTACCTTCGCAATTTGGCGAAGTCGCCATTTTTCAATGTTGATCCAAGAACTCCGGAGCGGGTCATTAAATCCAACTCCGTCCCGAACGACACGGAATGGGCGTTCCCGTATGAGCTTCAGCTCACGCTGCGCAAGCCGGTCAAACTGCCATGAAGTGGTTTCAGCAAAACCACGAATGAACACGAATGAACACCAATAGCGAAAAGCTGTTGCTGAAGGACGAAGTCTTTCAAGTTGTCGGCTGTGCCATCGAAGTTCTCAACATGCTGGGTCACGGTCTCGTAGAGAAGCCATACGAAAATGCGTT
>WNGA01005167.1_pt1 | contig 18932 bp, 17 predicted proteins | sample 5400061 | NCBI WGS metagenome assembly WNGA01 (sample SAMN13153366, study PRJNA577476) | soil metagenome | isolation source: 100 cm soil or saprolite under grassland replicate 2 | place: USA:California | collected 2016-06-15 | reverse complement strand
GTGCGCATGGTCGGCGACGCTGCTCTTGACCGTGGCATCCAACGGATTACCTACCGCAAGGCTGGAAAGAGCGGCCATGTGACCGTGCTGGTCGTGGCAAACACGGCATATGTGCGCGGCGAGGCTTTCGCTCTCGTCAACTACATGGCGTTCTCCCATGCCGAAGCGACGCGCTTCGCAGGCCGCTGGATCAAAGTTGCGCCCACCGCGCGCTGGTATCCGACACTCTCCGCAGCCGTCCGCCTGCGGTCGACGATTAAGGAAATAATCACGCTACCGAGACCGCGGATTGCACTCCCAGAGAGCGTGCTCAACGGCCAGCGGGTCATCGGCATCCGCAACACTTCCATGGCTTCCGGGCATCGTGTTACACGCACGCTGTATGTGCGTGCCGCAGGACTGAGGCTGCCGGTGGCAGAGGTTACGAGCGAGAGTGGAAAACGCATCAGCGTCACCTTCAGCAAGTGGAACCAACAGGTCAACGTTTCTGCCCCGACCGGCGCGACGCCCATCAGCTAGACCGACAACCGTATTCGCAGAGGCTCGTCCTCGCGGGCGACAATCGCAGCAGGCAGTGCGGCCTGCCTAGCGACCTCACTCTCGTGAGGGAGTGCAGTCAAGACGGGTAGGGCGGCGACCGATGCGAGTCACGATGACCGGCCGCCAGCTCTACGCCGCCCTCCTCGGAACGCTCGTCTTGCTCGTGCTTGCGCCAGTGCGGTCGCAAATCATGCCGCGCCCCCGGTCGTGACGCTGCTCTCGCCGGCAAATGGGGCGACGGTCAAGCTCTCCGGGCTCGCTCAGGACAGCCCGACCTTCAGCTGGCGGGTCGACTACCCGACAGCTCCAGGGCGATCCGTCTTGCTCTCGCTGCAGATCTCGACCGACCCGTTCTTCAGCGAAGGCGGCTGGAACGAGAATCGCGGCTGCGACCAGACCAACCTCAACTGCTTCACCAGCCTCAAGGCGAATGCCGACTGGTTTCGACAAGCCGACGCTTGCCTCGGTACATCCCAGCCACCGGCCTGCGCGCTCCGCCAGCCCGGCGCGCCGATTACCTTCTACTGGCGTCTCAGCGTCACCTGGGCGAGCGACCATCCATCGGCGAGCGCCACCGGCTCCTTCAGCGGGCTGCCGGTGCCCGATCGCGACGGCGACGGCTTCTCCGATCCGCGCGACAACTGCCCCACCGTCGCGAACCCAGACCAGCGCAACTCCGACGGCACCAAGCTCGGCGACGCCTGCGAGCGCGACCGAACGGCGCCTCGGGTCCGCGTTGCCGCCGCCACCCTGACCCGCGGCCGCTGGGGCCGAGTGAACTTCCACATGGGCGACTCTCGCTCCGGCGTCGTCAAGGTCGACGCCGGCCTCTACTGGGGGGCCCGCCGGCTAACAAGGCTCGCACGGACGATGACGACCGTCCGCTTCGAGACCACGTACTACTACAAGCTCCTAATCGGCAGGTTCGCACCAGCGGGTGCGTACCGCGTCTGCGTCCGCGTCACCGACCCACGGGGCAACTCGGCCCGCAGCTGCGCCTCCGTGCGCGTTCGCTAGCTGGGTCGCCCACACGTTGTGTCGGCCTCTCGACCGTTGAGCGGCGAGCAAGACGGGGCCGCCGAGCCGTCCACTGGCGAACTGGACGTAACATCCCTGCAAATTCGGACTTTTAGTGCGATCTCGAAAACCGTTAGGTCCGTCGGGCCCGTCCAGGTTTCGAATCTCTCCCTCCGCCTCTTGACCCAAGCCGGACGATCGTGCTGCTTCCGGTCCATTCAGACGGTGGCCATGCTCCATGGAGGCACGAGTTCGGCGGGCGAGTGGCGTGGCAACGGCCGACGAGACGGGCAGCCTTGGCCGACTGCGCAAGAGCCCTTCACCCACCGCAAGAAGTCTCTTGCCAGGCATGAGGCAGAAAAATGCCTGCAAATGGACCTACTTCACTGGAAGCATCGGAATACGCATTTGCAGGGATGTGTTCCAAGCGAACGCCCGCCACTGACACCGAGCCACGCACTTTTCCCCTGCAAATCAGCTAGAGCCGACGCCCGGACTCGAACCGGGGACCCCTTCATTACGAGCGATGACCGCGTGTCGCGGCAGGTCCCGCCTGGTCGCGCGAAGCCGCACGGTTCCTCGGATTCGGCGCGGCTGCGGTGGCGGCCGAAGACCCCGAACGGCAAAGATGTAGACCCAGCGTAGACCCCGAGCTCCCGCCGGTACGCCACTGCCCGGACGCGACATCCGACCGTGGCGTAGAAAGTCCCACTGGAGGTCCCGAGAGTCGCCGGCCCGAGCGAGGGGTTCCTTCAGCCCGACTTGGGCGATGCAAAAGCTCGTCTGCTACGAACACAGGCGTATGTAGGCGCAGTAGGCGGAGGACGACGACAGCGCCCCGGCTGTGCCGGGGCGCTGTCACGATCAAAACCCTCTCCCCATCCCCGCTTGTGGCGAGACCTTGCAGACACAGACCACGTTCGAGTCTGACGTCACCACGGGCTGTCGAAGGTGTGACAGATGTAGTAGTCCCAGCCGAACCGCGGGTAGAGCCAGCTGTATTGGTAGCTCGGCGGGTCGGTCGGACACGGCTGACCGTGGAAGAGGTCTCCGCGGATGAGCCTCTCCGTGCCGAGGAATGGCGCATTCTCGGAGGTCAGATCATCCGTCCCGAAGGCGAGAAACGTCGCTGCTGCTGCCTTACCGGAGACGACACCCTCCAGCTGCCCAGGAGGCGCACAGTGGACGTTGGGGTTGAAGGGGGGCGGGAGGAAGCAACTCCAGCCCGCCTGCGCGAGCTGAGCCGGGCTCACGCCCTCGGCCGGGGCGCCCGTGGCGGCGACGCTCGCCACTGCGCCCAGCAGGGCTGCGATCATCACGAGACGACGCATTTTCGAATCCACCTCCTTACCGATGTTTTGCGAACGCCGGAGGAGGAAGAGGAGACGCCTGCGCTCGCGCAGGGGGAGCGCGGTCCCAGGGGCGATCGGCGCGGTGCCGACGACAGCGGCGAGCCGGCGCTTCTGTGCTTCACGCTCGAGATCGGCCTGATGCTCCCGGCCCGACATGCGGAACGTCTCGTCCACTGCTCCTCCTCGTGGCCGCGCCTCTCGAGTGTAGGAGCGCGCCGCCCGGCGGGCATCGGGAGAACTACCCAGGTTGGCGCGCGGAGTTGCCCAGATTGGCGGGCGGAGCTACCCGTTCTCGCGGAGGACGCCGAGCCGGGCGGCCTCGGCGGTGGCCTGCGCGCGCGTGCGCACGTCCAGCTTGCGCAGGATCGCCGATACGTGGTGGTCGACCGTCTTCTCGGAGAGCACGAGCCGCTCGGCGATCTCGGAGTTGCGGAGCCCCTGCGCGACGAGCCCGAGCACCTCGAGCTCACGCGCGGTCAGCTTGGCGGGGTTCCTCTGCGTCGCCGCCCGTGGCCCGCGCGGCAGCCCGCGTGCCCCCAGCTCACGCAACCGTCGCGCCACGATCGCCGCCGCCGGTCGGGCCTCCAACCGCTGCAGCTCTTCCAACGCCCGCCGTAGCGGCTCCTCCGCGTCCGCGTCCGCGAGCGCGAGCGCTGCTTCGTACGGACAGCCAAGTTCGGTCCAACAGTCGGCGGCGCGCGCCCAGTCGCCGGCTATCTGGAGCGCGTACGGCTCGGCCGTCCCCTCCGGGACCTCCTCCTCGAGGCCGGCGCGCCAGCGCCAGACCGCGAGCTCGCCCGTAACCCACGATGCGCGCCGGCGCACGGCGAGCGTGAGCACGGCATCGGTCGCCGCGACAACGCCTGCGCGATCGCCGTCGAGCCACGCGATCTCCGCTCGCGCGGCCGCGATTGGCGCCGTACGCCAGAGAGTCCCGCTCGCGCCCACGGCGGGCGAAGCTTGGTCGATTGCTTCGCGTGCACCGGGGTCGCCGCGCCGGGCCCGGACCAGTGCGAGCACGGAGCGCGCGAGCGCCGGTGCCGGTGCCTCTGTGCGCGCCGTTCGGAGCACGCGTGCGGCGGCGTCGGCGGCCTCGGTCCAGCGGCCGCGATCGAGATCCGCCCGCGCCTGGAGCGCGACGAGGGCCTGCCGCCACGTTCCGAGATCCCGCTCGCTGCAGTAGTCGATGCCGCGCTCGAGATAGGGCTCCAGGGCGGCAAAGTTCCGGCTGCGGACGGCGGGGAACACCAGGAACACGAATGCACGCGCCGCGACTTCCTCGGACCCCGCCTGAAGCGCGGCCTGCAGACTCCGCTCCAGCTTCTCGATGCCGGCGATCTCTCCGCGCAGCGCCTGCATCGCGCCGATGTTGACGAGCGCGTGCCCGGCGATCTCGTGGTCGTCGAGCTGGCGCGCGAGCTCGATCGCGCGTCGTCCCCACTCGATCGCCTGCTCAGCATCCTCGTTATTCATCGCCAGCTGCGAGAGGTTCGCGTACGCGAGCGCGAGCTCCCGGCCCGCCGGCAGCGTCTCGAGCAAGGCGACCGAGGCGCGACCGGTCCGCGCTGCGTCCTCGTCGTTGCCGAAGTACCAGTGGAGACGCGATAGCAGCCCCAGCGACTCGGCCTCCTTCGGGATGGCGCCGGCCACGCGATGGCAGGCGATCGCCTCGTTGCACGCGCCGAACGCGTCTTCGAAGTCGCCCGTGAGGTAACACTCGTGCGCCCGTCGATCGAGCAGGGCGCCTCTCGTCGCGGGCTCGTCCGGATCGACGAACCGCAGCGCCCGCCCGTAGAGGGCGGCCGCCTCGCGGTGCGCGCCCACAGAAGCGGCACGCTCCGCGGCGGGCGGCGCATATCGCAAGACGTTATCCGCGTCGGCAGCCGCTTCCGCGTGATGTGCGAGTCGCGCAAGATCGGGAGCGCCGATGCGTCGAGCGGCGAGCGCGGAGAGCGCCTTCCGGTGCAGATCGACGCTTCGCGTGGGCCCGAGCGACTCCTCGACCGCCAGGCGTGCGAGCTCGTGCCGGAACGCGATCCCTCCCGCCTCGGCGATGAGCATCCCGGAGGCGAGGCACTCCTCAAGCCGCTCGACGGGGCCATCGGCAAGCGCCTCGAGCAGCCACAGCTCCGCCTGTGGCGGCACGACCGCGACCGCCTCGAGCAGCGCCCGCGCGTCACCGCTCAGGCGCGAGGCGCGCGCGAGCACGGCATCGCGCACCGTCTGTGGAATCTCGGCGCCGCCCGCCGCGAGCACCTCGGTGACGAAGAAGGGATTCCCCGCGGTTGCCCGGTAGAGCTCGTCAGCATCGACGCCGGCGGGGGCCGCGAGTTCGGCGACCGCCGCCGCGGAGAGTGGCTCGAGCTTCAGGCGCCGCACCGCCGCGCTCGTCGCCAGCTCGCCGAGCACGATCCGCAGCGGATGAGTCCGCTCGAGCTCGTCGTCCCGGTAGCTCGCGAGCAGGAGCGCAGGCACGCTTTCGACCCGGCGGCCGAGCAGGCGCAGTACGTCGAGACTCGCCTCGTCGGCCCAGTGCGCGTCCTCGATCACGAGCACCGTCGGAGCGAGCCGGGCGAGCTCGCGCAGCAGCGCCGCCGCCACCTCGTGCGGCTTCGCCTCGCTCTGCACGAGCTCGCCCAGCTCGCCGCCCGTCAGCTGCGCGACATCGAGCAGCGGCCCGAGCGGCCGCGGCGTCAGCAGCGGATCGCACGCTCCCCAAAGGACGCGCGCCCGAGGCGGCGTCTCGGCTCGGAAGCGCCGCAGGAGCGCGGTCTTCCCGACACCCGCCTCGCCCCCGACGAGCAGCAGCTTGCCGCCCGCGTCCGCGCCGACCTCGCCAAGCGCATCGGCGAGCGTTGCGAGCGCCTGCGAGCGCTCGAGGAGTTCGCCAGTGCGTGAAGTTGTGGTACGCGCCGTCGCCATCGCGGACACCAGTCATAGTGCACGGGGCCGCGGCGCGACTTCAAGCGCCGCACGCCGCCGCGCCGCGAGGCATCGCGTGCGAATGGTAAGGACTGCCATGAAGGAGGGGGCCTCCTCCGGTAACAGGCTCCGGCTTGTCGAGTGGAGCTATCGAGAGGAGGCCCCGAGTTCAATGTTCTACGCCGGTTTGGATCTCAGCCGCAAGCGTCTCGACTTCCATCTGCTCGACGCTGAGGGTGCGACGGTCGAGGTCGGTGCGGCGCTACCGGACACCGACGGTCTGCGTGGCCTGAGCGAGCGAGTTGGTCGCCATGGCGCGCCGGTCCGCGCGACGATCGAGTCGATGAGCGGCGCACGTTTCGTGCACGACCAGCTCGAGCGCGCGGGTTGGCAGGTCGAGATCGCCGATGCACAGAAGGTCAAGGGGCTGGCGCCACTGGCCTGCAAGACCGACCGAATCGACGCCTGGGTGCTCGCCGAGTTATCGCGTCGTGAGCTGGTGCCGGCGATCTGGCTGCCCGACCGGCACGTACGCGCAGAGCGAGAACGGGCCCGCTGGCGTCTGCACCTCGTCCGCCACCGCTCGAGCCTGAAGCAGCGCGTCCACGCCGTGCTGCTCGCACACGGCAAGCCCTGGCCGGTCTCCGACCTGTTCGGCGTCCGTGGCCGCCAGCTACTCGCCCGGTTGGGACTGCCGGAGCCGTGGAAGGCACCGTCGAGGCGAGCCTGCGCCTGATCGACGAGCTCGACCGGGAGATCGACGCCTGCGAGGCGGAACTGGGCTCACGGTGTCGTGACCCCTATCGGGTGTCCAGTGACTTTCGTGCCGACTGTCCAACTTCTTAGCTTCTAAAGCCGCAGTACTCGCACGAACGCTTGGTCGTTGGGGATCGGCCGGCGCACTCGAGCATCCGCCGCCAGGCCCGACATCGTGCGGGCTCCGGCTCCCTGGTACCAGCTCGCCGCCGACGGCGGCTTTGCCGGCGTCGGCTCACGCAGGCACGTCGATAGAAGGAGAAAACGATCGGAGTCGTCATGCCTCCGCGGAGCGCAGGCGGACTTCGATCGATGATGGGCCGAACGGAGCATTGTGCGAACCGCTCGCTGCTCGACGTGGTCGCGAAGTCGATCGCGATCTAACTGCAGCCTGAGGCAACCGCGAGCGCCCGGCAGACGTCGCTCATCCGCTCGACGGACAGGCGCGTGATCCGGCTACGGAACAGCTCCTTCGGGACAAGCGTGAGATTGTCGAGCGAAAGCGCGCACTCCTCTGGCATTCCGTCGCCCCTGTCGAGCACGACCTCGGTCGGGATTTGCCGCACCGTTCGCGTCGCCGGCACCGCGAGTAGCGCGCTGAGTACCGGAATCGCCGCTTGGCGCTTGAGGACGAGGAAGGGGCGCCGACCCGCGTCGGGATGCTCGACCCACCAGATCTCGCTTCGCGCTACCAGGGTTCAGCCCTGATCGCCGCGATCGCTCCCCGAAAGGCCCACGGGTCGCGCTCGGATGCCGGCACGCGCTCGTAGCCCTCGACGATCGCGGCATCAATTGCAGCAGCATCACCGGTACCGAGAAGCAAGTCGATCGCCTCTCTCACGAGATCGGATCGCGAGCGGCCGGACGCGGCGGCGCGTTCGTCGAGCGCGGCGAGGCGTGCGTCGTCAAGCTGAATGAGCGTCTGGCGCCGAGGCATTGCCATATTGTGCCATATTGCCGTCCTGCGAGAGAAGGCGAGGCGGTTCGCACAACGCCCGGAACGCCATCTGAAACAAGAATCCGCCGCAGAGGCGGGATTCGAAGGTGGGCCTAACCGAGTATTGCGCGAACTGCGAAGTCCTCGTGACGAGATCGCCGCTCCGGCTCGACTGAACGCGGACACGCTCGTCGCCGATGGCTGGCGACTGGTCGCGCAGTACGAGGGTGCGACCAAGGCGGGTCGATGGCGCCTCCGCAGCGAGCGTTCGCGTACGCATCCATTCCCGAGTGATCGTGGCAGCGGCGGCGGCCTGGCAGAATCAGGATCGTGAACCAAAGTGACATTCGGTACACCCGGAGCGGCGACGTCGCTATCGCCTACCAGGTGATCGGGGGGGAGACGCCGGACCTGGTCTTCGTCACCGGGTTCGTGTCGAACCTCGCCTACGCCTGGGAGCACCCGGTCGTCGTGCGCTTCTACGACCGGATCTCGTCGTTCTCGCGCATGATCCGCTTCGACCGCCGCGGGACGGGCCTGTCCGACCGCCCGCGCGACGTGCCCACGCTCGAAACGCGCATGGACGACCTCCGCGTGGTGATGGACGCCGCAGGCAGCGAGCGCGCGGCCGTGCTGGCGACCTTCGAGGCCTCTGCGATGGCGATTCTCTTCGCCGCGACGTATCCGGAGCGCGTGGGTGCGCTCGTACTCTTCAATCCTTACGCGAAAGCCGTCTCGAGCGCCGATTACCCGTGGGGGAAGACGCGCGAGCAATGGCGCCAGGACCTCGCCGATATCGAGCGCGGCTGGGGTAGCGCCGAGTACTTCGACACCGTCCTCGAGCGGAGTTACCGGCCCCTTGCGCAGGACGAGTCGTGGCGGCGCTGGTTCGTCAACATGATGCGGTACGGCGCGAGCCCGGGTGCGGCGCTGACTGTGCACCGCATGGCGATGGAGATCGACGTGCGCGACATCCTCCCCGCCGTGCGCGTGGCGACGCTGATCCTGCACGGCCCGGGCAATGCAGGCCACGCGACGTACATGGCCGAGCGGATTCCCGGCACGAAGCGCATCGAGCTTGCCGGCGGCGACTCCTCGATCTGGCTCGTCGAGGAGGTGCCTGAATGGACCGGCCGCTTCGTCCGTGAGTGCTGGGGCGACGAGGAACCCGAGACGGTGCTGACGACGGTGCTCTTCACCGACATCGTCGGCTCGACTGCACGGGCCGCGAGCGAGGGCGACCACGCGTGGGCGCAAGCGCTCGGCGAGCACCACGCCGTGGTGCGCAGCCTGCTCGACCGCTTCAGGGGACGGGAGCTCGACACTGCCGGGGACGGCTTCTTCGCGACCTTCGACGGACCGGTGCGCGCAATCCGCTGCGCAGACGCCGTCGCCCGCGCCCTGCACGAGCGCGGGATCGACATTCGCGCGGGCATCCACACCGGCGAGTGCGAGGTCGTTGGCGACAAGGTGGCCGGGCTCGCAGTCAACATCGGTGCGCGGGTCGCTTCGAAGGCCACTGCCGGTGAGGTCCTCGTCTCGCAGACGGTCAAGGACCTGGTCGCCGGCTCTGGCCTCCCGTTCCGGGAGCGCGGCGCCGAGACGCTGAAGGGGGTGCCCGGCGAATGGCGCCTCTACGCGCTCGCGGGCAACGGAAAGGAAGCTCCGGCCTAAGGCTGCACGGCATGTGGCAACTCGTCAGTCCCGCCGGTTTGCGCAACACCTCCTAAGATGGAGCGTACCGGGATCGAACCGGTGACCTCCGGCTTGCAAAGCCGGCGCTCTCCCAACTGAGCTAACGCCCCAGGTGCGCGAAGTGTAGAGGGGAGCCGGCGGCCGCGCGCCCCCGGCGCGGGGGACGGAGTACCTAACGCGCCTTCCGCTCTGCCTCGCGAACCTGCTTCTCGGCTTTCTCCACGGCCGTCCGAGCCTCAGCCGCGGCAGCCTCCCTCTTTTGCACCCGCTCCTCGGCCTGAGCCAGCTCGCGGCGGGCCTTGCCGGCGTCCTGCTCGGCTGCGCGGAGATCCTTCTCGGCCGCCTTCGCCGTCGCCCGTGCCTCGCGAAGCTGGTGCCGTGCTTGCTCGAGCCGCTTGCGAGCCTGTTGCTCTTCGCGTTCCTGCGCCGCCTGGGCGCGCTTCCGATCCGGCCGTCGCTGCTTGGGCCGCTGTCGTTTTGTCGGCACCCCCTCCGTGAGCGGCGCGAGCAGCTCGAACCCAGTGGCCTCGAGATCGCCCGTCAGCCGGCCTCGTGCAAGCAACTCGCGGCCCTCACTCGAGACGGCGGCTGCCTGGAGTGTCTCCATGATCCGGTTGAGAGCGGTCTCGCTCCCGCGGTCCGCCTCGGCGAGGATGCGCCCCGACGCCTTCCGAAGGCCGGCCAGCGCCTCGCGCTGGGTCCGCCTGGCCTCGTCGAGGCTCTTCCGGTCTCCACCGGCAAGGAGGCCATGCTGTGCTTCACGCAGCCGATGGCCTGCGTCGAGGAGGAGGTCGATCTCTCGGCGCTCCTGCCGAGCGAGCTGATTGATGGTCCACGCCGGGATAGTCGGCTTTCGCAGACGCTTGACCTGCTCCGCTTCCTCGCGCTCGCCGGCGTTGCGCAGCTCGCGAGCGAGCCGGTCGCGCTCGGCGACGAACGCGCCGGGCTCGAGCGCGTAGAGGCGGTCGAGCTCGTTCTCGAGGCTGTCTACTCGTACCTCCCGCCTAGCGGATCCGGTCGTATTGTTGCTGCCGCCCGATGAGGGGGAAAGCCGGCGACCGAGCGCCGCCGGCTCGGAGAGAGAGAGGGTGTTAGGCCGCTCGGGCCAGCCGCTCTTCGTGGCGGGCCCGCTTGATGATCTCGTCGCGGTCGCCGAAGCGTGCGCGGGCCTTGAGCGCGCGGTGCTCGTCCCAGAGCGCAGCCAGGCGCTCCTCGAGCTCGTGCAGCTCGGCGGCGAGCGCGGCGTCGTGTCCTTCCGAAAGCAGGTGCCAGAGCTCGGCGCGCCGCTCGGTGGCGGCGTCGATCTCGGCGCGGATCTGATCGATAGTTGTCATGACTTCTAAAACGAACTCTCCCTTCCGGCCATTCCTAATCCCTCGGTCCGAACAGGTAGAGCAGAACGACCAGAAGCCCGACGGCTCCTGCCGCCACGGCGACCCCGGTCAGGAGCCCGGAGCTCACTCGTAGCCGAGCTCGGCGAGCCGCTCCTCGTCAAGCCCGAAGTAGTGCGCGAGCTCGTGCAGGACGGTGATCCGGATCTCGTGCTCGAGCTCGTCGGGGTCGGGAAAGCTCTCCTCCAGCGGCAGGCGGTAGATCGTCACCTTCGCCGGGAGGTACTCGTCCTCCTCGAAGAGCCCGAACAGGTCCGGCTCCTCCGGGTTCTCGTCCTCGACCACGACCGCGACGTTCCGGAGACCGATCGCCAGGTCGGCGGGCAGGCCGTCGAGCGCCCTGCGGACGTGCTCCTCGAAGCTCACCACGCGGGTCGTAAGGGCCGCCGCACCGCCACGAGCTTCACCGTCAGCAGCCCGAAGAGGAAGCCGCCGATGTGCGCGAAGAACGCGACGCCGCCGCCCGCCTGCGGCTGGAAGATCGAGAAGCCGCCTTCCCAGAGCTGGAAGAGGAACCAGAGGCCCAGGAAGAGTACGGCGGGGATCTCGCGGAGGAAGACGAAGAAGAAGATGAAGACGGTCAGCACGCTCGCCTCCGGCAGGAGCAAGAAGTAGGCGCCGAGCACGCCGGCGATCGCCCCGGAGGCGCCGACGTTCGGGATGCTCGCGCCGGACGGGTCCGTGAACGCGAGCGTGACGAACGTCTGCGCCGCCGCCGCCGCGAGCCCGGCCGCCACGTACCAGAGCAGGAACCGGACGTGCCCCAGCGCGTCCTCGACGTTGTTGCCGAAGATCCAGAGGAAGAGCATGTTCCCGCCGATGTGCACCCAGCCGCCGTGCATGAACATCGACGTGAAGGCGCCCTCGTACCAGGGCACGTAGTGCACGGCCGCCGCCGGCAAGACGCACGGCCCCTCGAGCGAGCACGGGTAGTAGCCGTAGCGGAAGACGTCGTGCTCGACCGACGTCCCGGTGAACTCCCAGATCCAGACGAGCACGTTCGCCGCGATCAGCCCGACCGTCACGATCGGGAAGCTGCGCGTGGGGACGTTGTCCTTGAGCGGCAGCACGCAGCCGCGAGGCTACGCGATCACTAGGGCCATCAGGGCCTTCTGCGCGTGCAGGCGGTTCTCGGCCTGGTCCCAGACGGCCGAGTGCGGGCCGTAGAGCACCTGCTCGGTGATCTCCTCGCCGTAGTGGGCGGGCAGGCAGTGCAGGACGATCGCGTCCCTGCCGGCCAGCCGGACGAGCCCCTCGTCGATTCCGTATCCGGAGAGGTCGCCGAGCCGCCGCTCCCGCTCCTCCTCCTGGCCCATGCTCGTCCAGACGTCGGTGTAGAGGACGTCCGCCCCCTCCGCCGCCTCGCGCGGGTCGCGGACGAGCTCGACGCTGCCGCCGGCCTCGCGCGCGATCCCGACCGCCCGCGGGTCGGGCTCGTAGCCCTCGGGGGTGGCCGCGACGAACTCCAGGCCGAGCTTCGCGGCCGCGACCATCAGCGAGGCACAGACGTTGTTGCCGTCGCCGAGGTAGACGAGCCGCACGCCCTCGAGCCGGCCGAGCCGCTCGCGGATCGTCATCACGTCCGCCAGCGCCTGGCACGGGTGCGCGCTATCGGTGAGGCCGTTGATCACGGGGATCGATGCGTGCCGGGCGAGCTCCTCGACGTCGGCCTGCGCGAAGGTCCGGATCATCAGTGCGTCGAGGTAGCGGGAGAGGACGGTCGCCGTGTCCTTCAGCGTCTCGCCGCGGCCGAGCTGGAGGTCGGAGGCGGCGAGGTAGAGGCCGGTGCCGCCGAGCTGGGCGATCCCGACCTCGAACGAGACGCGCGTCCGCGTCGAGGGCTTCTGGAAGATCATCCCGAGCGTGCGGCCGGGCAGGAGCCGGTGCTCCTCGCGCCGGCGCTGCCGCTCCTTGAGATCGTCCGCGAGGTCGAGCACGCTCAGCAGCTCCTCGCCGCTCCAGTCGGCGACGCGGGTGAAATGCCGTCCCTTCAGGCTTTCGCCTACGACCGCCATGCGTTTAGCGATGCTACTTCCTGGCACTCCACGCGCACGAAAGGAGGGTCCACCACATGGCCACGTTGGTTCGCTGGGAGCCGTTTCGCGAGCTCGCAACGCTCCAGAACGAGATGAGCCGGCTGATGAGCAGCTTCGCCGGCGGAGGCGGCAACGGCGACTCGATCAGGGGCTGGGTGCCCGCCCTCGACGTCTGGGAGACCGACGGCGAGATCGTCTACGCCTTCGACCTCCCAGGGATCCCGGAGGACAAGATCTCGGTCGAGTTCGAGGACGGTGCGCTCATCGTCTCCGCGGAGCGTGAGCGCTCGCAGGAGCTCTCCGAGGAGAAGCTCTACTGCTTCGAGCGGCGCTTCGGCACCTTCAGCCGGACAATCGGCCTGCCGCAGGGCGTGACCGAAGATCAGATCAAGGCCGACTACCACGACGGCGTGCTCGAGGTGCACGTGACGAAGCCCGAGCAACCGAAGCCGCGCCGGATCCAGATCGGCGGCAGCGAGCAGAAGACGATCGAGGGCAAGGCCACGAAGGCCAAGTCCTAGCCCGGCTCCCTCCCCTCATCCGAGCGAAGGCGGCCGGCGCGGCCGCCTTCGTCGTTCCGGGCGAGCACGGCCGAGTCCCGGTCCGTCTCGACGAAGCCCCTGGCGACACCTGCCAGCACGAAGAAGATCGCCAGTGCGGCGAGGCTCGCTCCGGTGAACGCGAACCCCGCATTCGCAAGAAGGAAGAGGAGCGCCCCGGCGCCGAACACGCCCCCCGCCGGTCGACCGCGTGGCCGCCGGGCACGCTCGCCGTCGAGGCGCGTCTCGGGCCGGGCCCCGCAGCCCCCGGGCGACCCACGCTCCGCTCCGGAGGACGCCGACCTGCCAGGCCGCCCCGGCGGCGCCGATGAGCGCCGAGAGCACCGCCGTCGCGGTGTAGCCGCCGATCGCCGTCGCGCGGCGGCTGCCGGGGTCGTCGGCGAGCGCGCCTCCGGCGAGCCGCGCGGCCCCGCCGAGCCCGTCCGCGATGCCCTCGATCAGCCCGAGCGCCACGGCCGGCGCGCCGAGCGTCGAGGTGAGGAAGCTCGGCAGAAGCGCGGTCGGAATCTCGTAGCCGAGGTCGCCGCGCAGGCTCGCCCCGCCGATTCCGACGACGCCGCGGTTGAGCCAGCGCTCCTCGGAAGCGACCTCGCTCGTGCTCATCCCCGGCGAATTCTGGTGCCTGCACGGCCTTCCAGCGCCTCGCCGAGGGCCGCGGCGGATGTGATCAGCGCCTCGTGCCCGGTCGCCCTGACGTAGTCGACGCTCGCCTCGACCTTCGGCCTGATCGACCCGGCGGCGAGCTCCGGGAGCAGAGCCTCGGCTTCGTCCACGCCGAGCGCGCGCAGCTCCTCCGGCCTGTCGGTGCCGAAGTGGCGGACGACGGCGGGCACATCGGTGAGGATCACGAGCCGGTCGGCGGAGAGCTCGCGGGCCAGCAGCGCGGAGGCGCGGTCCTTGTCGATCACGGCGTCGATCCCCGCGAGGCGGGCGCCCCGGCGGGCGACCGGGATCCCGCCGCCGCCGCAGGCGATCGCGATCACGCCGGAGCCGAGGAGCGCGCGCAGCGCCGTGAGCTCGATCACTTCGAGCGGCGCGGGGGAGGGAACGACCCGGCGCCAGCCGCGCCCCGCGTCGTGGACGACGTTCCAGCCGCGGTCGCGCTCGAGCTCGCGGGCGCGCGCCTCCTCGTAGAACGGCCCGACCGGCTTGGTCGGCTCGTCGAACGCCGGATCGTCCTCGGCGACGCGCACGTGGGTGAGGAGGCACGCCACGGGACGTCCGGCGACCGGCTCGAGCTCGCTCTCGATCAGCGCGCCGATCTCGGCCTGCGTCTGGGCGACGGCGAGGTAGAGCGGCAGCGGCGGCGCCTCGTCGGCGGCGCGCTCGTGGCGTAGCAGCTCGTTCCCGACCTGCGGCCCGTTGCCGTGCGTGATCACGAGCGCCGTCTCGGCGAGGAGCGGCCGCAGGGCGGCGCAGGCCTCGTGCAAGTTCGCGCGCTGCTCGGCTGCGGTGCCGCGCTGACCCGGCCGCATGAGCGCGTTGCCGCCGAGCGCGACGACTGCGGTCACACGAGCGCCTCGCGTTTGTGGCGCCCCGCTGGCGGTGCGGGGCCGGAGGGGACAGTGTGAGCTAACACGGCCCCGGAGAGCACCGTGCCGTCAGCGGGGCGAGGCGGGCCCGGAGGCCGGCTCCGCCGGCCAGGAGGGGTCGCCGGCCAGGGACGCGAGGTCGCCTATGAGGCCGTGCTCGGTAAGAACGTCGGCCAGCGTCGGCTCGCCGACCTCCTGGAGCCGGTAGGTGATCCGCAGCGCAGGGACCTCGAGTTCGATCAGCCGGCGCAGGTCGATCGGCGTCCCGATCAGGACGAGGTCGGCCTTACAGCATTCGATCGTCTCGCGCAGCTCGTCCATCTGCTTGCGCCCGTAGCCCATCGCCGGCAGGAGCGCGCCGACGTGCGGATACCGGTCGAAGGTCTCGGCGATCGAGCCGACGGCGCAGGGGCGTGGATCGATCAGCTCGGCGGCGCCGTTTGCCTTCGCAGCGAGCACCGCGGCGCCGTAAGCCATCTCGCCGTGCGTGAGGGTGGGCCCGTCCTCGATCGCGAGCACGCGCTTGCCGGCGATCTCGGCGGCGTCGCCATCGACCACGAATGGCGAGGCGGCGAGGACGATCCGCGCCGAGGGGTTGTTCTCCCGGATCGACTCGAGCACGGCGTCGACGCCCTCCGGCGGCGCGCTGTCGACCTTGTTCACGACGCAGACGTCCGCCATCCGCAAGTTCGTCTCGCCCGGGTGATAGCGGAGCTCGTGTCCGGGCCGGTGTGGGTCGACTACGACGACGTGGACGTTCGGCTTGACGAACGGAGTGTCGTTGTTCCCGCCGTCCCAGAGGATCACGTCCGCCTCCTGCTCGGCCCGGTCGAGGATCGCGGCGTAGTCGATCCCGGCAAAGACGAGGTTGCCCTCGGCAAGGTGGGGCTCGTACTCCTCCCGCTCCTCGATCGTCGCGTCGGCGGCGTCGAGATCCGCGTAACGCTCGAACCGCTGCACGGCCTGGGCGGTCAGGTCGCCGTAGGGCATCGGATGGCGAAGGACCGCGACCCGTTTGCCCGAGTCGCGCAGGAGCGCGGCGATGTGCCGCGTCGTCTGGCTCTTGCCGGAGCCGGTGCGGACGGCGCAGACGGCGATCGCCGGCTTCGACGAGGTGAGCATCGTCTCGCGTGGGGAGATCAGTCGGTACGAGGCGCCGGCGGCGAGAACGCGCGAGGCGACGTGCATGACGTGCTCGTGGGTGACGTCGGAGTAGGCGAAGACGACCTCGTCCACCTCGTGGGTGCGGACGAGCTCTTCCAGCTCGTCCTCGTGCCGGATCGGGATGCCGTTGGGATAGAGCTCGCCCGCCAGCTCGGCCGGGTACACGCGGCCGTCGATGTTCGGAATCTGCGTCGCCGTGAAGGCAACCACGTCGTACTCCTCGCGGCCACGGTAGACGAGGTTGAAGTTGTGAAAGTCGCGGCCGGCCGCGCCCGCGATCAACACCCGCGTCCTGGTCATGTATAGAGCTTATGCACGTACCCAGGACGGCGCGCGCGGCGAACGGCCACCCAAGTAACAGACTGTTACTTGGTATCCCGGAACGCCTGAATCAAGCGGTAACGCTGGGCCGGGTCGCTAGCAACAGTCTGTTACCAACTGCTTCTGAGTTGCCGCGGCGGGCATGGTGTCGCTTCGGCGAGGTCAGTCGAGAGATTCGCGTACCCGGTCGGCGACCGCTTCCATCTCGATCTCGGAGCCGGAGACCTCGCGCAGGAGCTCGTCGGCGGTCGGGCGCTGGCCCTCCGCCCACAGCTCGCGCAGGAGCGATCCCGCCTCGCGCGATGCGAACCAGTTCGTCCCGAAGCGCTCGCGCAGGTGGTCTCGCAGCTGCGCCTCGAACGCCCACGAGCGCAGGTAGGAGTAGACGTAGAAGCCGGCGTCGATGTCGGCGAGGTAGTTCGCCGGGCTGGGTTCGATCTTGGTCGCGCTCCCGAGCAGCTCGACGTATCGACGCGGCATCGCGGCGGGGTCGCCTCCGCTGTGGAACTCGAGCTCGTAGAGCAGCTTCGCGGCGTAGCGGCGAACGAAGAAGAGCAGCCACATCATCCCCTCGGCCGCGTACTCGTGCGGGCGCGGGAAGTCGAGCCGGCGCGAGAGCCAGGCCGGCTCGTCGGTCAGGTGCTGAAAGAGCATCGCCCAGCCCTCGGTCACGGCCGTGTCGCCGAGCCGCTTCTCCTCCATCGCCAGCTCGCGTGAGGTGTTCGCGTAGTGCTCCGCGTGCCCGGCCTCGTGGAAGAAGGCGCGCCAGTCGTCGGCGCCGCCGATCGGCTGGATCACGAGCATCACCTTGTCGGGGATCTCGATCGCAGAGCAGAACGCGCGCGGCGACTTCTGCGGACGCTGCTCGATGTCGAGATGGACGTTCTCCTGGCTCTCGAGGTCGATCCCGAGGTCGGCGAGGGTCGCCTTCAGGGCGGGCACCATCTTGTCGCCCGGGAAGCCCTCGTCCCATTGCGGCGAGCGGATCAAGCGCTGGAGGTCCCAGCGCTCCGCCTCGTCCAGTCCGATTCCGAGCAGCTCGCGCATCGCGCGATCGACCGCCTGCTCGTAGAGCTGCTCGGTCGAGTCGAGGAACGCGCGGCACTGGTCGGCCAGCTCGCGCAGCCGGAAGCCGAAGCGCTCGTGGAGCTCGACGTAGTCCGCGACCCCGAGCAGCGGCAGGGCTTCGCGCACGACGTCGACGCCGTCGCGATAGACCGGGTTCAGATGCTCCTCGGTCGCCTCCCACATGACGCGGTCGAGCCGCTCCCGCCGTCCGCGATCGCGCTCGTTCGCCATCGTCGGCCGCAGCATCCGGAACGGGATCGTCTCGCCGTCGACCGTCACCTCCAGCTCCGCCTCGAGGGCGGCCAGCCGCTCGGAGTGCTCGCGCGTCAGCTTCCCCAGGTAGCCCTCGCAGGCGAAGTGCCACAGCTCGCGGATCCGGCGGTCGCCGTCCACGGAGGCGCCGAGCCACTGCGCCCGCTCGAGGCCGGTCAGCTCGGCGTGCCGCTCGTAGATCGGCTCGAGCTCGAACCGGTCCTTCAGCCCCGCGAAGTGGAGGTAGTACTCCTCGTCGAGCTCGGCGATGAAGCGGTCCGCCTCCGCCCGGTACGCGTCGAGCTCGGGCGATGTCGGCGGCTCGCTCGGCACAGGCCGTAGGATACCCCGGTGCGAGAGATCAGTCTTCGGACGGAGCGGCGCACGCAGCTGCTCGATATCACGCCGCAGGTCGAGGGAGCGCTAAACGGGGTCGATGGAGCAGCGGCCGCGCTCGTGTATGTGCCGCACACCACGGCGGGCGTGACGATCAACGAGGACCTCGATCCGGCGCTCGCCCAGGACATCGAGGCGGCGATGGAGAAGATCGTCGAAGACGGCTGGGGCTGGCGCCACGACGACGCCGACGGGCCGAACGCGCCCTCGCACATGCGCGCCTCGCTGATGAGCCCCGAGGTGCTCGTCCCGCTCGACGACGGCAAGCTCGCGCTCGGCCGCTACCAGGGCATCTTCTTCTGCGAGTTCGACGGCCCTCGCGAGCGCAAGGTTTACGTGACCGCGCTCCGCTGAACCGCTCCTGAACCGCTGCTTTAACTGAACTCAACAGTTACGTCGTAGGGTTGGCGCGTGCGACGGCGAAGGAGCTCCGCGTGCGACGACGGCTGCTGATCGTGCTCGCGCTCGTCGGCGTCGCCCTTTCGGGGACCCTCCCGCTCCTCGTAGACGAGAGCCGTCCGCGGGCTCAGGCCGCCTCTCTCGCGGGGATCCACAAGATCCGCCACGTCGTGGTGGTGATGCAGGAAAACCGCTCCTTCGACTCCTATTTCGGCACGTATCCCGGTGCCGACGGGCTGCCGCGCGTGAACGGACGCTTCACGGTTTGCGTGCCCGATCCGGTGAGGCATGTCTGCGTGCGGCCCTACCACAGCGCTCTTGCCCGGAACATGGGCGCGCCCCACGAGCACTTCGACGCCGTCCGGGACGTCGCCCATGGCCGGATGAACGGCTTCATCAGGGAGGCCCGGCGCGGTCTCTCGCTCGGGTGCAGGACGCAGCCGGACGCCCCCGGTTGCTCGTTCGGCGCCGCCCATCCCGACGTGATGGGCTACCACGACCGGCGGGAGATCCCGAACTACTGGGCCTACGCGGACAACTTCGTGCTTCAGGACCACATGTTCCAGCCGGACACCTCCTGGAGCCTGCCCGCGC
>WNGA01005166.1_pt1 | contig 18932 bp, 19 predicted proteins | sample 5400061 | NCBI WGS metagenome assembly WNGA01 (sample SAMN13153366, study PRJNA577476) | soil metagenome | isolation source: 100 cm soil or saprolite under grassland replicate 2 | place: USA:California | collected 2016-06-15 | reverse complement strand
TGAAGGCCTGGTTCGTCCCGAACGCGTAGAGGGCGAGGAAGCCTGCCGTCAGAACGAGCACGACGGCGAACATCCGGCGCCGCAGGCTCTCTCGCAGGCCGTAGCCGGCGATCGTCAGGAGCTCGCTCACGAGGCCCCGTCCCCGACGACCTCGAGGTAGGTCTCCTCGAGCGTGCTCGTCAGCACGCGGACGCCATAGATCGACTCGCCCGCGGCGACGAGCTCCGCGACGAGCCGCGGCGCGTCCTCCCGGCGCGCATCCGGAAATACGCGCAGCCCGCCGCCGGTATCGATCTCGACGCCGCCGGGCCTGGCCAGCTCAGCGGGCGCGCCATGCGCCGCCAGACGCCCCTTCGAGATGATCGCCACTCGATCGCAGACGAGCTCGACCTCGCTCAGCAGGTGCGAGTTGAGCAAGACGGCGATGCCGCGCCCGCGCAGCTCCTCGAGCAGCCGGCGCACCGTCCTTCGCCCCGCCGGGTCGAGCGCGCTCGTGGGCTCGTCGAGCAAGAGCAACCGCGGAGAGCCGACGAGCGCCTGCGCGATGCCGAGGCGCTGCTGCATCCCCTTGGACATCGCCGCGATCCGCGTGCGCCGCGCATCCCCGAGCCCGACGAGGTCGAGCAGCTCGGCCCGCTCGGCTGAGCCCCCACTCGACCCGGCCAGACGCTGGTGAAGCTCGAGCAGCTCGTCCGCGTCGACCCAGCCCGGAAACCGGAAGAGCTCCGCGAGGTACCCGAGCGCACGCCGCGCCTCGAGCGAGCCTGCGGCTGCCCCGCAGACGGTCGCCGAGCCGCCGGTCGCACGCACGAGCCCGCACGCGATCTTCACGAGCGTCGACTTCCCGGCCCCATTCGGGCCGAGGAGGCCGATGAGCTCGCCGTCTCCGACCTCGAGGTCGACGTCCGCCAGCGCGACCGTCGAGCCGTAATGCTTCGTCAGCCCGTGAACCTCGAGCGCGGCCGGCACCGTCCGACTCTAGATGTTTGACGGGAGAAGCGCGCGGAGTTGGGGGCGTCCCAGACCAAGCCGGAGCGCTCGAGCGCTCCGGGAACCGGGCAGTGTGATCGTTCGTCGCGCGTAGCAGCGCTACGTGCGACGGGCGAGCGCGCTGGTCCGGCGCAGCGTCTGGGACGTCATCCAGCCCGCGCGATTCTCCGGTCAAGCATCTGGCTTGACCCCGTCCGCCGCGCGCCCCAGGATTGACCAACATGGGGGGTCGGCCGCATCGACTCGTCGCCTGGTGGAAGCGGCGGCGCCGATGGCACAAGCTCGCGATCGCGCTCGGCGTCGTGGGCGCAATCGTGCTCGTCGTCGTCCTGACGACCCAGGTCTTCTTCGAGCCCGAGCCGCCGACGCGGGTGGCCCCGAACCAGACGGAACCCGACGAGGCGACGCGGATGGAGCTTGGCAAGCGCTTCGCCCCGATCCTGAGGCTCGACTCGCGCGAGCTCTTCGTGCCTGTCGAGCGCTCGGTCTACCTGAGCGCCACAGCCCTCGAGAAGCGTGACCACGGGAAGCTGACCATTCTGGACGAGAATCCCGAGGTCGACGAGCTGCCGACGTCGGCCGAGGGCTGCACCGCCAAGGTGCGCTGCGCAATCTTCCTCGACGTCGAGGGCGCCGAGCCGCTCCGCTCGAAGCCCCCCGCCTACGACAAGATCGAAGAGCGTGCCCTGGCGGGCGGCAAACGCCGGACGGTTCACGTCCACGTGACGCAGTACGACGACTCCGGCGAGTATGCGATCCAGTACTGGTTCCTCTACTTCTACAACCACCGCCTGAACCAGCACGAGTCGGACTGGGAGCAGATCACGCTCCGGCTCGACTCCGAGAAGAACCCGGTCGAGGCGTTCTATTCGTCCCACGAGGCCGGCACGAGGAAGCTGTGGTCGAAGCTCGAGCACGTCGGCGACCACCCGGTGGTGTACGTCTCGCAGGGCACCCACGCGAACTACTTCACGGGCGGAACCCACTCGGTGACGATCGCGTGCAGGCCCGTTCTGAAGGCCGCGCGCGTGTGCGTGAGCAAGCGGACGATCCGCGACCGCACGAACGGCCGGCAGGTGCTGCGCGAGACCGACTACGACCTGGCGGAGCTGACCGGCCCGATCTTCGTCGGGGGCTACGGCTCCGGCAACTTCATCGGCGGCAAGCGGATCAAGGGCAACGTCAGCGACCCGCGGACGCGGCCGGCCTGGAGCGATCCGCTCGAGCGGCTACGGGCCGCGACCAGGCTCGCCAGGGTCGCCTAGCGCGCTTGCTCGAGGATCCGATCGGCGAAGCGGTCGGCGAGCGCCGCAATCGTGAAGGACGGGTTCGGGCCGACCGGTCCCGGTAGCACCGAACCGTCCGCGATCCAGAGACCCGGGTGCCCGAAGACCTGGCCGTAGGGATCGACGACGCCCCGCTCCGGCGTCGAGCCCATCGGGCAGCCGCCGACCGGGTGAACGGTGACGTTCCGCTTGAAGTACCAGAGCGGCTGCGTCTCGAACTTCGCGTCCAGCGCGTCCGCGAGAGCCCGCATCGACCGCCTGACCGAGGCGTAATAGGCGCGTGAGGTTTTGATCGTCCAGTCGTTCTGGAGCCATTTGCCGTTCTTGTCGAGGTAGAGCCTCCCGTCAGGGACGTCGCGGCCCATCCCGAGCAGAGGCAGAGTGCACGACGACGTCCTCGCGTCGCCGACGAGGTTCGAGAGCTCCGCGCTGAGGTTGCTCGCGGGATCGTCGAGCACGAGCTGCCGGAATCGGCGCCACGCGAAGCGAGAGGCGCGTCGGATCACGCCCTTGGCGTCGGTGGTCTCGAGCAGCCAGTTCGCGAAGTTCGGATAGCCGCCGTCCTCGACGTAGTAGCCGCGTCCCTGCTCGCCGTCGTAGCGGGTCGCCGAGGTGATCACGGGGCCGCACGCCGGGTCGAGCGTGCGCCCGGCTCGCTTGAGGAACCCGAGCAAGTCGCCGTTGCCGCACCAGCTTTTTCCGAGCGCAGGGCTGAGGTTCCCGAGCGTGTCGCGGTTGCGCAGCAACAGGTACGTCGTCCCGAACGAGCCGGCCGAGAGAACGACTCGCGCCGCGGTCACGGTCCGCCGCGTCTCGACGCCCTCGGCGTGATCGACGTACTCGATCGTGTACCCCCCGCCTGGAAGCGGCGCGAGCTTCTTCGCCTCGGCGAGCGTCCTGATCTCCCCCTGCTTGCGCTCGAACAGGGTCAGGTAGTTGAGGTCGAGCGTGTTCTTCGAGCCGAGGTTGCAGCCGATGTTGCACTCGCCGCACAGCCGGCAGGTGTAGCGCGGGACGCCGTGGAGGTTTTCGCCGTCGGCGATCGGGAGGCCGGGATAGGGGCGCTCGTCCGGGTTGCCGAACGTGACCGCGAGCTTCGGCAGGCTCCAGTCCAGGCCTAGGACGCCCGCGGCGTCCTGCATGGCGTGCGTCTTCGGCGTGCGCGAGTAGGGCGGCTCGGCGAACGGGTAGCTCTGCGGCTTGACGATCGCCTCGACGTTGTCGTAGTGCCGCTCGAGCTCCTCGCGGGTGACCGGCCAGTCCTCGCCGTCCTCGTGGACGAAGGACTCCGGCGGCTTCCGGATGAAGACGTTCGCATAGATGATCGAGCCGCCGCCGAGACAGCTCGAGACGAGCGCCTCGATGCCTTTGAACGACCAGACGTCGAAGAGGCCGTAGAGCCCCTTGTCCGGGTTCCAGAAGTTCTTGCCGATCTCGCGCGGGTTGCGCGGGAACGATCCCGGCGCCCAGGAGCGGCCGCGCTCGAGCAGGAGAACGCTCAGGCCCGCGTCGGCGAGCCGGTAGGCGCTGACCGAGCCGCCGAACCCGGAGCCGACGACGACCGCGTCGTAGTGCTCATCGTTCGTCACCGCCAGCCCCGAGCGAACGCCTTCGTCAGATGGCTTTCCTTCAGCGCGTCACGCGCACGCGCCTCGTCCAGCCAGTCCGGATACGGCGGGCTCGGCGGCGGGCCGTCGACGACGAGCCCCGCGAGGTGCTTGCGAACAGCGATGTCGGCCATCAGGTAGCCGTGGTTCTCCAGCACGCCGCGCTCCCCTTCCGAGAAGACGTCGAGGTCGATCCGCACCTGGGAGATGAAGTCCCGGATCAGCGCGTCGGAGTACGTCTTCGGGCGCTGATCGAAGTCGTAGTCGTCCGGGTGGCTCGCGATTCCCCAGAACGTCCCGGCGAGCTGCTCTTGCCGAAACCCCTCGATGAGCCAGCGCTTGCGGACGTCGGTCGCCTGCTCGAGCAGCGTCACCGCGTAGCGGAGCTCTTTCCAGAGGCCGCCGATCCCCGGCTCGGGCTTGAACGCCGGAGCCGCGTCCGAGACGAGCACCGCCGCGTGATCGCGCCAGACCGGCTCGAGGCCGAGGTTGTCGTAGACGCCTCCGTCGGTGAGGTCGATCCGCTTGAGCAGCGTGTCGCGATCGGCCTCGGCGTACGTGCCGTCCGCGAGCGGGTCGTCGATCCGCATCGGCTCGAAGGCGCCGGGGAGGCACGACGACGCCGCGGCCGCGCGTGCGATCGTCCAGTCGCCGACCGGCGCGTAGCCACACAGGCCGTGACCCACCTTCTTCGTCCCGGAATCGGCGGTCCACTGGCCGCGGAAGCACACGTCAGTGGCGCAGAAGACGAAGCGCGGGCGGTCCGGCAGCACCGCGATTCGGGTCCCCGGGGTCCCGTCCGAGAGCGTTTCGGCAAGCACGTCGATCTGCGCGTTCTGGTTCCGCCAGTTCCACGGCTTCAGCTTCGAGAGCACCGCCTTCGTGCGGATGTCGCGCGTCGAGAGGCGCCGCATCGGCTCGACGATTCCCTCCTCGAAGCCCTTGACCGGCCCACGTGGATTGCCCCAGGCGTCGGGGTTCTTCGCGACGTGGCCGGCGATCTGCGCGTTCATGATGCTGCCGCCCGAGACCGACGTGATCGTGTCGATCTGCGAGAGGACGCCGAGCTCGTCGAGCCGCCGAAGCGCGCCGAGGTGGAAGAGCGCGGCCCGGTAGCCGCCGCCCGAGAGGCAGAGCGCGATGCCCTTCCGCTGCTCCTTCGAGAGCGGACGCTCCGCCGGGAATCCGTACGCGCGCGTCATGCAGGAGCTGCGCCGACTTCGCTCTCGACGCCGCTGCCGGCGAACGGCGGCGGATCGTAGACGGACATGATCTCGCGGACCATCTCCTCGCGCGAGTCGTAGCGGCTCTCGTCGTAGCAGCCGAGCGGGTTCTCGAGCAGCTCGAAGAGGCACTTGTTGCAGTACGTGCACGGGCGCGGCGCGCGGTCGCGGCCGGCCTCGAAGTGGCCGACGAGATCCGGGTTCGCGACGAGCCCGCGCGCGATCGTGACCGCGTCGCAGGCGCCGCTCTCGATCGCGGAGCGGATCACCGAGGCGGTCTGGAAGCCGCCGGTGCAGATGACGGGGATCGACACGGCCTCCTTGATCGCGCGCGCGTCCGCGAGTCGCGCGCCCTCGATGTGTTTCGGGTCGCGGCGCCAGCGGGCCGCCAGGATGCGGTTGATCGGGAAGGTCTTGTAGCCGAGGTAGTTGCGGAACGTGTAGCGGCCGCTCGAGAGCAGCCCGTCGTAGAAGGCGACGAACTCCTTGCTCGGGAACGAGCCGGCCGGGTTCTCCGGATGCGGGAACGTGCTGCCGGCCGAGACCTGGATCGCGTCCGCGCCCGCCTCCTCGATCCACCGCGCGACCTGAACCGAGTCGTCGATCGTGTTCCCGGGCTTGAGCCACGGGATGAACGCGTTCGCGAACTCGGTGGCGCTGATCTTCACCTGCAGGTGGTAGTCGCCGCCGACCTCGGCCCGGATGGCGCGGATCGTCTCGAGCAGGAAGCGCGCACGGTTCTCGAGCGAGCCGCCGTAGTCGTCGTCTCGGTCGTTGATCGCCGAGGACAGGAACTGCGTGAAGATGTAGCCGTTCGCGCCGTGGATCTCGACGCCGTCGAGGCCGGCCTCGCGCGCGCGCCGGGCGCCCTGGGCGAACCGCTGCGAGATCTCGTGCAGCTGCGCCGGGGTCGCCCGCTCGGTCTCGAAGCCGTGCAGCGGGTCCGGCTTGTCGGTGGAGCTCAAGCCCTTGGGGTACTCGATCCCCTGGATGTCACGCTGGCGCCCGCCGTAGGCCAGCTGCAGCACGTACTTGCAGTCGTGCTCGTGCACCTGCTTGCCGAGCTCGCGCCAGAACGGGATCGTGTCGTCGCGGTCGATGCCCGCGTAGCCGGGGACGATGTAGCCGCGCCGGTCGACGCCGCACCACGAGGAGACGATCGCCCCCACCCCGCCGCGCGCGAATCGGAGCTCCCAGTTGATCCGCGTGCGCGTGCCCGAGCCCTCGTAGTTGTCGAACCGGCCGGCGATGTTGCCGCGCAGGATGCGGTTCCTCACCTCGAGGTTGCGGAACTTCAGCGGCTCGAAGAGCGGGTCAGGCATCGACGTAGGGCGGCGGGTCGTAGACCGAGAGGATCTCGCCGATCATCTCCTCCCGCGACCCGAAGCGGCGCTGGTCGTAGCAGCCGAGCGGGTTCTCGACCTGGTTGATCAGGCACTTGTTCGAGTAGGTGCACGGGTTCTCGGGCCGGTCGACGCCGCGTTCCCACTGCTTGACGAGATCGTTGTTGGCGATCAGCGGCCGCCCGATCGTGATCCCGTCGCAGTCGCCGCGCTCGATCGCCGCGCGCGCGATCGAGTGGGTCTGGAAGCCGCCCGTGCACAGCACCGGCACCGAGACGGCGCGCTTGACGGCGCGGCAATCCGCGAGGTTGATGCCCTCGACGTGCCCCCGGGCCGCCTTCTCCCACTGCTTCTTGAACAAGCGGTTGAACGGGAAGGTGCGGAACATCAGGTAGTTGCGGAACGTGTTCCTGCCGCTCGAGATCATCGTGTCGTAGTTCTGGACGACGTCGCGGATCGGGAACTCGCCCGCCGGGTTCCGCGGATGGGGGAACGAGGCGCCGGACGAGACGTGGAATCCGTCGACGCCCGCCTCCTCCAGCCATTTGCAGACCTGGATCGACTCGCCGAGCGTGTTCCCCGGCTTCGACCACGGGAAGACGTCCTTCAGGTACTCGACGGCGCTGATCTTGAACTGGAGGTGGTAGTCGTCGCCGACCTCCTTGCGGATCGCGCGCACGATCTCGAGCGGGAACCGCGCCCGGTTCGCGAGCGAGCCGCCGTACTCGTCGTCGCGGTCGTTGATCGCCGAGGAGAGGAACTGCGTGATCAGGTAGCCGTTGCAGCCGTGGATCTCGATCCCGTCGGCGCCGGCCTCCCGCGCCCGCCGCGCGCCCGCCGCGAAGGCGTCGACGATCAGCTTGATGTCGGCCTTCGTCATCCGCTCGCACTCGAGGCCGTGGATCGGCTCGGGCTTGTCGGTCGAGCTCCAGCCCTTCGGGAAGTCGATGCTCCCGATGTCGCGCTGCCGGCCCGAGAAGGCGAGCTGGACGATGTAGCGGCAGTCGTGCTCGTGGACCCGCTTCACGAGCTCGCGCCAGAACGGGATCGTCTCGTCGCGGTCGATGTGCGCGTAGTTCGGGACGATGATCCCGCGCGGGTGCACCGGCGAGTTCGACGAGATGATCGCGCCGACGCCGCCGCGTGCGAACTTCAGGTCCCAGTTGATGTGCGTCTGCGTCCCGGTGCCGTCGTAGTTGTTGAACCGTCCCGCGAGGCTCGAGCGGAAGACGCGGTTCTTGACCTTCAGATGCCGGAACTCGATCGGCTCCAGGACGACGCTCATCGAACCTCCTCCAGCGGCTCGGCCTCCGTCTCGAAGAACGAGCGCGGCTCGTAGACGGACATGATCTGGCGGATCATCTCCTCCCGTGAGTCGAACCGGCGCTCCTCGTAGCAGCCGAGCGGGTTCTCGACGAAGTTGACGAGGCACTTGTTGCAGTAGGTGCACGGCCGCGGCGCCCGGTCCAGCCCCTGCTCGAAGTGGCGCACGAGGTCGGGGTTCGCGACGAGCGGCCGCGCGATCGTGACGCCGTCGCAATCCCCGGCCCCGATCGCCCGGGCGATCACCGACGCGGTCTGGAAGCCGCCGGTACACAGCACCGGGATCGAGACGCCGCGCTTGGCGGCCCGGCAGTCGGGGAGGTTGATCCCCTCCGGCCCGCCGGCCTTGCGCTGCGGCGTCTCCCACCAGCGCGCGTAGATCCAGGCGAGCGGCGGCGTGCGGAAGACGAGGTAGTTCCGAAGCGTGTACCGCCCGCTCGACAGCAGCGTGTCGTAGCTCTTGGCGAGCTCGCCCATCGGCATCTTCCCGGCCGGGTTGCGCGGGTGCGGGAACAGGCCGCCGGACGAGATGTGGATGTAGTCGACGCCTGCCTCCTCGAGCCACTTGCAGACCTGGACCGACTCCTCGACGGTGTTCCCGTCGGGGAGCCACGGGAAGACCTCCTTCATGTGCTCCCGCATCGAGATCTTGAAGCCGAGCGGGAAGTCGGAGCCCACCTCTTCGCGGATCGCGCGCACCACTTCGACCGCGAAGCGCGCCCGGTTCTCGAGCGAGCCGCCGTAGGCGTCTTTGCGGTCGTTGATGGCCGACGACAGGAACTGCGTGAACAGAATCCCGTTCGCACCCGCGAGCTCGATCCCGTCGAGCCCGGCCTCGCGCGCCCGGCGCGTGGCCGCGGCAAACAGGCCGACGATCTCCTTGATCTGCGCCGGCGTGGCGCGCTCGGTCTCGAAGCCGTGCAGCGGGTCGGGCTTGTCCGTTGAGCTGAGGCCTTTCGGATACTCGATCCCGCCGATCTCGCGGTTCCGGCCCGAGTAGACGATCTGCAGGATGTACTTGCAGTCGTGCTCGTGGACCCGCTTGCCGAGCTCCCGCCAGAACGGAATCCGGCCGTCGTGCTCGATCGAGGCGTAGCCTGGCACGATCCGGCCGCGGGTGTGGATGGGCGCGTTCGAGGAGATGATCGCCCCGACGCCGCCGCGCGCGAACTTCACGTCCCAGTTGATCCGGGTCTCGGTGCCCGAGCCGTCGTAGTTGTCGAACCGGCCCGAGATGCTCGAGCGCAGGATCCGGTTCTTGACGGTAAGCGAGCCCAGCTGCAGCGGCTCGAAGATCACAGACCTGTCGCTCAAGCCAATTCCCCCCCTGCGCCGGAGCACTCGAGCGCTCCGGCTGCCTCGTCCCGCGGCCAACCAGCGCCAGGATGATCGCGCGCCTGGACGACGCTTGCAAGGGCGCCAAGCACCGAACTCGACCCGCGGGACCCCTAAGTCGACTCGCCCCCACGGTCGCAGCGCGTCACACTTCCGTCACCTTGGCCTGACACCGGGCCATGGCCGGAACGGCCATGGCCCGGCGCGCCGCCCTCCAGTCCCGATCGCCGTCGGCGCGGCCTGTGGACGATTCGTTGCGCTTCCGTCACCCTGGCCTGACACCCGGACATGGGCCGAAGGGCCACGTCCGGGCGCCGATGAGCGCGCCCAGCTGCACGCCGCACGCCAAACGGGGGACGAGCGGCGGTAGGCGCCTCCGATGATTCCCAGGTGGCAGTTCGAAGCCTGGAGCGGCGGCATGCCTCCCTGCGCGGGGGCCTGATTGCACTCCGCCAGTTCCTCCCCAGCGGCCGGTCGCTACCGGACGAAGCGTGGCAGGGGCGCCATCGGGCGCTCCTGGGCGTTCTCTGGCTGCACGTCGTCGGCATTCCCGCGTTCGGACTGACCCAGGGGTACCCGCTTCGTCACGCCGCGGTCGACGCCCTCGCCCTGATCCTCCTCGCGACGCTCGCGAGCCTGTCCACCGCGGCGGGGTGGGGCCGCAAGACGAGCAGCGCGTGCGTCTCGGTCGGACTGCTGATGTCCTCAGCTCTGCTCGTGCACTTCTGGCAGGGCACGATCGAGGGCCACTTCCACTTCTTCGTGATGATCGCCCTCCTGATGCTTTACGAGGAGTGGCTCCCCTTTCTCGTCGCGATCGGCTACGTGCTCGTCCATCACGGGCTGATGGGGGAGCTGGACGCCGCGTCGGTCTACGACCACCCGGACGCCGTCGCGCACCCGTGGAAGTGGGCTGCGATTCACGCGGCCTTCGTAGCGGGCGCGTCGGTCGCGAACATCGCCGCCTGGCGCCTGAACGAGAACGTGCGGTCGTCGCTGCACCGGACGCAGCTCCAGGCAGCGGAGCGCGAGCGGCAGTTCCGAAGCCTGGTCGCGAACCTCCCGGCCGCCGTCTACCGGCGCACGGCCGACGGCGAGCGGACGGTCGCATTCCTCAGCGACCGCGTCGCGAGGATCACCGGCTACCCCGCCTCCGACTTCGTGGGCGAAGGCGCTCGCAGCCTCCGCGGCCTCATCCACCCGGACGACGTCGACAAGGTCGAGGACGCGATCGCGCGCGCGCTAGAATCGTCGAGCTCGTACGTGCTCGAGTATCGGCTGCTGCACCGGGACGGCTCGACCCGCTGGATCTGGGAGCGCGGACAGCCCGACGTCCGCCCCGACACCGTCTGGCTCGACGGCGTCTTCTTCGACATCACCGATCGGAAGCAGGCCGAGGAGGCGCTGGCCCGGCAGGCGGAGCTGAACGAGCATCTCGCTCTCCATGATGCGCTGACCGGGCTTCCGAACCGCACGCTCTTTCGCGACCGGATCGAGCAGGCGATCGCCGCGCACGCGCGGAGCGGCAGCGACTTCGCCGTCCTCGTCCTCGACCTCGACCGCTTCAAGGAGATCAACGACACGCTCGGCCACCACACGGGCGACGTCCTCCTCGAGGAGCTCGGCAGGCGGCTCGAAGGCACCGTCAGAGAGGCGGACACGGTCGCTCGGCTCGGCGGCGACGAGTTCGGGATGCTCCTCGACGGCTGCGACCGCGAGCTCGTCGGGCAGCTCGTCGAGCGCGTTCACGCAGCCCTGGGACCGCACTTCGTCCTCCACGGCGTGCCGCTCGCCGTCGAAGCAAGCGTCGGGGTGGCGCTGTACCCCGAGCACGGCGACGAGGTCGACGTCCTCCTCCAGCGCGCGGACATCGCAATGTACAACGCCAAAGCCGCGCGCTCGTCCTCCTCGACGTACGACCCCGACGCGGACGACCACAACCCGCGCCGGCTCGCGCTCGTCGCCGATCTGCGAGCAGCGATCGACCGGCGGGAGCTCGTCCTGCACTACCAGCCGAAGGCGAAGCTCCGAACCTGCGAGGTCGAGGGCGTCGAGGCGCTCGTCCGCTGGCAGCATCCCGACTTCGGCCTGGTGATGCCCGACGAGTTCATCCCGCTCGCGCAGGAGACCGGGCTGATGAAGCCGCTGACGCTGTACGTGATCGACGAGGCGCTGCGCCAGTGCAGAGCGTGGCAGGACGAGGGCCGACGAGTCGGAGTCGCCGTCAATCTTTCGACGCGCAACCTGATCGACGTCGGCTTCCCGGGGGACGTCGCAGCGCTCCTGGCAGAGCGGCGCGTCGACGCAAAGCTCCTCGCGCTCGAGGTCACGGAGAGCACGATCGTCGCCAACCCGTTTCTCGCCAACTCGGTGATGCAGCAGCTGAGCGACATGGGCATCCGGCTCTCGATCGACGACTTCGGCACCGGCTATTCGTCGCTCGCCTACCTCACGCGCCTCCCGGTGCACGAGATCAAGATCGACCGCTCGTTCGTCATGGACATGCTCGAGGACGCGGACAACGCCGTGATCGTGCGCTCAACGGTGGATCTGGGCCGGAACCTCGGCCTCGTCGTCGTCGCCGAGGGCGTCGAGACCGCCGCCATCTGGGAGGAGCTGAGGCTGCTCGGCTGCGACGAGGCGCAGGGCTACTTCCTCAGCCGGCCGCTGCCGGCGGACGAGCTGTCCCGGTGGCTGGACGATCCGGATCGGCCCCAGCTCGTGCCGCAGGACGTCGACGAGTTCCCGCAGGCTCGCTCCGCGTAGCTCGCCTAGACTCGCGGCGGTGCGAACCGTCGTCGGGATCGCGATCGCAGGCGCGCTCGGAGCGCTGGCGCGCTACGGGTTGGAAGGCGCCGTGTCGCGGCGCTCGCCCGGCGCCTTCCCCGTGGGCACATTCGTCGTCAACGTCACCGGCGCCTTCGTCCTGGGCTTCGTCTTCACCCTGATGACCGAGCGGCTGGAGACGGCACCCTGGCTGCGCTCGACGGTCACGATCGGGTTCCTCGGCGCGTACACGACGTTCTCGACGCTCGCCTTCGAGAGCTACCGCCTCGGCGAGGACGGCGCCTGGGCGCTCGCCGCGGCGAATGTCCTCGGCAGCATGGCCGCGGGCCTTTCCGCTGTCTATCTCGGAATCGTCGCCGGGAGAGCGCTGTGAGAATCGAGGGCGAAGGCACGCTGCTCCGAGTCTTCATCGGCGAGTCGGACACGTGGCACGGCAAGCCGCTCTACCAGGCGATCGTCGAGCGCGTCCGCGCCGAGGGCTTGGCCGGGGCGACCGTGATCCGCGGCATCGAGGGCTTCGGCGCCGACTCGCGGATCCACACCTCGCGGATCTTGCGGCTCTCGGAGGATCTGCCGGTCGTGGTCGAGATCGTCGACACGCACGAGCGGATCGACACGGTGATCCCGCTGCTCGACGAGATGGTCGCCGAGGGGATGGTGACGCGCGAGAAGGTGCAGATCATCGCCTACCGAGCCAGCTCTTGAGCGACGAGGTCTTCACCCCAGACAGCGCGATCCGCCGCATCGGCGGCGAGGCCGTCCTGATGCTCGGCGGCGGCCGGGCGCTCCTGATGCAGGCGGCGCACCCGCTCGTCGCGGCGGGGATCGTCGGGCACTCGCGCTACGCCGACGAGCCCTGGCGCCGGCTCGCGCGGACGATGCTCGCTCTCTACACGGTCGTGCACGGGACCAAGGCCGACGCCGAGCGCGTCTCGCAGCAGGTGCGGTCGGTGCACGAGGCGGTCCGAGGTCGGATCGCGGCGCGGGCCGGCCGGTATCGAGCCGGAAGCGAGTACAGCGCCCTCGACCCGAGGCTGCAGCTCTGGGTGCACTCGACGCTGGTCGACACCGGCCTCGTCATGCACGAGACGTTCGTCTCGCCGCTCGTGGCGGCGGATCAAGAGGCCTTCTACCAGGACATGAAGCTCGTCGCCGGCATCTTCGGCGTTCCCGCGCGGATCATGCCGCCGACGCTCGCGGACTTCCGGGCCTACCAGCGGGACTGCGTCGAGCGCGGCGAGGTCTCGGTCACGGACGCGGCTCGAGCGGTAGCGGCGACGGTGCTCGACCCGCCGATCCCGCTCGCGCTGCGGCCCGCCGTACGGGTGCTCAACCTCGCAACGGTCGGTCTCCTCCCACGCGAGCTCCGCCGGCAGTACGGGCTGCCGTGGAGCCGGGCGCACGATGCGCTGCTTCGCTCGTCTGCGGCTGCCGTTCGGCGCGGACTGCCGTTGCTTCCGTCGCAGGTGCGGCTGCTCGATCCGGAGGACCTCTCGCGCCCGCGAAAGGCGCGCCCGCTCGGGCTGCTCGCGGCCTACGGGTAGCGGGCCTTGTAGCCGGCGAGCCGGCCGACCGGCGCGAGCACGCCGAACAGCGCCTTCTGCAGCCAGAGCGGCAGCTTCGGCAACGCGTAGTCATCGAGGTGCTCCCGCGCGATCACGGCGGACTGCAGGAGGTTCGGCATCCCCTTCGCATTCGTCTTGCCGTCGGTCGCGAGCGCATACACCGTCTCGAGGAACGACTCGAAGCCGCCGGCGGGCGTGTAGGAGACGATCGTCCTGATCGGCCGGACGCCGCCGTAGCGGAGCGAGTGCGGGGTCAGCGGCGGGATCTCGATCTCTGCGGGCGCCTCGAGGACGCGCTCCTCTCCCCGAAGCCGGACGTGCAGGCGGCCCTGCAGGAGCTCGTGCCGCTCCGTCAGCTTTGGATGAAGGTGCTCCGAGACTCCGCCGCCGCTCGGATCGGCGACCATCTCGATCCCCAGCAGCGCCCCGTTCGAGTCCGCCGTCGTCGTCAGGAACGTGACGGTCTCGCCGGTCGCCGGATTGCGGATCACCTGCCCGAGCGTGGCCATGCCGCCAACCATCGCATACTCAATGCAATACTCGAAGGGTGGCCGACGCCCCGCGCGAGATCGAAGATCCGATCACGGGCCAGCGCTGGGTGTTCCTGCGAACGGGCGACGACACCGGCGGCGAGCTGCTCGAGGCGGAGCTGCACGTCAGCCCCGGCGGCTACGTGCCTTCGCACTTCCATCCGAAGCAGGAGGAGACGTTCACCGGCGTCGCGGGCGAGTTCGTCGTCGAGATCGACGGGAAGGCGAGGACAATCCGACCGGGCGACATCGTCGTGATCCCGCCGCGCACGCCGCATGGCTTCGCGGCGGCCCGCGAAGCGTCACAGCTCCTCGTCACCGTGCGACCTGCGCTTCGCCTCGACGACTACTTCCGCGTCTTCCTCGGCCTCTCTCGCGACCGCACGATCGAGGCTCCCGCCCGCGGGCTCCCCCGCCCGCTCCTGCAGGTCGCGATCGTGATGGACCGGTTCGCGCCAGAGGTAGCCGCTGGGGGGATCCCGCTTCGTCTGCAGCGGGTCTTCTTCCGGCTTCTCGCAGCGCTCGGCCGGTGGCGGGGCTACCGCTCGTCCTTCGAGGAATACGGTGTGCGCTAGTTAGCGCCGTCGAAGCCGCGCCAGCAGCTGCTTCGGGAGTGCCTTGAGGATCGCGAAGGGCGGCGTCAGCACCGCGATCACCTTGCCCCAGGTCGTGCGCGGGTCCTTGTAGATCCCGAGCTGCTCGAGCACCTTCGCCTTGTCGTAGTAGGTGCGCTCGAGCTGGAGCATGCCCTTGTCGTCGAACGCGTAGATCGCGCAGACGCGCGACGCCATCTTCCGACCCAGCGCCGGCAGGTCCCGCCACGGGCCGAGGTGCGTGCCGCTGACGATCACCTCGAGGATGACGACGCGGTCGGTGACGTGCCGGTCCTTCACCTCGATGTCGAGGTCGGGGAACGACTTCAGGAGCTCGTCGTAGTGCGCCCGGATCTGGTCGCGCCCGTACGACTGCTCCTCCCAGGCGACGTCGTCGAACCAGGGCGACTCGCCCCAGGTCCGCATGATCGCCTCGAGATCACGATCGACCTCGGCCTGAACGTGCTCGTCGACGAGCTTGAGCCGCGCCTCGAGGTCGACGGATGACTCCTGGCTGGTCAAGCCTCCGATCATAACGCCCGCGCCGTCACACTTCCGTGACGTTGGTCTGACACCCGGCCATGGCCGGAACGGCCATGGCCGGGGCGGTGCGGAGGCCCGCAACGAAGCCGTTCGACGGTCTCTGTGGAGAACGCGTCACGCATTCGTCACTCTGGTCTGACACCCGGACACGGCCCGAAGGGACAGGCGTTCAGCGCGAGGCGACGGGAGCGAGCGCGCGCTCCGCGGCCGCCTTCACGCCCTCGCCCCACGACGGGTAGACGTGGTGCGACAGGGCGAGCTCGTCGACGGTGACCCCGAGCTTCAGGGCGACGGCGAGTCCCTGCACGACGTCGCTCGCTCCGCGCGAGACGATGTGGATGCCGAGCACGCGGCGCGTCGTCCGGTCGAAGACGACCTTGTAGAGACCGTGCTGCAATCGCACGTAGCCGGCGCGAGTGACGTGCTGCACCGGATGGACGACGGAGTCGACCTCGAAGCCTCGCTCCTCGGCCGCCGGCGCCGTCAGTCCCACGTCGGCGAGCTCGGGATCGGTGAAGATCGCCGTCGGCAGGAACTCGTAGTCGGCCGGACGCGCGGCAGCCCCGAACATGTCGTCGACCGCGATCCGCGCCTGGTACTGAGCGATCGGCGTGAACTGCGCCAGCCCGGTGACGTCGCCGGCGGCCCAGATCCCCTCCGCGGTCGTGCGCAGGTACTCGTCGACGACGATCCCGCGCGGCGCGTGCTCGACTCCCGCCAGCTCCAACTCGAGCTCCTCGACGTTGATCGCGCGACCACTGGCGAGCAGCAGCTTCGAAGCGCGAACCTCCCGGCCGGACGGGTCGAGCGTGACGACGATGTCGTCGCCCTCTCGACGCACTGCACGGGCACGCGACTCGTGCACGAGCTCGATCCCCTCAGCCTCGAGCGAGCGCTGGAGGGCCTCCGCTGCCTCCCGGTCGGCTCGCGCCGCCATGTGCGGGCGGCTGTTGACGATCGTCGTGCGCGTCCCGAAGCGTGCGAAGATCTGGCCGAACTCGAGCCCGACGGGGCCGCCGCCCAGGACGATCATCGACTCGGGCACATCGGTGAGCTCGAGCGCGGAGACGTGGTCGATCCAGTCGACCTCGTCGATGCCCGGAATCGGCGGAACCGCGGTGCGGGACCCGGTGGCGATCAGGACACGCTCGGCCTCTAGCTCGAGACCGTCGACCCGGAGCGTCTTCGGGCCGATGAAGCTGGCAACGCCCTTGAAGGTCCGGATCCCCGACCCCTCGAGGAGCTCGACCCAGCTCTCCTGCGAGCGCTGGAGCGATCGCTTCCAGCTGCGGATCCGCTCGAGGTTCGGCCGCGCCTCCCCAACCTCGATGCCCATCTCGCGCGCCAGCCCGTTGACGTCGTGGATCAGGTCGGCGGCGACCAGGTACGCCTTCGTCGGCTTGCAGGCGACGTTCGGGCAGCCTCCGCCCCATCGCTCCCGTTCGACCATGGCGACCCGCGCGCCGTAGTCGTCGACCGCCTTCTTCGCGGCGTCACGCGCCGCAGAGCCGGCTCCGATCACGATCAGGTAGAACTGCTCAGCCATCGCTTCTCCTTGTGCACGGGGTCGGGCATACGGAATCGAGAACGGGCGGCACGTTACACCTCAGCCGATTTCCGTTAGCGTCCGCGCATGGAACTCGCCGAGGAGCTCGGCCTCGTCGAGGCTCTGCGCGCCGGCGACGAGGCGGCCTTCATGACGCTCGTCGACCGCTACGGCCCGTCGATGCTCCGCCTCGCCATGGTCTACGTGCGGAATCGCTCGGTCGCAGAGGAGGTCGTGCAGGAGACCTGGCTCGGCGTTCTCCGGGGGATCGACAGGTTCGAGGGGCGCTCCTCCCTGAAGACCTGGATCTTTCGCATCCTCACGAACACCGCGAAGACGCGCGGGCAGCGCGAGAGTCGAAGCGTTCCGTTCGGGTCTTTCGGCGACGAGGACGAGCCGGCGGTCGATCCCGATCGCTTCCTGCCGCCCGACCATCCGCGCTGGCCGGGCCACTGGTCGTCACCGCCGTCGGGCTGGTCGGGCGTGCCCGAAGAGCGGCTCGTCGGGAAGGAGACGCTCGGGGTGATCGCGCAGGCCGTCGAGGCGCTCCCTCCCGCCCAGCGTGAGGTGATCACGCTCCGCGACCTGGATGGATGGACGTCCGAGGAGACCTGTAACGCGTTGGGCCTCACCGAGACCAATCAGCGGGTGCTGCTCCATCGCGCCCGCTCGAAGGTCAGGCGCGCGTTGGAGGAGTACCTCGGAAATGGAAGCCAATGATCTCAGCTGCCGAGAGCTCGTCGAGCTGGTAACCGACTACCTCGAGGGGGCGCTCACGCCGGCAGATCGAGAGCGCTTCGACGAGCACGTGGACATGTGCAGCGGCTGCCGCGCCTATCTCGACGAGTTCCAGGCGACGATCGAGCTCTCGGGCCGCCTCGACACGGAGCTGCTCAGCGAGGAGGCACGCGAGGGGCTGCTCATGGCGTTCCGCGCCTGGACGCGCTAGAGACCTAGCTCGGCGGCGTACGCCTCGCGATAGACGCCTTTCAGCTCTTCGACCCGGTCGACATACGCGCGCGTCTCCGCGAACTGGATCTCCGACCCATCCTGCCGCCAGCGGTCGACGTTCCCCTGGCCGGCGTTGTACGCCGCCAGCACCAGCCGCTCGTCGCCGTACTTCTGGAACAGGTGGCGCAGGTACCACGAGCCGTACCGCACGTTGAGCTCGGGGTCGAGCAGGTCGTCGACCCGGAACGCGCTTCCCCCCGTCCGCACGGCGATCCCCTTCGCCGTCTCGGGCCGGAGCTGCATCAGCCCGATGGCACCCGAGGACGAGCGCGCGCGGCTGTCGAACTTCGACTCCTGGTAGATGACCGCCGCGAGGAGGGCCGGATCGAGGTCGTAGTTCCGCGCGTGGCCCCTGATGATCGAGTCGTAGCGCAGCGGATAGCGGATCCGCTCGTACCACGGCGGCGTCGTCTGGAAGACGTACAACGCGCCGACCGCGATCACGGCGAGCAGTGTCGAGAGCACGAATAGTCGCCTCATACGGCAGCGAGCTCCTCCATCACCTCCGCGACGAAGTCGTCGAGCTCCGCGGGGCTCCCCGTGTTGACGTACACGAAGTCCGCCCGCTTCGCCTTCTCCGCGTCCGGGATGAGCCGCTGCTCGCGGTCGGCGCCGAGCACCTTCTGCGTGCGCGCCTCACGGAGCTTGCGCGGCGCCGTGATGACGACGACCTTGTCGAAGCGCGACTCGCCGCCGGCCTCGTAGAGCAGCGGGACCTCGGTCACGCACACGGGTGGCGGGTCCGGGAGCTTCCCGAGCTCGTCGCGCCAGCGCAGATACTCAGCCGAGACGCGCGGGTGCAGGAGTGCCTCGAGCCAGGAAAGCAGCTCACGGTCACGGAACACGACCCGCGCGACGGCCTCGCGGTCGATCGACCCGTCGGGGGCGACGATCCCGTGTCCGAGCCGCTGGACGAGCGCCTGCTTGACCTCGTCGTCGTCCCGCAGCAGGTGGTGGACGATCTCGTCGCTCGAGACGATCGCGGCGCCGTGGTTGGCGAACGACGCGAGCGCCGAGCTCTTGCCTGCCCCGATGCCGCCGGTGATCGCGACCGAGATCGGCCGCTGCACTACTGCGTCGGCTGTGTCTCGTCGTCCTCGGGAGAGGACTCGGCCTCGGCCTCGGCCTCGGGCGCCGGCTCGGCCTCCGCCTCGGGCGCCTCGGCCGCCGCCTCGGGCACAGCGTCTTCCTCGACCTCGGGCGCCGGCTCGACCTCCGCCTCGGGCGGGGCCTCTACCTCCGATACGGCC
>WNGA01011254.1_pt1 | contig 18933 bp, 16 predicted proteins | sample 5400061 | NCBI WGS metagenome assembly WNGA01 (sample SAMN13153366, study PRJNA577476) | soil metagenome | isolation source: 100 cm soil or saprolite under grassland replicate 2 | place: USA:California | collected 2016-06-15 | reverse complement strand
ATTCACGGTAAGGGTCCGTTCGGTCGCAAATCTAAGTAAGTAATGCGGCCCGCCGGCCTTGGGGCCGGTGCCGGATAGGCCTTCGCCGCCGAAGGGCTGAACGCCCACCACCGCGCCGATCATGCTGCGGTTGACGTAGATGTTGCCGACACGCGCGGCGCGAACCACGTAGTCAACGAAGCTCTGGATGCGGCTGTGGATGCCGAGGGTCAGGCCGTAGCCGGTATCTCGCAGCCATTGCAGGATTTCGTCCAGATCTTTTCTCGTGTAGACGTTGACGTGCAGCACCGGGCCGAAGACTTCGGTGCGCGGAATCTGATCGAGCGGCAGCTCGAAGGCGATCGGGGCGATGAAGTGGCCGTGCAGGCCGGGAGCGAGATGCGCCGCGCCGATCAGCTTCGCTGAGTTCCTGAGTTTCTTGATGTGGTGCGCGAGCGCGGCGTGTGCCGGCGCGTCGATCACCGGGCCGATGTCGGTGTCGGGCTCGGCCGGGTCGCCGACCTTCAGCTCGGCGAGCGCGCCGCGCAGCAGGTCGAGCACGCGCGGCGCGCAGCCCGCTTCGACGAAGAGGACGCGCTGCGACGAGCAGCGCTGGCCGGCGCTCTGGAAAGCGGAGACGACTACATCGTCCACGACCTGTTCGGGAAGCGCGGAGGAGTCGACCAGCATGGCGTTGACGCCGCCGGTCTCGGCGATGAGCGGCACGATCGGGCCCGGGCGCTTCGCGAGCGACTGGTTGATGAGCTTCGCGGTCTCGACCGAGCCGGTGAAAGCGACGCCCGCGATGCGCGGATCGGCGACGAGCGGAGCGCCGACGGCCTCGCCGTCGCCGATGGCGCAGCACGCGGCGTCCGCGGGGATGCCTGCCTCGTAAAGGATTTCCATGGCGCGCAAACCGATCCTCGGCGTCTGCTCCGCGGGTTTCGCGACCACCGTGTTGCCCGCGGCGAGCGCCGCCGCGACTTGGCCGGTGAAGATCGCGAGCGGGAAGTTCCACGGGCTGATGCAGGCGAACACGCCGCGGCCGTGAAGCGAGAGCTCATTGCGCTCGCCGGCGGGACCACGCAGTTCTTTTGTCTTTGCAAAGTTTATTTTTATCTGCGAAGCATAGTATCGGCAGAAATCCGCGGCCTCGCGCACCTCGGACACGGCGTCGCCATAGGTACGGCCGCCCTCGCGCACGATCAGCGAGACGAGCTCCAGCCTGCGTTCCTCGAGCGCGTCGGCGGCGCGCTCGAGCAGGGCGGCGCGCTCGGCCGCGGGAACGCACGACCAGGATTCGAAAGCCGCGGTGGCGCGCGCGATGCTGAAATCGAGCTCCTGCGGCGAGGTGGCTTCGACCGGCGCGAGCGGCTCGCCCTCGCGGTCGGCGAGGGTTTTTGCTCTGAGATCCTGAAGGGTTGGTTGATCTGATAAATCCAGACCCAGCGAATTTTTGCGGTCGGGGTAGAGATCGCGCGGCAGCGGAATGCGCGGATCGGGCGCGTAGGGTTCGGGGAGCGCGGCGACCGGGTCCGCAACCAGCGCGTCGATCGGCACCGACGGATCGGCGATCTGGTGCACGAACGAGGTGTTGGCGCCGTTCTCGAGCAGCCGGCGCACGAGGTAGGGGAGGAGATCGGTGAAGCTGCCGACCGGGGCGTAGATGCGGCAGGCGATTCCTGGATGCTGGGCGAGCAGGGCGTCGTAGAGGGCGTCGCCCATACCGAAGAGCTTCTGGAATTCAAAAGACGAAACCGAAACCCCCCGGCCCTTCGGGCCACCCCCCTTGTCAGGGGGGCATAGAGCCAAAATCGTTGCGACCGTTCGGCAGTTGTGGGTGGCGAAGGCGGGGTAGATCGCCTCCGGCGCGGAGAGCAGCCGGGTCGCGCAGGCGATGTACGAGACGTCGGTCGCGCTTTTGCGCGTGAACACGGGGTAATCGCGCATGCCGAGCTGCTGCGCGCGCTTGATCTCGCCGTCCCAGTAGGCGCCCTTCACCAGGCGGATCGGCAGGCGGCGCTTGGCGGCGCGGCCGAGCGCGAGCAGCCAGTCGCACACGGCGAGCGCGCGCTTCTGGTAGGCCTGGACCGCAAGACCCAGGTCTTTCGAATCAGGGATCAGGGATTCATAGATATCCAAAGTCAACTCGAGGCGCTCCGACTCCTCGGCGTCGATGGTGAGGCCGACACCGCGACGGGCAGCGATTTCTTTCAATTGTTTCAATTTAGGTAAGAGCTCTGAAAAGACTCGGCTACGCTTTGTTTCTTCGAAGCGTGGATGCAATGCGGAGAGCTTGACGGATACGGCGTCGGGGGCGGCTACGGTCTTGATCGCCTGCAGGTACAGATCGAAATACCGCGCTGCGTCCTCGGCGGTGCGCGCGGCCTCGCCGAGCATGTCGTACGAGAAGCGGTACGGCCGGCGCGCGGCGCCCCGCGCCGCGGCCTCCGCGATGGTCTCGGCGACGACGAACTGGCCGGCGAGGATGCGCATCGCCTGGCGCACCGCGGCGCGCACCACCGGCTCGCCGAGGCGGGCGACGAGATGCTTGACGGCCGAGAAGTCCTCGTCCGCGGCGTCGTGCCAGCGCGCGAGCGTGCCGGTGAGCATGAGGGCCCAGTCCGCCGCGCTCGCGGAGCTCCAGTTGCCGGAAGAAAGCTTGTCGCGGATCAGCGCATCGGCGGTTTCTGGATCGGGGATGCGCAGCAGCGCCTCGGCAACGCACATCAGCGCTACACCCTCCCGCGTCGAAAGGCCGTACTGTCGCAGGAACGACTCGGCGCTCAGGGCCCCCGGCGGGGCGGCGCGGACATGTTCAGCCAGGTGAAAGGAGATTGCGGTTATTTCTTTTGAAACTGCAGCATCGGGCTGCAGAGCGCGCAGGCGCGGCACGGCGCTCGCTTCTGCGATGCGGTGATCGCGTGTGATCGCTGCGCGCAGCCGGTCGCCCATATAGAATCTCGCGCGAAATCCTACGCTTTCTCCATGACACCACAAAAGCTCTGGGAACCCTCCGAGCGCGCGATCGAGGAAGCGCAGGTGACGCAGTTCGCGCGCCAGGTGATCCGCAAGCACCGGCTCGAGCTGAACAGCTACCCCGAGTTCTACCGCTGGACAGTGGACAACCCGGAGATTTTCTGGCTCGAGGTGTGGGACTGGTGCGGCGTGATCGCCTCGCGCAAAGGCTCCAGCGTGCTGGTCGACGGCGACAAGATGCCCGGCGCGCACTGGTTCCCGGAGGCGCGCCTCAATATCGCCGAGAACCTGATGCGCCGCGGCGACCGCGGCGACGCGCTGGTGCTCTGGGACGAGAGCGGATTACGGCGGCGCGTGAGTTATTCGGACCTGACTAGCGAAGTGTCGCGCGCCGTGCAGGCCCTGCAGGCGCTCGGGCTGCGCTCCGGCGATCGCGCCGCGGCCTTCATCCCGAACATTCCCGAAGCCGGCATGCTCGCGCTCGCCGCGCTCTCGCAGGGCATCGTGTGGTCATCGTGCTCGCCCGACTTCGGTGTCGAGGGCGTGGTCGAGCGCTTCGGGCAGATCGAGCCGAAGGTGCTGTTCTGCGCCGACGGCTACCGCTACAACGGCGAGGAGCACGATTCGCTCGAGCGCGTGCGCGAGATCGTCGAGCGGCTGCCGGGCCTGAGAAAGGTCGTGGTGGTGCCGCAGCTCGACCCGCGGGTCGACGTCTCGGACATCCCGAAGGCGGTGACGCTCGACGAATGGCTGCGCCGCTACGCGCCGCGCGAGATCGCCTTCGCGCAGCTGCCGTTCGATCATCCGGTGTTCATCCTGTTTACCTCGGGGACCACGGGCCAGCCCAAGTGCATCACGCACGGCGCCGGCGGCACGCTGCTGCAGTCGCTCAAGACCTTCAAGCTGCACTTCGACGTGCGGCCGGGCGACCGCTACTTCTACTACTGCACCACCAACTGGGTGGTGTGGAATGTGCTGTTCACCGGGCTCGCCGCCGAGGCGAGCCTGATGCTCTATGACGGCTCGCCCTTCGCGCGCGACGGCAGGATCCTGTTCGACTACGCGCAGAAGGAGCGCATCACTCATTTCGGCACCTCGGCCAAGTTCCTCGACGCCATCGCCAAGCGGGGCCTGCGGCCGGGCGACACGCTCGACCTGCCCGGGCTGAGGATGGTCATCTCCACCGGCTCGCCGCTCGCCCCGGAGAGTTTCGATTATGTGTACTCCGCCATCAAACGGGATGTTTGTTTGTCATCCATCTCGGGCGGCACCGACATCATGGGAGCTTTCATTGATGCGAGCGCGGTGCTTCCGGTCTATCGCGGCGAGCTGCAGTGCCGCTCGCTGGGGATGGCGGTCGAGGTATTCGATGAAGAGGGTAATTCCATCGTGGGAAAGAAAGGCGAGCTCGTCTGCACCAGGCCCTTTCCATCGATGCCGCTCGGCTTCTGGAACGACCCCGGCGACGAGCGCTACCACGCGGCCTACTTCGCCAAGTATCCGAACGTCTGGTGCCACGGCGACTGGTGCGAGCTCACCGGGCGCGGCACGATGATCGTCTACGGGCGCTCGGATGCGACCCTCAACCCGGGCGGCGTGCGCATCGGTACGGCCGAGATCTACCGCGTGGTGGAGCGTATCGAGGAGGTGGAGGAGGCGGTCGCGATCGGGCAGCTCTGGCCGCCTGAGAAGCCGACCGACACTCGCGTGGTCTTGTTTGTCAAATTAAAAGACAACAAAATGCTCGACGCGGCCCTCGAGGAGAGAATCCGCTCCGAGATCCGCCGCCATGCCTCGCCGCGTCACGTCCCGGCGAAGATCGTGGAAGTCGCCGACATCCCGCGCACCAAGAACGGCAAGGTGGTCGAGCTCGCGGTGAAGGCCGTGGTGCACGGCATGCCCGCCGGCAATACCGATGCCCTCGCGAACCCGGAGGCGCTCGAGCTCTTCAGGGACCTGCCGGAATTGATGGCCCCCTGACAAGGGGGCGGCGAGCCGAAGGCGAGCGGGGGTTGCCGTAAACGAGTTTGCCTTATCGGCGTTCAGTCATGCATGGCTAGACCACAGCGAGGGTACCTGACATATCGCCCAGCCCTGAAACCACGGTCGCGCTCTTTGCGCCGCGATCCGACTCCGGCCGAGCGCAAGCTCTGGTTTGAATTCCTGCGGGATCTGCCCGACAAGTTCACGCGGCAGAAGCCGCTCGGGCGTTATATCGCCGACTTCTACTGCTCGGCCCGCAAGCTCGTGATCGAGCTCGACGGCGACAGTCATTACATTGGCGACGCGCAAGGCTACGATAGCTCACGGACCGCGTCGCTCAACAATCTGGGCGTACACGTGATCCGCTTTACGAACGCGGACGTGTTGCAGCGCGTCGAGGGCGTGTGCCTCGAAATACTGCGCGCGCTACGCGGCTGACCCCCCCGGCGCTCCGCGCCACCCCCCCTTGTCAGGGGGGCAAGAGCGATCAGCCCAGGATCTCGCCGATGTGCGTGCGGGTGTCGAGGTCGGCGATGAACTGCTGCAGGTCGGGCCCGAGCGCATCGCGCGTCGACACCATGCCGATCGGCCGCGTGTCCTCGACCACCGGGACGTGCCGGAATCCGCCCTCGTACATGAGATGCAGCGCGTGTCCGAATGGCCGGTCGGGCTCGATGGTGCGCGGATTGCGCGTCATCACCTCGGAGATTCGCGTCGCGGCTGGGTCGCGCCCTTCGGCAACGACGCGAAACAGCGCGTCGCGCTCGGTGAAGATGCCGGCGAGCCGGCCGCCGTCGACGACCAGAAGGGCGCCGATCCGGTTCTGCTTCATCAGCCGGGCCGCGGCAGCCACGGTGATATCGGAGCTGGTGGTGACGGGGTTCTGGTCCCCGATAATCGCGCGAATCGCTCGTTGCGGCATGGCGCACCTCCTCCGAACCCCACTCTACTCCCGGCGCGCGTTATTGCACCGCAAATCTTTTATTGCAATGCAAAAGCAGCGGCGCCTGCGGCGTTAGACTGTGCGGGCGAGCAGTGCTTACGCAGAAGGGAGGGGCTCATGTACAAGCACATCCTGCTGCCCACCGACGGCTCCGCGTTGTCGGAGGTCGCCATCAACAACGGCCTGCGATTCGCAAAGGCAATCGGGGCGAGAGTGACCGGCCTTTACGTGATCGTCGAGCGCCAGGTCGAATCGTTCGAGGACTACGCGCCGACTGACGTGAAATCAGCCGCCCCCAACCAACTCGCGAGAGAAGAGGCGCAGAAGTACCTCGGCGCGATCGCCGCGAAGGCGACGGAAGCTGAGGTCAGATGCGACACGTTCTCGATGAGCCACGCATCTGCGCACCAGGCGATCATCGGGGCCGCGACCGACAAGGGCTGCGATCTCATCATCATGGCCTCGCACGGCCGCAAGGGCATCACCGGCGAGCTGGTAGGCAGCGAAACGGCCCGCGTCATCACCAATTGCAAGATTCCGGTGCTGGTTTACCGCTGATCGACCCCTTACGAAGCGATGTACGCTCGCAGCGCCTGCGCTTCTTGCGCGGTTTCCTCGAGCCTCATCTTCACCAGGTCGCCGATCGACACCAGCCCGAGCAGCTTGCCATCCTCGACCACCGGCAGGTGGCGGAAGCGCCGCTCGGTCATCAGCCCCAGCGCCTCGTCGACCGACATCGAGAGCTGCCCGATGACGATGCTGCATGTCATCCGCGCCTCGACCGCCAGCGAGTCGAAGTCGCGGTCGCCGTCGGCGTACAGGTGCACTACATCGCGCTCGGTGAAGATGCCGACCGGACAGCCCTCGGCGTCGGGCACCAGCACCGCTCCGACCTTCTCGGCGCGCATGGTGCGGATGGCATCGGCGATGCTCGACTTGGCCGACACGGTCACCACGCGGTGGCCCTTGGCCCCCAGTACGTCTTTCAGCTTCATGGCCGTCTCCTGCGCTGTTACAGGTTACCGTCTTGCGCGGGGTGATTCTCCCCGCGCCATTCCGAATCTTACCGCTGCGCTAGCCTAACGTCTGCATGCGCCAGCAGCACTTCCTGTCGCTCGGCGATAGCGGGTTTCACCGCATCGCCTACACCGAATGGGGCCAGCCGGCGAACCCGCATATCGTGCTTTGCGTGCATGGTCTGGCGCGCAACAGCCGCGATTTCGACTATCTCGCTGCCGCGCTCGCCGCGGATTGCCGCGTGCTGTGCATGGACGTCGCCGGGCGCGGCGAAAGCGACTGGCTCGACAACAAGTCCGAATACACCTTCTCCACCTACCAGAGCGACGCCGCGGCAATGCTGGCCCTCGCCACCGCGCCGGCGGCGGGCGGCTGGCTCGACCGGCTGCGCCGCACGCCGTCGCAGCCGATGGTCGACTGGGTCGGCACCTCGATGGGCGGCCTCATCGGCATGTTCCTCGCCGCCAAGCGCAATTCGCCCATCCGGCGCCTGGTGCTCAACGACGTCGGCGCCCTGATTCCCTGGAGCGCGCTGTTCCGCATGAAGGGCTACATCACGCGCGGCCGGCGTTTCACCACCCTTGCCGAGGTCGAGGCCTACCTGCGCGAGGTGTGCGCGCCCTTCGGTCCGCTCAGCGACGCACAGTGGCAGCACCTCGCACGCCACAGCGCGCGCCGCGCTGGCGATGGCGACTTTGTGCTGCGCTACGACCCGGCGATCGGCGAAGGCCTGCACGGCCACATCGACCCCGAGTTTCCGATCGGCCCCGACCTGCTGCGCGGCATCGACCTGTGGAACGTCTGGAGCAAGCTCAGCTGTCCGACGCTGGTGCTGCGCGGTGCGGAGTCAGAAGTTCTTTTGAGAAAAACTCTTCAGGAAATGCGAGAGCGGAAGCCCGATCTCGAGGTGGTCGAATTCGCCGGCATCGGCCATGCGCCAGCGCTGATGAGCGAAGACCAGATTTCCGCCGTGAGGGAGTTTCTGCTGAAATGAGAATCCTGCCACTCTTCCTCGTGGCGAGCTTGCATGCCTTCGCTGCGGAGCCATTGCCCGCGCTGCACGCCGAGACGCGCAACCTCACGGTTTCGGGCGTCTCCTCGGGCGGCTACATGGCGGTGCAGTTCCACGTCGCGCATTCGAATCTGGTGAAGGGCGCGGGAGTGATCGCCGGCGGTCCTTACTACTGCGCCATGGGCAGCGTGTGGACCGCGCTCTACAACTGCATGACCCCGGGCGCCTGGACCCCGCTGCCCGCCGTCGAAGCATTGAAGGCTGCGGCCGAGTCTTTTGCGCGGTCTGGACGCATCGATCCGACGCGCAATCTTTCAGGTGCCGCGGCGTGGCTCTTCAGCGGCACGCGGGACGCAACGGTGCTGCCTCCTGTCGTGAAGCAGCTGCAGCGCTTCTATGAGCTTTACGGCACGCACGCGCTGCTCGTGGCGGACAAGGCGGCAGGCCACGCCATGGTGACGCGCAACGCGGGCAACAAGAACTGCGCCGTAACGGCGGCGCCCTACATCAACGACTGCGATTACGATGCTGCCGGCGAGCTGCTGCGGCATCTGCTCGGTTCGCTGCAGGCCCCCGCAGGCAAGCCTGCCGGCCGGCTGCTCGTCTTCGATCAGGATCACTATGCGGCGGGCAGTGCCTATGCCGTGAGCATGGCGCAGGGCGGCTACCTGTACGTTCCGAAACCTTGCGAGACCGAACGCTGCCGGGTTCACGTCGTGTTCCACGGCTGCCGGCAGAACGCGGCGGAGGTGGGCGAGCAGTTCGTGCGCGACGCGGGCTACAACCGCTGGGCGGACAGCAACCGGCTCATCATCGTCTACCCGCAGACCATCGCGCGCTATTTTCTTATCTTCAATCCGCGCGCCTGCTGGGACTGGTGGGGCTACACCGGCCCGGGCTACGCCACCCGGGACGGCGCGCAGATCCGCGCCATCAAGGCGATGCTCGAGCGCATCGCGCAATAGCTTCGGCGATTGCTTCGATCACGGCCGGCTGCTCGCCGATCGGCGGATCGATGGTGATCGCGAGGCGCGCCTTGGCGGCAGCGGCGAGCCGCGGCAAGTCCTGCTTGAGATGCCCGCCGAGCCCGAAAAACAGCGGCACGATGCGCACCGCCCCTACGCCTGCCGCCGCGAGCCCGGCGAGCGCCTCTTTCAGCGACGGCCGCATGTGCTCCAGGTAGGCAAGGCGAATTTCAGTTCCGGGCAGCGCGCGAGCGAGCTCTGTAGAAATTCTCTGGAAAGGGCGCGCCCAATCCGGGTCGCGCGAACCGTGGGCGAAAAGAACGATCCCTTCCTTCAATGCACGGTCGCCCGGCGCCGCTCGTAGATTCCCTGCAGGAGACGCAGCGACCCGAGGCTGATGGCGCGGTGCGACAGCGCATGCCCGAGGTCCTCGACGATATCGAGGGTCACCGGAACGTGCAGGCCCGCCAGCACGCGCGCCGCGCGCTCGGCGTACACTCGCGACACCACCGAGTCGAACTCGCCATGCACCAGGTGGATGCGCGAAGCGATGCGGCTGCCGCGGCCGGGCGTTTGCGCGAAGCGCGAGGAGAACGCGACCACCGCGCCGGCGATCCCCGGCGCCTTCACGGCTTCGAGCGCCACCGTGCCGCCCTGCGAGAAACCGATCAGCACGGTGCGGCTCGCCGGCACGCTGAAATTCGTCTGCTCGCGGCGCACCAGGTCCTCGACGTCCGGCAGCACCGCGGCGACGCGCTCGCCGTGGTTGTCGCAGTTGAGGCCGCGCGTCGGGTACCAGTCCTGCGCTACGCCGCCCCGGGCATCGGGATCGAAGCCGCTCGGCAGCACCAGCGCGGCGCTCGGGAAGCGGGCCTGGAACTTGAACGCGATCGGGATCATCGACCGGGCGGTGGCGCCGCAGCCATGCAGAAACACGAACAGGTGATTGACCGGGTGCTCTGGGGTGGGCGCGAAGCGGAAGACCCGGCCGGAAGACATGCAGAGGGATTGTTACCCTGCGATCGGCGTTCTGTAAACTGGCTCAGGTTTTTTCTCAGGTGACCCATGCGAACCACGCGATTTCTAACGGCTTTCTGGGCATTGACGAAGCCTTACTGGGTGTCCGGCGAACGCCGCAAGGGCCTGACGCTCCTCGCCGTGGTAGTCGGGCTGGCGCTGATGCTGGTGTGGATCGAGGTGCAGTTCAACACCTGGAACAACGATTTCTACAACACGCTGCAGGACAAGGACCAGGGCGAGTTCTTCAGGCAGCTCGGCCAGTTCACCCTGATCGCGGTGCTGTACATCGTCACCGGCGTCTACCGTCTGTACTTCCAGCAGATGCTGCAGATCGAGTGGCGCACCTGGCTGACCGAGCGCTTTCTGGCCGACTGGATGAAGGACCAGGCGCATTACCGCCTGACGCTGCTCGACCGCGGCACCGACAACCCGGACCAGCGCATCGCAGAAGACCTGCGCATGTTCGTCGACTACACGCTCTCGCTTTCGCTCGGGCTGCTGTCGGCGGTGGTCACGCTGGCGACGTTCGTCGCCATCCTCTGGACCCTGTCGGGCGCCCTCGAGATCGCGGGCTTCAGCATTTCGGGCTACATGGTGTGGGTGGCGACGGTCTACGCGGTCGCCGGCACCTGGCTCACCCACGTCATCGGCCGGCCCCTCATCGGCCTGGACTTCAACCAGCAGCGCTTCGAGGCGGACTTTCGCTTTTCGCTGGTTCGCCTGCGCGAGAACAGCGAAGGCGTCGCCCTGTATCACGGCGAAGGCGAGGAGCTGGTTCGCTTCCGCGACCGGTTCGCGGCAGTCATCGGCAACTGGTGGGCGCTGATGCGCAAGCAGAAGCAGCTGGGGTGGTTCACCTCCTTCTATGGCCAGCTCGCCATCATCTTCCCGTATGTCGTGGTGTCGCCCAGGTTCTTTTCAGGCGCCATGCAGATGGGGGGAATATTTCAGACCGCGTCGGCCTTCGGCCAGGTGCAGGGCGCGTTGTCGTGGTTCATCAGCGCCTACACGCAGTTCGCCACCTGGAAGGCGACGGTCGACCGGCTGATCGGATTCTCGGCGTCGCTCGAGCGCGTGCGCGAGCTGAAAATCGAGGGCGAGCGCGTGGAACAGGCGGGCAATGCCGTCGCGCTCGAAGACCTGCAGCTCGATCTGCCGCAGGGCAGGCCGCTTCTCGCCGCGGCGACCCTGGAGCTCAAGCCCCGGGAGGACGTTCTGGTTTCGGGTCCCTCCGGCGCCGGCAAGTCGACGCTGTTTCGCGCGCTTGCCGGGATATGGCCGTACTGGAAGGGGCGCATCCGGCTGCCGAAGGGCGCACGTCTGCTGTTCCTGCCGCAAAAGCCGTACCTCCCCATCGGCTCCGTGAAACATGCAGTGTGCTATCCCGCTGAGACTGCGATGCATTCCGACGAGGCGGTGAAAGAAGCGCTGCGCGCGGTAGGGCTGGCGCAGCTCGCCGACGAGCTCGAGCGCAGCGAGAACTGGGCACAGGTGCTTTCCGGAGGGGAGCAGCAGCGGCTCGCATTCGCCCGCGCGCTGCTCTACCGCCCCGACTGGCTGTTCCTCGACGAGGCGACGGCGTCGCTGCCCGATGACGCGCAGCAGGCGCTATACCGGCTCCTCAAGGAGAGGCTGCGGCACACGACCCTGGTGTCGATCGGGCACCGCGAGAGCCTTGCCGAGTTCCACCCCCGGCGCCTCAGCTGGAGTCAGGCCGGCGGGGCGGTACCGGTTCTCGCTCCGGCGCCCCGGGAGCCGTCGCCGGAGGAGTGTTGCGGTAAGGGCTGCACGCCTTGTGTCTTCGATACCTATGCGGAAGCCTTGGAAAAGCACCGCGCCGCGCTCGAGGCGTGGCGCAATCTGAAAATCAGGAAACGCTAAGGCGCGAGCACCAGGCAGGTGGTCGAGGCGTGCGCGTACAGCTTGCCGGAAAGATCTTCCAGGCGACCTTCCGCGGTCGCCACGCGCTTGCCCAGATTGATCAGCCTGCCTACCGCGCGCAGCTTCCCGGTCTGTGAGCTGATGGCTCTCACCAGGTTTGTCTTGGTTTCCAGGGTCGTGTAGCCGCCGCCTGCCGGCATCTGGGTCTGCACGCTGCAACCCATTGCCGAGTCGAGCAGCGTCATCGCGAGCCCGCCGTGCACCACGCCGATTGGATTGTAATGTTGTTCGCCCGGAAGCACCTCGAACACCACGCGGCCCGGTTCGACCTCTACCGGGCGGAACCCCAGCAGCTCGCAGATCGGCGGCAGCGGCAGCCGGCCGTCGAGGATCGCGCGCAGGAAGTCGATTCCCGCCATCGTGCGGCCCGCTGCCGCGAGCTCCTGAGGATCGCTCCAGGTGATCGCAAGACTGCGCAATCGCTTCTCCACTTTCATATTTTTCCCTTCAATAAAGCGGCGCCGGCTGCGGCAGCGCCGGAACCGCGGGGCTCGCGATCGAAGAGCGCCCGCAGATGAAATCGGCAGCCGCCTGCGTCACCTTTTCATCCTGCAGGATGCGCCGATGGCCGAGTCCGTCGGTGCTCAGCAGGCGCGCGCCCGGCCACAATCGCGCGAAGCTCGCGCCCTGGGTCCACGACACCATGCGATCGTCGCGATCGTGGATCACGAGCGCCGGGGCCGAGAGCCGCGGCGCGAGGCGCGAGAGCTCGAGCTCGTCCCAGCGCACGCCGTAGCGCTCCTCGATCGCGGCCTGCATCGAGCGGCGCGCGCGCTCCGGAATCCAGTACCAGCGCGCGAAGCGGCGAGAGTAGCCGACGAGGTCCGCGGGTGGGCTGACCAGCACCGCCTTCTCGAGCGGCAGTCCCCGGGCGAGCGCGAGCGCGGCCGCTGCGCCACCGAGCGAGTGCGCGATGACCGCGCGTACTTCCCCGTGGTGCCAGGCGACCTCGGACATGACCTCGGCGAAATCCGGCAGCCCCGTGAGCCGGCCTCCCGAGATGCCGTGCGCCGGCTGGTCATAGGCGATGACGCGGTAGCCCGCGGCGAGCAGCGGGAAGACGAAGCCGCGCATCTGCGCGGCATGGCCGCCCCAGCCATGGGCGAGCAGCACCGCGGGTGCGTCGCGCGAACCCCAGCGCCAGATGGCGATCTGTCGGCCCTTGTGCTCGATGAAACTTGCTTTTCCATCGATCAAATCCAATGCGGTGGCGACGCCGTCGCTCCGCTTGGGCGGCGTAAGGAACAGGCGCTCGGCCCACGCGCCGGCGAGATCGGGGGCGAGGAAGCGCGCAGCTGCGAATCGAACGTTCGTGCTAATTCTGGGGAGCGCAGCGGAATGCGGCATGGGATCTCCTTTCCTATCGGGAAACGGCTTTGAGCGGCTTGCGCGCGGCGGCGTGACGCGCGATGAGCTCGTCGAAGGCGACGAGCGCGCGCTTGCGCGCCTCCTTGTCGCCGAGCAGCCGCCGGTGGTTGTGGCTCGCGAGCACGATGCCGAGCATCTCGAAGGCGATCTGCTCCGGGTCGGTGTCGCGCCTGAGGTGGCCTTCGTCGATCGCGAGGCGCACCGCCTTCTGCGTGATGGCGTTGCCGCGGTGCTGGTTCGCGATCACCGCGTCGCGGATCGGGCCCGGCCGGTCGTCGTACTCATTGGCCGCCGAGATCATGATGCAGCCTCCCGGCAGGCCCGAGGCGATGGTCCAGTCAAGCCAGCGCGCGAACAACGCCCGCAGGCGAGGCAGGCCGCGCTCGATCTTCAGCACCGGCACGAACACCAGCTCGCCGTAGCGCTGGGCAGCGTGCTCCAGCACGGCGAGCTGCAGGTCTTCGCGCGAGCCGAAATGCGCGAACAGTCCCGACTTGGACATGCCGGTGGCATCCGCCAGGCTGCCGATGGTCAGGCCTTCCAGGCCGAGGCGGCTCGCGATGCTGAGCGCCTCGTCGAGGATCGCGGCGCGGGTCTGCTCGCCCTTAGTGGTGGGGCTCATGCGCGGGCATAATAGTACGAACGTTCGTATTTGTCAAGAGCGGGCGCAACGCGCGCCCGGTGTAGCTCTGCTTGCTCGCTGCGACCTTTTCCGGCGTGCCTGCGGCGACGATGCGGCCGCCGCCTTCGCCGCCCTCGGGGCCGAGGTCGATGATCCAGTCGGCGGTTTTGATGACGTCGAGGTTGTGCTCGATCACCACCACGCTGTTGCCGGCGTCGCGCAGCCGGTGCAGTACGTGCAGCAGCAGCTGGATGTCGTGGAAGTGCAGCCCGGTGGTCGGCTCGTCCAGGATGTAGAGCGTGCGGCCGGTGTCGCGCTTGGAGAGCTCGAGCGAGAGCTTGACGCGCTGCGCCTCGCCGCCCGAGAGGGTGGTCGCGGACTGGCCGAGCCGCACATAGCCCAGGCCGACGTCGATCAGCGTCTGCAGCTTGCGCGCGAGCGGCGGCACGGCCGAGAGCAGCTGCGCCGCTTCGTGCACCGTCATCTCGAGCACTTCGTGGATGTTCCGCGCTTTGTATTTGATCTCCAATGTCTCGCGGTTGTAGCGCCTGCCGTGGCAGACGTCGCAGGACACGTAGATGTCGGGCAGGAAGTGCATCTCGACCTTGGTGACGCCGTCGCCCTGGCAGGCCTCGCAGCGCCCGCCCTTGACGTTGAAGGAGAAGCGCCCGGCGTCGTACCCCCGCTGGCGCGCCTCGGGCACGCCGGCAAACAATTCGCGGATCGGCGTGAATAGCCCGGTGTAGGTCGCAGGATTGGAGCGCGGCGTGCGACCGATCGGGCTCTGGTCGACGCTGATCGCCTTGTCGAGATGCTCGACGCCGGCGATCGAGTCGTGCGGCGCGGGGTCGGTCGCCGAGCCGTAAAAATGGCGCGCAACCGCAGCGTACAGCGTGTCGTTGATGAGAGTCGACTTGCCCGAGCCGGATACGCCGGTGACGCACACCAGCAGGCCGAGCGGGAGTTCGAGATCGACGTCCTTGAGATTATTTCCTTTTGCTTTTCCAATGGAAATCTTCTTTTCATCCGGGCGGTTGCGCAGCCGCGGCACCGGTATGGAAAGTTTTCTCGAAAGATAGCGGCCGGTGAGCGACTCCGCATCGGCGATGATCTCCTGCGGCGAGCCCTCAGCGACGATGCGGCCTCCGGCCTCGCCCGCGCCGGGACCCATGTCGACGACATGGTCGGCGGCGCGGATCGCAGCCTCGTCGTGCTCGACCACGATCACCGAGTTGCCGAGGTCGCGCAGGCGCTTGAGCGTCTCGATGAGCCGCGCGTTGTCGCGCTGGTGCAGGCCGATCGAGGGCTCGTCGAGCACGTACATCACGCCGGTCAGTCCCGAACCGATCTGGCTCGCGAGGCGGATGCGCTGCCCCTCGCCGCCCGAGAGCGTCTCGGCGGAGCGCTCGAGCGCCAGGTAATCCAGCCCGACGTTGACCAGGAACTCGAGGCGGTTCGCGATTTCGCGCACGATGCGCTCGGCGACCTGGCCTCGCGATCCTTCCAGTCTTAGATTCTTAAAAAAAACCAAAGTCTGTTTCAGTGGCCAGGCGGAGATCTCGAACAGCGTCTTGTCGAGGAGCTTGACGTGGCGCGCCTCGCGTCGCAGGCGAGCGCCGCCGCAATCCGGGCAGGCGCGCTGGTTGACGAGCTTCGCCAGCTCCTCGCGCACCACCACCGAGTCGGTCTCGCGGTAGCGGCGCTCCAGGTTGGGCACCACGCCCTCGAAGGCGTGCTGCTTCACCGTGGTGCGGCCGCGCTCGCTCAGGTAATGGAAGGCGATCTTTTCCTTGTCCGAGCCGTAGAGGATCAGGTTCTGCATGCGCTCGTCGAGCATCTCCCAGGGCTGCTCGGCTTCGAAGCCGTAGTGCCGGGCGAGCGACTGCAGCATCGCGTAGTAGAAGTGGTTGCGCCGGTCCCAGCCGCGGATCGCGCCGCTCGCCAGCGACAGGTTGGGATGCGCGACGATGCGCTTCGGATCGAAGAACTCGATGGTGCCGAGGCCGTCGCAGCGCGGGCAGGCGCCCATGGGGTTGTTGAACGAAAACAGGCGCGGCTCGAGCTCGGGAAGCGCGTAATCGCACAGCGGGCACGAGAATTTCGCCGAAAACAGGTGCTCTTGCTTGTTTTCAATCTCAAGCACGACAGCTCTGCCGTCGGCGTGGCGCAGCGCGGTCTCGAGCGATTCGGCGAGGCGCTGCTTGGCATCGGCGCGCGCGCGCAGCCGGTCGACCACCACGTCGACCGAGTGCTTGGCATGTTTCGCCAGGCGCGGCGCCGCGTCGAGCTCGTGCACGCGGCCGTCGACGCGCACGCGCGTAAAGCCCTGCGCGCGCAGCTCGTCGAGCAGCTCCGCCTGCTCGCCCTTTCGCCCTGCGATCACCGGCGCAAGAATCATCAGCCTGGTGTCCTCGGGCAGCGCGAGCACCTGGTCGACCATCTGCGCCACGGTCTGCGCCTGCAGAGCCAGAGCGTGCTCGGGACAGTACGGCGTGCCCACGCGCGCGTAGAGCAGCCGCAGGTAATCGTGGATCTCCGTCACCGTGCCGACTGTGGAGCGCGGGTTATGGCTCGCCGCCTTCTGCTCGATGGCAATCGCTGGCGACAGGCCCTCGATCAGGTCGACGTCGGGCTTTTCCATCAGCTGCAGGAACTGGCGCGCGTACGCCGAGAGGCTCTCGACGTAGCGGCGCTGCCCTTCGGCGTACAGCGTATCGAAGGCGAGCGAGCTCTTTCCCGAGCCCGACAGGCCGGTGATCACCACCAGGCGATTGCGCGGCAGCTCGAGGCTGAAGTTCTTCAGGTTGTGCGTGCGTGCGCCGCGGATGCGGATGAAATCCATCAGGGCAGGATGCGGTCCATTGACACGCCGATGCAAAAGCGAAACTTGCTACTATAGCGCGCTTCGCATTTCCGCCTCCAGATTTTCCATGAAAGAAACGATGAGCCGCGCCGAGCTGCGCGCCGGCGTAAGCCTCGCAGGCGTGTTCGGGCTGCGCATGCTCGGGCTGTTCCTCATCCTGCCGGTATTCGCCGTGCATGCGCCGCAGCTCGCGGGCGGTGACAACCTGCTGCTCGTCGGCATTGCGCTCGGCGCCTACGGCCTGTCGCAGGCGATCCTGCACATTCCCTTCGGCATGGCGTCGGACCGCTGGGGGCGCAAGCCCGTCATCTACGCCGGCTTGGTGATCTTCGCCGCGGGCAGCTTTCTCGCCGCCGGGGCGGACGACATCTGGACCGTGATCGCCGGCCGCACGCTGCAGGGCGCGGGCGCGATCTCATCGGCGGTGGTGGCCCTCGCCGCGGATCTCACGCGGGAGCAGCACCGCACCAAGACCATGGCGATGATCGGCGCCTCGATCGGCAGCGTATTCGCGCTCTCGCTGGTCGCGGCGCCGGCGCTGTACCGCTGGATCGGCATGGGGGGACTGTTCTCGCTCACCGGCCTGCTCTCGCTTTGCGCGATCTGGACGGTCAAGCGCATGGTGCCGGACGCGGCGCCGAGCGTGCACGCAGCGCCCTCGGGCGGCGCGGCGATGCTGCGCGAGGCCCTGGTGCAGCCGGATCTTCTGCGGCTCAACCTGGGCATCTTCGTGCTTCACCTGGTGCAGATGGCGATGTTCGTCGTCGTGCCGCGCATGCTGGTGGACGCCGGGCTCGCGCTTGACGACCACTGGATGCTGTACCTGCCGGTGGTGCTGCTGTCGTTCGCGCTGATGCTGCCGCCGGTTTTGTACGCCGATCGGCGCAACCGGGCGAAGCCGGTGCTCCTCGGCGCGGTCGCGCTGATGCTCGCGGTGCAGGTCGCGCTCGCCGCGGCGGGCGGCGCGCCCGCGGCGCTGGCCGCCCTGCTGGTGGCGTTTTTCGCCGCCTTCAACGTGCTCGAGGCGCTGCTGCCTGCGCTGGTCTCGCGCCTCGCGCCGGCGCGCTCGCGCGGCACCGCCATCGGCGTGTACAACACGACGCAGACGCTGGGGCTTTTCTGCGGCGGGCTGCTGGGCGGCGCGGTGGCGAAAAATTTCGGCAGCGGCGCACTGTTCCTCGGTTGCGCCGTACTATGCGGTCTGTGGCTCGCGGCCGCGGCCGGGATGCGTGCACCGCTGCTCCCCGGTCAACGGACTTTCGAGTCTCACGTTTAACACTGCAGGTGGTGACGGGGGAGATTTGATATGGCATCGGTCAACAAGGTGATCATCGTCGGCAACCTGGGCGCCGACCCGGAAACGCGCTTTCTGCCCAGCGGCGAAGCGGTGGCCAACATCCGCGTGGCGACCACCGACCGCTGGAAGGACAAGGCGAGCGGCGAGATGAAGGAGGCGACCGAGTGGCACCGCATCTCGTTTTTCGGCCGCCTGGCGGAGATCGCCGGCGAGTACCTTAAGAAAGGCTCGCAGGTCTACGTCGAGGGCAGCCTGCGCACGCGCAAGTGGCAGGACAAGGACGGCCAGGATCGCTATAGCACTGACATCCGCGGCGAGGTGATGCAGATGCTGGGAAAAAGGGAAGGCAGCGGCAGCGTCGAGACGCGCGAGGCTGCGGCCCCGCGCGGCGAGGCAAAGCCCGCGGCCGCGGCCAAGAAACCCGCCGGCAAGTTCGACGACATGGAGGACGACATCCCGTTCTGACGTGACGGATATCTACGCCCTCGCGGCGCTGTGGATCGGGCTGGCGCTCGCGGCGGCGCTTGCCTCGATCTGGCTGCGGGTCGCGACTTCGCTTTCGGAAATTGTGGTGGGAACGCTCGCCGGAGCCGTCCTCGGCGCGGCGACGCTCGGTGCCGACCAGACGTGGATCAAGTTTCTCGCTGGAGCCGGAGCCATACTGCTCACCTTCCTTGCCGGGGCGGAAATCGACCCCGAGGCCTTCCGGCGCCAGTGGAAGGAGGCGACCGCAATCGGCCTGGTGAGTTTCTTCGCGCCTTTCCTCGGTTGCGCGGCGGGCGCCTACTGGCTGCTCGACTGGGGAGGGCAGGCGAGCCTGCTGGCGGGGATCGCCATGTCGACAACGTCGGTCGCCGTGGTGTACGCAGTCATGCTCGAGTTCGGGTTCAACCGCACCGACTACGGCAAGATGGTGCTTGCGGCGTGCTTCATCACGGATCTCG
>WNGA01006086.1_pt1 | contig 18936 bp, 16 predicted proteins | sample 5400061 | NCBI WGS metagenome assembly WNGA01 (sample SAMN13153366, study PRJNA577476) | soil metagenome | isolation source: 100 cm soil or saprolite under grassland replicate 2 | place: USA:California | collected 2016-06-15 | reverse complement strand
ACCCGAGGTCGATCGGCAGGTTGGTCCCGTAGCGGATCTCGGGACGCGGGACGAGGGTCGTGTCAGCGACGATCCAGCCGTTGGTCTGGATGAGCGGCGGCTGGGTGGTCCGCTGACGTATCTCGGCAAGCAGGGAACTGTTGATGTTCGTCGTGCCCACGCCCCGGTAGGCGCTGCCTGCCAGATAGTGCGCCGCCGCGCCGACTTCCGTGAACGCGGTGGAACTGGTATTGGAGGCGTTGTTCGCCCCTGTGTACGGGCCGGCACTGCTCACCGCCACCAGAAGGCTGTTGGTCAGGAATAGCGTCGGCCCGGTATAGTAATAGTTGTAAAGGTTGTTGGCCTTGTGGGCGGTCAAGTGCTCGAAACGGATGATGGAAGTATCCGTTCCACTAACCACCTTGTCGGACTGGTAGGCGAGGATGTTTCGGGCGCGGACATCCGCGTAGTAGAGGCTGATCGGCGTGGTGCAGCGCACAAACTGGGCGTGTTTCAATTCGCTCGCGCCACCGAAAAAGGTAATGCCGGTGGCGGCGTGGGCGAGGCGCACGTGTTTGACCACACTGTTCGGCTCGACCTGCAGCATCGGGATGCCGTACGAATTCACCCACGGATTGCCCGTGCTCCAAGGCAGGATCTCGCCGACACTGTCGTCATTTTCCAAAGTGCAAATCAGCGGCGTGTACTCGCTGGTTCGGAATTCGACCGTGCCGTGAACCAGGATGGAGGCATAGGCTGAAGAGTTTGTATACTTGATAACAGCATTTTCGAATACCGTATGGCCGTAAAAGTGAGCATCCGAACGGACATAGTAGTTTGTATTGGCTGCAAACGTAAAGTTCGTGGCCCCAGTAACTAACGAGTAGTCGATCAGAAAACCGCTCCGCTCCTCAATGGAGGGAATCTGCGCGCGAGCTTCCTGAATCGGTTTGGTTGGACCCGCCGCGAGCCGCCGGCCAGGCAACTCCCGAATGGCCCCATCCGGCCTGCCCGGAGGCTGGGCCGCGGCACGGAGGGCCTTGGGCGGAGCGAGCAAGTCGAAGCCCCCTTTCGCCGCGGGCAATGCGGCGAGCATTCGTTTGGCGGCGCTCCATTCAATGGCCTCCACGAGGACCGTGCGGCCATCAACATTGGCGTACCGTTTCGCCACAGGAATCTTCGCCTCCACTTTGGGATCTGGCAGTTCGAATGCGAAACCGCCGGGCATCTTGTACGCGCCGAAATCAACGAAGTGGTCCGTGAAGTCCGGTTCGACCATGGCCTGACGGACACGCGGGTCGCTTTCGCTGCGCAAGACACGAGTGGTTTGGATAGGCTGCGGCGTTTCAGGAGTGAATTCCGTGTAAAGCTCCAAGCGGCTTTTGTCGGAAAACCCCAGCGCCTGCGGATCGGGCGGGGCCTCATGCAGGATCAGATAGGCGGACATGCCCGCCTGGCGGTAGGTGATGCGAATCGAGGCGTCCAGACCGTCGAAGGCGGATCGGAACGTGACCTGGTTTGGAGCCGTCAGCACGCCAGGGGTGTCGCGAATGGTCGCGAGGACATGGTTCGCTCCCGTGACGGGATCGTAAAACCCGATGGCCAACGGGCCGCTGCGCAGGCGAACGCCGTCCGCCGTCAGGAAATCCACCGCCGTCGGAGAGTTGGCTTCCGACTTCCACGATCTCCTTCTTCCGTGTGACCGTGCGCCCCGTGCGGGCGTCTCGCGACGTCACGGTCGCCGACCACGTTTGGTGGTGCTGGCCCCGGCTGGTGAGGGACCATGCGCCCTGGACGGCCGTTTGGGCGGGCGCCAACGGAACACTGTCGCCGAGACTTTCGAGCCGAAGCGCAGCAGATGCAGGCTGAACGATCTCAGCTTGTGGCTGCGGGGGGGCGCCCGCAGGCTCCTGTGACAAAGCCCGCAGCGAGAACAAGGCGGTTAGAGCGAGGACAATACGGAATGATTGATTCATAAGATATTCTCCGGTTGGTCAGTTGCTTCCGCGGTCCGTTATGCGCGGCGGCGGCATTGGACACAGTTTGAGCCCGCGAAAAGCCGTTGAGTGAGTGTCAGACAGGGAACAAAAGCACATAAAGGGTTTCGACTATATGCTGCCATTCAGGAAAACCGGGCGCTGACCGATAGCGACCGTGGCAGGACTGGCGCGCTGTCTCAATGGGGTGTCTACCTATCAGGATTTTTCCTAGCTGAGAGGAGTGATGGGATTTTGCTCCATCAGATGAGGAGCCGAAGTCCGCCCGCCGAGCGAGCTCGCCTCGATCAGTTCGAGAACTCGGCGGGCCGCGGCGTGGAGGGGGCGTGTCAGCCCGCGTTCAGCCGCGCCACGTGTGCGCCGCCGAACTCCCTCTGTGGATAAGAAATTATTGCGTCGGCGCGGCGGGTTGTGGCTTCATCCCCCGGCGCAGCAGGCCCAACAAAACCGCCGGGGTGCCCGGAGGGAAGCGGTTTGGCTGCGTTGGACGGGTCCAGGTGACATGAGCCGGCAACGGATGCATATTTATTATTCGGGCCGCGTCCAGGGCGTGGGCTTTCGTTACACGGTCAAGTCCGTGGCGACCGGATTCGAGGTCTCGGGCACGGTGCGCAACCTGCCCGACGGCCGCGTCGAACTGGCCGCCGAGGGCGCGCGCGAGGAGCTGGAAGCGTTCCGCAAGGCCATCCAGGATTCGGAGGTCGGCGGGTTCGTGCGCCAGGAGACCGTCGCCTGGGGCGAGGCCAAAAATGAATTTCGCGGTTTTGAAATTGTCCGGTAGATTGGGGAAATGGAATGAGATACGCGGTGATTGCAGATATTCACGCCAACCTCGAGGGCCTTGAGGTGGTGCTGAATGACGCCAAAGCGCAACAATGCACGCATTACTGCTGCGTCGGGGACGTGGTGGGCTACAACGCCAACCCCAAGGAGTGCCTGGAAATCATCCGCAGCATGGGCATGCCGGTGGTCAAGGGCAATCACGACGAGTATTGCTCCACCGAGGATAATCTCGAAGGGTTCAATCCGCACGCCGCCGAGGCGGTCAGTTGGACCCGCAAGCAGCTCAACCCCGATGACCGCAAGTGGCTTCGCGAATTCAAATACATCCGGCTGGTCGCCAGCTTTACGCTGGTCCATGCCACGCTCGATGGGCCCCAGCGCTGGGGTTACGTGTTCGACCGGCTCGCCGCCGCCGCCAGCTTCACCTACCAGAATACGGCGGTCTGTTTCTTCGGCCACACACACGTCCCGCTGGCGTTCGTGCGCGACAGCGTGGTGCGCGGCGGCACCTACTCCAAGTTCCGCGTCGAGCCGGGCAAGAAGTATTTCGTCAACGTGGGTGCCGTCGGCCAGCCGCGCGATGGCAACCCCAAAGCCGGCTACGTGGTTTACGACCTGGACGAGCAAACGATCGAGTTGCGCCGGCTGGACTACGACATCCCGAAAGCGCAGAAGAAAATCCTCGAGGCGGGGCTTCCGCAGCGGCTGGCGGACCGGCTGGCGGTCGGGAAGTGAGGAGGAACGTGAAACGTGAAGCGTGAAACGTGAAACGTAAAACGTAAGAGCAGAGTAATCGTCGGAGGTGTTGGGAAGTCCGACAGCTTCTTACGTTTCACGTTTTACGTTTTACGTTGCTCACGTTTTACGCTTTACGCGCGATGAAAGTCCTCATCCTCAAACCCAGTTCCCTCGGCGACGTGGTGCAGGCGCTGCCCGTGCTGCGGCTGCTCAAGCTGCATCGACCCGAGGCTCAGGTGTTCTGGTGGCTGGACGACGGGCTGACTCCACTCCTTGAGGGCGATCCCGACCTGGCGGGCATCATCCCGTTTGACCGGCGGCGGTGGATTTCGCCCCGATATTGGGGGGAAGCGGGGCGAAGTCTTCGCGACATTCGCGGCCGGAAGTTTGACTGGGTGATCGACCTGCAAAGCCTGGCCCGCAGCGCCATCGTGGCCTGGCTGGCCAACGGCGGTTTCACCATTGGCCTTCAGGACGGGCGCGAAGGCGCGCCTGCCTTCTACGACGTCGCAGTGCCCCGGCCCACGCCGATGACCCACGCGGTGGATTGGTATCTCGAAGTGCTCCCGCCTCTTCGCATCCCGATCCATCGCCGTTTTGCATGGCTTCCGGAGCGGCCCGAGGTGGCCGCCGCCCTCCGCGAGAAGTGGGATGTGGGCAGTGCACGTTGGGTCGCCGTGCTTCCCGGCGCGCGGTGGGAGAACAAACGGTGGCCCATCGGGCACTTCGTCGAGGCGGTCCGGTTGTGCGCGGCGAATCACCCCGACGCGCGGTTCGCCATTCTCGGCAGCGGCAGCGAGCGTGAGTTGGGTGAGGCGCTGGCTCGTGCCGCTCCAGGACGCTGCCTCAACCTGACCGGCGGCGCCTCGCTGCTGGAGATGATCGAATGGCTGCGCCTGTGCGAAGTGGCCGTGTCCAACGACACCGGCCCGATGCACGCCGCCGCCGCGATGGGCAAGCCCGTCGTGGCTCTGTTCGGCCCGACGGAGCCGCGCCGCACCGGACCGTACGGCCAAATCGATCGGGCCCTCCAGTTCCATGTCCCGTGTGCGCCGTGCATGAAGTCCTATTGCCGCGTCGACGACAAGCTGGTCTGCCTCCACCGCATCACTCCGCAAGCCGTTGCCGAGCGCGTCGGACAGGTGCTCGGGAACGGGAAAGGTGCGCGGGCAGCCGTATGTATTTAGCACCACCCTCTGCGCGTCACGTCTTTGTCGCAAACTTTGTCGCAAACTTCGTCGTCGAACGCGCCGTCGACAAAGTTTCCGACAAAGGGGAACGTTAGCGTTGGAGGCGACAAACACATACGGACAGTCTTGTCCACGAGTTCCTTGGGTGATATTCCAGTTCGCGCGGACGTGGCTGTCCGCGCTCCTGAATCGCCCGGTGCCTGAATCCGCCCTGCGCCCCCCATCGAACGCGCCGGGTTTTGCGGCTTGCCACGCCCCGCGCCGCGCTTAGACTCCTTGAGATTCCTCGAATGAGAATTGTGTTTCTGACTTTCGGCCTGTTGATGAGCTCGCTCGTCCACGGCCTGGCACAGGTGTCCGTCGAAGTATTGCTGAGCGAGCCTGAGTTTCTCCGCGACGAATCTCTAATCGTCAGGGTGCGCATCGCCAATCGCTCCGGCCAGCCGCTCCAGCTCGGCAAGACTGCCGACTGGCTCTCGTTCGCGGTGCAAAGCCACGACGGCCACAGCGTCGACAAGACCGGCGAAGTGCCCGTGATCGACCCGTTCACGATGGAGTCGTCGCAGACGGCCACGAAAACAGTGAACCTCATGCCGCACTTCCAGTTCCCACAGCCGGGGCGGTACAGCGTGATCGCCACAGTCAAGGTTCCGGAATGGAATGAAGAATTTCTCAGTGCTCCAAAAACCTTCCACATCATCCGGGGGGCGCGCATCTGGGAACAGGAGTTCGGCGTCCCCAGGAAGGAAGGCGCGCCTGAGGTGCGCAAGTACTCGCTCGTGCGCGCTCAGGGCTTGAAGCAGGTGCGCCTCTACGCAAGGATAACGGACCTGGACGAGAACCGCGTCTTCCGGGTCGTGCCCCTGGGGCAGGTCGTGTCGTTCGGCAAGCCCGAGACGCAGGTCGACAAACAAAGCCGGCTGCACGTCCTGTTCCAAAACGGCCCGCGGTCCTTTCTTTACGGAGCGTTCACGCCCGACGGCGAATGGGCCGTGCGCCAATGCCACGACTACTCCGAAACGCGCCCGACCCTGCGCGTCAGCGACACGGGCCTGGTGCTCGTCAACGGCGGCTACCGCCGCTATACGGCGGCCGATATTCCATCCTCGGCGACGGCCGGCGCGGACGAACCGGCCAAACCGGCTGTCGCGCCGCCGGTCGAAGCGCCGGGAAAGGATGGCAAACCGGCTAAGCAATAATCCGGATAGTTCATGCCGGCCTTCGTTCGACGTTGGACGTTGGACGTTGAAATTCAGAAACATCAACCCACAATTCAACTTATGAAAACAAAGACTGATAGCCTGACGATGAAGCCCGCGCGCGCGAGCTGTACGCTCGTTTGCATTCTTGGCTTCGCTTTGGAGGCGGGCGCCGCCACGATTGACTTTGAGAGCCTGGCGGGAATGGACAACGCGATTGTGCCGGTTCCGGCGGCGTCGCAACTGTCCGATCAGTTCCTCTCGACCTTGGGCGTGAGCTTCAGTTCCGGCAGTCCTTACGTCGCCGTCGTCAATCTGGGGCTGTTTCATGCCACAAGCGGCATCAACGCCATTGGTGGCAGCACCCCCGGCGGACTGCTGACTTACGATGGGGCGTTCCCGATCGTGGCAACGTTTTTTGATCCCAACCATCCCGCGACGGCCGCGACCACTGATTTTGTGTCGTTACGCATCGACCTTGTGCCGACCAGCGGGCAGAACGTTACGCTCAATGCGTTCGACCTCAACGGCCAGCTTATCACCTCATTCGTAACGCCGGACGCCAGCGGCGCGACTCTGCAAGTCTCTGCGCCCGGCATTCACTCCGTGCAATTCATCGGCACAATGGACATCTCGGGCGCCGCAGTGGACGATTTCACGTTCAATCCGGTGGTGCCGGTTCCGGAGCCTTCGACGATTTTTCTACTGTTGGTTGGCGGTGCCGCTCTTTGGTATTCAGTTCAGGGACGAATTCAATCTGCTTGTTCATCTGGTCTGAGAACTTGTTCACGAAGAGGGACACGAGCAAGGGGATAGCCTCCGCACGGTCGCGCAATGGCGGAAGCCGAACAGGAAAGACATTCAGGCGAAAGTAGAGGTCGCTGCGAAATTGACGCGCGAGGCGGCGCCATTAAAAGTGTTTGCCCGCCGGGCGCGCGAGTTCTCTACTCGCGAGCAGATGAAAATCGCCATCGCTTCGGACCACGCGGGCTTTGCCTACAAAGAGAGAATCAAGCAGCGCCTTGCAGAGTCGGGGCATGAAGTCCGCGACTTCGGCACCACGAGCGAAGCGCCTGTGGATTATCCCCTCTTCATCCGTCCGGCGGCGGAAGCCGTCGCGCGCGGCGAGCACGAGCGCGGCATCGTCCTCGGCGGTTCGGGCAACGGCGAAGCCATCGTGGCCAACAAAGTTCGCGGCATCCGCTGCGCGCTCTGCTGGAGCGAGCAGACCGCAAGATGGGCGCGGCAGCACAACGACGCGAACATGCTCGCCCTCGGCCAGCGAACCATCGACGAGGCGACGGCCCTGCGCTGCGTTGAAGTCTGGCTTGCCACGCCATTCGAGGGCGGCCGTCACTTGCAGCGCGTCCGGCAAATCGAGTAGCCGCAGGCATTCCTTCCTTCCGGCCGAACGGATTAGAACTCATCTCGTAGAGGCCAGGGTAGGGTGCGTCGCTCCGCGCGCGCCGTCGCGCGGACTGGAAAAGGACTGGCCCTCCTTGCAAAGCGGACGCCTCGGCGCGCGCGGAGCGACGCGCCCTGCCATTGATGAGCCCGACGCCGCTAGTTGGCTTGGCTGCCGGAGTCTGATTTTCCGACGCAAGTTCCTGCTCGACAGCTATAAGCGACTGAGCTACACCATCGCCGTGAATAATAGAGCCGCAATATTGCGGGTCACTTAGATGTTAGGCCGCTCGACGCGCTCGTCATGTCAAACGCGCTCATGACACTTGCACAGCCAGTCGCATGTCCTCAGTGCCATGCGCAGCTTGCCATCAACCCGAAGGCCATCGGTATGGGAGCAGGTTCTTGGGAGGTTCAGTGCGCCGCGTGCTTTCGCATCCTGTACGGAGGCGTCAGCCGCTACGACGTGCGCACCGCACCAGCCTACCAGCGCCTCGCTGAGCATCGCAGGCAGTTTGTGGATTCTGGCGACCTCGCTTCAGTCGAGGCAGAGGTCATCGCGCTTGCCCGCGACCACGACGCTTCCATCAAGCAGCGGCGGTGTGAGTGTGGCTCACAGTTCTCCATCGCTGCCAAGCCACGCTGTCCGGTTTGCAGCGCGGTTGTCTTCGAGAGCTATTTCCATTATGTGTTCACGCCAGCCACGAAACGAGCGGCCTAACAAGGCGCTGGAGCCAACACGGCCCCGCTTTGCAGTAGCGGCATCTCGCCGCCTTCCGTCGGTTTTTGTTTTCATATGGTTTTAGGGCCTCCGGACGGCGGGTCCGTGTGGCTCAGCTTTGTCGTTAGGCGGCGTTCACAATTTTCGTTCGTTCGCACAACACAAACACATGAAAGCCATCCAGACCTTTGCCTCGGTGCTGTTGCTGATTGCCGTCGGTTGCGGCACGACCGGGCAGCGCCATTCCATAGAGCATCACGCCCCGGCGACGCGACTTGTTACCATCCCGGCGCAGCCGCGGCCTCTCGAAATAAACCTCCGCAAGACCGCCGTCATCGTCGTGGATATGCAGAACGACTTTGTTACGAAGGGTGGCCTGCTTGACCGGGTTGGTATTGAAGTCGCCGGCATTCAGAAGATCGTGCCGCGCATTCGTGAGACCTTGGAGTTGGCGCGCAAAGCGGGTCTTACCATCGTGTACCTGAAAATGGGCTACCGCCCCGACCTGTCGGACATTGGCAGCGAGGACTCGCCGATGGGAGTGGAAAACAGACGTGCGCATGTCGGCGAGAAGATGTGCGCGCCGGATGGTCGGGAGGGCCGCTTCCTGGTACGCGACACTTGGAATACAGACATCGTGGATGAGTTGAGGCCGCAGTCGGGAGACATCATTGTTTACAAGACTCGCTATAGCGGCTTCTACAACACGGAGCTCGATGCGATTCTCAAACGGCGTGGCATGAGGACGTTGATGATGATGGGCTGCACCACGAGCGTTTGTGTGGAGTCCACGCTCCGAGACGCGATGTTCCGCGACTATAGCCCGGTGCTATTGTCCGACTGCACCGCTGAACCGATTGGCCAGGAATTCCCACGCAGCAATCATGAGGCATCGCTATTCCTCATCCGAGAGGCGCCCTTTGGTGCAGTCGCGACATCGGCAGATTTCGCCAAAGCTCTTGAGGGATTGAAGCAATGACGCCGCCTAACCCGCGCTGCAGCGCTACTCGATTGAGTTTGTGAGTCACCGGTTTTACAACATCATACGCTTCGGCGGACGCGCGCTGCCAGCGCCGGTCGCTTGAGCTTGGTCCTTAGGCGGCTTCCATGTCTCTCGATTATCCAGAGTATGTTCTCTCCGCATCACTGAAAGTTTACGCCCGGAAAACAGGGGGCACTTACGATGTTTATTCCTGACCATCAATCGACACGAATCCATCATGAACAGAGGACGCGCGATTCTTGCAGCTTGCATCTTATTTGTCGCAGCAGTGGCATGGTTCATTTTCAGAGGCGCTTCGACGCAGCCGCCACTTCCCAAACTCACCTTCAAAGTCACAGGCACCCCGGGACAGTCATTCACAGGCATCTTCCGGGCATACGGTGGCGAGACCCGCTTTTCCGGAGTAGTTCCGGCCGAGTATTCTTTCGACAGCACACCCGTCTTGTTTCGGGTTCGCATGACGGGGCCGGCGGGAGCGCTCACCAACATCGTTTACCGGGATGGTCAGGTGTCGGGCGGCAATCACACGACCACCGCGGCGGAGGGTTTGGAAGTAGAGCGTGACAGCGAGGGAGGGCTTTCAGTGGGTTCGGTGCCCACGAACGTGTTGCTGCGAATCGGCGACGTGGTCATTACAAAATGAGAGAGTCACTGGCCACGCGGCGTGACCATGCGCCGCAGCGAAGCCGGCCATCGCGCCGTGGGTGCAAGGTTGGCTCCTCGAGGGCCGTGTCGCCGAGATTGAATTGTTGGGCGGCAGCCGTGCCTCCCGTGCTGACAGTCGTCGTTTGCCTGCTCGTGATGAGCTGTTCTCATGAGCCGGGCTGCGACGTGATGAGCGTTAAAGACACGCCGTCACCGGACGGAAGATACATCGCAACAGTGTTCGAGGTGTTCTGCTACAACACGACCGGCTACACCCCACACGCAAACTTGCGACGACCGGGCCAGAACAGAGGCGACCAAGGCAATCTCTTGGTTGGAGCACCTACCGATACATTCAGAGCGACATGGATCGCGGCCGACAGTTTGCTTCTCGAGTATCGGACGGACGGCGACTACATTCATCCACCGCCAGCCAGCACGAACGTGGATGGAGTCACTGTGATATTTAAGCGCTTGCGCGAATGATGCTCCCTAGGCTCGGCCAAGTTTGGACGAGTCGCGCGGACAGAGGGGTGCGTGCCCGACTCCCGCTTGCTACTTCGCCCGCGTCTGAAAGGTTCGCTTGTGGCCCGTGGCCGGGATGCTCACGGTGTAGCTCTTTCCATCGGGCGCGACCGTCAGCTTGATGAAGTTGGCCGAGCACTTCTCCTCCAGGTTCGCGATGAATTCGCCGGCCGTGTTGTTCTCCGAGTCGGCCCGCACGTTGCGGTGGAGCTGATACATCGCCTGAATGCCCGGCGAGGACTTCAGCGTGGCCACGGTGGACTTCTCGGTGCCTTTGCGCGGGCCGTTGTTCATCACTGAGACCGTCGGAGCGAGGCTGTGAACGAGCAGCGGGTTGTTGCTGATGTCGAGGCCGTGATGGTTCACCTGGTAAACATCGACCTGCCCAACGCGGTTCACGGGGCAAACCAGTTCGCCCTCGATGTTCCAGGTGAGGTCTCCGCCGTCGAAAAAGCGGAACGGGCCGAATTCGAGCAGAAGCGCGATGCTGTTGGCGTTATCGGAGGGGTCCTTGGGCTTTGAGATGGCATCGGCGCAGGCTGGGTTCTTCGCCGCTCCGTCGGGTTGGTCGATGAACTTCTGCTTCGCCGCGACGCAGCGCAACGCCAGCTTCGGCCCGCCCGCGTTCTTCAGCGACAATTCCTTGCCGGGAGCGAGGACATTGCGGCCCTCCACTTTCATCTCTCGATACGGTTTGCTCACCAGCGGCCACCGCGTGTCGCTCGTGTTGCCGTCGGGGTCAGTGTCCGGGATGCCTTTGTCGTAAACCTGGCCCACGGGCATGAGTGTGGAGAGTTGCGGCACCCCGCCAAAGTGGTCGACATGAAAATGCGTGGTGACGTAATGGTCGATGCGCTTCAGCCCCGCCGCTTCGGTCGCCGCCTTGTGGATGCGACCCGCGTCGCGCCCGCCGGGATTGCCCGAGTCAATGAGCGCCGATTCGCCGGCCGGCGTCACGATGAGCGTCGCGCCGCCCCCTTCGACGTCGACCCAGTAAATGTCGAGCGTCTTGTCCGCAGGCGCGGCGCGGCCGTGGAGTGAGGTGAACGACAGAATGACGACACAAGCGATCAGTGTGGATGGGTGTTTCATAAGCGGCAACGGGCGAATCGTAGCCGGTCGTGCTCTCGACACAAAACAAAACGGCGCGTCCATCCCGAAGCCACACGTAGTTTCGGACAGCAGAGTTCAACCACGAATGAACACAGCGCGGCTGACGCCGCAACCAAAGTCGATAACCGCAAAGAACGCAGAGAACGCAGAGAATGAATGGCTTCTCTATGCGGTCTTTGCGTTCTTTGCGGTAAAAATTCGTGCACGCCGACAAGACTTTCATGGATAGCAGTACGAATGGACACGAATCAACGCTGGCGCGAGCCGCCAGCCGCCTTACGGCCAATTTGCCTGGGACGATTGCAGTGCCGAGCCCCGACCTCGGGCCCGCTTCTATTAGTGTGAATTCGTGTCCATTCGTGGTTGAAAGGAATTACGCTAGGACCTGGGCCGCTTGAAGCCGCTTGAGTTCGCGCCCGGTCCGCCGCCATTCTCCTCCCGTGCGCGCCCTGCTCCATCTTTTGTTGGCGGTTTTCGCCGGCCTTGCGTTCGTCGCGCCCGCGGCGGAGCTGACCAACCGCTACGAGTTCCGCCAGCCCCACGACCCCAACGGCATCGGGAAGTTCTATATGGGCCGCGAAATCGCCCACGTCATGGGCCACCATTTCGCCGACTGGCTGGAGCGCCCCGAGCGCGACGCCGAGGAGCACTCCGAAAAACTCGTCGATCAACTCAAGCTCAAGCCCGGTGACACCGTGGCCGACATCGGTTGCGGCACGGGTTATTTCAGCCGCCGTCTTGCGAAAAAGGTCGCCCCCGGCGGGCGCGTCCTGGGCGTGGACATCCAGCCGGAGATGCTCCAGATCCTAACCAACGAGATGGCCGCAGCCGGCGTCACCAATGTCGTGCCGATCCTCGGCACAATCACCGACGCGAAGCTGCCGGCCGACTCTGTGGATCTCGCGCTGATGGTCGACGTCTATCACGAGTTCGATCATCCCTTCGAGATGATGCAGGCCATCGTCCGCGGCTTGAAGCCAGGCGGCCGCGTCGTCTTCGTCGAGTTTCGCGCCGAAGATCCCAAGGTGCCGATCAAGGCGGTCCACAAGATGAGCGAGGTGCAGGTCAAAAGGGAAATGGCCCCATTCCCGCTCGAATGGGTGGAAACTCTCGGCCCGCTTCCCCGCCAGCACATCATTGTGTTCCGACGGAAGTAGCAGCCATTGCTCGCCTTGAGCTTGAGAGCACGAAGGTCTGTAGCGGCCGACGTGAGGAGGCGGAGGAGGTAGACGCACGGTCCATCCGCCTATCCATGACGCCGGTAGGGCGAGGCTCCTGCCGAGCCGAAACTTCCGGTTTGATCACGGCTCGGCAGGAGCCTCGCCCTACCGGGTCAAGGTGAAGATGCCCGGCCACAGGCCGTCGTTTCTCCTCACGTCGGCGGCTACCGTCGTTGGAGGAGAAATACTGGGCAGATTCCTGATTGGACTTCCCGCCCGCCCGCCTCCTACACTGCGCCCATGTTGGCCAGGGCGTGTTCCGCAGCCGTCAACGGTATCGAAGCCTACGCTGTCGAAGTCGAAGTCAACTCCGGCTGGGGCGAGACCATCATCGTCATTGTCGGCTTGCCGGATGCCGCGGTGCGCGAGTCCCGCGACCGCGTCACCACCGCCATCCACAATTCGGGCTACAAAATCCCGATGGGCCGCACCACGATCAACCTGGCGCCGGCCGACGTGAAGAAGGAAGGCCCCAGCTTCGACCTGCCCATTGCCATCGCCACGCTGGCGGCCAATGAACAAATCGAGACCGACCAGCTCGACCACTTCGCGATGGTCGGCGAACTGGCGCTCACCGGCGCCGTCCGCTCCGTCAAAGGCGTCCTCCCCATTGCATTGCGCGCGCGCGCCGACGGCAAGACCGGCCTGCTCGTCCCCGCCGAAAACGCCGCCGAAGCCGCCGTGGTGGACGGGCTGAACGTTTTCGCGATCCAAAACCTCCGCGAAGCCGCCAGCTTCCTCGAGGGCGAAATCAAGCTTTCCCCGACCCGCGTCGACATCGCCGCGCTGTTCAAGCACCCGCCCGATGATGAATTGGACTTCGCAGAGGTGAAGGGACAGGAATCGGTCAAGCGCGCCCTGGAGATCGCCGCCGCGGGCGGACACAACATCCTGCTCATCGGCCCGCCCGGCACCGGCAAGTCGATGCTCGCCAAGCGGCTGGCCACCATCCTGCCGCCCCTCACGCTCGAAGAGGCGCTCGAAACCACCAAGATTCACAGCATCGTCGGCGGCCTGGCGCCCGGCCAGGCGCTCGTCACCCGCCGCCCGTTCCGCGCGCCGCATCACACCGCCAGCGACGCCGGCCTGCTCGGCGGCAACATCAATCCCACGCCCGGCGAAATTTCCCTCGCCAACCACGGCGTGCTCTTTCTCGATGAACTGCCCGAGTTCAAGCGCAGCGTGCTGGAAACCTTGCGCCAGCCGCTCGAAGAGGGACACGTCACCATCAGCCGCGCCGCCGGCACGATGACGTTCCCCGCCCAATTCATGCTCGTCGCCGCGATGAACCCCACGCCCGACGGCAAGATGCCGCACGAATCCAAGTGCACGTCGCGCGAAATCCAGACCTACCTCGGCCGCATCTCCGGCCCGCTCCTGGACCGCATCGACCTGCACATCGAAGTGCCGGCCGTGAAGTTCCGCGAGATGACCGCCGAGCGCACCGGCGAGACCAGCGCGCAAATCCGCGAGCGCGTCATCGCCGCCCGCCGCGTGCAACAAGCCCGCTTCGCCGCCCGGCCGCGTGTGACCTGCAACGCCCGGATGGGCGCCCGGGAAATCAAGGCCCACTGCGGGCTCGACTCCTCGACGCTCGACCTCCTCAAGCTGGCGATGACCGAGAAAAACCTCAGCGCCCGCGCCTACGACCGCATCCTCAAAGTCGCCCGCACCATCGCCGACCTGGCCGCCGCCGAACGCCTCACCGCCGACCACATCTCCGAAGCCATCCAATTCCGCTCGCTCGACCGGCAGATTTGGGGGTGAGGCGGCGCACTGGAAGTTTGCGCCACGACAGAGCCTTCGCTGGCCTGGGCATCGTCCGAGACTTGCTTCGGGAGGTGGTTGCGGGGTAAGGTTCGCGCATGAGCTACACGGGAAAAGTTCAAAATGGGGTCGTGGTGTTGCCGCCCGAAGCGCATCTGCCCGAGGGAACGGAAGTGGAGGTGATTCCGCGCACGGCCCCGCAGGCCACGAATCCGTAGCCGATTAAGGCGCGATGATTTCATGGCGCGCTGTTCGACACGCCTTGGCATGAGTCGAACCTGCTCGACGCGGGAGCGGCAGGCGCGGGGATTTCTGCCGCCCTTTCAGGGCTTGGAACCTTTTTGGACGGTTGACCCAGGGCGCCGCTCGCAGACTCGCTTTGCCCTGGGCTATTATCGATCGGGCCTTCGGCCCTTCAAATCGGTGTAGGGCTTCATTGGCCGGCCAGCAGGTGGTATGCAAGCGCCGTTTGCTCGGCGGAGATGGGCTTGGGAAACATCTGCTCCAGCCAGGCAAATGCTGCTCCAGCCAGCGGCAACGGACGGACGCTGGCACTTTGGACTCCGCCGCACAGCGCCCCCCTAGCAGCCCGTTCAAAAACTCCCAAGGAACCTGTAGCGGCGGTCTGCGACCGCCGAAATCGGGCCAGAATGCGCAGTTTCTTCGGCGCTCATAGAGCGCCGCTACAGTTTTTGAACGGGCTGCTAGCCGTTGGGGCAGGCGGCGAAGAACAAAAAAGCGGCGAGCCCAATGGGCTCGCCGCCGGGTTGGCAGGATTCTGTACGTGTACGATTAGAGCTGGACGCAACGGCCGAGGTTTATGGGATCGCCGATCGGCGTGCTGTCACCATGGAGGAATTGGATGACGATGATGGGATTGCCACCCACGCCGCCGCGGGACGGCTGCTTGGGAATGACGAGCTTGGTGCCGTCGTCGAGGAGCGTGATTTCGCGCGTTACTTCCGCCGTGTGGGTGCCCTTCACGTTATTGCGGAAAATGAATTTGGCTTTGATGCCGGAGAGCGTCAGGAGGCCGTCCAGCGTGATGTACGGGCCGCCCTTGTTCGAGCAGCCATTGGCGTGGACGCTGACCAGCGCCAGGGCGTGGCTGAGCAGGTCAGGGGAGAGAGTCAAACCCTGCACGCAACGGCCCAGATAAAATTCCTCGCTCAAGGCGCTGCCATTGCCATCCACGAACTGCAGATAGATGTAGGGATTGCCGCCCACGCCGCCGCGCACGGGCTGCTTCGGGAGCGTGATGCTGGTGCCCAGCGGCAGGAGCGTAAGCTCGGATTCCTTCACTACCGTGTAAGTGTGCGTGCCCTTGGCGTTGTTCATGAGGGTGAGCTTCATCTTCATGCCCGAGAGGGTGATGTCGCCTTCCAGAGTGACTTCCGGCCCGCCGGAATTCTGACAGTCCGAGGCGGTGATACGCGCATTGACGCGCGCGCCCATGTCGAACATGGCGGTGACTTGTTGGTCGGCGCGGGCGCTGGTCAGGCCCAGGAGGGTGATGCCGGCCAGACCGGCGAGCAGATGGCTGCGGAGTGCTTGAATTTTCATGTTTTCTCAGTTTTTGAGTTGTTTTGTTTGTTCCAGCGATACCCCGACCACGACATACGAACATGGCAATGGCATCGTGCCGCGTCGTTTTGTGTGGAATTGCCTCCGTGTCTGCCAACGTGGGCCGGGCTTTCGCCAACCGACATGCGGTACGTCCTTTGTAGCCAATTCGTTCCGCACTTACAACATCGAAGCGACCCGCGACCCACGGTACGAAGCATCAGGGAAACTACGGTACTCGGGGCTGCCGCCTCCTGCTGTCGCGGCGAGTTGCCCGGGCTTGTCACTGACAAGAAAGTGCGACGTACCGCGTTCGACCGAATCCGGAACGGCCATGAAAAGACACAAGAGGCGCACAGACATTCAACGTTTGTGCCTTCTGTGCTTTTTTGCGGCTCTACTTCCTGTGTTCTGTCCCGCGACCTGTCACCATGAACCGGCGCTGCAACAACGCAGGGCAGGCTTCTCGCCTGCCTCGGCCGCGAAGCGGCCGAACAGCGACGCGCCTTCGGCGCTGGGCAGGCGAGACGCCTGCCCTACGTTGGCGGCGCGGGAAAAACTGTTGACCCCGGAAAATGCGCCTTGTTACCGTGCGCGCCCGTGGATTTGCCGGCCCAGTTCGCGCCCGTCGTCCAACGGGATGCCGTGGGTGCGGGCGTGACGCGGCCGAATGCCGCGCGGAACGTTCCAGACCGCCCGCGGTCCGCCGTGACGCGGGCTTTTTGATCCGGCAACTATGCGACACACCATCTCCGTGCTGGTCGAGAACAAGTTCGGCGTGCTCACGCGCGTGGCCGGGCTGTTCAGCGGACGGGGCTACAACATCGACTCGCTCAACGTCGGCCCGACGCACGACCCGAACTCGTCCCGCATGACCATTGTCACCCGGGGCGACGACGCGACCATCGAGCAAATCGTCAAGCAGCTCAACAAGCTGGTCGACGTCCTGGCGGTGCTGGATTTTCGCGACGCCGAATACATCGACCGCGAGCTGGTGCTCGTGAAGGTGGGGGTCGATTCCAACACGCGCGCCGAGGTCATGCAGATCACCGACATCTTCCGCGCGAAAATCGTGGACGTGCAGCCCGCCAGCCTGACCATCGAAATCACCGGCAACGAAAGCAAGGTCGAGAAGTTCCTCGAGCTGATGAAGACGTTCGGCATCCTCGAGCTGACGCGCACGGGGAAGGTGGCGTTGCCGAGGAAGTGATGCAGCGCTGGAAGACTTTGAAACGGTGAATCGTTAAATCGTTAAATCGTTAAATCGTTGAAGCGTTGAAGCGTTGAAGCGTGGTGCGTGACTCGTGATGCGTGGTGCGCGGGTCGGACGCTGAACTTTGAAATTTGAAATTTGAAATTTGAACCCGAGACCGCCCCTGGCGCGTCAATCGTAAATCGTAAATCGTAAATCCCAACTCCCAACTCCCCCATGCCCGCCAAAGTTTATACCGACCAGGACGCCGACCTGAATGTGCTCCAAAACAAGACGCTGGCCGTGCTCGGCTTCGGCTCGCAGGGCCACGCCCACGCCCTGAATCTCAGGGACAGCGGCCTTAATGTCATCATCGGCCTCTACGACGGCAGCAAGTCGATCCCCGTCGCGCAGCAGAAAGGCTTCGAAGTCGTGCCGACCGCCGAAGCCGTGCGCCGCGCCGAGGTCATCATGGTCGCGCTGCCTGACACGAAACAAGCCGCCGCCTACGCGAAGGACATCGCGCCCAATCTGAGCGAAGGCAAGACGCTGCTCTTCTCCCACGGGTTTTCAATTCACTTCAAGACGGTGGTTCCACCCAAAGACGTGAACGTCATCATGGTCGCGCCCAAGGGGCCGGGGCACATCGTGCGCCGCCAGTACACCGAGGGCAAAGGCGTGCCGAGCCTCATTGCCGTCTATCAGGGCGGCAAGGAAGCCAGGCAGATCGCGCTGGCTTGGGCCCGGGGCATCGGCGGCACACGCGCGGGTGTGCTCGAGACGAACTTCAAGGAGGAAACCGAAACGGATCTTTTCGGCGAGCAGACCGTGTTGTGCGGCGGGTGCAGCGCCCTGGTGCAAGCGGGTTTTGAAACGCTGGTCGAGGCGGGCTATTCACCGGAGATGGCCTACTTCGAGTGCCTACACGAGTTGAAGCTGATTGTCGATCTGATGAACGAGTCGGGCATTAGCGGAATGCGCTTTTCGATATCCGAGACCGCCAAATGGGGCGACGTCTCGGTCGGCCCGAAGATTATCGACGCCGGCGTGAAGAAGCGAATGAAGGCGGCGTTGAAAGAGATTCAGAGCGGCAAGTTCGCCAGGGACTGGGTCCGGGAATACCAGGGTGGCTACAAACGCTACAACGCGCTGCTCAAAAAGGGCGCCAATCATCCCATTGAAAAGGTCGGCGCCCGGCTCCGCGGGTTGATGCCCTGGATGCAGAAAAAGAACATCAAGGGGGCGCAGGCCGCTTACTGAGCGGTGGCGATTCGATCCGCCACCGATGGCAAATCTGCTGGGAGCGCCGGCATCCTGCCGGCCGGTGGTTATGCTTTTATGGTGCGAACTCGCCGGCAGGATGCCGGCGCTCGCAGCCCTTCCGCAGCCGCTCAGGAGGGGATTAACAGCCCGTTCAAAAACTGTAGCGGCGCTCTATGAGCGCCGAAGAAAGTGCACATTCTGGCCCGATTTCGGCGGTCACAGACCGCCGCTACAACCGAACCTGGAGTTGTTGAATGGGCGGTTAAGCAACAACCGAAACCTATTCGGATCGCCGGTGTTTGCATCGGGGTCGAACTGTATCCGTCACATGACCTGGCGCCCGAAATCTTTACAAAGGCTTGCGGTGGCGGCCGTCGTGCTTCCCTCCCTGGCCGCGACCGCCGCCGTAAAGCCAAATCCTTACGAAAAAATTCCCGGGCGCAACGTGTTTCATCTCCAGCCGATACCGGAAAGACTGCATGGCGACAACCCTCAGCCCCCGCGCCGACCGCCCCCGAAAGTCTTCATCACCGGCCTGGTGGAGTTAGGCGGCATTTCAAAAGCGTTGGTCGAGATCAATGAGCCAGGCCAGCCCGTGCAGCGCTCGATCCTTGCGGCCGGCGGGGCAGCGGGA
>WNGA01009324.1_pt1 | contig 18940 bp, 13 predicted proteins | sample 5400061 | NCBI WGS metagenome assembly WNGA01 (sample SAMN13153366, study PRJNA577476) | soil metagenome | isolation source: 100 cm soil or saprolite under grassland replicate 2 | place: USA:California | collected 2016-06-15 | reverse complement strand
GGTCGCGGCCCTGCTTGCGCGAACGAAACAACTCGCCATGACCGGCAAGTACGAACGATTCAAGACCACGCCGGCCTTTGACGCAACCGCCCGGCATCCCGACTGGCTCGGTTGATTTCCAGGCTGCCGGTCGAGGAGAGACGTTGGGCGAGACTAACGGCAAGCCCTGACATTCTTCCTTCTCCTCCCGCAGAGGAGGGCTGGGGAGAGGAGGCCAATTTTATCGAATGCCCCTCACCCCGCCTGCGTGGCCGAAGCCACTCCGGCGCGGCGAAGGCCCGACCCTCTCTCCACTCGTTCCTCGCGGGGAGAGGGAGAAGATTTGTGGTGGTTGTACCTCAAGATGCGTCCAGCGGGACGTCCGAACGTCCGAACGTCATGCGGTCTTGACACCGGTCCGGCTTCCATTAGGATGAGCGAGCAGCCAGGACGTCACCAACCCGAAGCAAGGTATGAATCCGACTCCGACCGGGGTGCCGCATGTTCGGCACCTGCTTGTCATTATCGGTTTCATGTTGCTCGCCGCATTCCCATCCCGCGCCCAGACCAACCGGACGAATGCGCTGCGCGCGACGGCCACCCGGCTGATGACACCGTCCGTCGTGGCCGGACGGGTCACCAACTCCGCCACCGGCCGGGCCACGCTCGATGTGAAGTTGCCAAAGGATTTCAGCCGTTACAACGTCGTCGAACAGCAACCGCGGGGCACCCGCGCGGCGACCAACCTCACCACCACTGCCACCGACGCGGTCCGGACCTCGCTCGCGGCGGGCAGCACGCTGGTGTTCCTGGAAAAGGAACCGCCGCCACCGGTCAAGCCCAACATGCGCACGGAGCAGAAGGCGTTATTCTCCACTGTGCTTGTCAAACATGCGGCCCCCACGCGTCCGGGCGAAGCGGGGCGCACCGCCTCGGGCACGTTGACGATGTTGTCCGACGTGCCGACGCCCTGGAATGGTTTGAGCAACGCGTTTGTCGCCCGTCTTTCGGTCGTGTTCCTGACGGACGACACTTCCACCAATAACCCACTCCTGCCCATGACGGTGGAAGTGCGCGGCGCCAACGTGAGCGACATTGAACCGCGCCGCGTTGAACTGCAGCGTGGCGGTGTGGATGGCAGCAAGGAGGTGGTGGTCACCTGCGACCGCTATCGGACCAATGTCCAGATCACGGCTTACTATCAGACGACCAACACCACCCGCGAACTGCCGCTGCAACACCTCAGCTCCTGGGACATGACCCAAATGATCATCTCCCAACCCATGCTCTTCGCGGCGCTGACCGGAGGTCTGATGGGCGGTTGCCTGCGGCTCTTCAAGAAATCCAAATGGGAACCACGACGCCTCGTGCATTACCTCGCCGAGGGTCTGGTGGTCGGACTGGTGACCGTGACGATGTTGCTGGCGGGATTGCTTCACAATCAGATCGCCGGCTTGCCACCCCAACCGCAGCTCGTGCTCGCCTTTTCGCTCGCCGCCGTGGCCGGCTCGGTCGGCGCCCATTTCCTCGACCAGATCACCGCCCGCCTGCGCGGACGATTGGCAGGTTGACGGGATCATCATTTCGACCGGCGCGGCCCGACGGCGCCGATCTGGTTCTTCGCGGTCGCCGCCGCCGCACCCGCCCTCAACCTTGCTTCTTCCCGACGCACCAGAGCGCCTGATCTGTGCGGATAAACAATTCGCCGTTCGAGACCGCGATGGACGAGTTCATCGATTCCTTCAAGGCGTTCGCGGCCAGCACCTCGAATTTGGGCGCGGCGCGAATCACAAAGATATCGCCGGCCTTGTTCGGAATGTAAATGCGGTCGCCTGCCAGCACGAGGGACGACCACGAACCGCCCTGCGACCCGGTCGCGGGCAGGCGTTCCTCCCACACGGTTTTGCCGGTCTTGAGTTCGGCGCATTCGGCGATGCCGTTGTCGTTGATGGAGTACATGTGACCGTCGTGGATGACCCCGGAGCCGATACGGCCCTTGATGCGGTCGAGGCGCCAGAGCCGTTGGCTTTCGGTGACATCACCGCTGCCGCCGGGTTTCACGGCGATCGCGTTGCCGGCGCCCATGCCGCTGCTCGCCGCCACGAGCGTGCCTTCTCCCCAAAGCGGTGTGGTGTAAATCGTCCCGCCCAGACCTTTGCTCATCCAAAGCTGCCTGCCGGTTTTCGGATCGTAAGCGGCCAGGCGGTTGGGAAAATTCATGATCAACTCATCGCGGCCATCGGCCTTGATAACGATGGGCGTGCTCCAGGATCCTCCGGGCCCGCCGCCGACGCCCCCGCGACCCGCGAAACCACCCGGGCCACCCGGTCCGCGTCCGCCGCCGGGTCCACCCGGACCGCCGAAGTTCGGGCGCGGCAGAGCCGCATTCAGGCCGTCACGCAGTTTGTCCTCGTTGAGCGAACCGCTTTTGTCAGAATCCCATTCGGCGAACCACTTCTCGAAGGTCCCTTTCAACTCGGCCCGCGTCAGCGAACCATCCTTGTCCGTGTCCGCCGCGGTGAAGAGGCCCGGGCCGACAAACCTGCCCGGACCGAACCCGCGTCCGCCGCCGGGCCGCGGACCGCCGGCGGGCTGACCTCCACCAGAAGGACCAAATCCCTGGGGCGGGGGCAACACGTCGCCGAGTTTCCCGGTAAACTGCTCCTGACTCAACTTGCCGGCTTTGTCCGGGTCGAGTTTGTCGAACCAGGCATCGGCCAAAGCCGTGAATTCATCCTTTGTGAGTTTCTGATCTCCATTCTTGTCCGCCTGAGACAACATTTGTGGGGCGACGAACATGCCCGGGCCAAAGCCGCCGCGGCCACCGGGCCCGCCCGGTCCGCCGAAGCCGCCGCCCATCGGCTGTTGCTCGGCCGGGTCAACCTTGGGCGGCTCGATTTCCCACGCGATCTCACCGCTGTTCTTGTTCAACGCGACGAGGCGCGCTTTCTCGTCCGGACCGTAATTGAGGATGCAGAGGTCGCCGGACAAGACGGGCGACACGGCGTTGCCGAACATATGGTTCAGCATCCCGAGATCGCGGTGCCACGCCTCTTTGCCGTCGAAATCGTAGGCCGAAACACCCGCTGAACCGAAACAGACATAGACCCGCTGCCCGTCGGTAACGGGCGAGCCGGAACAATACGGGTTGCTTTCCTGGGTCGGTTCGCTGTCGGCATAGGTCACGCCCGACTGCCAGAGCAGCTTGCCGTTTGCGCGGTCGAAGCACATGAGCGTGCGGCGGTTCTCCTTTTGGACCGCTTGCGTGACAAAGACGCGGTCACCCCAGACGATGGGCGAAGAGTTGCCGGGGCCCGGCAATTCGACGCGCCAGCGGACATTTTCTTTGTCGGTCCAGCGGAGCGGAAGGTTCTCTTCCGATTCGGAGGACGCGCCGGTCATTTCAGCGCCGCGCCAGGCGGGCCAGTTGCCGGCCGCGAGGGAGAACGCGGTCGAAACCATGAGCAAACCGGCGAAGCAGGATGCGATTGAGTTTTGCATAAGCGGTTGGGGTCGTTGAGGAGGTGAAGTAAACTGTGCGCGTTGAGAGTGAAGATCGCCCACGTTCGCTAGTGTGTCATGATGTAAAAAATGAGATTGAAGGCGAGGGGGTAGGCGCGCGTTTCGGAGAATTCATGGAAGTAAACCTCGTTCTCGCTTTCGCGTTCCCACCCGTCACCGTTGTCGGTGTTGTGTGTCGCAACGATCATGAGGCGCTGCCGGTCATCCAGCCAGGCGCGCACGTGCATGTCTTCGGAACCCTGACCCCGATACGCCGATACGCGAGCCTGCGGATTGGCCGGGTCGTAATTGCGTTTCCAGAAGTGAATAGAGGGGGCTTGCAGATTGTTCAGGGGGCCCTGGAGATCGAAGACGCAGTGAAACAAGGGGTGGTCCGCGGGCAGCTCAACCCAACTGCGTTCGGGCAGGACGCGTTTCATCTCCGATTGGAAATTTTCCCAATCCCGCGTTCCCCAGAAGTCATCCGCCATGAACACGCCGCCGTTGAGAAGATATTGGCGGAGGGCGCGGATTTCCTCGTCGCGCAGTTCCATGCCCCCGGGTTGCGCGGCGAAGATGAAGGCATAGTCGAAGAGGGCCGGGTCGGTCAGCTTCAGCACCCGGCCATCGGGGTCCACTTTCAAGGAAGTCAATTGCTGAAGGCGATAGGACAGATTCAAGTCACTGTCCGGATAGTCGTTGACCCAGCCTATCATGCTGGGGCGCCCGGGCGATTTGAATATGATGCGGGCGAAGGTGAACACGTCCTTCTCGAATCCGGGCGCATTGGTCCAGTCTGGTGTGCTCGCGACCTGTGGAGCCGTCTCCCGGGCGGTGCGCACGGTGTCTTCGTTCACCCACTCACCGCCTTCAGTCCGTATTATCGGACCGGTATCGCCACCCCGGAAACCACGACCGCCACGCGGGCGAAACTGAGCGACACAAATACCGACAGAGAGCGTCGCCGCGGCGGCCGTCAGGAGGATTTTGCGCGATGTTGTCATGACAGCCCGGACCCGGCGGGGTTTAACCCGCTTCAAAGCCGCGCCGCTGGAGTTGGACGTTCTGGACGCCTTCGATCCGGTTCAAAGCCTTGACCAGTTCGTCCGGCGAGCCCTCCGGGCGCAGTCGGGTTTGATAAATGACCTCGAGCGCGACTCCCTGCCGGGCGGTGCCGACGGACATGAGTTCACGTTCCAGAAGATGGGTATCGAGCGTGCCTCCGAGGAGCGCGTCCACATCGTGTCCGAGGCCAACCCGCAAGCTCAGCAGGAATTCGGGTGGCGAGTTGGAAAGCATGCCCGCGCGGGCCATCGTTGCGAACGCGGCCAGGCCGACCACGCCAATTCCAAGCACCGCGACCCACGGGTCTTTCGCTCCTATCGCCATCCCCACGACGACAGCAAAGATGACGTAGGCGGTGTCCTGGGTGTCCCGCACCACCGTGCGAAATCGAACAATCGACAGGGCGCCAACGAGGCTGAAGGCGCGGGCGACGTTATCGCCGATGACTTGTGTCACCATGGCGATCAGGACCGAGAGCAGGACCAGAGTCGTGGGAAACGACGCGGCGACTTCGTTGCGCTTTCGGGTCCGGCAATAAATCCAGGCCACCAGACCACCGAGGGCCAGGGCCGCCAGCAGTCGGACCAGCACGTCCAGTGGCGCAACGTTCCGGCTATCGACAAACGGCGATTTCAAAAAGTCAGGCATAACGATGCGTCCGAGCGCCCCTTCCGAGGAACGCTCGAAATGGGCTCCGGGACCTGCCCCAGGGCAACGGCGGCCAGCCGATATTTCGAGATCGGCTGAGGATTCAGCGCAAATTCTTCGACCAACAGTTTGAACAACGCCGGCATCTCCAGGCGATACTTCAATTCGATAATGATCTGATTTTCCGAGAGAATCGCGCTTTCTTTCCTGTCCGCGAAGGCGGCGTCGCACACGGACAGCGCGCGGATGTCGTCGTCCAGGGTCAACCGGACCGGCCCATGGCGGGTCAAGGCAACCCGCGCCGTGCGGTGATAGGAAATCTGGCAAATCGGGCGCAACCGACGCGCCAGAAGGCGCCGGTGATACCAGAAACCCGTCCAATTGTGATCCGGCTCCGGGTCGGCCAGGCACCGCAACTCCTCCAGACGGACGACCGTCCTCCGTTTGCTCACCAGGCCGCGCGCTTTAAGTTTGCGCTCCAGGAACGCGACCGCGTTTTGCGCTCCAGGAACGCGACCGCGTTCGTGCCGTATCGCCGAATGCGGTATTTGCTCCGGCCAAACGAACCTCTGCGGTGGAACACATCGAAGTGTTTCGTGTCGAAGTAGAGGCTGGTGATCCGGTAGGCATCGCCGGATCCGGCGGACGCGTTGGGGTCGGGCGACAACCGCGCGCGCGCCCAGTCGCGGATTTGTTCGGCCAGCGGACGATCGACCACGAATTTGAGTTCGGAGGCCAGTTCGCGGTTTTCGCGCAGGTCGATCGAGGGAGACATGATTCTCGTGAGGCAGGGATTGGCGCGCGGTTTATTGTTCCGGAGGAGGCTGTCCGCCCGGAGGCCCGAAGCCCGGGCCACCCGGAGGGCCGCCGCGGAACGGCGAGAGGTCCCGGTTGATGCCGGCGCGGAGTTGTTCGTCCGTGAGCACGCCGCTCTTGTCGGTATTCCACGCGGCAAACCATTTTGCGAAGCCCCGGGTAAACTCGTCGTGAGTGATCGTCCCGTCTTTGTCGCCGTCCAGCGCCGTCAGAAAGGCGTTTCCGAGAAACCTGCCGGGGCCGAAACCGCCCGGCCCGCCCGGCCCCCGACCGCCCCGGCCACCAAAGCCGAAATCCCCGACGACTTCACCTTGCGACTTTCCCGCGAGCTGCTCCACGACGGACTGCGCGCGAACCTTCACAAATCCTTTGATTGGTTTGGCCGGCTGAAAGAATCCGCCGGGCCCGCCGGAACGCGGGCTTTCTTCGTCCGGACGAGGCCCCCGGAAACCGCCGCCAAAAGCGGCCGGTTCGACGGGATCGCCCGCGACGACCTTGTCGAAACGCGCCAGTTTTTCATCGGACTCCTCCTGCACGGCGGGTCGGATCGCCGCGGCGATTTCATCCACCTGGCGGTGGAATCGCTCGGGTTGGAAAATGGTGTGGTTGAACTCATCCAAACGGGCGAGGTAAAGTTTCCTGAAGGCCTCGACTTTGAATACCCGTTCCAGGAACCGGTTTTCGCCCTGCCACGGCTTGTGGATGCTCAGGTGTTCGCGTTGCTCCTGGCTGCCTCTCATGCCGAATTGACCGAACGAATGGTCGAGGTCCCAGGGCATAAACTGAAACCGGCGTGTCTTCGGGTGAAGGTACACGTAGTAGTTTTGACCCGGGCCCAGAATGCTGTCCATCGTGGAAAGCCAAACCGTGACGGCCATGAACCGCGCGAATTCGTCGAGGTCGAGAAAGTCGCCCAGCTTGCCGGCGAACGCCGCATCGTCCGCTTTGCTGACCAGTTTGCAGAAATCAATGACGCGTTGCTGTTGTTCGGATGTCAGGTCTGTTTTGGGATCGTACGTTTGACGGTAGTTCTTCCAGTCGTCGCCCAGGTCGGTGAACGGGTTCGCTGTGACCGGCTTGAAGATCGCCCCTTTTTTGGTGTCGAAATTTTCCTGGGCGAAATTGCCGTCAACATCCTCGACCAGCGAGTAGAGGCCGACGTATTTTTTGTCAAACCTGCCGGGCACAGTGACGTAAACGCGCGCATAGGCCGTGCGCGAAGCCGGCGCACCGGCGTCGCGGAAGAGCCGGTGCGACAGTACCTCGTTCATCCAGCTCGCGTCGGTAACGTTGTTGTGAAGATTGAGTTTGGAGACCCCGGCCAGTTTCCGGCCTTTCACATATTTGTTCAGGTCCACCTTGAGCGAGCGCTTGAGCGAACCACGCGATTGCATGTAAGTGCCGTTACCCTTGTAGCGCACGGCCGCGTCCTGGAGAAGCTGGCCGTCAAATTCCAGGTCCGCGTGAACATATTCGAACTCGATTCCCATCGCCGAGGCCAAGCCGTTGCGTTTGCCCTCCGCGCCTTGCAGGTTCATTCCGGGCGCGCGTCCGGCCGGTCCGCCTCTTCCGGGAGGGGCAAAGTCGGGCTGCCCGAGCGCCGCGTTGAGTCCGGCGCGAAGCTGGTCGGCATTCAATCCACCGCTCTTCTGCTTGTCCCATTCCGAAAACCATTTCTCGCCCAGGGCCTGGAATTCCTCCCCGGACAATTTGCCGTCCTGGTTCTGGTCTCCCTGCTTCAGAAAGGCCGGCGCAACGAACATCGCGGGACCGAACCCACCCGCTCCGCCCGGCCCGCCAAAACCCCCCGCTCCTCCCGGACCTCGAGGACCACCGGGACCGCCGAAAAATCCGCCGCCTCCTTTGGGCTCCATCGCCTCCCACTGATCGGGGCTGAACTTGAGATGCACCGTCCAGACGTTCGTGCCTGTGTAGAGCTCGGCCGGCCTGGCCGGTCCGGCGGCGAAAGCGAGCAGGCCGGCAAAACCGATGAACCCGGACAGGACGAACCGTTGCAGGGCCGCCGGCCAGGATGTTTTGGGTATTCTGCGGCCAACCCGTCCTGGCCGGTTTGTGGGATTTTCGTTCATGCTTAACAATGACAGCCGAGTGACAGAGGCGTTACAGCGATCCGACGAATTCTCCCGCGAGAATGGGTTTTCTTGCTTCCCGGTGCCTTGCGTCGAATCGGTTTTCATGTCTCGGTGTTCAGACATACATGCGTAACACCAGGGTGAAGTCTGCCAGAATTTTTCGCAACAAATGCAAGAACGCTTGAACACGATCGGCTGCCACGGGAATTCAGGCTAGGGTCGCGGCCGCGGCAGTGGCGTGCGCTCCAATTCGGTTAGCTCGCGCACGCGGCCCAGCGCCGGGCGCTCGTTCATCGCGAGCAGAAACTCCCAGGCGGCCAGCACACGCCGGTAGAAAAGCGCGCGTTCGGCCGCGACTTCTCTGCCGATTGGCAGGTCTTTCGAGGGCACGGGAGGAAGGGGCTGCTGTGTCGGCCCCGGACCTGGCCGCCGCCGACGTCTCCCCACAGTCTCCGCGGCGGCCCGGACAGCCTCGTCTTCCGCTGTCTTTGCCCAGGCGAGGATGCTGCTCCGGCGCTCGGCGCCCCATCGCGCGATGGCTTCAGCCCGGGTCGTGTCCACCGTCCGCGGGTCGCTGTAACCCGAGCGCCAGAATATTTCCTGGTCCAATTCATCGATGTCGCCAAAGAGATAATCCCGCCCCTCGGCCTCCTTGCTCAAAAGGTATTTTTCAAACTCCAGCGCCGCCGCCGGCATGCCGGCGACCTGGTCGGATTCCACGGCCGCCTTCCATGCCGGCCGAATGGATTCGTCCCAGAGTTTACGGATCTCCGCGAAACGGGACCTGCCGCCGCGGCGCCCTGGCGCCCGTCCCTCGCCGGGCGGTCCTGGTTCTTCCGGTTCCCTTCGTTGCGTTTGGGCCTCGCGCCGGCTGCGCCGGCGACCGCGAGCGGGTTCGATGGCCTCCTCCAGCTCCCGGCGCGTGCCGGTGCGCAGCAGTTCTTTCGCCCCGGGGTTCAGCTCGATCAGCCTTTCGACGAAACGCCGAAACTGCGACTGCCGTTCCCGAAACGCCCGGTCCGACACGTTCGGTGTCGCTCCATCCACGGTGCGCTCGTAGGCGGCCACAAGTTTCTTCGTTTTCCCGGTCAGGTGCGGCTCGTGTGCCAGGCGCGTCTCGATGAGGTTCGCCCAGCGTTCGAGATACTGTTCCGAGGTCGAGTAAGGTTTATCAATGGTGTGGTCCGCGAGCGTCGCGGCCATGTGGGCTTCGGCGAACGACCGCAGACCTGTGCCTTTTCGTTTCAGGGTCAAAAGGTCCAGGCCCAACAGATTTTCCGGCATGAACCGCTCGTAGCCTGCCCAATCTCCGGCATCGGGGTCGGGATCGCAGCCGGCGGCGGCCGAGAATTCGTCCGTGGCAGTGAACCCTGCCGCGTGCGGGAACACCGTCTGTTCCTTCGCCCTGGCCCAGGCCGGCACCACCGTGAACCACTTGGGGTTCGGCGCCATCTCGCGCGGCACGGCCAGGTGATGGAATCCGCCCGCGTGGCATTGCGTCATGCAAAACACCACCCGCCCCTTGCCGATCCCGCCTGCCAGCGCGCGCCGCAGCTCCGCTACACCCAGCGATTCGTTGTCGTTGGAGCGCCAGCCGTGCTCGCTCTGCGGATCGCGCTCCAGGCTCCAGAGATTGATGATGCTTTCACCCCGGTCGCCGTTCGCCCGCGAGCCGTGGTCGCCGACGAAAAGGTAAAGCGTCCCGCCCTCGGCCACCGCGGGCAGGATCTCTTCACGCAACGCGCGCAGGATCACGTGTCGCCTCGCCGCACGATTGCGGCTCACCGAACCAGGCAACCACGAGTCCACGGTGACGCCATCGCGTTGCACCTGCCGGCGAACATCGCCGAACACAGGCTTTTCACCCTCGACGTTGCCCGCTCCGAAGAATACCCAGACGGAGTCGGGCGGATAATTCCGCTCGAGCCAGGCGACGATGGCCCGCGCCTGAAGGTATTGCGAATAATTGTTCTCCAATGGCGAGTCGCCGCCCGACAGCATCACAAACGCGTCGCGGCCGCAAAGGGTCGGCGCACACCCCACACCGAACGCCAGCAACAGCGCAGTGACAGCGACCCGCTGCCGGAACCTGGTTTTTGACACCGTCATTGCGTTACGTCATTTCGAACCGGAAGTCCCACAACCGTCCTGGGCCGTCAGAAAACCCGCGCTGCATTCCGAGGCGCTCGCGCAAGGCCGGAGATTCTGCCGGAAACGCTCCTGTGCCCGCTCGGGGTTCGCTCCCGGACATTTTCCGTGTGCGCGCCTAATTGGGGATTTGATCTTCAGGCCGGGCGGCGCCGGGTGTCGCCTTGATGTCGAGTTTGATCACGACATTGTTGCGGATGAGATCGTTGGGCATGCCAGGATAATTGATGTTGAAATCCCTCCGGTTGATCGCGAACTCCGCCTTGACCGTTACCACGTCGTCGGCAATCCGTATGTTCGCGGGGAACGAAATGCTTTTGGCGACTCCGTGCAAGTTGAGGTTGCCGCTCACCTTTTGCTGCGCACCGGAGGGTTCAATGCCCGTTACCGCAAACGTCGTGACGGGAAACTGGTCCACTCCAAAGAAGTCCGCGCTCTTGAGATGACGCTCGAGTCGGTTGTCGTCCGCCCAGGTGGACTTCATGTTGATTTGGATCTCGGGCGTGCCGATGATCCTGCCGCCAGCAACGCTGATCTTGCCCGCAAAATTCTTGAACCCGCCATTGTGGCTCCGTGTGACCTTGGAACCGGCGAACCCGATCGTGGATTCGGCCCGAATGACGTATTCCTTGCCGGCTTGAGACGCACGGGAAGCGGTCTTCTGGGGGTCCGACGACGTCGTTTTGTAAACCTTGTCCGCCGGATCGGAGCAACCCGCGAAGCAAAGGACCGCGACTGAGGCCGCGAGCGTGGTGATGTCGAATCGTTTCATCGAGTTAATTGGTTTCATTTGTTGAGTGGATCAAGAGATTACGGCAGGAATGCAAATCGTTCAACCCTTCCCGGAACTGACGCACCGCAGGGACTGCACCGGTGTGAATGGATGGATGAAGTCGCTTGTGTCCATACGGTTTTCGGTCTGTGGCTGATATGCCTTTTCCACCCTACATGCGCAGGACAACAACGAATCCTGCCAGGATTCTTTGGGGGCCTCAATGGCAGCTTTCAAAGAGGGTCCGTTGCGCACCGCGCTCGGTCGAGGCGCGAGGCGCCTCGATGTCAGGTTGGCTTTCGCCCGCCGGCCTCGTTATAATGGTGCCAATGAGCGACGTGACGCAGATTCTCGAGGCGATGCAGCGGGGCGAGTCCCAGGCCGCCCACGAGTTGTTGCCGCTTGTTTACGAGGAACTGCGCAAGATCGCGGCCTACAAAATGGCGCAGGAAGCGCCGGGCCATACGCTCCAACCCACTGCTCTGGTCCATGAGGCGTGGCTGCGAATCGTTGGGAACGGAAATCCGCAGTTCGCAGGGCGCGCCCACTTCTTTGCCGCTGCGGCGGAGGCCATGCGCCGGATTCTCGTCGATGCCGCCCGCCGCAAACGCAGCCTCAAACGCGGCGGGACGAGCGAACGCGAGGAATTGCAGGAATCCCACCTGGTCCAGAGTGCGCCAACCGACGAGATGCTGGCCGTCGATGAAGCGCTGGATCTGCTGGCGGCCGAAGACCCGGCCTCGGCGAACCTCGTCAAACTGCGCTATTTCGTCGGCATGACCATGGAGGAAGCCGCGGAGGCCCTCGGGATTCCGCTGCGCACCGCGGGGCGACTTTGGACTTACTCCCGCGCCTGGTTGCGGCGAAAGATCGGAGGCGGACCGGTCTGAGCGGTCTCCGTGGATGCAACCAAAAAAACCTGGCAGGTTTGCCGCAGGGTTTGCGCCTGAATAAGCAGATACGGTAACCTCCTTTGATATGCCCGCGGCGAATGGCGATAAACAATCACCGGGCGCGAAAGAGCGCGACGTTTTTCTCGAAGCGCTCGAGCAGCCAACACCGCAGGAGCGGGCGGCCTGCCTGGATCGCGCTTGCGGCGACGACCGTTCGTTGCGGGCCGCCGTCGAAGCGTTGCTGCAAAATCATAAGGAGGACAATTTCCTGGAGACACCGGTCGTCGAAGCGCCGCGAGCCGCGACGGAAGGGAGAGGCCCGGGCGGCACGGTCCGCATCGCTTCCGTAACCGAACACGCGGGCGACCGCATCGGACCTTACAAACTGCTTCAGCAGATTGGCGAGGGCGGCTGCGGCGTGGTGTACATGGCCGAGCAGGACGAACCGGTTCGTCGCCGCGTCGCGCTCAAGGTCATCAAGCTGGGCATGGACACCAAGAGCGTCATCGCCCGCTTCGAAGCCGAGCGCCAGGCGCTGGCGATGATGGACCACCCGAACATCGCCAAAGTGCTCGAAGCGGGCGCGACCGAGGCCGGCCGGCCTTATTTTGTGATGGAATTGGTGAGGGGCATCCGCATTACCGATTATTGCGATCAGAACAACCTTTCCACCGAGGAGCGCCTGAAGCTTTTCATCCAGGTCTGCCAGGCCATCCAGCACGCGCACCAAAAAGGCGTCATCCACCGCGACGTCAAGCCGTCGAATATCCTGGTGACATTGCACGACGGCGTGGCGGTGCCCAAGGTGATCGACTTCGGGATTGCCAAGGCAATCGAACAACGACTTACCGACAAGACGCTGTTCACTGAATTCCGGGCATTCGTGGGCACTCCGGCTTACACGAGCCCGGAGCAAGCGGAGATGAGCGGGCTCGATATCGACACGCGCAGCGACATCTACTCGCTGGGTGTGCTGCTCTACGAACTGCTTACGGGCCAAACGCCGTTCGACCCGGAGCGTCTGTTGCGCTCGGGCCTGGATGAGATGCGCCGGATCATTCGCGAGGAGGAACCTCTGCGGCCCTCGACCCGGCTGAGCACACTGGCAATGGCCGACGCCACCGCGATCACAAAAGCGCGTCACGCCAGGATTCCGGCGCTGGTGAACGTCGTGCGCGGGGACCTTGATTGGATCGTGATGAAGTGCCTGGAAAAGGATCGATCGCGGCGTTACGCCACGGCCAACGACCTCGCCATGGATATTCGGCGTTATCTGGACAATGAGCCGGTCCTGGCCCGTCCGCCGAGCACCGCGTATCGGGTTCAAAAGTTTGTTTACCGCAACAAGGTGATCGTGGCCGCCAGCGCCAGCGTGGCGGCGGTGCTCCTGCTGGCGGCAGTGGTGAGCAGTTGGCAGGCGATTGTGGCGACGCGGGCCAGGCAGGAGCAGAGCCGCCTGCGCAAGGCCGCCGAACAGGCGCAGCAGAACGAAGCCCAACAGCGGCGCCGCGCGGAGACGGAGGAACTGGGCGCGCTTCGACGCGCCTACGACTCCGACATGAACCTGGTGCAGCAGGCCCTGGCCGCCAACAATCACGGGCGAGTGGTCGATCTGCTGAACCGGCACCAACCCGCCATCAACGCCTCAATCCGCAATGCGCAATCCGACAATCAACACGAGTTCCGCCAATGGGAGTGGCGGTACTTTTGGAACCAGTCGCAGAGCAAGGCGGCGTTCACCCTGCCCCGGCAGTCGAACTCAATCACGGCCGTGGCCATTTCTGCGGACGGACGTTTCCTGGCCTCCGGCAGTTGGATGAACGGGTCGCTGAAACTTTGGGACCTGTTCCGGCGCACCGAAGTGGCCTCGTTCCGTGAAGGCGGCTTTGGCCCCGCCGCGTTCGCATTCTCGGCCGGAGGCGACCGCCTGGCGGCGGCCCTCGACAATGGACCGGGCCGAACCCGTGTGAAGGTATGGGCCTTGGCGACGCGCGAAGTCACGGTGGAGTTCCCGCACAATGGAGGCGTCCGGGCGCTGGCCTTCGATCCGGCCGGCACGAAGCTGCTGATTTACGGTCAGGACGCTGCCATCCGGGTCTGGGAATTCGCGAATCCGGGCCTGAGGCTGCAAACGCAGGCAGCGAGCCAGGCGGAAAGATTTCCGCACAATCCGGCGGCGGTGTTCGCCCCGGACACGAAATCAATCGCCGTCGCCGAAGGCGGCCGGATCCGTTTGCTGGACGCGCAGACCGGCGCCGAAACGGCCACCCTCGAGGCGTTTGACCAGGACATCGCGTCCCTGGCCTTCTCTCCCGACGGCAAATTGCTGGCGGCCAGTCCGGGAATCATCGGAACGACCACCACGATCAAACTGTTCTCAGTCGCGACGGCAAAAGAGGTCGGCCAGTTGAACGGTCATGTTTCCTGGGTTCCCGGGCTGACCTTCACGCCGGATGGGAAACGACTCGTGTCGGCCGGCGCGGATCAGACGGTCCGGATCTGGGATGTCGGCGAACACAGGGAATTGGCGGCGTTGCGGGGTCACCTCTCCGAGGTCACTTGTGTGGCCGTGACACCCGACGGGAAAACCATCGTCAGTGGATGCAAGGATGGCACTCTCTTCGGCTGGGACGCACAACAAACCGAGCGCCAGAAATCGTTCCAGACGATCCCGGTTCCCGTCGCCGGCATCGAGTTCCTTCCCGATAGCCGGTCCTTGTTGAGCGTCAATAGCGACGGTACCGTCAGCCTCTGGGATTCGAAAGTCCTCGAGGAAAAAGAGCGCATCGCGGCGCTCGGCAGTGACATCACACGCGTCGTTGTCTCGCCGGATGGCGGCCGGCTTTACGCGGGCACGCGTGAGGGCGGGATCAGGGTTCTCGACTGGGACACGCGACTGGTCGTGACGAACCTCGACGCGCCGCCGCGCCGCGCGGGCCCGCCCGGCCCGGGCGGTCCCGGCGGCCCCGGCGGTCCGGGCGGCCCGGGCTGGCCAGGTCCCTCCGGCGGCCTGGTTGCTCTGGTTGACAGCGGGCGCACCCTGGTGACCGCCGGACGTGATCTCACGATTCGACTCTGGGACACCGACTCATGGCAGACAAAGGCGGCGTGGACGGCGCGCGCGTGGAAGCCGGGCGGAGGACCGCTCTTTTTCCCGGCACAACTCGCTCTGTCGCCCGATGAACGGCACCTGCTCGTCGCCGGACTCGGCGAACCGATTGATATCCGGAATCTTCTCGACGGCAAAACCGAAGGAACACTGACCGGCGGCAATTGGGGAGCGTCGGGAATGGCTTTTTCGGCCGACGGCAAACTATTGGCCACCTCATCCTTTGAAGGCACGGTGACGCTCTGGAGCGTTGCCGACCGCGCGGTGGTGGACGTGCTGCGCGGCCACCTGCTGGGCGTTCACGCCGTCGCGTTTTCGCCCGACGGCCAGCGCCTGGCCTCGGCCAGCGCCGGTCACGAGGCGGTCAAACTCTGGGACGTGGCCACGCGACACGAGGTGGCGACGCTGGCGGGCGAAGGCTCGCTGTTCGACCGCGTCAAATTCTCGCCCGACGGCACGCTGCTGGTGGCCGTCAACAATCAAGGCAAGGCTCACATCTGGCGCGCGCCGTCGCTGGAGGAAATCGAAAAGCGGGAGGTCCGTTGAACCTCATCACATTCTCCCGTGGCGCAGGATCGATACCAGGAGCCAGAAACCCATAAGCGCGGCGATCACGAAGCCGATCAGGCCGATCACCGGAATGCCGTTCCACTTCGGCGGGATGTCGGCATGCACCATGACGGACGAGCCGATGATGAGCGCCGCCAGGACGACGGCGAAGGAGAGCCGGTTGCTGATGCGGTCCCAGGAATGCAACAGCGGCTCGAGGCCGTCGTGCTTGAAGATGATGCGCGCCTCGCCGGTTTTTATCTGGGAAAAAATGCGGCGAAATTCGGCCGGCATTTCGCGGGCCATTTCGGTGAAGTCCAAGACGAATTCAAAGAGGCCTTCCGCAAACTTTTTCGGTCGCATGCGGCTCAATCGCACCTGGCGCAGAAACGGCGCCGCCTGTTTGATGATGTCGTGTTTCCTGTCCAACCGCCGCACCAGCCCCTCCATCAGGCTCATCGCCTTGAGCATGATGAAGAAGTCGGGCGGAATGCACAGGCCGTGTTTTGAAGTGATTTGCAGCAGTTGTGCGATGAGCCGGCCGAACTCCATCTCGCTCAGCGGGCGATAAAAATGCAGGTGCATGAATTCCGCCACGTCGGCCTCCAGTCCTTGCCGCGGCGGTTCCTGCTCGGCGGACGCCAGCTTGAGCAGCGCGTTGGCCACGCTGATTTCGTTGCGGCGCGCGATGCCCCACACCAGATCGGCAAACGCCTCGCGCCCGCGCTGGTCGAGAAAACCCATCATGCCAAAATCGAGAAAGCAGATGCGCCCGCTGGAAAGGATGTGGATGTTGCCCGGATGCGGGTCGGCGTGGAAAAACCCGTGCACAAAAATCTGCTTCATCACCAGGTCGGCGATGCGCCGGGCGATGGCCGGCCGGTCGTGCCGCGCCGAGTCCAGTTCCGCAAGCTGCGAGGCCTTGATGCCGTCGATGTATTCCATGGTCAACACGTGCGGCGTCGTCCATTGGCGATAGACCGTCGGCAGATAAATGGCCGGCTCGTTTGCGAACTGAAATCCGAAGCGTTCCAGGTGGGCGGCCTCGATCGTGAAGTCGATTTCCTGTTCGAGCGTCCTGGCGATTTGCCGGACCACTGCGGTCGGGTGATGGACCTTCCAGCCGTCGAGATGATTTTCCATCAACGCCGCCAGATACCCCACGATCTCGAGGTCCACGGCGATGACTTTGCGGATGCCGGGCCGCTGGACCTTGACCACGACATCGTCGCCGGCGACCAGCCGCGCGCGATGCACCTGGGCGATGGAAGCCGAACCGAGCGGTTTTTCCTCGATGGATTGAAAGACCTCCTCGAGGGGGCACTTCAATTCCGCCCGGAGAACGGACTGGACTTCGGGGAAGGAAACCGGCGCCACGCCATCCTGCAGTTTGGCCAGTTCCTCGGCGAAGCCGGGCGGCAACAGGTTGGGGCGGGTGGAGAGGATTTGCCCCATCTTGATGAAGGTCGTGCCGAGTTCCTCGCAGGCGCGCCGGAGTTTTTCCGGCGGGGAAAGCTGATGGATGGCCGCCTGTTCCTCCCGCCGGTGCCGCGTCGGCAGGCCGAGCGAACTGGGCAGATGCAACCGGTGCGCCACGTCTTCGTAGCCGTACTTCAGAAAGACCCTGACGATGTCGCGAAATCGCTGCGCGTGGTGAAACGTGCGACCGATTCTTTCGAGACGATTGATCAACATAAACTCGGCGCGCCAGGTTGCCGGAACCGGTTTCCTTCAGCGCGCTCGCGTTGGCTTAAAACGGACGCCTCGCGAGGCTGAGCCGTTCACGCGACGGTTATGGCCCGATCGAGATAGACGTCCTGAATGAGGTTCAACAGCCGAACGCCCTCTTTCATGGGGCGTTGAAAGGCCTTGCGGCCGGAAATCAGGCCGGTGCCGCCGGCGCGTTTGTTGATGACCGCGATTTTCACCGCGTCGGCGAAATCATCCTTGCCCGCTTCACCGCCGGAGTTGATGAGGCCGGCGCGGCCCAGATAACAGTTGGCCACCTGATAGCGGGTCAGGTCGATGGGATGATCGCTGGTCAACTGGCTGTAAACCAGGTCGTGGGTCTTGCCGAACTTCTCCAGCGCGCGATAACCGCCGTTGTTGGTGGGCTGCTTCTGCTTGATGATGTCCGCCTCGATGGTGACGCCCAGATGATTGGCCTGGCCGGTCAGATCGGCGCTGGTGTGGTAGTCTTTGTCTTTCTTGAACGCGGGATTTCGCAGGTAACACCAGAGCACCGTCGCCATGCCGAGTTCGTGGGCGCGTTGGAACGCTTTGCTGGTCTCGATGATTTGATGGTGCGATTCGGGCGAGCCGTAGTAAATGGTCGCTCCCACCGCCACCGCGCCCATGTTCCAGGCCTGTTCGACCCGGCCGAAATAAATCTGATCAAAGGAATTCGGGTAGGTCAGCAGTTCGTTGTGATTCAGTTTGACCAGAAACGGAATTTTGTGGGCGTACTTGCGCGAGACGGCGCCGAGCACACCGAGCGTCGAAGCCACCGCGTTGCAGCCGCCTTCGATGGCGAGGCGAACGATGTTTTCGGGGTCAAAATACTCGGGGTTGGGCGCGAAACTGGCGCCCGCTGAGTGTTCGATCCCCTGGTCCACCGGCAGGATGGACAAATAACCCGATCCGCCGAGGCGGCCGTGATCGAAAATCTGCGCCAGACTGCGCAGCACCGCCGTCGGACGATCGGTTTGCGCGTACACCCGGTCCACGAAATCCGGGCCGGGCAGGTGCAGTTTTTCCCTGGGAATGGTTTTGCAATGATGTTCGAGCAGACCTTTGGCGCTGTCGCCCAGCAGTTGTTCAAGTTCAGCATGCATAATTCGTTGGCAAATTGATGAGCACGCCCGGATCAAACGTTCGCCCGGGCGCTCCTTAATCTAGCCCGGCCCGCGCAGAGAACAAGGATAGAAGGAAAGATCGGTTGGGTCTGTTCAAACCGGGGCGCGGGGAGCCTCGCCGCGGACGTCGTGAACCTCGGTTACACGCCCCGAAACGCGCGGATGAGCCGTCCCACGGGTTCTCCCGCCCGCGCTGCTTCCCGGTTGACCGGTGACGGCTGATCCGGATCCTGGAGAGCCTCCTTTCGTTTTCTCGCATGCATTGGGACCATGAACCGCGGAAGTGGGTGCGTCGTCGCGACAGCGTCTTGGACTGCGGCAGTCCACTGCCGCTTTTGCTCAAGCTGCGCGTTGCAGCGCGAGCGGTTCGACCAGGATTGCCTGGGCCAACTGCGCGCTGATGGCCATTCGGGCGTTGCAGACCAGGCAGATGATATTCGCCTGGCTGGTGACGAGCTTGATGATCTGTTCTTCGCCAAAACCGATTTCGCGCAAGCGCGTCGCCACTTCCG
>WNGA01015555.1_pt1 | contig 18942 bp, 18 predicted proteins | sample 5400061 | NCBI WGS metagenome assembly WNGA01 (sample SAMN13153366, study PRJNA577476) | soil metagenome | isolation source: 100 cm soil or saprolite under grassland replicate 2 | place: USA:California | collected 2016-06-15 | reverse complement strand
AGAACTTTTGCGCGAGCTCGATCAAAAGCTTCGCTGTCTAAGCGTCGAAGGATTGTGGTCGCAGGCATCTGAGGCCGACCTGGCGACCTACAGTAAAGACCCGCATACAACAGTATTGCCGCACGTGTGGAAGTGGGCGGCGCTCTACGAGGCGATCCAGACGGTGGCCAATATGCATGGTCTGGACGGCAAAGCGGAACGGCGAGTGCTGCGATTGATCAATCCCGCATACCAAGATGAGAAGAATCGCCGGCAACGTACTACCACGCATACCATGCTCATGACGTTGCAACTCTTAAAGCCGGGTGAAGTTGCGCACGATCACCGGCATAATTTCGCCGCTTTCCGCTTCATTCTCAAAGGGTCCGGCGCGTACACCGTGGTTGAAGGAGAGAAAATTCCCATGCAGGAGGGCGACTTGATTCTCACGCCGTCGATGACCTGGCATGGCCACCGTAACGGCGGTGAGCCGGTGATTTGGCTCGACGGTCTGGATAATCCTTTACTCTTTTTACTCCAGGCCATCACGTGGGAAGCTTTCCCCGGCGGGCTCCAGCCAACGAAGCAACTGTCTGAGCATACGGCGCCGCGAGTCGGCGCAACGAGACCGATATGGGGAAAATCCTCGGAGCGTCCCACTTATAACTTGCACTACAAATGGCAAGACACTTACGAGAAGCTCCAAAGTCTCCGTGATGGTCCGGGAAGCCCTTTCGATGGCGTGGCGCTGGAATACGTCAACGCGGCAGGAGGCCATACGATGCCGACGTTATCGTGCGGCATTCAAATGTTACGTCCGGGAGAAGTGACCAAAACGCACCGCCATAATTGCAGCACGATCTATCACGCCTTTCGCGGAAACGGGACTACGGTCATTAACGGTCAGAAGTTTGATTGGGAGCAGGGCGATTGCTTCGTCGTGCCGCTGTGGAGCTGGCACAGCCACCAAAATCGCGCCAAAGACCAAGAAGCCATCCTCTTCTCGGTGAGCGACTTGCCAGTGATGGAAGCGCTCGGGCTCTACCGTGAGGAGGCTGGGGAGGGTGGGTAATGGCACGTGGCATATGGCGGATGGCATTTCGCATATGGCCTATGGCTTATGGCCCGGCAAAAAGGAGTAGGGAATGGCGTTTTGGTTCGAAGGATTAGAAATCTTTCACGCGGCTATCGATTTTTCGGCTGGAGTATATGAGGCGGTCAAGAAGTTTCCCGCGGAAGAAAGATTCGATCTCGCATCGCAAGCGCGCCGTGCTGCCAATTCTATCGTTCTGAACATCGCCGAGGGCTCGGGAAGGGGAACAAAGAAGGATTTTTCTCACTTCTTAGACATGGCTCTAGGCTCGACCTTTGAAACTGTCGCATGTTTTTTTGTTGCCCGAAAACAGTCTTACGTTTCCGAGCGCGACCTAGACGAAATGAAAAGAGACGGTGAATCCTTGAGTAGAAGAATCAACGCGTTCAAACGGACTTTGAGGTAATGGCCCATAGCCACAAGCGAGATGCCATCAGCTATACGCCACGACCGCTGCAGCGACCGCAGGCTACCGGCTCTGGATGACTTGTCCGCCCATGCTGGTAATTTTATCCAGGCGAATCACCACTGCGGCGCCTTTGCGTTCAGGATCCTTGTCCAGTTCGTCCTTCACGGTGCGCGCCATCACCTGGTCGCGGATCGGTCCGTCCTCGTGCATTGTCGCCGTTCCGTGAAAGCGCCATCCAGCTTTGGTTTTCGTGTCCCGGAACAAGACGATGACGCGCGGGTTTTCTTTGACATTTTTCATATGCTGGCGCTTGGTCCGTTCCCAGTAGGCAAGGGACTCTTTATCGAACACCATCATGCTGCCTTTGTAGCCGATATCCGGCTCACCGTCGCCGGAGACCGTGGCGAGAACGCAGGGACAGCCATTGGCCAATGCGTTATCGACGAGTTCCTTCATTTGATCGATTATGGCAATCATAGATACCTCCTGGAGCGTAGTAATTACAAAATAAGCAGGCTGTGGTCAAATTGAGCTTAACCGGCTTGCGACGGACTTAGTCCGGATTGTTCAGCGTTAAACCTTATCCAAACGCTTTGTTACGCTCCTTTCGAGCAAGGGCGACCCGCCGGTCGCCCCTACATCTTTAACTGATGATCCGTGGGGAATAGTTTCACGGCGTTATCCCAGAGAATTTTCCGTTTGGCCTCGGTTGAAATTGTATGAGCATCGAACTCGGGCAGCGCTCGCGCGGGTTCGATGGCGTCGGGATGGGGGTAGTCGGTGTTCCACACGATGTTCTCGCCTTGCAGGCGATCGACCACATACTTCAGCTCCCGTTCGTCGCTGTCGCACGCAATCACGCATTGACGCATAAAGTATTCGCTGGGAAGCATCCGAAGGTTCTCGGATTTGCCCATCACGCTGTTTCGTCCGTGAGTGTGATCATCCATTCGGCCTAGCCAGAATGGCAGCCAGCCCGCGTTGGATTCGAGAATCGCTAGGCGCAGTTTCGGAAAACGCTCCAAGATACCGCTAAAGATAAAGTGGCCAAGCGTGGCCATGTTGTCGCAGGGAAAACCCAGCGCGTGGTCCAGCCCTCTGAGCGCCAATTGAATATCTTCGTGTCTTTCTGCTTCGAGTTTTCTGAACGGCTGAAAACGGCGCTGGCGGTATTCTCCATGTACTGCGATGGGGAAGTCCAGCTCACAAGCAAGGTTCCATAGAGCGTCGTATTCGGGTTCATGCAGCCACTTGCCGTCCGGGAGAAAGAGATTTCGCACCGACACGGCGCCCAACTCTTTGACGGCGCGGCGCGCTTCTTTCACCATCTCTCCGACATCCGAGCCTGGCAACACGGCGACAAATTTGAGGCGCTTGGGATCGACACGGCAATAATCATGGCACCAATTGTTATAAGCGCGGCACATGGCAGCGCCCAATTGGACATCTTTCAACGCGACGCGATAGGCGAAGTTGCCGTTGTTGCCCGTGGGGAGCAGCACCTGAATGTCCCAGCCGTAGTGGTCCATGTCTTTGAGGCGAATATCCGCTGACCACCATTGTCGGTAGGCTTCGCCATATTTTTCCTCCATCGCGCGCCGCGCGCTTTCCGGCGGCGCTGCCTGGATCTCGTCCTTAGGAACAAACTTTCCGTCGGGCTCGTAAACCATGAAGTTGCCATCCATGAACGCAACCTTCGGGACTTGATCGCGATACTTAGGCTCCACATAGCGCTCCCAAAGATACTGCGGCTCATGCATGTGCGCGTCGGCGTCGATGACTTTGAAATTTTTCCACATAAGTCTCTCCGTTTTGTAACTCAGTTAAAGTGCTGACATCCCGGTCGCGATACTCGGCCGTCTCACTGCTTGTGCCTTGGCCGTTCAACAGAGCCGTCTATGCACAAATTCGATGATCTTCTCCATTGCCCGGGATGCGTTGGGTGAGTTGGAATTTCTTCCGATGAAGCCCTCAACTTCGCCTTCGAATAGTTCCAGCTCGAGATGGCCTCCCGCTTTACGGTAACTTTCGACGAAGCGTTCGCGGTCGGGTTTGGGATGCGCCATGTCGGCGGTGCCTTGAATATAGAGCGCCGGAGGTAATTCAACTCGCTCTCCGCGTTCAATCGCGCGTGTAGGGCTGCCTTCGGCCATGGCTTCTTCGCTTCCCCAGAATTGATCGTGGCTCGGCAACACCCGGTCGGCAAACTCCGCGTGCGATCCGCCGCGTTTCTTGAGATCCTTTGCATACTGATAGCGCCCCAGCGGATCGATAACCGGCCAACACATGACGACGCAGCGCACTCCGGCATCGACCTCCGCAGCGCCGGCGGGAAGCGCCAGCGCCGAGTAACGCGAATCCCGGGGCCGCATCGCTGCCAGCATCGCTTGGTGCCCGCCGCTCGAGTTTCCCAGAAGTCCGAATAGTTCGGGGCGACTGCGTAGATCTCCGGCACGGGCCTTGAGCCAGCGCACCGCGTAATTAATGTCGGCGAGGGCGGCAGGGTACGGCGCAACGGGCGGCATGCGCCAATCCAGCGCCGCCACGACTACGCCGCGTCTCGCCAGCGCTTCGTTAATGGCCGTGTCATTTGTGCGGTCTCCTCGGCACCAGGCGCCGCCGTGAAGCTGGACGATGAGCGGAAACGGCCCTTGCCCGGAGGGTTTGAGCAGGCGAAGCAAGAGCGGCTTGTCACCGTGGCGAATATACTCGACGTCCTCGATTTCAAGATCGTGGTTTGTTAACGCGACTGCTTCCATGATTACCTCCTTGTGAATAGCTGGTGCCGCTTGTGCTCGACCATAAGGGTAGATTCTTACCCTGCAAAAGATGGATAGAACGACTTCGACAAAAACCTTATCGCGCCAAGACGCCAAGCTCGCCAAGTGACGGTCTCAACCCGTCATCCCGAACGAATGCGACGCCTAAGAAAGATTTCTCTCTTTGGTCGAAATGACAAGGCGTGTTCCTTTGCGCCCTTGGCGTCTTTGCGCGAGGTTGTTCTCATCCCGTCGCATCACGAAACGACGAGCAAAATATGAAACCAAGACTTCGCTAATCCACTGCCACCAATTTTCCGTCGCGATGTTCTACGGTTTTGCCTGTCATCGCCATTCCCGCCTGAGTGGCGAGAACGAAACCGTTGCCGAGAATGTCCGGCCCGGGCAACCGCTTGCGCGCCTCGTCCGGCGCGTCTTCGGTGGCGATGGCTTGCTTGGGGCTGAAGGCGACGATGCAGATGTTCCATTCCCGTTCTTCTTCGGCGACGAAGCGAGTGAATGTACGAATCGCGTCTTTGCTGACGACGTAAGCGGCCGCACCGTGATTCTCCGCGCGGCCGCCGCCCCAAAGGTTGACGATGTTGCCGCTATGCCGCTCTTCCATGAATGGGACGACGTATTTCGTGCATAGGAACGTGCCGCCGAGGTTGGTCTGAATCACGCTGTCCCAAAAATCCTTGCTCAAGTGGCGCACGCGCGGCCAGCGCGGAATCCCCCAGTTGAAATGCGGCACGATGCCCGCGTCGTTGATCAAGGCATCGATCCGGCCGAAGCGGTCGGCGACATCGTAAACCAGCCGGCGCACGTCTTTCTCATCGCGCACGTCGGTCGGTACGGCGACTGCTTCGGTATTTAAATCTCGAATCTCGCCGAGCGTTTTGTGCATGCGCTCAACGTCGGCGTCAGCAAGCACGACTTTCGCACCGGCCCTAGCGAGCGTGTGCGCCGCGTGACGCCCGATCCCTTTAGCTCCGCCCGTGATGATTACAACCTTATCTTGCATCGGCTTCTCCTCTCCTGAAAATTGCGGCGATCGATTCCGGTCTTGATTTTTCCGAGACCAACACTCCATCACTCCAATACTCCAGTTTGTCCCCACCCAATTGGAGTGTTGGAGTACTGGAGTGATGGAACATTGGACTAATTTCGTTTAGCTCGCTGCTTCATCTGACTTGAAGCCGGCATCCTTGTGACTGCCGTCGCAGAAGGGTTTATTCTTCGATTGGCCGCAGCGACAGAGATAGAGTGGAGGGAACTGACTCTCTGAGTATTCTTTTCCCGTGTTATCCAAAACCTTCACGCCCCCGGCAACTTCATAAGGGCCGTCTTTGAGAGCTGTTATCGTTACGTCAGCCATAATCTTCCTCCTCGATGAAATCTGATGGTGAACATTGCACACGCGGCGAATTGGTTCAATGGTTTTGCGCGCTGATTTCCCACCCATTCCGATTGCCGGGCGACTGTAGCATATGATACTAGGGCGCCATGAAGAAAAGTTTCCTGCTCATTATGCTGCTTGTTTACTACTTGATCGGACCTGTCGAAGCTCAGGAGAAACTCCGCGTCGGCCTGGGGTCGATCAGTCTCCAATCCGGCCTTGTGCACATCGCCAAGGACCGCGGCCTATTTGCGAAATACGGCTTGGTCGTCGAGAGCGTTTACATTCCCGGCGGCTCGACCAACGTTCAGGTGCTGGTTTCGGGAAGCCTCGATCTGTCCCAACTCAGCGGCGCGCCGGGCGTCGCAGCCAATCTCGAAGGCGCCGATCTGGTTTACGTCCTCGGACTGCTCGACAAGCTCAACTACCAGTTGGCGACCCGCCCCGAAATCAAGAGCGTCGAACAATTGAAAGGCAAAAAATTTGGCGTCAGCCGGTTCGGCTCGTCGGCCGATTTCGGCATGCGCGCGCTTCTCAAGCGCCTGGGCGTCGATCCCGTCAAAGAAGCGACGATTCTTCAAATCGGCGATGAGCCAGCTCGCATTGCCGCCGTTACGTCAGGCAATATCGACGGCACGGTCGTGAACGCGCCCTTCGGCATGGAAGCGGAACGGCTCAAGCTCAATGTGATCGCGGACTCGGTCAAGATGAATATTCCGTTCTTCAACACCGGCATACTGGGTAGCAAGCGATACTTGGATAAACAAGAATCGAAGTTGATGAACTTCCTTCGCGCCTATCTCGAGGCGATCAAAGTTCTCAAGACCGAACGAGAGTATTCGATCAAAGCACTCGCGCAATTTACGCGCGTGCAAAATCTCAAGGCCGTCCAGGAAGGCTACGATTATTTCATCAAGCAGCTCGAACCGGTACCCTATCCGTCCGTCGCAGCTATGCAAGCCGTGGTCGATCAGATTGCCGAGAGTAACGCAAAAGCGCGAAGTATCGACGCGAAGAGTTATGTGAGCGACCGTTATCTTCGGCGGCTAGAGGAGGAAGGGTTCGTCAAGAAGATTTGGGGGAAGTAATGAAGAGTCTCGGCCTCTAGCCTCCAGCGTTTCGAGTTAGCAGGCGGAAATGGATTTTGCTGGACTCCTGAGTTGTCCGTCGGTTGTATTTCTCGGGTAGTGGTAGGATCAAACAACGGTCTCGGGCCGGCTAATAATGCGATTGTGCCTGATGCGCAACTCGGCTCGCATCTCAGCTTCGGCCGGCGGCGCGCTAATGAATCGCACCTTCAGACGCTTCGATCAGCTTGGATGCACTTCTTCGGGAAGTGACGGCTCGCTCGATTCGGGGAGATTCGGCTACAATATACGCGAGGCAGGGGGGAGCGATCTATGCGTCAGTTCATCCGACACCCTTCGGACGTACCGATTGAGATTCGGTGCGCGGCCGACAGTGGTTACGTACGGCGATGCACTCGGAATGTCAGCTATGGTGGTCTTGCATTCGCTTCGGATACGGCGATCGAGCCGGAAACCATCATCGCGTTACGTATACCGAATCTCCGGCCAGTATTCGAAGTGGCGACGGCACGAGTGGCATGGTGCCAAAACGAAGGCAGCCAATATGCCGTTGGTGTTCAGTTTCTCGACTCCGAAGAGGCGTTTCGAGTTCGGATGGTCGAGCAGATCTGCCACATCGAGAGGTACCGGAATGACGTCGCACAGCGGGAGGGGCGACAGCTCACCGCCGAGGAGGCCGCGCTAGAATGGATCAGCCGGTACGCATCGTCGTTCCCGAACCCCTGAGCTTGCTGCACGATAGTTCATTTCTCTAGAAATTCGCGAACCAGGTTTGCCGTCTCTTCGGGCTTTTCGACGTGGGCGCTGTGGCCGGTGCCGCGGATGATTTTTAATTCGCTGCCATTTGGAATTCGTTTTGCGTAAGTTTCACCGTGCGAGCGTGGTACAAAATTATCTCTTTCACCCCAGATGACCAACGTTGGTGCGGAGATTCGATGCAAGCGATTTCTGAGCGGCCGGTCATAGAAGTAGGGCGGCTTGAAGCCGATGCGCGAGCTTAACCGCAGCATTTGATAGCGGCGCACTTCATCTTCCAGATCACCTTTGCCGTCGGGAAACATTTCCAGAGCGTTGGCTTGATCGGCGCTGGCAAAAAGCATCTCCCGCAAAGAGGCGTAGCTCTGGCCGTATTCGGGCTGCGCCATCATGAAGACATCGCCGATGAGCGCGCCTTCGACGAAGAGGCCGGACGCACCGATCAAAACCAGTTTGCGGATCTTTTCCGGATGACGCACGGCAAGTTCGGCGGCGATCCAACCGCCGACACAACCGCCGACGAGATCGAACTGCATAAGCTGCAACGCATCCAAAACTTCGAGATAGTGAAAGACAACGTCTTCGATGACGTCGATGTCCTTGTTTTCATCGGTCTGGGCGCAGCCGGGGTGAGCCGGCGCGATTACGCGGGCGTGTTGCGCCAATTTCTCATGAAACGGCAGCCAGTTTTCTTTTACCGAATGAACGTCGGCGAAACCATGGAGATAGAGCAGAGGGGCGCCGTTGCCGTGTTCCAGAAGCCAAACTTTACGCCCGTTGACATCGATGACGCGCCCGCTCAATGAAGTGCCTCCGCCGATGATTCGACGTTGACGCCGGGATACTCCGTCGTGAACTGCTTCAGTGAGTCATGGCGCAGCGCCGGCGCGACTTTTTCAGCAAACAGCTTCATGCTTTTGCGCGCTAGATGGTCCGGCATGTTTCCGAGCTGGAATTGAATCAAGAGATTGCCGACCTTGGCTTTCTCGATGAGATTTTGAATGCGCCGGGTAACGGTTTCCGGGCTACCGACGATGATCGACTGTGAGGCGTCGAGCTCTTCCCAATTTTCCACGTCGCCCAAAAGTTTTCGGCCCGGTGTGTAGCCCTTGAGATACTCACGCCAGGCCGCCGCGGGAATATAGGGAACGCCGGGGCCGTAAGTAAGTTGGCGGCCTTCGCGCCGCAGATGGCCTTTCAAACAATTCTTCAGAAAGTACCAGACGCCCTCTTCGCATTCTTCGCGCGCTTGCTGATCCGTTTCGGCAACATAGGTGGACATCAAGATGCCAAAGCGGAACGGGTGATACTTGTCTCCATGTTTTTCCAGCACAGCGGCGAATTCCTGCTGCGCTCTGTGAGTTTCGCCGCCATGGCTGCGCGAGGAAAGAAAATAACAGTAACCGCGCTTGGCCACCTCGGCCATCGTCGACGGACTGCGCGAACCAGGAATCCACACGGGCGGGAAGGGTTGTTGCAATGGCTTGGGCCAGAGATTGACGTAGCGCAGCGGAAAATAGCGGCCCTCATGCGCGAAGGGGCCATTCTCCGTCCATGAGCGCACGATCAAGTCCGCGGCCTCCCAGAATTTCTCCCGCGTATTGGCCGAGGGCACGTCGTAATTGAAAGTCTCGGGTCCGCCGCCGGGCGCGAAACCGGCGATCAAACGGCCGTTGCTCATCTGATCAAGCATGGCGTACTCTTCGGCGACGCGCATCGGATTCATGTGTAGCGGCAGCCATGCCGTCGAAGCCGAGTTCATCGGCGTAGGCTAACTGGTCAATATATTCTTGATACAAACCGCGAGCCTTATTGTTGTCCCACAGGCTGTTGGGCACGGTGACCCAGCCGGTGTATTCTTTCTCGTCGAAATCGCGATCGAGATAAGGATAGGCCATGAAATGCCAGCAAAAAAGTTGCACCGGTTTCATCTTTCACCTCGCTTTCACACCAGCGTCTCCACAATCGCGCGTTTATTTTGGCAAGCAAGTCGCTAAATTTCTTGGACTATAACTTCAATCTTCAAGGCAAAGCAACCGACCGGCTGCCGCACGGGGAAATCCCCCGTGCGCGTGATTCGATCCCATGTGCAAAATTATTCGCGGCTCTCGCAATGGGCTCCGGCCGAAGGTAGAATCCGACTGCTCTCGAGAAGAACGAGTGAGACCAACCTTGAAACGACTCGTTGAAATACTTTTGTTACTGACCTTTGCGGCCTGTAGCGGCAGCCATGAAGTGGACTTTGAGCGTTCCCTGGCCGTGCCCGCTCCTGCCGATCTGGTATTGCGCAATGGGAAAATTATTACAGTTGACCGTGACTTCTCGATCAAGCAGGCGGTCGCCATCAGGGATGGCCGCTTTGTCGCGGTCGGCAATGACCATGATGTGCGCATTTTGACTGCCCGCCGCACGCGGGTCATCGATCTTGGCGGACGCACGGTCATTCCCGGATTAATCGATTCTCATATTCATGCAACCGAGGCCGGTTTGAACTGGGACGCCGAACTGCACTGGGAACGCACGCGCTCGCTCGGCGCCGGACTGAAACAAATTGCTGAGGCGGCGAAAACAAAACCGCCGGGAAGCTGGATCATCGTCGGCGGTGGCTGGGTGCCGACGCAGTTCGCAGAGCGGCGCTTTCCCAGTCGCGCCGAGCTTGATGAGCTCGCGCCGAACCACCCCGTCTACATTCAGTACTTGGACCAGGGCGCGCTGCTAAATAGCGCGGCTCTCAACGCGGTTGGAATTACTCCCAAGACACCCGACCCGGCGGGCGGAAAATTTGAACGCAATCCAAACGCCGGCGAGCTTACCGGTTGGTTGCAGGGCGCGGCGGCTTGGGAATATGCCTACAATAAAATTCCTGGTCTCTCTCTCGACAAGGTTCACCAGAGTATTCGCAATTGTTTTCGCGAGCTCAATCGCCTGGGCGTCACTTCCGTCGGCGACCTGCAAAGCGGCAGCGTGAGCTTCGCCCACAGAAGATTGCTCGCTGAGATGGCGCGCTCCGGTGATCTGACATTGCGGCTAAATATTTACCTCGCGGCCGGCGACGGCGACGAACTTGAGCAGGTAAAGATGACGGCCGACGAGATCAAGAAATTCCAGCAAAGCGATATGTTTCGCTTCGTCGGATTTGGCGACGGATTTGTTCGCGCTGTGGGCAACCCCGAACTGACTCCGATGGGCGTGACGATCACGGCTGAAGCGAAGGAAAAGATTCGCGGGATGTTACGATTATTCGCCGGGGAGAGATACGGCTTTCATCTTCGCGCGGCCGAGGACAACACGGCGCGGCAGTTGCTCGATGTGCTCGAGGAAGTCAATGCCGCAACGCCCTTATCTTCCCAGCGTATCGCATTTGTGCAATTGGAGGATGCCACGTCGGAGACGATCACCCGGATAAAAAAACTTGGCGGCGGCATCGCGGTCCAGGATCACATGGCGTTGACGGGCGAGCGCACGGTGGAGCTTTGGGGCTTGGACAAGGCACGCAACGCGCCTCCGCTGCGCACGATGATCAAGTCCGGCATTGCAATAGGCGCCGGCACGGACGCGTTTCGCTCGGCGAATTACTCGCCGATGCTTTCACTATGGTGGCTGATCACGGGCAAGACCGTTGCCGGTTCGAAGATTCGAAACCAAAGTCAAAACTTGACTCGTGAGGAGGCGCTGCGGCTTTACACGATCGGCAGCGCGTGGTTTACCTTTGACGAAGGGCGGAAGGGCTCGATCGAGGTCGGCAAGTTGGCCGATCTCGCGGTACTCAACGGGGACTACCTCGCTGTCCCGGAAGACCAAATCCGTTCGCTCGAGTCGGTGCTGACCCTGGTTGGCGGACGCATTGTCTATGCCGTCGCACCCTTTACACAGTCGCAACGCAAGTAGGGCGAGATTAGATATCCCGGTATGACTGGAGGCACTATGACGCGCAGTCAGGAATTCTTTGCTGCTGTTTTGCTGGGCTTATCCTTGCTCGCGGGCCATGCCGGCGCGGTGGATCGTTTCTATATCAGCATTCTCGGACCGACTTTGAGTTACGTTCCGCTCTATTACGGCCACGAGAAAGGATTTTTCACGCAAGAAGGGTTGGATCTGCAAGTCTTGGTGGTGCGTGGCATCATCGGCGTGAGCAGCCTGATGTCGGGCGAAATCGATGTGACCTGTCATGCCGGTAGCGGTTTTTCGGCGGCCCTACGCGGCGTGCCGGTCAAAATTATCTCTGTCACACGGGAGCGGCCAGTACACGAGCTGATCGTTAACGCGGCGATCCAAAATCCAGCGGACATGAAAGGAAAATCAATCGCCGTCGGTTCACTGGACGGCACCGCCGCAGTGATGACCCGGCGCATTCTTCAAGCCAAGGGGCTTGACGCGCAAAAAGACGTCACGTTACTCAGCATGGACACGCCGGCGCGTCTGCAATCGCTATATTCCGGCAGGGTTGCCGGCGCGATGATGGCGCCTCCATCGGTTTATTTGGCGCTCGATCAAGGCTACAAACTATTCGGCCGTGGGCGCGATCATATGCGTTATCTGCAGGCCGGCGTAGTTTCGACGGACACTCACATCAAACAGAAGCGAGAAAGACTCGTGCGCTTCCTTCGAGCTTGGAACCGCGGGCTGAAATTCTATCAGGATAATCCCGAGATTATGATTCCCTATATTCAGAAACGTCTCGGCTTCAAAGACGCGCAGCTGGCGCGACGGATGTACGACGACGACGCGGCGTTTGTGCTTCCCGGCGGTCGGTTGAGCGCGGATGCGGCGAAAGAGATTATTGAAATCGGCCGGGAAGCGCTGCGCGTCAAAGAGGCGGTTCCGATGGAGAAAATCTTTGATTTTTCGTTAGCCACCGAAGCGATGAAATAAACTGATTGGGCGGCCCAAAGCCGAGCTCATTTTTTTACCGCGGACCGCAAGAAGCTGTAGTCGACGACTTCCGACTGATTGATGGGTTTGGTGATTTTGGCGAGCGTTTTTGCTTCGTCGATGGCGGCTTGTAGCGCCCTATCGTCGACAAAGCCGTCCTGGGATAAAGCGTCAACCAGATATTTATAGGCCTCTTCTAACAGATCCTTGGAGTAGCCGTATTTTTTCTGGGCGAAGGCGATGAAACCGGCCCTTTCGGTTTTCAAGGCGCGGGTGGCGCGCAGGAAGCCGCGCACCATGCGCTGTACCTGCCGCGGATTTTTCTGTATCTTTTCGACGCTGGTGGCGAGACCGGTCAATGGCCGTTGAAGAATGTTTCCGGCGTACACCAGCTCATGATAGCCCTCTTTCTTAAGCTGAATATTCAGCGGCACCGGCATATGCGTCGCCTGCACGGTGCCGGCCACGAGCGCGGCATGGCGCAGGGTGTCGGGGCCGAGGGTGATGATTGTCACATCCTTTTCAGGATCGAGGCCCATCGAGCGCAATCCGACGCGCGCCGCGAAATCGCCCGTAGCGCCGAACGAACTGACGCCGACGATTTTGCCTTTCAGCGCCGCGGCATTGGGAATCTCCGGGCGCGACATCAGCGCATGAAGCACTCGGGAAAAGTCGAAGGTCAGATTCCGCACGGGCACACCAAGGATCGCGCCTCTGATGATCGTACCAACGCTGTAGCTGTAGTCGATCTCACCGGCGAGCAGAGCTTTGATGCCGAGATCGGCGCGCAGCGAGACGTAAACTAAATCGATGCCTTCGTCACGATAGAAACCGCGCTCGATGCCGTAGAGTAACGGGCCGATCGAAAGCGCGGCGCGCGCCGAGTGGCCGACGATCACTTTCTCCTGCGCCGCGGCGGAGGAGGCGCAAAGCCCAAGCGAAGCTCCCAATAGGAACGACAAACACTTTCTTCTCATCCGAAGTTCCATGATCGTTGGCTCTACCAATTTCGCTGCGGGCTTGCAAAGCCGAGGACAAATTCGTAGTTCTTTCGAACTGGAGGGAAGCGATGGCTTACAAAGACGTTAGAGAATGGATTCAAAGAGTCGACGAGATGGGCGAGCTCAAAATCGTCGAAGGCGCCGACTGGCATCTCGAGATCGGCGCGCTTTCGGTGCTCGCGTCAAAGCATAAGGAAAATAGCCCGGCGCTGCTTTTCGACCGCATCAAAGACTATCCGGCGGGCTACAGAATTCTCGTCGGCTTTTTTGAAAGTCTTAAACGCTCGGCGCTGACTACCAATTTGCCGCTCGATATTACGCGTGAGGGCTTCATTCAGGCCTGGCGCGAGCGGTTGGCGAAGCCCGTATCGATACCACCGGTGACCGTTTCTTCGGGACCGGTAATGGAAAATGTTTTCAAAGACGACGAAGTCGATCTCTTCAAATTTCCCGTTCCGTTTTGGCACGAGCGCGACGGCGGCCGCTACATCGGCACAGGGCATGTGGTGATCACGCGCGATCCCGAAGAGGGTTGGGTCAATGTCGGTTGCTATCGGGTCATGGTTCATGACCGTACCACCATGGGGATGAATATTTCTCCGGGCAAACACGGCAGGATGCACCGGCAAAAGTATTTCGATCATGGCAAAGCATGCCCGGTAGTCGCCTGCTTCGGCGTTGACCCGTTACTGCACATGATCGCCACTCGCCCAGAGCCCTACGGCAGAAGCGAATTCGACGCCGTCGGCGGCATTAAGGGAGAACCGGTGGAAGTTGTTCAAGGAGAATTCACGGGATTGCCCATTCCCGCATACGCTGAGATCGCGATCGAAGGTGAATTTCTTCCAGACCAAGGCAAAGAAGAAGGACCGTTCAGCGAATGGACCGGCTATTATGCCAGCGGCGAAAAGTTCGAGCCGCTCATCAAAGTGCATCGGCTTTATCATCGTAATGATCCGATCATCACCGCGTCGCCGGAATATCGTCCGACCGCACGCGCCGAGCATTGTTACGAGTTGCTGCGGGCCGCATACATTCGCGATCAAGTGGAAAAGGCCGGCGTGCCGGATGTAAAAGCCGTCGCTAGTTACTTCCGGCGTTTTTTAACCGTCATAGCGATTCGTCAACGTTACCCGGGCCATGCACGACAAGCAGGTTTAGTGGCAAGCCAATGTCAAGGCGCAGCCTATTTGGGGCGATATGTGGTGGTCGTCGACGACGATATCGACGCCTACGACATCAACGACGTGTTGTGGGCCATGTGCAGCCGCGCCGATCCGGTGGACGCTACCGAGATTCTGCGCCGCTGCTGGAGCGGTCCTTTGGACCCGATCATTCCGCGTGAGCGCAAAGGCCTTAGCTCACGCATGATCATCGATGCTTGCCGGCCCGTTGAGTGGCGTGACAGGTTTCCACCCGCTGCTGAGATCAGTGTCGAGCGGCAGCAGGCGTTACTAAAAAAATGGCAGAAAGAACTATTCAGTTGATGCGCTGATCTGGGTCGCCGCCGATTTACAAATTTATGGAACTGCGTCTCAATCAAGTCGCGGGTTATTTGCTGGACACGTCCGGGCAAAAAAAGAGGCCAGACTTTTGGGGGTCTGGCCTCTTGCCACTGAGCATGACGGGGGGCTCAGTGGCAGCCGCTGTCCCGTGGGAGCTGTGCTGAAGGAGGCAGCGCGGGAAGCGGCTAGCTAATTGAACTTGGAGCCGTCAGCAGGCTGGAGAAATTTGACTCGTTGCAAACGACGCTGAAAGTAAGTGTCTTTCGGCCAATCCCAATTGCGGCCGGGAAGCTTTTCACCGTTGTATGCTGCGCCGTTCACTTTGCTTTGTAAAAAAATCAGCTGCCAGTAACTCGGCTTTCCTAATTCCGTATTTGTCTCATGCATATCCGTCCCTCCTTACTTTCTCTTTTTTAGACGATCAATCTATTCATCCGACATACTGTCCCGTCATCGATTATCCTTCGCTCGTCAAAGCGATATTTGAACTTCCGTCGGATGTTTTTCTCAGAGAGCAGAAGCCGTGCCGGGGGATAAATGCGGCCAGATTGTATCGGCTGTCATTTGTTGTCAGGAAGAATGCGCGGTTAATCGGGTGCAGCGGCGACCGGCTCTCTCGCCTCGCCGAGATATTCGGTCAAAAGTGCCAGGATGGTGGGGAGCCGTCTCGAGCCGGCTCGGTCAATTACCTCGCAGACGAGAAATATTCGAATTCTAAGTGAAAGAATCTAATCGGAAGTCGTGAACGCTTGGCCGCGTATGTGGAATGGAATAATGGAATGCTGGAATACTGCAGTGAAGGGCGCTTGGAGAGCTGAAACTCCGATACGCGTCATTCCATTACTCCAACGCTCCAATTTTCCGGCCTTCTCTACTCCGGATATAGTGCTGGAGCGCTCATCGTTGCAGCCGTACCGGCAACTTGCCGGAGCGCAGCTCGGTGAAATAGGGCAGAATCATCCGTTGATCAACACCGGGTTGAATGATTTCCTTGATCACTGAATCAACAAACGCTTGGCTTGCCAAATCGCACTCTTTTTTTGCCCCAAATCATCTTTTTTCCTTTAACACTTCTTCCAGCAACGTATAATCCATTACTTTCGACACGGGCACCGCCGTCGGAATCAATTGTGACGCAAGGGCCGTATCATAAATTTCCTGGAGATCTTTGATTGGAATCTTGCCGTCCGAGGTAAAACCGTTTAACCACGTGCGATACGACTCTTCGGCGACTTTGGGTGTGAGCTTCCATTTATTCTGAATATAGTTGACCATCCAGGGTTTTTCTTTACGGTTAAAATCCATGGCCTCAAAGGTCGCTCGGATCACGGCTTTCACTTGAGTGGGGTCCTGCTTCAGTTTGGCTTCGCGGGTCGCGATGCCGCCGGAGGCTGAGCGCTGGTTAAATTCCAGCGCCGAGGCGAGTTCCCGATAACCCTTTTGCATCATCACGAAATTATGCGGCAAGGAGAGCAGAGCAGCGGCCACGCTTCCCTGGCTCAGTGACTGAACTGCGATAGTTTTGCCGATCAAATCTTCCATGCGCCGGATATCCGGACGGGCGATGATCCAGAAAAGCGTCTTCTCGTGTGTGACCATGATGCCCTTGAAGGGCAAGCCCCGCGCGGCGGCGACGAGCGGACTAGTAATGCCGGTCAGGTAGTCGATCTCGCCTGCGACCAGAGCCGATGTTTGGACGGCGCCGGCCAACTGGACCATATCAACGTCGAGGCCATGCTTTTTATAAATGCCCGCGTCTTTGGCAACGAAGAACGTAAGAAAGGTGAGACTGAAAGCGGGATAGCCCATCCGAACTTTTTTTGAGCTCTTGGGCATGGGTTGATGGACATAGGACCAATTGCACCAGTAAGCCGAATACCATCAGATTTGACGCCGCGATCTTTGAGTTGTGTGTTGTGATGCTCTTCATGACTCCTCTCAACGATCCACCGGTCGATTGACCATGCTTTTTCTATCGCGCACCCGATGTTGTCGTCAACGAGTTACCTTATTGCAAAAATTCTAAAAACAGTGCGCGTTTTTCCAATTCTTGGGAAAATTTCGTTGAGGGTGAGACAAATGATCAAGCTTTTCTATGGCATCGACGTTGCTGTTACAGTTGGAGACAGGACAAAAACAGGGGCGAAATTAACCGTTGAATTAGCCCCCCCTGGTGGGATAATGACGTTCAGCTCGTCTAATCGGAGGCCATGGTGAATCGAAACACGACATAAAAGGAGAGAGATTATGAACAAGAGGCTTCTCGGTATCATCGCAGGGCTAATGCTGCTCGGTGTAACGCCGGTCGGTGCGCAAGAGTATCCGAACAAGGTGATTACCATGGTCGTTCCTTTCGCTGCGGGGGGACCGACAGATACGGTCGCGCGGCTGATCGCCGTGCCCATGACCAAGACGCTCAAGCAGCAGGTGATCGTCGAGAATGTCGGAGGCGCGGGCGGAACCATCGCCGCCAACCGTGTGGCTAAGGCGGCACCAGACGGCTACACGATCTTGATACATCATATCGGCATGTCCACTGCGCCGGCACTGTATCGCAAGCTTCCGTACAACCCGATGACTGACTTCGAGCCCATTGGCCTTATCAACGAGGTGCCGATGACCCTTGTGGCGAAAAAAGATTTTCCCGCCAAGGATCTCAAGGAGCTAATCGCTTACGTGAAGGCGAACAAGAACAAAGTAAATTATGCCAACGCAGGCCTCGGTGCCGCATCGCATCTTTGCGGCATGCTCTTCATGACCGCGATCGAGACCGACGTCACCACCGTTCCCTATAGTGGTACCGCCCCGGCTATGAATGATCTTCTAGGCGGCCAGGTCGACTTTATGTGTGACCAGACTACGAATACGACCAGCCAAATCAAAGCTGAAAAAATCAAAGTGTACGGCGTGACGACCAAAAAACGCGTTGCTTCGCTACCCAATGTTCCGACCATGGATGAGGCTGGGTTAAAGGGCTTCGAGGTTTCGGTCTGGCATGGCCTTTACGCGCCGAAAGGCACTCCGAAACCGGTAGTCGACAAGCTGACCGACGCTCTGCATGTCGCGTTAAAGGATGATAACGTGAAGCAGCGCTTCGGCGAGTTGGGCACCGAACCGGTCGCCGAAAGTCGCGCGACGCCTGCGGCGTTGCGCGCCCATCTCAAGGCTGAAATCGATAGGTGGAGTCCGATCATCAAGAAGGCCGGTGCCTATGCCGACTAATTGCGGATCTCGCGTAGTTAAAGATTCTGCTGAAGAACCTCTCATTGTGATTTGTGATCGGCGTCAAGAATGGTGCCGATACGAGTATCATGTGACCGATTGAGAAAATTTTATCTGCTGATGTGCGACAGCCCGGAAAACTGGCTCGCGCCTCACCCTTAAGCGGGGGCTAAGAGCCGTTTGTCTCACCTGGAAAGCCAGTAGATTTAGATATCGTTTCACGTTGCAAGCTGCCCCCCGTCAGGTAATGCGATAGACCGACCCCGCCGGTGAACCAAGGCGACTGCACGTTTCCCTTGTTCGCTTCTGGCTAATCCAACCAATCTTTCTCTTTGAGTTTTCCGGAGAAGGTAGCTCTTGGTCAGATACTGAAAGTGAATACGAATCACTGGCATGAGAACGGCGCTTATCGAAAGAACTATAGCGCTGGACAAGCTCTTATCACTTGGTGTAAAAAGCACCGAACTATTACCCAGGTGCTACAAGAAGGTGCGAGGCCCGCTTCATTAGCGTCCCGAATCGGCCCGAATAGAGGAGAAATTGCGATCATCGGACTTGGGCCCAAGACTATTGCGGCGGGTCATTACTACGCGGTTGTCCAAGGCAAAATCGGGAAAGGCCCAGCATCATTAAACTCGGCCAGCGCCAAATCGGATTTAGCGTGTTTGGCGATCGATAAAAAACGGCTTGAAGGTCGACGACGGTCACAGCTCTATTGTTTTCCCGAAAATTCACCACATAGTCTTTCTCGAACGCGCGATGGAACGCAACCACAAAATGGAATGGCGAGATGTTAAGATCGCCGTCATAGGGAATTCCGCCACCGCGACCGTTGGTTAGCCTGAGTGGGCGGTGAATA